>Ga0075011_10000053_pt1 | contig 53941 bp, 49 predicted proteins | sample TARM_MetaG_T_14_FD_72354 | JGI IMG/M metagenome (GOLD analysis project Ga0075011, IMG submission 72354) | Freshwater microbial communities from Pennsylvania, USA, analyzing microbe dynamics in response to fracking - TARM_MetaG_T_14 | ecosystem: Environmental > Aquatic > Freshwater > River...
CCGTTTTCTAGCTCAACACGGAACATTGTGTTTGGAAGAGTATCAAGGACAGTGCCTTGCATCTCAATTACGTCTTCTTTAGCCATTTAATCCTCTTTAGAAATGTGGCGCAAATCAATGACCTGGACCGTCATTGATCGTTAAACAAGTAAAGTTGGAGCGTATTCTACCCTTGCCAACGCTGATTTACTAGCCTTTGATGACGTTGGAAGCGTACTTTATAGTTCATCGCGGGGCATTCATCGATTTGATAGCCTAAATAAAGCCAGTGTTTTCGGTGTGATTTGCAGTATTCTACCTGTAAAAGAACAGCCAGAGTTCCTATCGAAAGTGTCGAATCGGGGTCAAAAAAAGTGTAAAACGCGCTGGCGCTGTGTGGCAAAACATCCGTCACGGCGATTGCGATAAGGTTATCGTCTTGGTAGATATGCAGGAATTGAGTGTCCAGCCACTGAGAGCGGGCAAATTTGTCGAACTCTCTCTTCTGTGGTGGATACATGGTTCCGTCACGGTGACGAGCTTTAATATACCGGGCGTACAGAGAAAACCAGTTTGGGTCTAAATCGGGTTTCATTTCCCAGGAAATATTGGTTTTTATTTTATTGAGCAATCGTTTCTGACTTTTGGAAGGAACAAAATCAGCGACGGCGATACGCAGAGCATGACAGGCACTGCAGTTGTCACAGTGAGGTTTGTAAATGGTATCGCCACTACGACGGAAGCCATTTGCCAGCAGGACTTCATAATTTTCACCTGACTGCATATTGTCATCTAAAGCGACCGCAACGCGTTCCATACGGTCTTTTAAATAACTACATGGGTGGTTATTCGTCAGGCCAATTCTAATTTGATGAATATCCGAGCTCACGCTTTTACTCCTCAACAGGCTCTAGCCACTGGCGATTAAAGCATGTTTGTTGAACTGATTGCTCTTTATAAGATAGCAATGAATTCATAAATTCGTTACGTGGTAATTCTGTTGCTCCTAAGGATTCCAGATGAGGGTTCATGACCTGACAGTCGATGAGTTTACCAGAATGCTTCGCAAAGTGATGGCAGAAATACCATAATGCAATCTTTGATGCATTAGTTCGGGTGCTAAACATCGACTCGCCACAAAATATCTGTCCTATCTGAACACCGTATAGTCCTCCGATGAGGGTATGGTTTTCCCATACTTCCACAGAATGGCAGCGGCCTTGCTCTGCAAGTGTTCCATAAGCGCTACGCATTTCCGGGTGAATCCATGTTTGATCAGCACTTCTAGTAGCGGCACACATATCAATGACTTGTTGCGTCGCATGATTAATACTGACCAGATACTGGTGTTTACGTTGAAACTTTTTGAGACTTTTCGCTGGTTTGAATGTGTTTGGAACAAAAACAGCGCGTGGTGAAGGGCTCCACCACAGAATCGGTTCTCCCGGCCCGTACCAGGGGAAAATTCCATTCTGATAAGCGCTATAAATACGTTCCGGGTCTAAATCTCCACCGAATGCCAGCAGTCCATTGGGATCTTCGAGTGCTTCATAAGGTGAAGGGAAACTGAAATTATTGTCAGCCAGCTCGGGAAGATAAATTGTCATTAGAACCTTTTATATAGAATTGGAAGACAAAACAGATCGTGCCGTGGATCATATTGATTTTTCGCTGATTTGCCAATGCTATTGGTGATTACAATATTAGGTGTTTTCTAAAGGCATAATTTGATGTGGGAGCAGGCGTAGTGGCACCTTTCTATTCAACCCCGTATAAAAATTAATGGAAGTCAAGATTTGGACTGGTTTTCGCTAATGATTTTCGTTAGTCTGCCAGTACGAAGAATTTTACACTACTCCGATTAAATGATGAGAAAAGAGTAGTGCAAGGAAACACAGCATTAATGGAAAGCCTTACGTTACAACCCATTCAAAAAGTTAATGGCGAGGTTAACCTCCCGGGTTCGAAAAGTGTATCAAACCGTGCGTTGCTTCTTGCTGCTTTAGCAAAAGGCACCACCCGACTAACCAACCTTTTAGACAGTGATGACATTCGTCATATGCTCAATGCTCTGTCCAAATTGGGGGTTAAATACCACCTGTCAGAAGATAAAACGGTTTGTGAAATTCAAGGTCTGGGACAGCCGTTTAGTACAGAACAACCACAAAAATTGTTTTTAGGTAATGCCGGTACAGCCATGCGTCCGTTAGCTGCTGCATTGTGTTTAGGTCAGGGTGAATATGTGTTGACCGGTGAGCCTCGCATGAAAGAGCGGCCAATCGGACACTTAGTTGATGCGCTCAATCAGGCTGGCGCTGAGATTGAATATCTGGAAAACCCCAATTACCCACCGTTGCGCATTAAGGGCACTGGGCTGGCGTCTGGCACTGTTGAAATTGATGGCTCAATCTCAAGTCAGTTTTTAACTGCGTTTTTGATGTCGGCACCTTTAGCAAAGGGCGATATTACGATTAACATTGTTGGTGATCTAGTTTCAAAACCATACATTGATATTACTTTGCACATCATGCAGCAATTTGGGGTGAAAGTAGAAAATAACAACTATCAGCAATTCGTTATTCGTGCTGGTCAGTCATACGTTTCGCCTGGTCAGTTTTTAGTGGAAGGTGATGCGTCATCCGCTTCCTATTTCCTCGCTGCTGCAGCGATTAAAGGCGGTGAAATCAAAGTTACCGGTATTGGAAAAAACAGTATTCAGGGTGATATTCAGTTTGCGGATGCATTGGAAAAAATGGGCGCTGACATCGAGTGGGGAGATGACTATGTTATTGCTCGCCGCGGTGAACTCAACGCTGTTGATTTAGATTTCAACCATATCCCTGATGCCGCTATGACGATTGCGACAACCGCTTTATTTGCTCAAGGTACAACAGCAATACGCAATGTTTATAACTGGCGGGTTAAAGAAACCGACCGCTTATCTGCGATGGCGACAGAGCTGCGTAAAGTCGGCGCGGAAGTTGAAGAAGGGGAGGATTATATCATCATCACTCCTCCGGCGAATCTGACTCACGCTGCGATTGATACATATGATGATCATCGCATGGCTATGTGTTTCTCACTGGTGGCGTTAAGTGATACACCTGTGACAATTAATGACCCCAAGTGTACTTCTAAAACTTTCCCTGATTACTTTGATAAGTTTTCCAGCTTAAGCCAGTAATCGTATGAAATAAAAGCCTCAATCGAGGCTTTTATTACTTTTCGATGGTGAACTCTTTTGACAGTTGATGAGCAAGGTATTTAAACATGTTGAATACCGCTGTGGTTTTTTCAGTCGGCAGACCTTTGTCATCTAAAAAGTAATTCCCTTTAAATACCAGGACATCATCTTTTTCTTCAACGCTGTCTGCTCGTAAACCGTCAAAATACTGGTCGTGGTCCTGAATCAATTGATTCGCAATTAGTAATAATTCAAATTCACTGACGACTTTTTTATCACTCATTAATGTGTTACCTCATAACAACTTAGGCTTTGTATTTTAAGTAGTACAAAGTTGGATGTTGATCTCATTGTGGTTGGTGAGTTTAAACGGCTACTGAATGAATTCAATGATCAAAAACAGAAATGGTAGGATTTGTCCTATTGAACTTTTTGTGATTTGCTGCATATTTAAATGCTTTAGAGTCGCGCCTGGAACCCTGCCAGTCTAGTATGATGCCGATTTTAAGCCTAGAAGCATAATTCGTCGATTTGTCGAGCAAATAAATAGGTTTTTTAAAAAACAAGTTGATCTTCTTGTTGTTCGGCTCGATAGTAAAAAAAAGAAGCAATCTCGTAGAATGTCAATTTGTTTGACAGTTTTCATAGTGATTAAGGACATTTGAGTCAAATTATGGGTAAATCACTCGTTATAGTGGAATCGCCAGCCAAGGCTAAAACAATCAATAAATATCTTGGTAAAGACTTTATTGTGAAGTCTAGCGTCGGTCATGTCCGCGATCTTCCTACTGCCGGTCAAAGTACTGCGACAAAAAAAGCCGCAGCGACTTCGACAAAGAATTTAAGTGCTGAAGAAAAAGCACGTTTGAAAAAAGAGAAAGAACGTAGCGCTCTAATCAAGAAAATGGGTATAGACCCTTACCATGGTTGGGATGCGAACTACCAGATACTGCCTGGTAAAGAAAAAGTTGTTGCAGAGCTGCAAAAACTGGCAAAAGATGCCGACAACGTATATCTCGCAACCGATTTGGACCGCGAAGGGGAAGCAATCGCATGGCACCTTCGTGAGATCATCGGTGGCGATGAAGAGCGATATAAACGCGTAGTGTTTAACGAAATTACTAAAAATGCGATTCAGCAAGCTTTCCAGAAGCCTGGTGAGTTGAATATGGATGGCGTTAATGCGCAGCAAGCACGTCGGTTTATGGACCGGGTTGTAGGCTTCATGGTTTCTCCTCTGTTGTGGAAGAAAGTAGCGCGAGGCTTGTCAGCAGGACGAGTTCAGTCGGTTGCGGTTAAATTGTTGGTCGAGCGTGAACGTGCGATCAAAGCATTTGTGCCGGAAGAGTTCTGGGATATCCACGCGGATACTAAAACACCGTCAGCAGAAGCGTTCCGTCTTCAGGTTGCACAAAAAGATGGTGTGGCGTTTAAACCGACCAATGAAACAGACGCTATGGCGTCGGTTGCGGCACTACAAAAAGCGACTTATGAAGTTTGTAAGCGTGAGGACCGTCCAACCAGCAGTAAAGCAAGTGCGCCATTCATCACGTCGACGTTGCAACAGGCGGCAAGTACTCGCTTAGGTTACGGCGTTAAGAAGACAATGATGCTCGCTCAGCGCTTGTATGAAGCGGGTTATATCACCTATATGCGTACTGACTCAACCAACCTGAGTGCTGAAGCTGTTGATGCTGTTCGTGAATACATCAATTCAGAATTCGGTGCGGATTACCTGCCTGCCAAAGCGAAAGTTTATGGCAGCAAAGAGGGAGCACAGGAAGCGCACGAAGCAATCCGTCCATCAAGTGTGGATGTTAAAGCTGATGACCTTGATGGTATGGAAGCGGACGCGCATAAGCTGTACGCACTTATCTGGAATCAGTTTGTTGCCTGTCAGATGACCGACGCAAAATACGATTCCACAACCGTTAGTGTTAAAGCTGCAGAGTACACGCTTAAAGCGAAAGGACGCATTCTTAAGTTTGATGGTTGGACACGCGTTCAGCGCCCACTCGGCAAAAATGAAGACCAGATTCTTCCTGCAGTGAAAGTGGGCGATACGTTGTCACTTGAAAAGCTGGACCCGAAACAACAGTTTACCAAGCCACCGGCACGGTACACTGAAGCTGCACTGGTCAAAGAGCTGGAAAAGCGTGGTATCGGTCGTCCTTCTACATACGCATCAATCATATCGACTATTCAGGATCGTGGTTACGTTAAAGTTGAACAGCGTCGTTTCTATGCTGAAAAAATGGGTGAAATCGTTACAGACCGTCTGGATGACAGTTTTGATGATTTGATGAACTATGACTTTACAGCACGTATGGAAGAAAAGTTAGACCAAATCGCAGAAGGCGAGACTAACTGGAAAGGTGTTCTGGACAGTTTCTTTAATGATTTTAGTGGTGATTTAGAAAAAGCTGAACAGGACGAAGAGCACGGCGGTATGAAGCCAAACCATATTGTTGAGACAAACATCATGTGTCCGACTTGTGGTCGCCCTATGGGGATTCGTACGGCATCTACTGGTGTATTCCTGGGTTGTTCCGGTTATGCTTTACCTCCAAAAGAGCGTTGTAAAACAACCATTAACCTTGGTGATGAAGAAGGCATTATCAATGTTCTGGAAGAGGATGTTGAAACGGCGGCTCTTCGTGCTAAAAAACGTTGCCCAATTTGTGAAACGGCAATGGATGCTTACCTGATTGATGATAAACGTAAATTACACGTGTGTGGTAATAACCCGAACTGTGACGGTTACGTTGTTGAAGAAGGTGAGTTTAAGGTTAAAGGTTATGATGGCCCGCTGGTTGAATGTGACAAGTGTGGCTCGGACATGGTTCTTAAGAATGGCCGTTTCGGTAAGTATATGGGGTGCACGAACGAAGAGTGTAAAAATACCCGTAAAATTCTTAAGAATGGTGAAGTTGCGCCGCCAAAAGAAGATCCAGTACATTTCCCTGAATTGCCTTGTGAAAATTCGGATGCCTACTTCGTGCTGCGTGATGGTGCTTCCGGTCTGTTCTTTGCTGCCAGTAACTTCCCTAAATCTCGCGAGACCCGAGCGCCTTTAGTGGAAGAGTTGGCAAAATATAAAGATCGTATTTCTGAGAAGTTTCAGTATCTGGCGACAGCGCCAGCAAGTGACCCAGATGGCCGACCTGCGGTGGTTCGTTTTAGTCGTAAAACTAAAGAACATTATGTTCGAACTGAAAACGATGGAAAGCCTTCAGGCTGGACAGCGTTATATGTTGATGGCAAATGGGAAATCACAGACAAACGTAAAAAGAAATAGTGATTGATCTTTTTATTTTAATAAACCGAAGAGGTAGCGTTATGCTACCTCTTTTTGTTTTTATTGATGACTCACTATTGTATGTTTGATGAAACAATAACCGAATAACTTGTGCAGCAACTCATACTTTAGAATATCAATACTAACTAATATACAAGTTTGTAATCTTTAAAGCACCTTATCCTGATAAAAATTCCTATACCAATATTAATTGATTGCTTTTAATGGCAGCAATTAGGCCATAGAAGTCACGATCGATAACGCCACCATGTCCCCCTTTCAGTCGTAACCATGGTGAGCGGCAATATTATAATTTGGAGATCTACTATGTTCGGTGTGTTAGGAATGATTTTGGCTGGTGGGGAAGGATCCCGCTTAATGCCTTTAACTGAAACTCGCTCTAAACCTTCTGTGCCTTTTGGGGGGAGTTATCGTCTGATTGACTTTGCCCTTAATAATTTTGTCAATGCAGATTTAATGCGGATTTATGTGCTGACTCAGTTTAAATCGCAATCATTGTATCTGCATATGAAGAAAGGATGGAACGTTTCAGGGATAACCAATCGCTTTATCGATACGATACCAGCGCAAATGCGAGATGGTAAACGCTGGTATGAGGGCACCGCCGACGCTATCTATCAGAACATTGTTTTTGTGGAGAACTCCGGGGCGAGTGAAGTTTGCATATTCGGCTCTGATCATGTGTATAAAATGGACATTCGTCAGATGCTGGATTATCACCGTCAGAAAGAAGCTAAGTTGACAGTGGCTGCTTTACGAATGCCGCTGGCTGAGGCCTCAAAGTTTGGTGTGATAGAGGTGAATGAACAAGGAGAAATGGTTGGCTTTGAAGAGAAGCCGGATAACCCTAAATCCATTCCTGGAGAGCCAGACTGGGCTCTGGTTTCGATGGGGAACTATATTTTTGAATCATGTGTTTTGTGTCGGGAACTGCGTGAGGACGCTTCCAACAAAGAATCGAGCCATGATTTTGGCAAAGACATTATCCCTAAAATGTTTCCTAAAGGTGGAGTCTTTGTTTACGACTTTTCGAATAATAAAATCAAAGGCGAAATTGATACAACCTACTGGCGCGATGTAGGAACGATCGAAGCATATTGGGCTGCTCACATGGATTTGCTGGAAAAGAATCCGCCATTTTCTTTATATAACCGTAGCTGGCCATTGCATACTTATTATCCGCCGTTACCGCCTGCGACCTTCGTTGATTCTGGTGAACGGAAAGTGAAAATTACCGATAGCCTCATTTCTGGAGGGAGCTATATCCAGGGATCAACGATTTACAAGTCTGTTCTGGGGTTCAGGAGCAATATTGCTGCTGGCTCTTTGATTAGTGAATCTGTTATCTTGGGGGATGTAAAAGTGGGTGCCGGGTGTTCGATTAAACGCGCAATCATTGATAAGCGTGTAGAGATAGCTCCGGGTACCGTCATCGGTGAAAATTTAGAGCTGGACCGACAGCGATTCCATGTTTCTGACGACGGAATCGTGGTCATTGCAAAAGGAACAAAAGTTGGATTCTAGAAAGGAACGCCTCAATATTTGGTTTACCGTTTCAGAAGTTCAGGGAATCGTGAAAAGCGGAGGCTTGGCCGATGTTGCCAAGGCTCTGCCCAAAGCATTAATGGAGCTGGGCCATCAGGTTGCTATTGTCCTACCGGGTTACAGAACCGTTCCTGAAAAAGATGCTTACCCGGTAGTGATTGAAACGGAATTAACACACTGGCCTCATATTCGCTATCAAGTGCGACAGGGAGAGCTAGATGGTGTAACGCTATATTTAATCGACTGTGATGCTTATTTTGACCGCCCAGAGCTGTATGCAGAGAATAACCAGGCGTATGCCGATAACGGCGAGCGCTATGGCTTTTTTTCAGCGGCGTGTCTTGACGTGTTACCTAAGTTAGGTATTAAGCCGGATATCATTCATGCCAATGACTGGCATACCGGGCTTGTCCCGTTTCTGCTTAAAACACGATTTGAACATGATGCATACTTTGAAGACGTAAAAAGTGTCATCACTATCCATAATGCGATGTTCAAAGGTGTCTTCTCCCACCATCAATTAGAAGTGATTCCTGAGTTGAACTTATCGGGAATGGAATTCCTCGAGTATGGTCATGATCATATCAGCCTACTAAGAGCTGGAATTGCGTTTGCAGATAAAGTGAACGCTGTTAGCCCTAATTATGCTTCTGAGCTACTTACGCCATTGGGTTCTCATGGTTTGGTGGATGACTTCGTACGACGTGCCAGAGATCTGCACGGTATTGTTAACGGCTGTGATTACTCTGAATGGAATCCCCGTACTGATAAGTACCTGCCGGTGTGTTATTCCGAATCCCCCGGTTCATTGAAAAAAGGTAAAGCAGCAAGCAAAAAAGTGCTGCAGGAAGAGTTGCATCTGCCTCAGCGAGCTGTCCCTATGTTTGGAATGGTTTGCCGTTTAACTCATCAAAAAGGGTTTCACTTCATTGTGCCGATTCTAGAGAAGTTTCTGCACAATGATGTACAGCTTGTGATTATCGGCACAGGGGAGCCTGAAGTTGCTTCGCAGCTACGTAAAATAGCGAATGCGCATCCCGATCAATTTGCGTTTGTTGAAGCTTACAACAACCGATTTGCACATCTGGTTGAAGCTGGATCGGATTTCTTCTTAATGCCGTCTGAGTTTGAAGCCTGTGGCTTGAATCAGATTTATAGTATGGCTTATGGCACTTTACCGATTGTACGTGAAGTGGGAGGATTGAAAGATACGGTCCTTGATTACGATAAGTTTCCTAATGAAGCGACGGGTTTCGGTTTTCAGGAGCCTTCAGCTGAGGCGTTATTGATTACTATGCAGCGAGCCTTACTGTTCTATTTGCAGCATCCGGATATTATGCTGGAAGTCCAACAAAGAGCGATGTTGCGTGACTTTAGCTGGAAAGAATCAGCATTGGAGTACATAAAAATGTACCATTTCGCAATGTTTGAATAATGTCATTTACGCTATGTTCTTCAGAGAAAAAAAACGGAGTATATCAACTCCGTTTTTGATTTTGTCGGGGTGTACTAACAGTTTTTAACAACTACAATCACCTTATTGATAAAGTCTATGATAATCTTTGCTATAGATTTACTGAAACAAAACAAAAGTGGTGTCGATGCCTAAAAGCTTGCTATTTCATAAAATTTACAACCATCCAACCAGCAATGAGTGGGTGGTATTTGTGCATGGTGCAGGAGGCAGTTCATCCATTTGGTTTAAGCAGATTAAAGAATACAAAAAGCATTTTAATTTGTTGTTTATCGATCTTCGCGGTCACGGTAAGTCGCCTCAGTTGATTAAAGAACTGATAACAAACCAATATACGTTTAAATCAGTAACGCTGGACGTGTTGCGCGTACTGGATCATTTGAAAATTCAGTCTGCCCATTTTGTTGGTATGTCACTGGGAACCATTATCGTCAGAAACCTGGCAGAACTGGCAGCCGAACGAGTCAGTTCTATGGTACTCGGCGGTGCGATTACTCGTTTAAATACGCGCTCACAGATACTGGTAAGTCTTGGCCATATGAGTAAGAACTTTCTGCCTTATATGTGGTTATATCGTTTGTTTGCCTATATTGTCATGCCGCAGCGCTGTCAGAGAGAGTCTCGTAACTTGTTTGTCCGCGAAGCAAAGAAGCTTTGTCAAAAGGAGTTTAAACGCTGGTACACGCTTACCGCTGAAATCAATCCTTTGATGCGTTATTTCCGTGATAAAGAATTGCCGATTCCGACTCTGTATCTGATGGGAGAGCGGGATTACATGTTTATCAAGCCGGTGAAAGATATGGTGGCGTTACATGATAAGAGCGAATTGTGGGAAATCCCTAACTGTGGTCATGTCTGTAACGTTGAGCAGCCAGAGGTCTTTAACCGTGTATCCATTGATTTTATTCACAAGCAAGTAGCCGTTAGCGTTTAAGTTGGGTAGCGTGACTGCCGCAGTTCCAGCATAGTCCGAATTGTGGTTCATTGTCTTCACCACAATGACTACAGTGCCAATCAGGTTGATTGTTATTTTCTGGGTTAAGATACGAAGCAATTAAATTTCTTGATTGCTGCTCAAACTGCGGGTTTTTTAGCCACACATACGGCGATGAACTCTCGTCAAATGGAATCTCTCCTCGAACGGTGAACAATGTTTCCCCACGAACTTCGCACGGAATATGATGTTGCTGAAGTAAACCACAAACGATGTGCGCTTCGGCTGGATGCTGAGCAATAAATATTTTCATTCAATTTCCGTTATAGAGCTGGCCCGTAATCTGCTCAATAGCCATTTAGCGATAATAGGAAATACACCCAACAATATAAAAGATAGCAGTACTGCAGGAGACACGATACCTGCGAGCGACTCTATATCCGCAAGTTGTGTGCCTGCGTTAAGATATACCGCAGTGCCGGGTAGCATTCCCAGTTGACTAACCCAGTAAAAGCGGAAAACCGAAATCGGCATAAGCCCCATCAATAGGTTAATTAAGAAAAATGGGAATACCGGAATAAGGCGTAGCGTGAACAAATAGAACGCCCCGTCTTTTTGCATGCCCTGATTTATCGCAGTTAGTTTAGAGCTGAAACGTTGTTGAACCCAGCCGCGAAGCAAATAGCGACTACTAAGAAAGGCGATGGTTGCGCCAATGGTGCTGGCGAATGAAACTAGCGCCAGACTTAGCCAAAAGCCGAATAGAGCAGCACCAAGAAGTGTCACCACAGCAGCTCCGGGAATGGAAAAGGCAGTAACAGCAATGTAGACGATGAAGTAAGTCGCAGCTGCCGTAAATAAGTTTTGTTGTATATAAAGTGCTAACGAAGCTTGCTGAGCTTTGGCATTTTCCAGCGTTAAGTATTGACTGAATTGCACACCGACGAAGATCACGACGGCTAACAACATTATACCTAATATGCCTTTTTTACTCATGATGGCTCCTTAATGAGTATAATTATACTTCTGGTGGGCGTAAATCACTTTACTGCTCCATGTGTTTGATTGTTCCAAGACATTAATGCTGACTTGGTAAGAGGTTAGTGAAAGTTTATGCCTTGATACCACTGTATTTATCGACGATATGTGGCTACTTATTATAAGACAGGGTAAGGCTTTATTTAATTTCAATAGGCAATAAAAAAGCACTTTAAGTAAAGTGCTTTTTTAAAATCATAGTTTATTACAGGTTCTGTATAAGCTCATCGCGCCGTGCTTGTGGAATCACAGACCAGTGTTTTCCTTCTATCGCACCTTCTAACGCCCACAATAACTCAATGCTCACATTACTATGTGACTCTTTAACCGCTCTGAAGGCTTCTACTGCGCCTTTTTGCTGCAATTTATCGACGGAGTCAATGCCCGCTCTTTTCAGCATACGTTCAGTTGCCAGACGCATATTGGGGAGATCTTTGAGACGGTCGGGTTTTGTTTGAGCCTGAGCTTTACGCTCTTTTTTCGCCACATCAAGAGCGACTTTGGCTTTCGCTATGATTTTATCTGGATCATTCCACAATTCATCGGGGAGGGCGAAGTATTTCGTTACAACAGGGAAGCCACGCTTTTTATATACGTATGGCTCATAACCTTGCTTTTGAAATTTTTGAGTCGATTGCTCGTCTGCGCGTATGTGTAGTTGATCTTTTACAACCAAAGCGAACATCGCGTCATCAATGAAAATGCCAAACCCACCGAACATTGAACGAGATTTTACACATCCTAATTGTTCGAAAAGCTGCATTGAGTCTTTTAGTACTGGTTTATCCATGCTGTTAGTCTCGGTGTATTTCAATTAATACGCCACCAAATTCAGGTCCGAGAGATTAGCAAAAGAACACAATGAGTTTGTCAATAATGGGTAAACTCATTGCATACCTTTTTGCCATCGGCAACCCCGCTACCTACCAATTATTGAGTTACAAACATTGGTTTAGGCCGGAGGCTTTGCGTCCCACCTTTTCAGATGGTTTGCCCTGTGCGTGACACTACTACCAAAAATGATAATAAAAACTTTGAATAAGCATCACATTAATATCGAATATATGTGATGCCCATTCAATAAATATAATATATATTTGTATTTTTAAAAAGTAAGCGATCAATTTTTATTCACATATTAACGGGATGTAGAATATTTATTGAAAGTATTTACTTATTTAAGTCCTTTACCGTATCGCGTTCAACGATCTCAGGGTGCATTTCAAAAATTCTGCGCTCGTGTTCTTTGTCTTTAATACGCTCCAGTAGTATTTCAAATGCGTTCTTACCCACACGACGTTTTGGCTGGTGAATGGTGGTTAACGGAGGCGAGAAATACTCAGCAAGCTCAATGTTATCGTAACCAATCACTGAAATATCTTCCGGAACACGAACCCCCCGTTGCTGCAGGCGGGACATAAGCCCTAATGCCATTGTGTCGTTAAAGCAGAACACGGCGGTTGGCATTTTGTCCATTGCGATGATTTTATCTGCGGCTAACACAGCTGTATCGCACTCAAAGTTACCTTCCAGAATCCAGTTTTCATTAACTTCATAATTGGATTCTGCCATCGCGCGGCGGAAGCCGGTAATTCGTTCCTGGCAGGCAAGCTTGTTCAGGTGTCCGCTCAGGCAAGCGATATCTTTGTGGCCACGGTCAGTCAAGTATTTGGTTGCCAGATACCCACCAAGCTCAGAGTTATCGATGATTTTGTCAGCTTTTGATGCTTCCGGGCCCCAATCCATAATGACTTTTGGTATATCTGAGTGATTTTCAAGCATTTCAGACAGTTCTTGAGTTAAGTCTGAACACATCACCAAAATGCCATCGACACGTTTCTCTGCGAGCATGCGAATATAATCACGTTGTTTCTCGTAGATACCACCAGTGTTACATAAAATCAGCGTATAACCCTGACGGTAGCAGTAGCTTTCAACCCCGTCGATGACCTCTGAGAAAAACAGATTGGTGGATTGGGTCACCAGCATACCGATGGTTCGTGTGGTATTACATTTTAAACTTCGGGCTACCGCACTTGGAGCGTAATTCAGCTCCTTTACCGCCTCGAGTACTTTTTCTTGTGTCGCTTCAGCAACAAAGCGTGTTTTATTAATAACATGTGATACGGTCGTGGTTGAAACGCCGGCTAGGCGAGCAACATCTTTAATCGTAGCCATAGATCTGTCCTGTTTTGACTGCTGATTTTAGCTAAATTTTATTAGGTCAAACAGACCTGTTTACTGGCCAGATTCAGCAGTGTTCAAACCTGATTTGTTGTTGTCAGGTCTAAAGTAGCTATAAAAACAAAAACCGCTTGTTAAAAAGCGGTTTGCATCAAAAAATATGCTAGAGAGTTTAAACCGCAAATGGGCCGCTAGCAACGATAAATCATTGAGCAAACTCAACTGTAGTCACACTTTAATACTAATCACCGCCAAGGTAATTTAAATCGAGCTGCAAAAAGGCGACTAACAATAGTGAGATCGCCCCATAGAAGCCCAGGTTGTCGTTTCTTGAGCAATGAAAAGAGAACTCAGGCACCCAGGTTAGTAAGTGATGACGAATATAATCCCCCTGGAAATGGAGTGCTTGTTCCATATGCGCAGGTTGCTCTAGTTCATTCGAACGAATAATGAGATGGCCCAAAAAGTCGAGCTCAACGGCTAAATGATCATAAGGCTCCGAAGTATGTTCCTGAACGTGAACCCCGTTGCTTTCCATCATTTCGGTGATGAGTTGGGCCGGTGTTTTGTCATTAATTAGCGCTTTATCCATATATAAAGAGGCATAAGGTAATACCGATGACTGGTCACAGGTATGAAACAGTTTGTGGAAACTCTCTGCTAATGACGCTTGGGCATCTTCCTGAGCTAGAAGTTGGTCGAGGATGCTCGTCAGTTGGCTTACCGGTTCTGCAAGCTGTTGATTTTCTCCCAGGCCCGCTAAGAAGGTTCTGATTTCAGGGCGGTTGTACTGTTTTAGTTCTTTGGTGCTGAGTTCATTGGTAAAGAGGCCTGAAAGCCACCAGTAGATTTCAGCACGTTTCTCATTAAATGCCTTAATTTTTTGCATGCCAAGACTCCTAAACATCGTTACCTTAAGTCTAAGCAATAATTACGTTTTATACATACTCTCAATACAGAGTTATCTCAACCTCACACTGAAATCGAAACCGAGGAAGCATTACTTGGGGAACGGGGGAATAGAAAAAGACCCACCGGTCGGCAGGTCTGTTTATCTGGTAATTTATTGTTATCTCTTACTGAGATTCGGCCATGGTCGTTGGATCTGTGGCGACGTAGTCTCGTAATGACTGCCAAATCTGTCCAATAGTTTCATGCCAATAGCGCTCGGTTTGCTCGAGGTAGCGCGCTTTAGGTGTGTACTTTTCCCATGGCTGAGTAATATTAACCTGTGCCAGGTAGTTGGTTGGAGCCGGAATTGGGTTCAAACCAGCAGCATGAAACTCATGCAGAGCGCGTTCCATATGACTGGCTGAAGTCACCAAGACTAATTTTCTGTTCTGCACAAAAGCGGCAGCCTGACGCGCTTCTTCCCAGGTATCTTTTGCTGTTTCCAACAAGACGATATCCGACTTTGAAACGCCAAGCGCCAATGCGACTCTTGCCAGCATTCGTGCGTGACTAAACTCACTGCCTCCGGCGTATCCGGAAAGAATGAGTTTTGCGCCGGGATACATCCGCATTACCCGGATTCCCTCAGTTAAACGCATTAAAGCAGTACGGGAAAGCTCAGAAGTTGGAGGAATGTCATCATCCACCACGTGACCGTTACCTAAAACCATCACGTAGTCTATGGTTCCTTCAACTGGCAGAAATGCAGAATATTGACGTTCCAGTGGCATCAGCAAACGAGTCGATACCGGTTGGAATGAAATAAGAAAAATACCAACGAGTGAAAATAAAACGATGAGGCTGCCAGTTTTGCGTTTGGCAGTAAACATGATCAGCATTAAGCCGAGGAATCCCACAATCAGCAGTGCTGGCAAGGGCATTAAAAACGATGAAACAATCTTTTTCAGCTCAAACATAAACAAAATAGTCCGAAAAAACAGCACTTGACAATAAAAAGGTTGAAAGCCTCTTTATTCCTGCTATTCCTATGACAAAATAGCAGCACGAATTCCTTATCATAACCCAAGCCGCCGTGACTGAAGACCGCAATTTCGACGATATTGCCCACAAATTTGCAAAAAACATATATGGCTCTGACAAAGGAGAAATCCGTCAAGTCATTGTCTGGGAAGATCTAACCCAATTATTAGCAAACTTTGAGTCAGTAGGAAAGCCTTTGCATGTACTAGATGCCGGAGGTGGATTAGCGCAGATGTCACAAAAGCTGGCTCAGATTGGCCATAAAGTCACATTGTGTGACATTTCTTCTGAAATGCTGACTCTTGCGCAGAATGATATTGCAAATAACGGGCTGCTTGAACACTATCAGTTTGTTCACTCGCCAGTGCAGAAAATTCAGCAACATTTATCACAACCGGTTGATATGTTGATGTTTCATGCGGTGATGGAATGGCTGGCAGAACCCAGGCCAGCTCTGGAAAACCTATTGCATCAGGTTAAACCTGGTGGAATGGCTTCGGTCATGTTCTACAACTATCACGGGTTAGTATACAAAAATGTGGTGTGTGGCAACATTCCTCATGTACTGAATGGAATGCCACACAGAAAAAGGTTCAAGCTTCAGCCTCAGAAGGGGTTACTCCCACATGAGGTTTATCAGTGGATTGAAGAAGCGGGGTTTGAAATTTTAGGAAAATCAGGTATTCGCTGCTTTAGTGATTATATCGGTAATGTTACGTACCAGGGTGAATACCAATATGATGATGTATTGGCTTTAGAACGAAAATATTGTCGTCAGGAGCCATACCTCTCATTAGGCCGATACATACATGTATGGGCTAAGAAGAAACAATAACAGGAATAATAATGAGTGAGTCAACTCAGAACGTTGCACAACAACCTATCGATGAACTGGTTGGTTGGGTAAAGCAACATGATTTCTCATTAAACCTGACAACTGAGCGCCTGGCATTTTTGATCGCTATTGCTGTGCTGAGTAATGAAAGGTTTGATGAAGAACTCGGTGAAGGCGAATTGCATGATGCGTTTATTATCGTTACTCGCATGTTTGAAGATACGGGGGAAGCATCAGCATTTCGCGCTAACAACGCCATCAATGAGCTCGTTAACCAACGTCTTGTAAGTCGCTTTACCAGCGAGTTTACCGAAGGGGTCAGTATTTATCGCTTAACACCGTTAGCGATAGGAATCACTGATTATTATGTTCGCCATCGGGAATTTTCAAAACTGAAATTATCGATTCAACTGGCCATGCTGGCGGATGAAATGGCCAAAGCCGTTGAATCGGCGCAGCAAGGTGGCACCGTTGGCTATTGGAAGAAGAACGTATTTGGTGTTCTGAAATATTCTGTAGGCGAGATATTTGATCGCATAGATCTCAACCAACGTGTGATGGATGAACAGCAACAGTCGGTAAAAGAGCAAATTGCTGAGCTGCTAAATAAAGATTGGCGTGATGCAATTAATAATTGTGAGCAGCTGTTATCTGAAACTTCGTCTACTCTGCGCGAACTGCAAGATACACTGCAAACGGCCGGTGATGAACTGCAAACCCAAATCTTAGATATTCAGGAGCTGGTTTATGGAAACTCAGAGCTTGAATTTATCGAAGAGACCTTGTTTGGTTTGCAAATGAAATTAGACAGAATCACCAGTTGGGGGCAGCAGGCGATTGATTTATGGATTGGTTATGATCGCCACGTGCATAAATTTATCCGTACCGCAATTGATATGGACCAAAACCGCGCATTCAGCCAGCGTCTGCGGCAATCAGTGAATGAATACTTCGATCAACCGTGGTTTTTAACTCATGCTGATGCTGAGCGTTTAATGGACATGCGTGATGAAGCATTGATACTTCGTGATGACGAAGTGACAGGCAATGTTCCTGACGAAGTTGAGTATGAAGAATTTCAGCAGGTTAATGATGAGCTTGCGGAAAAAATTGCTTCGATGCTGCAGCGGCATAAAGATCAGGGACAGGTCATTGATTTGGGGATTGTTCTTCGTGATTATCTCGCAGCACACCCCAACACTCATCATTTTGATTTAGCACGTATCGTTGTCGATCAGGCTGTTCGGTTAGGTTATTCCGAATCAGACTATCGGGCTATTCAGCCAGACTGGCAGGCAATTAACGATTTTGGTGCAAAGGTACAAGCAAATGTCATCGACAGATACTAATGAATACATGCCAGAGAATCTGGCCAAAGCGATCAGTAACCCGCTTTTCCCTGAGTTGGATAGCGTTTTGCGTGCTGGTCGTCATATCTCAAGCGACGATTTAGACAATCACGCTTTTCTATCCGATTTTGAGTCAGAGTTGGCTCTGTTTTATCAGCGTTATAACACTGAGTTGGTTCGAGCTCCTGAAGGCTTTTTCTATCTGCGTCCACGTTCAACCAGTCTGATTAACCGCAGCGTACTTTCCGAATTGGATATGCTGGTGGGAAAAGTGTTGTGTTTTCTGTATTTAAGCCCGGAGCGTTTGGCTCATGAAGGCATTTTTACCAACCAGGAACTGTATGAAGAGCTGCTTGCTCTGGCTGACGAGAAAAAACTCATGAGGCTGGTAACTAACCGTGCTAATGGTTCAGATTTGGATAAAGAAAAATTGTTCGAAAAAGTACGGGCATCGTTACGTCGCTTGCGTCGTCTGGGTATGATTATTAACGTTGGCGAAACCAGCAAATTTAGTATCAGCGAAGCTGTGTTCCGGTTTGGTGCAGATGTCCGCGTTGGTGATGATATGCGTGATGCTCAGCTGCGCCTCATTCGCGATGGTGAAGTGGTTGTGCACAACAAACCGTCTGGTCAACACAGCTTGTTGGATGAAGAGGATAACGATCAAGCCGAAGAGACAGAAATGGAAGGTGACGCATGATTGAAAGAGGTAAGTATCAATCACTAACCATGATCAACTGGAACGGCTTTTTTGCACGTACTTTTGATATTGATAATCTGGTAACGACTTTATCTGGTGGTAACGGTGCCGGTAAATCTACCACAATGGCAGCCTTTATCACTGCTTTGATCCCGGATCAAAGCTTACTGCATTTTAGAAACACAACAGAAGCGGGAAGCTCTCAGGCTTCTCGTGATAAAGGCCTGTTCGGTAAATTACAACCGGGTGCCTGTTATGCGGCATTAGATGTGGTCAATTCTCGTAATCAGCGCCTTTTGTTTGCGGTAAAACTGCAACAGGTCGCGGGCCGTGATAAGAAAGTGGATATTAAGCCGTTTGTGATTCAGGGGCTCCCCAGCCATGTTAAGCCAACGGATATTCTGATTGAAACCGTCTCGGATAAGCATGCTCGCGTGCGTCAAATCAATGATGTAAAAGCGTCAGTGGCTGAGATTGAAGGTACCCACTTTAAAACGTTTAATTCGATAGTTGATTACCATGCGCACATGTTTGAGTTTGGCGTATTGCCGAAGAAACTTCGCAGTAGCAGTGATCGCTCCAAGTTCTATCGTTTGATTGAAGCGTCACTATACGGTGGTATCTCTAGTGCTATTACCCGTTCTTTACGTGACTATCTGTTGCCTCAGAATGGCGGTGTAAAGAAAGCGTTCCAGGATATGGAATCAGCACTGCGTGAAAACCGCATGACGCTGGAAGCCATCAAATCGACTCAAGCTGACCGTGATCTGTTTAAACACCTGATTACAGAATCAACTAACTACGTTGCGGCAGACTACATGCGTCATGCCAATGATCGTCGTAGCAAAGTTGGTCAGACACTGGAATTGCGTAAAGAACTGCTCTCGTCTCGTGAAACGCTGGTTGAACAGAACAGCTTATTAAATCGGGTTCAAGAAGAGCTTGAAATGCTGGTCGAGCAAGAGTCTGCACTTGAGCAAGATTATCAAGGAGCTTCAGACCATCTGCAACTGGTGCAAAATGCACTGCGTCAACAGGAAAAAATTGAACGCTATCAGGATGATCTTGAAGAGCTGAATATGCGTCTTGAAGAGCAGATGATGGTGGTTGAAGAGGCTCAGGAGCGCTTGTTAGAAACGGAACAACAAGCCACACTGGCGGAAGAGGAAGTCGACAGCCTTAAAACTCAGTTAGCTGACTATCAACAGGCACTTGATGTACAGCAAACCCGTGCATTGCAATATCAACAGGCGTTGCAGGCGCTGGAAAAAGCGCAGCAGCTTGTTGATGATGATCGTTTAACCGCAGACACCGCTAACGCGAAAGTCACTGAGTTGAAACAGCAACAGGATGAACGAACTTCAGAATTGTTGGCATTGAAACATAAACTGGATATGTCATCCGCAGCAGCGTCTCAGTTTGAAAAAGCATTCAATCTGGTGAAAAGCGTTGTGGGTGATGTGGATCGTCAGACGGCGGCACAACAAGCCCGTGACGTGATTCGTCGTGCAGCACAGGCAAAGCAGACGGTGCAAAACGAGCATCAGTGGTATGCTCAGCAGCGTGATTTGGAACGCCGAGTCGAACAGCAAAGCAGTGTCCGGCAGCAGGTTGAGCAATATCAGAGTCAGTACAACATTGTTTTGAATGATGAAGTTGTTCTGGAACAAGAGCTAGAACGCCATAGCGCACTGGTTGAAAGTGTCGAAATGACTTATGACGAACTGCGAGAGAAACGCAGTGAACAGCGTCGTTTGGAACAGGAACAACAAGCTCATATCAGACAGTTAGAAACCATTGCTCCGGCATGGATCAAAGCCAACGATGCGCTTGAAGCTCTGCGCGAACAAAGTGGTGCAGAACTGCCTAACAGTCAGTCAGTGATGGCTGAAATGCAGAAAGTATTAGAGCAGGAGAAAAACCAGTCTAATGCGAAAGACAAACTGGCAGAGCGTCGCGAAACATTGGAACAAGAAATTGAGCGATTAGCTTCGCCAAGTGGTTCTAATGATCCAAGATTAAAAGGGCTAGCTGACACCTTAGGTGGTGTGCTGTTGTCGGAAATTTATGATGATATCACCATCGCTGATGCGCCTTATTTCAGTGCGATGTATGGCCCGGCACGTCATGCAATTGTGGTGTCTGACCTGACTGATATTAAAGAGAAACTGATTGAGCTGGATGATTGCCCTGAAGACCTTTATCTGATTGAAGGTGATGTGGATGCATTTGATGACAGCTCATTTGATGCAGAAGAGCTCGATGGGGCCGTATGCGTTCAGTTTAATGATCGTCAAATTCGCTATTCACGTTTACCTGAGATTCCACTGTTTGGTCGTGCTGCTCGTGAGCAACGTCTAGAGCTATTGCGAACTGAGCGGGAAGACGTGGTAGAAAAACATGCCAAAGCGGCATTTGATTCGCAGAAACTGCAGCGTTTATATACCAGCTTTAACGAATTTGTTGCACAGCACTTACAGGTCGCGTTTGATGCTGATCCGGAACAGGCTATTCAGGTTGCCCGTGACAAACGTAATCAAATTTCACGAACCCTGTCAGAGCTTGACAGCCAGGAACAGCAGCAACGTAGTCAGTTGCAGTTAAGCAAGCAGGCAGTATCATGGCTTGAGAAAATTGCACCGAATCTGACTTTAATTGCAGATGAAACTCTGCAGGAGCGTGCGCAAGAAGTAGAGCAAAAAATCGTTCAATTGAGTGAATCTAAACGTTTTATCTCTGCGCATGGGAAAGCGATTGAAGAGCTGGAAAGTGTGGTCAATGCGCTTGACGCTGATCCGCAGCAGTTTGATGCTCTGGAACAGAGGTACCAACAAGCTGACTCAGAACTTCAGACGCTAAAAGCACAGATCTTTGCTTTATCTGATTTAGTTGAGCGTCGTCATTATTTTGCTTACTCAGATTCCGTCGACATGTTGACCCAGAGTAGTGAACTGAGCGAACAGCTTAAAGCTAAGCTGGTTGAGGCTGAAAATGTTCGCAATAGAACTCGCGAACAATTGAAACAGTCGCAGGCCCAAATTGGTCAGTATAACCAGGTATTGGCTTCACTGAAGAGTTCTCATCAGGCTAAGCTAGAAACCGTGCAGGAATTTAAGCAGGAGCTACAGGAGTTTGGTGTTCATGCCGATGAGGGCGCCTTGGAACGTGCTCAGCGTCGTCGTGATGAACTGAACGAGCGCTTGCACACCTCTCGTGCCAGAAAGAGTGAGTACGAACGTACCATCACTTCTACTGAACTTGAGATGAAATCGTTGGCGAAACGTCTGAAGAAAGTTGAGAAAGAGTATCGTGATCTGCGTACCTTTGTTGTTAACGCAAAAGCAGGCTGGTGTTCGGTGCTTCGCCTGGCGCGGGAAAACGATGTTGAGCGTCGCCTGCACAAGCGTGAGTTGGCTTATCTATCTGCTGATGAATTGCGTTCAATGTCGGATAAATCATTGGGTGCGCTGCGTCTAGCGGTAGCGAATAATGAGGATCTTCGAGACGCGCTTCGTCAGTCAGAGGATAACTCTCGTCCGGAACGCAAAGTGCTGTTTTATATCGCTGTATATCAACATCTCCGCGAACGTATTCGTCAGGACATTATTCGTACCGATGATCCGGTCGAAGCGATTGAAGAGATGGAAGTGGAATTGGCTCGTCTGACGGAAGAGCTGACTCAACGAGAGAATCGCCTGGCAATCAGCTCTGAATCGGTGGCAAGTATTATTCGTAAAACCATTCAGCGTGAGCAGAACCGTATCCGTATGCTTAATCAGGGACTATCAAACATTGCCTTTGGTCAGGTCAAAGGTGTCCGTCTGAATGTGAAAGTTCGTGAGAGTCATGAAATTCTGCTAACCGGCCTGTCCGATCATCATGAACAGCACAGAGATCTGTTTGAGAGTTCACGTTATACCTTCTCCGAAGCGATGGCGAAATTGTTCCAGCGCGTAAACCCACATATCGATATGGGTCAACGCTCTCCACAGGTTCTTGGCGAAGAGATGCTCGATTATCGTAACTATCTTGAACTGAGTGTCGAAGTCAGCCGTGGCTCAGATGGCTGGCTACAGGCAGAATCGGGTGCACTGTCAACAGGTGAGGCGATTGGTACTGGTCAGTCAATTCTGTTGATGGTCGTTCAAAGTTGGGAAGAAGAATCTCGTCGCTTACGTAGTAAAGATATTGTTCCTTGTCGTCTGCTGTTCTTAGATGAAGCGGCACGTCTGGACTCTAAGTCTATTGCGACGCTATTCGAGTTGTGTGATCGCTTGGATATGCAACTTCTTATTGCCGCGCCCGAGAATATCAGTCCAGAGAAAGGGACAACCTACAAGCTGGTACGTAAAGTGTTTAAAGACCATGAGCATGTACACGTTGTTGGCTTGAGAGGCTTTGGCCAAACAGAAAAATCGAAAACGGAAGAACAATTACTGGCAGAAGAATTAAGCTGATGAATTGTTAACTCACTGACCCGGACGCCTTCACTTTTGTGAAGGCGTTTACTTTTGTACTATCTTGCTGGGTCATCGGTACGCCTATAATCGAATATGCTTAGACAGCGATAAGAAAAATTATAGGATGGGTCATCTCACCTTGTTAATGGGGAAAACGTTAATGTTGACGAAACATCTTACAGATGTCATTGAGGGAAAATCTGTTATAGAACAACTAGATGTAAGTGATTTATCTGTTGGCGCTCATCAGTTTTGGTTCAATGCGGGTACAAATGGTATTGCTCAACTACAGTTGATACCTGTTACAGTTTTTAAAGGACAGGAGCAAGGACCTCGTATTATGGTCACCGCTGGCATACACGGTGATGAGCTTAATGGTGTTTTAACCGCTCAGGAATTGATTCGTAGCCTAGATCACAAACAACTAAAGGGAACCATTACCATCGTTCCTATGATCAACCTAACCGGTATGCTTAATCATAGTCGAGACTTTTTTAGTTCTGATCCAGACTCTTCACCTGCCAACCTGAATCGCTTCTTCCCCGGTAATCCAGACGGTGATGCTGCTAATCGATTCGTTGATACGGTTTGGACTAAGTTACTTAAACCTAACGCAGATTTTGCGATAGACCTTCATACCCAAACACGAGGAGCCGTTTATCCTCTTTATATTTTTGCTGATTTTACAATACCGGAGTCTTTGCAGATGGCTCGTTTAATGAGTGCAGACTGTATTTTAGATGATCCAGGTGATGAAGGAGTGCTGGAAACGACTTGGAACCGCAACAACATACCAAGTATTACTGTTGAAGTAGGAATGGGGAAGACAACTCAACCGGAACTCATCGAGCGCTCATTAACAGGAATACATAACATTCTTAAGTCATTTGGTAACCTCGAGGGTGATATGACAGAAGCGGCTTCAAAAGCAATTGAAAGCAAGTCAGTTGTTAGTCTTCGTGCGACCCAAGGTGGTTTTGTTCTTCCTGAGGTAGAGCTGTTGGATAAGGTTGAAAAAGGAGAGGTTGTTGCTAAGCAATACAACGCATTTGGCGAGTTGATTGAAAGCTATGTTGCTCCAGAATCAGGTGTTGTGCTGAGCTATAATAACGACGCAATGCGTGAGGCGGGGGCGCTGATTGTTCGATTGATCATGTGATTGCTTCCAAGCCGATTGCTAAACAAAAGCCAGAGAATGATCTCTGGCTTTTATGTCTAACACGCTTGATTATCTAGGACTGAATAACCCCAAAGTGCTTGGCTGCGTATTTAACCCGCTCTGCAGCAGAAGGATAAATCATCGGTGTCCCGAGGTTTTCAATATGCTGCAGACGAGGCAACAACCCTGCACCGTTGGCTATCTGAATAGCGAGTCCGGGCCGGGCATTGAGTTCTAACACCATCGGGCCTTCTTCCTTATCCAGTACCATATCTGTACCCATATAACCCAAACCGGTCATTTCCCAGGCACTGGCTGCAAGTGTTAATAATCGCTCCCAGTGTGGTACGCGCAGCGTATTTAACTCTTTGTCAGTATCGGGGTGATGGGTGATAGGGCGGTTAAACTGAACGGCGCGCACCGCCTGACCGGTAGCGATATCAATTCCAACCCCAACGGCTCCCTGGTGTAAGTTCGCTTTACCATCAGATGCTGCTGTGGAAAGTCGCATCATTGCCATGACGGGGTAACCTTTAAATACGATAATACGCACGTCAGGCACACCTTCGTAACTGAAACCGTCGAAACAGTTATCGAACTTAATCAGGTTCTCAACGACAGCAACATCATTCTTGCCGCCAAGAGAAAAAAGTCCAGCCAGAGCATTACTAACGTGACGTTCTACATCTTCCTTGTTAATGGTTGAACCGGAAGGTTTAGTATAAACACCATCTTTGTGTGAGGTAATAACCAGAATGCCTTTACCGCCACTTCCCCGGGCAGGTTTGATAACAAAACCCTGCCAGTCTTTCACCATTTCATGAATGTGTTTTACGTCACCCTGATTGCTGACCACACCAATGAGTTTGGGCACAGTGCAGCCAGCGGTTTCTGCGATCAGTTTGGTCTTTAACTTATCATCGACTAACGGGTATTTTGAACGATCATTGTAACGACCAATATAAGAGTGGTTACGTTTGTTCATTCCCATAATCCCTTTTCGCTTTAGCTTAAAGGGTGATGTGTATTCAGAGAGATTAAATATCATATTAATCTCCGTCAGCTAACGGTTTAAAACGGCGTAATTCGTTGAGGCGGTAACCTGTGTAAGTACCCAGCAGGAGAATAATACCCAGAACGATTAGCTGTAACCCGATGAAGTTAAACGTCAGGTGCTGAACGTATGAGTTCGTCATCGCAAGGTAAATCAGTACAGCAGTCAGCAGTGAACCGCCGCCTTGCAGCACGACTTCTTTTGCTCCTTCTTCTTCCCAAAGAATCGACATACGTTCGATAGTCCAGGAGAGGATAATCATAGGGAAGAAAGTAATCGTCAGGCCTTCAGTCAAGCCGATCTTAAATGCCACCACGGTAAAGATGGAAATAATCAGTATGACCGCGATGATGACGGCAGATATCCGTGCCACCAGTAACAGGTTCAGTTTGGAGAGGTAACTTCGAATAATTAAGCCAGTACCGACGATGAGTAAGAAACCCAAAATACCGGTCGTCAGTTGAGTTTGAACGAAAGCAACCGCAATCAGAACAGGCATAAAGGTGCCGGATGTTTTTAAACCTACGATAACGCGCAGAAAGACCACAATCAGAGCGCCAATTGGAATAAGCATGATGGTTTTAAACATCGCTTGCTCTTCCAGCGGCAAACTGTGAATGGACAGGTTTAACAAGCCATCAGCTTCTACTTTGTTATTGGTGGCTTGTTGGGGAGAGACGTCCTGAGCGATCATGCTAAAGTGAACCTGACTGTTGCGGCCACCAATAACATCAAGAAGCGATACGTTTGATTCATCCCAAACCAACAGGTTAGGGTGTGTTGGCTGAGTTCCGGTTTCCGGGTTGAACAGAACCCATTTTTGGCCATCCCATACCTGATTCATATGTTGAATGGTCTGGCGACGTCGCCCATCTTCAAGCTGAATAACACCGACGACTTTGTTGGGAACGTCAGCATATGAAAGGAGCTTTTGAGCCGCTTTTACTTTACTCATGTTATTGGTGAGCAAAGCAGCATTTTGGCTTTCTTCCTCGTTAAGGTTTTTTATCAGCTCCCGGGTAAATGATGTGTCATCTGCCGAGCGTTTGGTTGCTTCTTCGATAAGTGCAATCGCGGCCGTTTCAACTGGCCCATCAAAAGTGGGTTTGACCACATCTTCGACTGGTGGATGCATAGTTACCTGAGCTTGAGGGTCAACCAGAAATTGAGTCTTGTAATAGATGGTCTGAGGCCCCTGAGCTTGCCGAATAGACCACTCAGCGCGGCGCCCTGATTCATCGTTAATATACGAAACACCGTAACCCGGGGAAGATGCGGTTTCACCAATCAGAGTGTAGCCTTCCTGAGTATGAGGAGCCGCTAACGAAACCTTAGCCTCTTTGCCTAGAGCGTTGAATTCAATCCTAGCTTCGATGTCCCATATCTGCCGGGTTTCCCCTGGAGTCCAAGGAACACCGTAACTTTGATGACGTAGAACGCTCAAAGTAATCCCTGCCGCAATCAGTAAAAATACTGATAGATAAAATGGTACTCTTGACGTCATAAGTTACCTTTATTTTTTTATTTTTAGTTATTCGCTGTGAGTATGTATTTCCGACTGACATCCACAACGGCTATGTCACGAATAAATTCGCGCCCAAGTAATATAGGATGGCTCATTTGGGAACGGTCTGCCAGAGTGAATTCAGCTTTTTCGTTGATTGATCCAATTTTTACCCACAACTCGACAACTGCACGTCGCTCTGTTTCATCATTCGTTGATTGACGAATACGAACATAACGCAAAATTGGTGCCTCAATCCAGTTACTTTCCTCTGGTTTTGATTCGCCGTCAGATAAATGAAAACGGACCCACTTTTTACCGTTGCGTTCAAATTCTGCAATATCTACTGCGTTTAGCGATGATGTGGCTGCTCCCGTATCAACACGGGCATCGTATGTTTGCTTTAGTGCCTTAATCTGAACGTGTTCTACCTCGCCAAGTACAACCTGATGAGTCGGTGTCTGTTGGGTATATTTTGTCTGTTCAGATTTGGCTTTTTTAACAATCACTTTCGGTTCTGGTGGTGTTGTGATTTTTTTCAGCTCTTTAACTTCATCTGATAGTACGAGAACTTTATTTTCCAAGCTATCAATATAATCATTTTGGTTGCTTAGTTGTAATTCAATGTTGTTGATTTTATTGGTTATTTCTAAATTTGAACGGTGAATGGCGTTGAGAGTGGCTTGATGATATTCATCACCTTTCATTAAAGTACAACCAGAAAGCATGCTTAGAGCTACGATGGGTACTATTCGCTTAAACATTGATGGCCTTATTTGTTAATTTTTCAGTGTGATAATTTGATGAAAGAGGATGTGGGATACATCCTCGAAGTAGGATAACGACGATGGGTATAAAAAGCGTTAAAACTGTGTCAATTATCCTAAGCTTTTCTGACCTTTTATGGTGATGTTTCCTGCTGAATTTACGGATTTTTGGCCACCAAAATGGCGCGTCTTGGAGCTGGGTAGCCTTCCACTGTTTTGCTTGGATCGTTAGGATCGATATAGTCGGGTAGTGAATTGTGAGTCATCCACTCAGTAGAACGCTGTTCACCCAGGGTTGTGACATTTTCATCAACGATTTTAACATCAACAAACCCGACTTTTTCTAACCATGCTTTTAGTGCCAGAGCTGACGGGAAAAAGTACACATTGCGCATTTGTGCATAACGATCAAAGGGCACAAGAACTGCGTTTTCGTCACCCTCTACAACCAGTGTCTCGAGAATCAGTTCACCGCCGGAAATCAATTGGTTTTTCAGCTGGATTAAATGATCGAGCGGTGAACGACGATGATATAAAACACCCATGCTAAATACGGTATCAAATGCTTTGAGTTCTGGTAATTGCTCTATTCCAAGCGGCAACAAGTGAATGTGGTCGTTGCCGCCCATCAGTTTACGAACGGCTTCGAACTGAATCAGAAACAGCTCAGAGGGATCGATACCAATCACCTGATGGGCACCTTCACCGAGCATACGCCACATGTGATATCCGTTGCCGCAGCCGACATCGAGCACTGAACGGTTTTTCAGTGGTGAAATATGTGGTAGCAACCGATCCCATTTCCAGTCAGAACGCCATTCAGTGTCAATGTGGATACCGTGCAACTGGTACGGACCTTTACGCCATGGATGAAATGTCTTTAAAAGATTTTCCAGCTTTTTTTGTTCGCCCGGTGCCAGCGGTTCGTTATTGCTTACGGTGACGGATTCTTTTAAATCAATATGGTCAGGTTTCACGGTCGCAATCTTGTTTAATGCGCGTTCCCAGCGAGCCATATCGCCATGGGCTTTCTCTTGCCAGTCGGTAAGCTGTTGAGGCAAGACATTAAGCCAGGGTTGCAGGCGTGTATCTTGCGCTAGCAATTGATAGACATTAGCAAAATTCAACATGAAGAATCCTAAACAAAGTAATTACCCCTAGAAAACAATTAATAACGGCTGGCGGCTAGGGACAATACCAGCAGTCGAATAACTTACTTAACCTGAACCGAGCTACTTAATCGCGAACATAGAGCCAAAATTGAAACACTGGAACCAGACTTCGAAGCTGGTGAAACCAAGTTTTGCAAAACGCTCTTTATGTAATTCAATTGAGTCTGGACGCATGACATTTTCAATTGCACTGCGTTTTTGACTAATTTCCAATTCGCTGTAACCGTTTGCACGTTTAAAATCGTGGTGTAAATCGATGAGCAATTCGTGTGCACTTTCGTTACCGAAGACAAATTTCTCCGATACGATCAAAATACCGCCTGGTCGCAATCCTGCATATATTTTTTCCAGTAGTGAGTAACGATCTTCCGGTGATAAAAATTGCAATGTGAAGTTAAGCACCACCATCGAGGCGTTTTCAATTTCGATATCACGAATATCGGCTTCGATGACTTCTACTGGTGTGTCTGAGCGGTATGCATTCACGTGTAGCTTGCAACGTTCTACCATAGCTGGTGAGTTGTCTACTGCGACGATATTGCATCCTTCCTGCTTTATATGGCGACGCATTGACAGAGTTGCCGCGCCAAGAGAACAGCCCAGATCGTACACTTGCGTATTGGGTTTAACGAAACGTTCAGCCAGCATACCAATAGCAGAAATGATATTGCTATAACCTGGCACAGAACGCTGAATCATATCCGGGAAGACTTCTACAACACGTTCATCAAACGTGAAATCACCAATCTTATCGATAGGGGCAGAGAAGATAATGTCTTTTGGGCTCATTGTTGACCTCATGACGATGCACAAATGCCTGCTTAAACAGTGGCCGGCTCACGAAAAGGGGCGTATTTTATGCAAAAATGTGGCATCTGTCATTACTGTTGAGTAATCAAATTATTGTTACAGCCGAGGGCTTACGCTTAGCCGGGTCTAATCAGAACATGCTCAGTTGAGATGTATCGCTTTGTGCCGGGAAAGATGCCAGTTCCGGAAGTGTGACGACTTGTTGCATTTTTTCATACAGCATAGCAGCCAGTTCCGGCGCGTAATTGTTATCCGGAGTATGAATCATCACGTAGGGTTGTTTGCCTTCAGCGATCCACTGCGGCAACTTACTCAACCACGACGCGAAGAAGGGCAGATTAGCGTCCAAATCTGGGTGCCCGATAAAGCGTATCATGGGGCGGTCACCTGTCGATATTGCATGAACGGGTACACGAGGCTTTTTCTTTTGTGCATCAATAATTACTTCGTTATCGCGCTTTGCTGAAAACAGTGGGCGGCTGTCCATAATAATACGATCAACATTTTCTTCATTCAGCCATTGATTCAGGGTCTTTTCTTGTTCCCCTTTGGCAAAAAAGCTGGGGTGTCTAACTTCCACACCAAGCGGAAACCGGGCAGGGAAATGCTGGCGAAACTTTTTAAGTTGTGGCAGGTGCTGTGGTTCGAACGCGGCGGGTAGCTGAATAGTCCACATGCCAACTCTTTCGTGCAGAGGCTCCATCAATAGCATAAAAGCTTTCAATTCGTCCTGACTACCACTAAGTAAGTTCTGATGAGTAATGGATTTTGGCAGCTTAAATGTAAAACGAAAGTCGTCACTGGTGGCGGCTTTCCAGTTGTTGACGGTGTTTGCAGAAGGTGAGGCATAAAAAGTCGTGTTGCCTTCAACGGTGTGAAATACCTGCGCGTATTTTTCTAATCGTTGCGATGCCTGAGTACCACTTCCATAAAAGTGTTGTTGCCAAAAGGGATTGGACCACATAGTCAGGCCCAGTCTGAGAGGGTATTTCATGTCAAACTTTATTCTCTGCAGCTTATACGCTTATTTGTTGAGCATAGTAGTATAAGGGTTTTGAAGATTACCTGCATTTAGCGCTATAATCAGCGCCTATTTTTCATGTTGCAGATAGTATTCTGGCTAAAATGGCGCTTTATTGTACTAAATATCAGCAACGTTGGATAAAACATAAAATTTATATGTTAGAAGGTCGATTTTAAACGTCTTTCAGCGTATAAATGGAACTTTTCCGCGTCCGAGTTCGTTTGACAATAAACGGAACTCGTACGCATAAAATTTGATGACTTATAGAGATTGGGAATTTCATTATGCGTAGCCATTATTGTGGTCACCTGAACAAGTCCCTTGCAGGACAAACTGTGGAACTGTGCGGTTGGGTTAACCGCCGTCGTGATTTAGGCGGTCTTATTTTCATTGATATGCGAGATCGTGAAGGTATCGTTCAGGTGGTTGTAGACCCAGATATGGCAGACGTTTTTGAAGTTGCTAACCAACTTCGCAATGAATTCTGTATCAAACTGACTGGTGAAGTACGCGCGCGTCCCGATAGCCAGGCTAATAAAGACATGGCGACCGGTGAAGTAGAAGTACTGGCAACAGGTCTTTCAATCGTTAACCGTAGTGACGTTTTGCCGTTAGACTTCAACCAGAAAAACTCAGAAGAACAACGTCTGAAATATCGTTACTTAGATCTACGTCGTCCGGAAATGAGTGACCGTATTAAACTTCGTGCTAAAGCTTCAAGCTTTGTTCGCCGTTTCCTCGACAGCAACGATTTCCTGGATATTGAAACACCAGTACTGACTAAAGCGACACCAGAAGGTGCGCGCGACTACTTAGTACCAAGTCGTGTTCATAAAGGTAATTTTTACGCATTGCCGCAATCACCACAGTTATTTAAACAGCTGCTGATGATGTCTGGTTTTGACCGTTACTACCAAATCGTAAAATGTTTCCGTGATGAAGATCTGCGTGCTGATCGTCAGCCTGAATTCACCCAGATCGATATCGAAACATCATTCATGAGCGCAGAGCAAGTTCGTGCAGTGACTGAAAAAATGATTCGTGAAATGTGGCTAGAGCTGAAAGGTGTGGATCTGGGCGAGTTCCCAATCATGTCTTACGAAGAAGCAATGCGTCGTTTCGGTAGTGACAAACCAGATTTGCGTAACCCGCTTGAATTAGTTGATGTTGCTGATCTGCTTAAAGACGTTGAGTTCAAAGTATTCTCTGGCCCGGCAAATGATGAAAACGGCCGTGTAGCAGCTCTGCGAGTTCCAGGCGGTGCAGCATTGAGCCGTAAGCAAATTGATGAGTACACCTCATTTGTTGGTATCTATGGCGCGAAAGGCCTCGCTTGGATGAAAGTGAATGATCTTGAAGCAGGTGTTGAAGGCATTCAATCTCCAGTCGCTAAGTTCTTAAATGAAGAGATCATTACTTCTATCGTTGAACGCACAGCTGCACAAACGGGCGACATTATCCTGTTTGGTGCTGATAAAGCTAATGTCGTTGCAGAAGCCATTGGCGCACTACGTTTGAAAGTGGGTAAAGATTTAGAACTGACTGACAATTCGGCGTGGGCTCCACTTTGGGTGATTGACTTCCCAATGTTTGAAGCTGATGACGAAGGTCATGTTGCGGCTATGCACCACCCATTCACATCGCCATTGAATATGACACCGGAAGAGTTGAAAGCCAATCCGTCAGGCGCACTATCGAACGCATATGATATGGTTCTTAACGGTTATGAAGTTGGTGGCGGTTCGGTTCGTATCCATGATGCAAAAATGCAGGAAGCAGTATTTGATCTGCTGGGTATCGATGCACAAGAGCAGCAGCTTAAGTTTGGCTTCCTGCTGGATGCGCTTAAGTTTGGTACGCCTCCTCACGCTGGCCTAGCATTTGGTCTTGATCGTCTGGTTATGCTGTTATGTGGCACTGAAAACATCCGTGATGTTATTGCGTTCCCTAAAACAACTGCAGCAGCCTGTCTGTTAACCGATGCGCCGAGTATGGCAAATCCTGCTGCGCTTGAAGAGCTGGCAATTGCTGTTACCGCGGCTCAAGAGAAAGAAGACTAACGTGTTAGCTGATGAAAGGGTGGCAACTTAGCCACCCTTTTTATTGTCTATATGTTCATTTTACTAATTACATTATTAACCTGATCAATATCCCTGACTGATTAAGAAATTAATGGAACTGGTATTAGGCATCCAGAAGCGATTTTAATATTATCGTTGGTGGATCAAAGTCGCCCTGTAAGTTGCTTTGTATAATCTGCGCAATTTTTGTATTTTAGTTTAGATAGGAAGCCCTCCCTTTGGCTCAAATGTATTTTTATTACTCAGCAATGAATGCGGGTAAATCAACCACATTGTTACAGTCGTCATTTAATTATAAAGAGCGTGGTATGACGCCGGTTATCTTTACCGCAGCGATTGATGATCGGTTTGGTATTGGCAAAGTCAGCTCCCGCATTGGTCTTGAAGCTGAAGCCCATTTGTTTCAGGCAGATACCGACTTATTCAAAGCCATTACCGATCTGAATCAGGAGCAGAAGCGTCATTGTGTCATGATCGATGAATGCCAGTTTTTGTCCAAAGAGCAGGTTTATCAGTTAACCGAAGTCGTCGATAAACTGCATATACCGGTGCTTTGTTACGGTTTGAGAACCGATTTTTTAGGAGAGCTGTTTGAAGGCAGTAAATACCTGCTTTCCTGGGCTGATAAATTAATTGAACTAAAAACGATTTGTCACTGTGGACGAAAAGCCAATATGGTGATTCGTACCGACGAACATGGCAATGCTATTTCTGAAGGTGATCAAGTCGCCATTGGTGGCAACGATAAATACGTCTCTGTCTGCCGAGAGCATTATAAAGAAGCGCTAGGTAAGTAACTGTTTATGTTTTGAAAAAGGATGGTTTTTAAACCATCCTTTTTTGTTTGTGTCACTCGGCAAAGATGGGTTTAAGTGCCGCATAAGCTTGCTGTACTTGTTCTGGAATATCCTGCTGGGCTTGAAAGCCTTTGGCCGGGTAAGTTTGAATACGCTCGAAATCTGCGAGTAGCGCTTCAATAACAAAGTCCAGCGTTAAGTCTTCGGTCAGGTAATCGAAAATGCTGTTCGCCTGCGAAGTAACCTGGAGTGACTCCAGTTCTTGCGGCCATTGTTTGATGAATGTCGCGTAAGCCCGACGCTCCATGTATGGCTTCTGTACCAATAATATTCGCTTTGGTTCTATGGCTTTGCTTTGTAGTAGTTCATAAGTAAAGCGTACATTTTCGCCGCTGTTGGTAGCATTTGGTTCAAGCAGTATCGACTCTGCAGGTATACCACAGTCTTTCGCCACTTGTGAGAAAGTTATTGCTTCACTGTGCTCAAACAATCCTTCTGTATAGCGTCCATGACCACCGGAGAACACCACCATAGGAGCAAGCCCCTGGTGATAGAGAGAAGCTGCGACTTCAGCAACTCGAGTATCATTACTTCCCAGCACGATAATGATGTCTGCTGGTTGAAGCTGATGACCTAGTTGCATATATTGCCACAATGTTTCTAAATGCTGGTAAATTCGTTTATTCATCGTTTTTCAGTGCCTCCAGCGTGTGCGAATAATGAAACTGATAGCCTGCGTTTATCAGCTTGTCGCTCAATATTCTTTTATCTGGGATGTCGGCTACAGGAGGGAGTTTATCCGATGAACCGGCGACATTTAATGCAGAACGGTAAAACTCGGCTTTACTGACAGTATTCGGGGTTGTTGCATTAACGATGTCCTTTGTCAGGTGCTCTACAGCGAACGTAGCGGCTCCGATAGCATCAGTTAAATGCAGCATATTAGCAGGAGCCAAGCGGCTGACTTGCTTCAATCTAGCGGCAAAGCGAGCAGGATTACGGTGAGGACCTATTAAGCCACTACAGCGTATAATGGCGTAATCCAATCCGGAATCTATAACCCACTGTTCGGCTTGCAGCATGCGCTTTGCGTTGATTGAGAATTCATCGCTATTCTTACAAAGGGTCAAGCTGGCGTCACTTTCCGACATATCTGCTGCTTTATCCGGGTAGACTGTTGTGGAACTGATCATGAGCAGTTTTTCCACATTGGCTCGTCGAGACTGATTTGCTAACGCTTTCCAGTGCTCGATATATTCATCTCCCTTACCTCGGCGAAAGCCGGGAGGGAAGCTACCAATCACCGTATCGACTCGGAACTGCGCTAATATCTTGTCGAGGTCTTGTGGGGCATCAAGATCACAGACGAAGCTGTGAATACCGAGTTCCTGCAATTCCTGAGCGCCAGTTGACGTTGTTTTACTTGCACATACCCAGTGACCAAGTTGTTGTAGATGTTTTGCTAGGGGTAAGCCTAACCAGCCAGCCCCAATAATGGCTATCCGTTTCATGGTATTGTCTCAGGTTTTTGTTGTATTGATACAAATGAAAAGAGCGCCTTGGGCGCTCTTTTCTAATTTGTCGCGAGTACTCGCAATATACTGTCAGCTTTTTCAGCCATTTCAATCCCTTCATCGGTGAGATATCCACCATCTGGGAGGGTACATAAACCTTTTTCGTGTAGTCGTTTCGCTGCGGATTGAATAGCTTCACCGGCTTCGCTATGGACTTTAATACCTGTCGCAGCACTACTGACATCAAATTGAATAAGCAGGTTTAATTCGTCTAAGTGTTGTTGAGAAAATTTCATGACACACCCTTATACCTTGTTAAGTTAGCTTCACAATAGGCCGAGCGATACAAAGACGCAATCTCTTAAAATAAGAAGTGTTATCTAGACCCGATATGGATATTTTTTGCCCGGTTTATGTCAGGCACAGCCCACGTCGGGTAAGGCGTCAGTCATTTCTTCAAGCTGTCTCTTTGGGGTTAATGTGTAATATTCTGGTGAGTTTGGCTGATTTACCTAAACGATTAATTGATACAAAATGCCACTTTCTAGTTGATACCGGACCAATGTTCGTATTTTTCAATATTCATAGTTTAATGTCTTATCCACAGATTCTGTGGATAACCTGTTTTAAATTCAGTGTGTAAATGCAAGTGAATGATTTTTTATAATAATATGCACAAATCTTGTGCGAATGACGCCCTGTTATTGCTCATAAAAAGGTGTGTATTTTTTGTGCAAAAAGTGACTTTTTAGTTAATAAATTTGATGCTAACTCGGCCTTCTTTTGTTAAAGCAGCCTTTAGAGCCAAATTTATCGACAGAGTCAGTGAAATCGTCATCATGGTAAAAATAGCAATCATGATCATCAATTGATATTTGATAGCAATCAGAGGCGATGTACCTCCCAGAATTTGCCCTGTCATCATGCCGGGAAGTGTTACCAGTCCCACTGTTGCCATTGAAGCGAGTATAGGCGCATTGGCTTTACGTAGTGCATTCCGAACAAAGTCTTGTGAGGCATATCTGGGGGAAGCGCCGAGTGAAATGGCCGCTTCATATTCACTTCGTCGTTCTTCAAATGCATTAAACAGGTTCTGTAACGCGACTATGGTACTACTGATGCTATTGCCCAGTAGCATGCCTGCCAGAGGAATTAAGTACTGAGTACTATACCACGGCGAAGGTTTTACGATTGCGACACATAAGATAATAATAACTGGAAATAATCCGACGGCTAACCCAACCATAATGGGTAAGAACAGTTTTTTTCTGGGCAGGCGCGTTTTGGAAATAATTGAACTGGCACCGATAGATATCATGGTCAAAAGCCATAGCAGGTTTATCCAGACATTATTGAGCGTAAAAAGATATTCCAGATAGGCGCCAACGAGGAATAATTGCAGTGCCATTCGGCCAACTGAGACCAATATTTCTTTACCAATACCCAGCTGATAAGTTTTATTAACCGTCAGGGGGATCAACAGTACGAGACTAAATGTCGCTAACTGCCACCAGCTAATATTGATTACATTGTTCACTGCGTTACTCTGTTTTCTGATTGTTATGCCGTCATTATTACTTAATTCGCCTTGAAATGTGAACCCGAAACTTTATTGGCCGGGTAGTACTTCTGATAACGTTTTTATTGATTTAGCACCATGAAGATTTTTTCAGATTAAGTACATTGCTTGTTTTTGTATGTTGTGAACCCGAGCGGGTCAGATAAATAGGAAAGATGATGATTTTAGTTGTCGGTCATAAAAATCCAGACAGTGATAGTATTTGTAGCGCGTTAGTTGCGGCTGAATTATTGAAAGCACGTGGTTTAGAAGCTAAAGCGGTCCGCCAGGGTGATATTAATCGTGAAACTCAGCATATTTTGGCCACTGCTGGCGTAGACCAACCAGAATTGCGTACCAGTGTGGCTGGTGAACAGGTGTGGCTTGTTGACTACACAGATTTGGCACAGGCTCCTGACGATCTGAATGAAGCCGAAATTCTGGGTATTGTAGATCATCACCGCTTGGGTGACGTAATGACAGTGAATCCTCTTGAAGCGTGGATTTGGCCAGTTGGTTGTACAAGTACGATTTTGTTCAACCTGTTTAAAATGGAACAAGCGCCAATCAGTAAGCCACTTGCACTGCTAATGATTTCGGCAATTCTGTCTGATACAGTAGGTTTTGCTTCACCGACTTGTACACAAAAAGATAAAGATGCAGTTTCTGAACTGGCATTACTGGCTGAAATTAATGATTTAGATGCATTTATTAAAGAGCTTCTAATTGCAAAAACGGATATTGAAGGGTTAACAGCACCTGAGTTGGTAGAAAAAGATCTTAAAGCATACCCGTTCAATGAGCGTGACGTGATTGTTGGTCAGGTTGAACTGGCAACTATTGATCAGGTTTCAGGTATGATTGAAGCGTTAGAGGCTGATCTTGAGCGTCGTTGTGCAGAAGAAAACCTCGCGTTTGCCGCGTTAATGTTGACAGATATTACTACAGCAAAAACTCGTTTGTTGTTTAAAGGCGAATGGGCAGGAAAACTGGATTCGCATTTAAAAGACGGTGTGTTGATGATGGAAAACACCTTAAGCCGTAAGAAACAAGGATGGCCGTGGCTACAAGCTGAACTGGCTTAATCATCAAATTAGGGTATGATCTCTATCCTAGTTCTATAACGGTTTATACGCCCGTAGTGAATACTATGGGCGTTTTTTATTAAGGTAACCTCATACCTGTTGGCAGGCGTTACCCGGGTCTTTTTGGAGGTCAATATGTCTAAGACTTTAACTGCTGAGCAAATCACAACCATTAACCAGTACGATCAGGAAAAGCGCTTTAACTACTGCATTAAGGAAATAGTGCTTAATCAACAGGTATGGATTCTGAAAGATGAGCATGGCTGCGTTATGCTGAACACAGAGGATGACGATTGCGTACCCGTATGGCCTAACAGAGAATTTGCGGAAGCTTGGGCCACGGGGGATTGGGATTCGTGCGAAGCGGAAGCGATTCCATTTAATAAGTGGCGTAGTCGCTGGACAAGTGGCTTAGAGCAGGATGAATTATCAGTTGTGGTGTTTCCGAATGAAAATGAAGAGGGCGTTGTTCTGTTTCCCGATGAGTTTGATTTTGAACTGGATAAGCAAAATAAGCGCCGCTAAGGTTTTTTGCGTTTAACTCACATCCACTTTCTCAGTGGTGCAGAATTTGCGATACCGACGGCCTGCTCAAGCAGGCCTTGTTGTTGATAGCTTTTAATTAACGCTCTGATTACTGGTTTTGCCTGACGCTCACTCATGCCACTGGTCAATTCCGGGCTATAGAGTAGCTTGAGCAAAATGACGTCTAATGGTGATAGTAGATCTTCTGGTGTTCGGTCGTTGAATATCGAAGGGTAGGCATATTCAGAATCATTGGGTAAACCCAGTGACTGAGTGATTTCCTCAACGATACAAGCTACCAGTTTACCGTGACTCCTTGCCTGATCGACAGGGATAACCACAGCTGCTGAAACAATTTCATGAGTAGTGGTATCGGTTTTATAGCCCGCCTGACAAACGGCTCCGTGCATATGCTTCACGGCATGTTCACCCAGTTCATTTCTAATATCCTGATGCCACGTGGCTTGTCTGGTGAATACCCAAATCACATTAGCCTCGCTGCGGAAATCGACTCGGGCGATGGGGTGGCCGGTTACATGCCTTAGATGCTCAAGATGCTCGTTAACCAATTGATTATGAAGATCACGGTCGCCAACTTTATGCTCGACCCATACTCTAACTGGTTTACGCCACTTAACCAGTGGCTTTTCCCCGGTCGAATATTCATTTCTTAATGCAACGTGAATGAAGGCGCGTTCAATGAAAGAAGGACTTAACCAGTTCGGTTGTGCTGCGTATGCCACGTTAGTTATTAACGCCACAAACAACACACAGCGCATGGCTATTTGAAGCATGGCGCTTTATTAAAGTGGCTTTCAATCATCCTTTGGGTAATTGAATGCTGTGGTTGTGATAAAACCTCCAGGGTATTGCCCGCTTCGACAACTTCTCCTTCATGCATCACCATCACTTTGTCAGTGATGTGCTTAATAATGCCAATATGCTGTGATACGTAAACGAATGAAACGCCCATCTCTTCCTGTAACTCCAGGAACAAATTGATGATTTGCGACCGCATCGCCATATCTAAACCATTAAGAGCTTCGTCAGCGACGATAATCGAAGGCTGAAGGATAAGCGCACGGGCCAGACAAACACGTTGTTTTTGCCCTGTTGCAAGCATTTGTGGGTAAAAATAAGCGTGCTCTGGTAACAGGCCAACCCTCATCAGAGTTTCTTTAACTCGTTTCACCCGTGCTTCCGGTGGCATACTAGTGTTACGCTTTAGCGGACCTTCTAAGATGCGTCCAATCTGAATCCTTGGGTTGAGCGAGGTATTTGGATCCTGAAAAATCATGCGGATTAGCTTACACCGGGTAGAGTAATCCTTGTGTTCTAACAGTTCGCCATTAACGCGAATTTCACCATCGCTTGGCTCGACAACGCCCGCTAGCATGCGTGCCAGTGTTGACTTACCCGAGCCGTTTTGGCCTATGAAACCAACGGTTTGCCCCGCTTCTAAAGTAAAGCTTACCGGTTTGACGGCCTGATGAACCTGTTTTCTGAACAACCCCGGTCGGGATGTGAAGCTTTTCGATAAATTGCTCACTTCCAGTAAAGACACACTCATGATTTCTGCTCCACATTAAGAGGGAAGTGGCAGGCAAATTTGTGGTTTTTAATCAATTTCGTTCTCGGGACTTCAACGCACTGTTTCTTGGCATACGGGCATCTGGGGCCTAAACGACAGCCAATAGGCAAGTGCTGCAACGGAGGAATTGAACCGGGCAGCGAGTGCAGTTTCTGTTTATGTGGTATCCAGTCACTAAAGTCGGGCATCGCCTGAAGCAGTGCTGAAGTATAGGGATGTTTGGGTTCAGTGATAATTTTCTTGGTCGCAGCTGACTCAACCGACTGACCACAATACATAACGGTTATCCGTGTTGCCCATTGGGTAATGGTGTTCAGATCGTGGCCAACGAGTAGGATTGAAGTATTGTTGACCTGGTTCATGCGACTCAATAGACGCAAAATCTGTGACTGAGTAATCGGGTCCAGGTCGTTTGTTGGTTCATCGGCTATTAAAAGCTTTGGTTTGGCTGCGATAGCCATCGCAATCATGACTTTCTGACACTCGCCATCGGTTAATTCGTATGGATAACTATTCATCAGGCGCTTATGGTCTTTTATTCCGACCTTATGCAGCAGAGCAATGGCCTGCTTCTGACGCCAGGTAAACCGCTGCCACCAGCGACCCTTAAAGGTACGTGTCGGGATTGATTCGATCAGTTGCTTACCCACTTCATCGGATGGATCCAAACAGGTAGAAGGTTCCTGAAAAATCATCGCAATGTCGCGGGCGATAACACGCCGCCGCTCGCGCGGAGTAAGTTGCAACAGGTCGATGTTACCAAAGCGCATCCGGTCAGCACTGATACGCCAGTTTTCCTTGTTTACGCCAACAATCGCTTTGGCGACCAGGCTTTTACCCGAGCCTGACTCACCTACCAGTCCGCGAATTTCACCTTCATTTAAGGTTAAACTCATACGGTCAACGGCTTTTACCATACCTTGTGGAGTATCAATTTCTATTGTGAGGTGGCGAATATCAAGTAGTGGCATTATTCGACTCCTGCGTTTAGCGCTTGACGAACACCTTCGCCAACAAGGTTTATCATAACGACAGTATACATGATAGCAAGGCCGGGTAGGGTTACTGTCCAGGGCGCTAAGTAAATCAATTCTACCGAGTCTCCTAGAATCGCGCCCCATTCTGTACTTGGTGCCTGCGCTCCCAAACCAAGGAAGCCTAACGCAGTGACATCCAAAATCGCCACAGACAGCGCCATTGTAATTTCCTGAGACAGCATCGGTAGTGTATTTGGCAAAATAGAGTGCCATAGTAAATAAAAATCGCTCGCGCCATCGAGTCGGGCTGCAATGATATAGTCTTTCTCAACTTCATTATGCACGGCAAGATAGACTGAACGGACAAACCTTGGAATCAGGGCAAGACAGATAGCGAGCATTACATTAAATTCACCGAACCCCAGAAACGCGACGAAAATAATCGCCAGCAACAGGGAAGGAATAGACATTACAGTGTCCAGAAGGTGGTTTAATGTACTTGAAAGCAAACCCTTGGTCATGCCAGCCAAAATACCGACCAGGCAACCAATCAGTGCTGCAATGAAGGTAATCAAGACCGAAGCACCAAAAGTTAATTGCGAGCCATCAATCAGGCGTGACAATATATCGCGCCCTAAATCGTCGGTTCCGAGAAAGTATTCAACAGAGCCCGATGGGTCCCATGATGGTGGATGTAATAACTGGCCTGTCTGTGCTTGCGGGTCGTGGGGAGTAATCCACGGTGAAGCTATGGTGATGACAATGATCAGGATTAAACTCCACAGGCCAAACATAGCTAGACTGTTCGCTCTGAAACTACGCCAGAAACGTTCAAACTGAGTTGGAATGTGCTCTTCCTGATAGATATTATTTGTTAGCATACCATTCCTTTCTGACCAGAGGGTTGATCATCGCGCCAATTAGGTCCGATAAAATGTTCGCAGTCAGAACCAATGCACCAACGACAATGACGCCAGCCTGAATTGATACATAGTCTTTATTTGATAGCGCATCAAGCAACCAACGACCGATTCCAGGCCAGTTGAAAATAGATTCAGTAATGACTGCCAACGTCAGCATGCTGGATAGTTGCATGCCAAATTTGGGGATGATAGGTGGAATAGCGTTACGCAACACGTGCTGCGTTACGATTTTATAGTAGGACAAGCCTTTAATCCGGGCTGCACGAACATAGTTTTGCGACATGACATCTGCTACCGATGCCCGCATCAAACGAATGACCTGAGTGGTTGGAGCCAGAGCCAGCACCAGACAGGGCAGAATCATATGGTCAATAACACTGTAGAGAATGTTGGTGCTATAGCGGCCTTCGGCCATAACGGCATCAATTAACGCGAAGCCTGTGACATGCTCAACTTCATAAAGCAGATCATAACGTCCAGAAACGGGAAACATGCCAAAGTGTAGTGAGAACACCATGATCATGATGAGTGCGACCCAATATAACGGTGCAGAGTAACCAGACATTGATGTGAATGAAATAAAGGTATCGAGCAGCTTGCCTTGTTTCATTCCGGCTACTGTACCAATAGGGAGGCCGATTATGAGCGACAGCGCAAAAGCGATAAAGCAGAGTTCCAGCGTGGCGGGAAATACTTTTACCAGTTCATCAGCGATGGGGACACCGTTTTTGTTGAGTCCGAAATTGAACTGTGACAGCTCACCGAGGTATTGCCACCAGCCAGACCAGAAATCTTCAATTGCCCAGTGAGACTGAGGCTCAAGGCGTAGCAAACTGTAGCCGACTATCGTAAGAATCAACAGGGTAATAATAAATAGATTAAACCTGCGAACGGTATATATAAACATTACTCAGTGATCCTCTTAACATCATTAAAAGGTTCAACGCTAAACGGGCTTAAACGAAAACCTGCCAGTGTTTTGTTGTACGCTTTGAACTGCATCCCATGAGCGATAGGAATCACTGGAAATTCTTGATTCAAAATGGTTTGTGCCTGTTTATACAAATTTACGCGGAAGCGTTGTCTGTCAACTTCGAGTGCTAAATCAAGCAAGAAATCGAAATCACTGTTACACCACATTGAGGCATTTAGACCTGCACGATTTGCATCACAGGACAGTAATGGACGTAAAAAGTTGTCAGGATCACCGGTATCACCGGTCCAGCCTCTGAGGAACAGGTCAATATGGCTGCGTTGAGCCAGTTCTGTGCGTTTGAGATTACTTTCTGTTACCAGGTGCAATGTGATGCCAATATCTGCGAGGTTTGACTGGATCATTTCCGCCATTTTTCTTGGGCTAGGGTTATATGAGCGCGGCTCTACCGGAACTGACATTGTCATTTCAAGTCCGTTGTCGTAACCTGCAGCTTTTAATAACCCGACAGCATAGTTGCGATCATAACGAATTTGAATGTCGTCTTTTTGATACGCCCATGAAGTCGGCGGCAAAATGTTATAGGCAATACTACCCGTCCCATAATAAACGGAGTCGAGGATATTCTGCCTATTAATCGCGAAGTTTAATGCTTTGCGTACCCGTACATCATTAAGCGCTGGGTGAGTGGTGTTAACGGCAATGAATGCAACGTTCATTGCTGGCTTAATGGATAAATCAATGTTTTCCTGTTCCTGAATAACCGGGATCTGACTGGAAATAGGGAAGCTCAGTACATCACACTCATTACGTAGCAGTTTTGCCAGTGTTCCCGTGCCTCGCTGTGAAATATCAAATACCACCTGGTCCATAATAGCCGGATTATTCCAGTACGCATCGTGACGGCGTAAACGTACTAAATCGTGAACTTTGAATTCATCGAGATAAAATGGACCGGTTCCAACCGGAAGGGTATCGATATCGTATTTTTCATCTCTTAACATGAGGGTTTTGGCATATTCTTGAGAAAGAATGACCGCATGCGTGGTTGAGATATTCGATAAAAAGCTGTTATCCGGACGACTTAAGGTAAATTTAACCGTATATGGTTCAAGAGCGGTAACGTCAATAAGCAGGTCTGCAAAATCAATCCCTTCAAACCATGGGTAGCTGCCATCACTGACATAATGGTATGGATGTGTTGGGTCAATAATGCGCTGGAAGCTGAATACCACATCGTCAGCATTGAGTTCCCGAGTTGGCGTGAACCATTCAGTACTATGAAACTTGACGCCCTTACGCAAAGTGAAGGTGTATTCTGTTCCAGCTTCATTTACGTTCCAACCGGTCGCAATATTCGCTGTGGGGTTATGCGTTTCAGGATCGAGCTTGAGCAATGTGTCGTATATTTGTGGACTCAGTGCTTCTGAGGTGATTCCGCTATCAACTAGCTGTGGATTAAATGTATTTGGGCTGCCATGACCACAGTACACAAATCCGCTTTGGCGAATTTCTGTATGGTCAATGTCTTCTCCACAACCTGTGAGAAGGCCTAAGCCGAATAATCCAAGCGTGATTCTTAATATCGTGTTCATATAAAAAACAATGTGAGAAACGAAGCATATTAACAACGACTTATGCTTCAGAATCCTGATAATTTAACATCCTTTAACTTGTTAAACCAAGGAAAACCTAAGTTACCGCGAAATAGACCCTTTATCGCGACTAAAATAGTTTACTCCACCGGTGCTTACGGGCGTAGCGCTGTCTTTTACAACGTTTATTCGTTTTTCGTTATCTGATATTTTCTCATTAACCCTCTGAATTGATGGTAGCTCAAGCCAAGAATCTCAGCCGCCTGACGTTGATTAAATTTGGCAAATTTGAGGGCTTGGTTGACAATGTGTTTTTCGTTGTCTTCCTGCCATTGTTTAAAATCCATTGGAAATGAGAACATTTGTGTATCAGGAGCTTGCTCTTGCTTTATTGGCTCTGCTTCTGTTGTTTGCTGCCACTCAACGGTAAAGGGGTCGAACGACAGTGAATTAATCGGAGATTCAGCATTACCGTGTTGATAGACGGCACGTTCTACCACGTTTTTGAGTTCACGAATGTTGCCCGGCCATGAGTACGAAGTTAAGTCTTGCAAAGCTTTGGTTGTGAAGCCGCTAAACAGAGGTAATTCGAGCTCGCGACACATGCGAATGGCGAAATGTTCAGCCAGCAGGATTATGTCGTCCTGACGTACTCGTAATGGTGGCAAATGGATCACATCAAAAGCCAGTCGGTCGAGTAAGTCGGCCCGGAATTCTCCTTTTTTTGCCAGCTCAGGTAAATCAGCATTGGTCGCACAGACGAGTCGCACATTGGCGTTGAGTATTTGGTTGCCCCCCACTCGTTCATACTGGCCGTACTCTATTACCCTGAGCAGCTTCTCCTGCACCGATAGAGGAGCGGTAGCCAGTTCATCCAAAAACAGCGTGCCACTTTCTGCTCGCTCAAAGCGCCCTTGATGACGACCTTTTGAACCAGTGAATGAGCCCGATTCATGTCCAAATAGCTCAGAATCAATCAGCCCTTCACTCAGCGTTGAGCAGTTTAAAGAGATCAGAGGCTGGTCCCAGCGTTTAGACAAATAGTGTAATCGCTGGGCAATCAGTTCTTTACCTGTGCCTCTCTCGCCAACGATTAAAACTGGCCGGTCGATGGGAGCCAAACGAGAGACTTTATCGAGAACCGCATGAAATGCTGGCGACTCTCCAATCAGGTTTTGTTGCATGCTTGCTCCTTGAATAGGCAATAGGTTGGCGAATTTTACCAACTGTTGGCGAAATAAGTTATAGGATAGTCGTTGTTATGGTAGTGTGCAACGTAACTTATTGAAAAATAATGATCAAATAATTGGCATAGAACTTGGAATAGCTAGCAATACAGACATAGTCAGTTAAAACTATTTAAGGAGTGAACCATGGGTATCTTTTCCCGCTTTGCCGATATTATAAACTCAAACATCAGTTCTCTGTTAGATAAGGCTGAAGATCCAGAAAAAATGATTCGCCTTATTATCCAGGAAATGGAAGATACTTTAGTGGAAGTTCGTACTAATTCAGCGAAAGCCATCGCTGATAAAAAAGAGCTGGCACGTAAAGTAGAAACGATCAACGAACAGTTAGAAGAGTGGCAAAATAAAGCAACCTTAGCATTGAACAAGCAACGTGAAGACCTTGCTCGTGCGGCGCTTATCGAGAAGCAGAAGTTGCAAGCCGTGCTCAAGAGTCTGCACACTGAGCAAACTCTGGTAGAAGAGACTATCGATAAGTTAACCGGTGAAATCTCGAAACTAGAGAGCAAAATTACAGAAACAAGAGCGAAGCAACAGGCATTAACTATTCGTTCTCAAACAGCGACTAATCGACGTGATGTTCAGCGTCATTTGAATACCAGCCGTACCGATGAAGCGATGTCGAAGTTTGAACAGTATTCACGTAAAGTTGACGAGTTGGAAGCTGAAGCGGATCTTTACGCTCAGTCTTCACAAGGTAAGTCGTTAGATCAGGAGTTTGCGGAGCTTCAGGCACAAGATGAGATTGAAAAAGAGCTGGCTAAACTTAAACAACAAATGAATAAAGACCAATAACGCGGAGTGAACTATGGCGTCAGTATTTTTTACAGGACCGTTAATCGTATTCCTAATATTTGTAGCGCCATTGTGGCTTTTCCTCCATTACCGCAGTAAGCGAAAAGTGGGGAGTGGCTTATCATCAGAAGATTACGAAATGCTGAGAAAGTTATCTGAAAAGGCCAATGGCTTACAGTCTAGAGTTGAAACGTTAGAACGAATTTTGGATGAGGAATCACCGACCTGGAGGCGTAATTATGAGTAGCAGAGAACTCTACCGGGATCCGATTAACGGTAAAATCGGTGGTGTCTGTGCGGGGTTAGCGAACTATTTCAACTTAGAGGTTTGGGTGGTTCGTATCTTAGTGATTTCTGCGGGGTTACTCGGAGGCGGTTTTCTTATTGTTCTTGCCTATGCGGCATTGATGTTGATGCTGGAAAAGCAGCCGTATCAGTATGAGCAGAATGTTCGGTCTCAGCGAGAACATACGTTGAAAAGTAAACCCTGGGAACAGGGGCAGACAGCCAATGACCTGTTGCAGACTTTAGAGCAGGATTTGTCGAAAACTGACCAACGAATTAGAAATATCGAAGCGTACGTGACCTCAGAAACATTTAAAGTAAATCGAGAATTTAAAAATCTATAGCAGGAAACAGGGCAAATTATGTCAGACAGCAAGGACAATACCTGCGCGTGGGCGATGAAGCACCCCCTAGAGCGTGAATATCATGATAGTGAATGGGGCATTCCAGTACATGATGACTCTAAACTCTTTGAGTTTATAACGCTGGAGGGAGCGCAGGCCGGGCTAAGCTGGATTACGATTCTCAAAAAGCGTGAAGGTTATCGACAGGCATTTGAACATTACGATATCGAAAAGCTCGCTACCTATGATGAATCTTATGTACAGAACATCATCGAACACTACGATGTTGTTAAACATAAAGGGAAAATCGCTTCGGTATTTTCAAATGCACGAGCAGCTATTGATCTACAGAAAGAGTTTGGCTCACTGGATAAGGCATTATGGCAGTTTGTCGATGGAGAACCGAAAATCAATCACTGGAGCGAAATGAGTCAGATCCCGGTTTCTACTGATACGTCGAGAATGATGAGCAAGTTCCTTAAAAAACGTGGCTTTAAGTTTGTAGGTGAAACCATTTGTTATTCATTTATGCAGGCGGTTGGAATGGTTAATGACCATTTGGATACTTGCCCTAAGAAGTAACGGAACTTAGGCGGCGAACGTCAACGAATTCAGACGTTATACAATACTAAAAGAGCACCAATCGGTGCTCTCAGACTGATGACAAGCTCAATATTGTCATTCCAGAATTTCGGAACGAAATATCTGGAATCTAGTCTCAACGTTCGCTGCTATTAGAGTCCTAGTCTCGCTGGAATGACCAAAGAGACTCTGTCAACCAACTCAGAGCACCAACATTGTTCTTTGTCATTGCATATAAATCTTAACATTGTGTCGTTTAGACCGTCATTTGCTGTTCCTGAAGCACAGTATTGTATCTTTCCAGGCCTGCTTTCAGGTCGGCAATTAAATCGTCAGTGTCTTCTAAACCGATATGCAGGCGAATTAATGTTCCTTCGAAATGAGGGTGGGAGACGGTACGCAGACTGTTAAAGCTCTTCGGTTCGTTAGGCAGAATTAAGCTTTCAAAACCACCCCATGAGTACCCCATACTGAAATGGTCCATACCATCCAATAATGCTGTCGTTGCTTTAGGGCAACTGGTCTTCAGTACAAATGAAAATAGCCCGTTACCACCGGTGAAATCACGTTTAAAGATGTCGTGTCCCGGACATGAAGGCAGCGCTGGGTGACGAACATGATCGACTTCAGGGCGAGTTTCAAGCCACTGAGCGACTTTAAGGCTGCTTTCAGCATGCTGGCGAAGGCGAACATCCAGAGTTCGCAGCCCGCGAAGTGCCATATAAGCGTCATCCGGAGAAACACATTGACCCATTAGGTAGCTTTGTTCACGCAGTTTCGGCCAGTATTTTTCGCTGGCAACAGCGGTACCCATCATGACATCGGAGTGACCCACAATATATTTGGTTGCCGCCTGTACAGAGATATCCACTCCGTGGTCGAAGGGAGAGAAGTTAGTACCGGCACCCCAGGTATTATCCATAACGACGACAATATCGTGTTCATGGGCAATTTTTGCCAACGCTGGTACGTCCTGAACTTCCATAGTGATGGAACCTGGAGACTCAGTGAATAACAGTTTTGTATTTGGTTTGATAAGCTCTCTTATGCCTTCACCAATCAATGGATCGTAGTAGGTAGTTTCAACGCCGAATTTTCCTAGTATTTGCTCACAGAAATCTCGGGTCGGCTCGTAACAGGTATCAACAACCAGTATGTGATCACCAGCTTCCACCAGAGACAGAATAGTATTGCTTATTGCGGCTGCACCGCATGGATATAGTGCACAACCAGCGCCTCCTTCAATTTCATTCATCGCTTCCTGAAATGCAAAGTGGGTATTGGTACCGCGACGCCCGTAGAAAAGCGTTTTATTGGTGCGATTCATTGCTGCCTGATTTTTTTCAGCAACTGTCTTGAAAACGACCGTTGAAGCACGTTGAACTGGTGGGTTGACCACGCCATTTGTCCATTTTTTATCACGACCTGCGTTTACGAGTTTAGTTTTTTTCCCTTCTGGCATGGATTGTCCTTGTTACTTACGTTGACCTAATAAAGTGGATTTTATCTCAAGCACAGCAAATAACAGTCAGCACTTGCGTTAGAAATAGGCTGGACTACATCACTACTTACTGTGTTGTGGGTTATTGTATTTATTTAAAACATGGAGCTGTGCTGCAATGCAAGTTTATGTACTGAAAAAGATCACAGCAAAGGGTTAAACAGGTAAAAAATCCGCTCGAGAACCCGATGATGCCAGGGGCGTTTTTCCCATTGTTCATACACAACAGATTGAGATTGTTTGATGTAGTTCATCTGCAACCAGTGCATTTCCTGGGTAAATTCGTGATCATCGACGGCAAGCGTGACTTCGAAATTCAGCCACAGACTGCGCATGTCCAAATTTACCGTACCCACAAGGCAGAACTTACGGTCAATAACGACCGATTTGGTATGCAGTAAACCACCATCAAACTTATGAATAGTGACGCCAGCTTCAAGCAGCTCACCAAAGAAAGATCGTGATGCCCACTGTACCATGAGTGAATCATTTTTGAGCGGAAGAATAAGATCGACCTTAATCCCTCGCTGAGCGGTCATTTTTAGCGTTTCCATTAAGTCGGCGCTAGGCACAAAATAAGGTGTTGTAATGCAAACAGACTCATTGGCTTGATTTATGGCAAGAGTTAACACTTGATAAATAAGGTTAGTGGGCATACCCGGGCCCGAAGGAACGACCTGAATCGGATGAAGTGGCGCTTTAGTGTCTAATAGACATTCTGGCTGTGGGGGAAGTTCCCGTGTGCCGGTTTCCACTTCCCAGTCCCAGCAATGTATAGCGGATAGAACGTTAACCGTTGGTCCGGTAACTCTGACCATGATATCAACCCACTGACCAACCCCGGAATTTTGTTTAAAATAAGCCGGATCAACCATGTTCATAGAGCCGGTATAGGCCACTTTATTATCTATCACTATGATTTTGCGGTGCTGACGTAAGTCGAGCCTGCGTAAGAACATACGCCATGGGCTGACTTCCAGTGCCTGAATTACCTCGATTCCGGCATCTTTCATTATTTTCTCCCAGTCGCTTTTGAAAAAGCGGGGACTGCCGGCCGAATCTAAAAGTACTTTTACGTTAACGCCACGCTTGGCGGCCTGAATGAGCGCAGAAGCGACAGAATCAGCCAACCCACCGGGGTGCCAGATATAAAAAACAATACGAATACTGTGTTGTGCTTTTTCAATATCCTCAATAATTGAGTGCAGTATTTCATTCGGGGAATTAAGCAGTGAGAGTGTGTTCCCTGTCAGGGCTGGAATGCCCATCCGATTGTTGCACAGTTCATCTATTTTGTAGATGTGTGCACCCATGGCTTCTGGCATATGAGCCTGGCAGTCATTTAAAGATCGGAACCATTCACCAAAAGGGGTGAACATTTCTTTAGCCCGATCAGCACGTTTGCGACCCAGGTTAAGCTCACCGATAAGAAAATAAAAGATAACTCCAACAATTGGGATGATGTAGATCACCATTAGCCAGGCAAGTGAGACACTAACGGAGTTTCTTTTTAGAACTACGCGTAATGTGACACCAGCAACCAGAAACCAATACAGCGCAATGCCAGCGAGAGTTAAAAAATGATAAATCTTATCCATGAGCCACTTATAAATGAAAAATTCATCGTTGATATTAAATCTAAAGCATAAGTGAAGGAAGGGAAGAGTGTGACTTAATAAAATTAATACGCAGTGGGATGGATGGTTTTGTAGGAAAAGTCTGAAACAAATAAATAACAACGGCTAAAAAAGCATCATATAATCCGCATATTATGCTCGCATACCATAATTTAGTCTGTTCGGACTTCCAATTTTAATCACAAACTGTTTTACTTGCCACCAACTTGGTATCACATCATTTTTATATGGCTGTAAATTTTTTTTTACACTCACAGTTTTGATACCCACTATAACAAATGCAAACACACAAAATTGGTACAAATATTATGGCAAGTAGTTCCAGAGGTCAGTTTACCTCTAGATTTGGTTTTATTATGGCTGCGGCGGGTTCGGCTGTGGGCCTTGGTAACGTTTGGGGGTTCCCAACTCAGGCTGCAAGTAATGGTGGTGCGGTATTCCTGTTCGTCTACTTAGCCATGGTTTTTCTTTTGGCGTTTCCTATGCTGGTGGCTGAGTTAACGATCGGTCGTTACGGTCAGTCTAACTCTATCAGTTCATTTAAGTCTGTATTTACTCAGGGTAAATCGGGCGCTATTTTGCTTGGTGTTGTTGGCTTAATTGTTGTTTCACTGATTCTTGCTTTTTACGCGATTGTTGCGGGCTGGTTGATAGGCTTCTTTGCCGGTAGCGGACTTGATTTGGTTGGCATGCAAACCGCGAGTGACTGGCTAACTGGGTTCGGTACTGAACGCAATCTGGTATTGATGGTTCTGTTTATGGCAATCACTATGTACGTGGTACGTAATGGTGTTGCTAATGGTATCGAAAAATGGTCAACACGCTTGATGCCGCTGTTGTTCGTTTTGTTTGGTTTATTGACTGTCTATATCTTTACTCAGGATGGCGCGATTGATGGTCTGAAGATGTACCTTATCCCGGACTTTTCACATTTCACACCGAAATTAATCGTTGGAGCGATGGGACAGGCATTCTTCTCTCTGTCTTTAGGTGTCTGTGTAATGACGACTTATGGTTCATACCTGAAGAAAGACGTGAATATTCCAAAGACTGCATCGCAGGTTGCTTTAATTGACACTGGTGTAGCATTTTTTGCTGGCCTGATGATCTTGCCTGCTATGTTCGTGGCTAAAAATAACGGTGTTGAAATTTTCTCTGAATCGGGTCAGCTATTAAATTCTGATACGCTTGTCTTTACGGTTTTACCAGCAATGTTTGACACTATGGGGGCTGTTGGCTCAATTGTCGGTGTGGTGTTCTTCTTGTTAATGATTATTGCGGCGTTAACATCGTCCATCTCAATGCTTGAAGTACCGGTATCCTGTGCCACTGAAGAGCTCAATCAGAACCGTAACGTTGCTGTGCTGTGGATTGGTGGCTTAGTTACCATTATTTCAGGCATCATCGTTCTGAACTTCTCTGCTCTGTTTGGTTTGGTTATTCAATTAACCACAGTTTACTCTCAGCCAATTATAGCGTTACTCATTACGCTGCTGGTGGGATGGATTTGGAATCGCAACCAAGTGTTGAACGAGCTTAAGCAAGGTAACCCTGAGATAGAAAGCAGTTGGTTCTGGAAAATCTGGCCAACGTATGTACGTTTCGTCTGTCCGGTTCTTATGCTACTTGTTTTCTTTGCTTAATTCTTTTTATCAGGCCGCTGTTATCCAGCGGCCTTTTTTGTTTTTCTTTCCGCCTTGTTGAGTATAATGACCGCCCATTAAAGTGAGGCGTTATGTTCGATATTCTGTTTACACATTCTGACTTCTTAGTCATCAATAAACATCCTGGTGTCTCTGTACATAAAGATGACGGTGATACTATGTTGCTTCAGGAAGTCGGTAAAATGAGTGGTGATTCCCAGCTCTACCTGATTCATCGGCTTGATAAAATGACCTCAGGCATCCTATTGCTTGCCCGCAACGCAAAAGCGGCAAGTGAATTGTCTCAGGCTTTTGCAACGCGAAATGTCGAAAAGTATTACTTGGCTTTGGGCAGTAAGAAGCCGAAGAAAAAGCAAGGCTTGGTATGTGGTGATATGGAACGTTCGCGTCGCTCATCATGGAAGTTATTGAATACGCAAAGCAACCCAGCAGTCACACAGTTTTTTTCTGCAGCTGCTGAACCGGGCGAACGTTTATTTTTATGCAAACCTCATACAGGTAAAACGCACCAGATCCGTGTCGCATTAAAGTCGGTTGGTTCTGCGATAGTGGGTGACCCGATATACAACAATACCAGCGAAGCTGATCGGGGTTACCTGCATGCATTTGCTCTGAAGTTTTCTTATGCTGGTGAAGCGTTTCAGTTTGTTTGTGACCCAAGAAATAAGCCGTCTCTCGGATTGAAATGGAATACGGATACCGTTAACTCTAATATCGAGTTATGGTTACAACCGTGGATATTAACCTGGCCAACAGTGAAAAAGTAATTTTATGCAACTATCTGCTTTAGAAACATTTTTTGAACACGTTAATACTCATTTAGCGCAAGCGCCTGATGAAGTTCGCCGTTTATTTCACGGGCGAGGGCAATGTTGGACAGGTTTAGAGCACATAACGTGTGACTGGCTGCAGGGGCAATTAGTAGTCAATCTATTCAAAGGTGTAGAAGAAGACTTTCTGCTAGCTTTGCAAGATGGTTTGCTAGCGCTTTCAGAATCGTCAATCTGGCAACAGCGTGAAGGACGCTGTATTTTGCTTCAACACCGTTATGCGGATGGTGCACCGTCTCAGGTGATTTGGGGGGAATTAGATCCTAAACCTATTGTTACTGAAAGTGGTCTGAAATATCAGCTAGATATAGGCAGAAACCAAAATTTTGGCCTGTTCTTGGATATGCGACTGGGGCGCGACTGGGTAAGAGAAAGAGCGGCACAGAAAACGGTTCTTAATCTGTTTGCGTATACTTGTGGCTTTTCCGTTGCGGCCATAGCTGGTGGTGCAGATAAAGTGGTCAATGTGGATATGGCAAAAGGATCTCTGGCTAAGGGGCGAGAGAACCACAAAGTCAATCAGCACAATATGAATCAGGTCAGTTTTCTTGGTCACGACATTTTTAAGAGCTGGGGTAAAATTAAAAAGTCCGGCCCCTATGATCTGATTATTATTGACCCACCATCATTCCAGAAAGGCAGTTTCGCGCTGACGAAAGATTATAAGAAAATATTGCGTCGTTTACCTGATCTTCTGACTGAAGGTGGTGAAGTGCTAGCGTGTGTGAATTCACCAATGGTAACCAGTGATTTCTTAATTGAAGAGATGAAAGTGGAAGCGCCACAGTTACATTTTCAGTATCGACTGGATAATCCACCTGAATTTGCAGATATCAATCCTGAATCGGCGCTAAAGGCGTTGGTTTTTGGTTGAGTAAAAATCCTATTTCGTTATTGACCTAAGACTGGTTCCTTCCTTTTAAGGCGATCAATATCCAGACTGGTCTAAACATTAAAATGTGATCTTGCTTCGGGCGGTTTTTCGCCCGTTCGAGCGGATTTTCGCTCGATTCAGGCGGATTCTCGCTCGATTGATTTTACCTTATTTTTAAG
>Ga0075011_10000055_pt1 | contig 53800 bp, 45 predicted proteins | sample TARM_MetaG_T_14_FD_72354 | JGI IMG/M metagenome (GOLD analysis project Ga0075011, IMG submission 72354) | Freshwater microbial communities from Pennsylvania, USA, analyzing microbe dynamics in response to fracking - TARM_MetaG_T_14 | ecosystem: Environmental > Aquatic > Freshwater > River...
CAGGTCAATTCTCTATGCCTCTACCAATGATGAACATCATCAACGGTGGTGAGCACGCAGACAACAACGTTGACATCCAAGAGTTCATGATCCAACCAGTTGGTGCTAAAACTCTTAAAGAAGGTCTACGTATCGGTGCTGAAGTATTCCACAACCTAGCTAAAGTTCTTAAAGCGAAAGGCATGAGCACTGCTGTAGGTGACGAAGGTGGTTTCGCTCCTAACCTAGAATCAAACGCTGCTGCTCTAGCTGCAATCAAAGAAGCTGTTGAGCTTGCTGGTTACGAGCTAGGTAAAGACGTTACTCTAGCTATGGACTGCGCTGCATCTGAGTTCTACGACAAAGAAGCTGGCAACTACAACATGAAAGGCGAAGGCAAAGTCTTCACTTCTGAAGAGTTCAACCACTACCTAGAAGGTCTGGTTGCTGAGTACCCAATCGTTTCTATCGAAGACGGTCTAGACGAATCAGATTGGGATGGCTTCAAGCACCAAACTGAACTACTAGGCGGTAAAATCCAGCTAGTTGGTGACGACCTATTCGTAACTAACACTAAGATCCTAGCTGAAGGTATCGAGAAAGGCGTAGCTAACTCTATCCTTATCAAGTTCAACCAAATCGGTTCTCTAACTGAGACTCTAGCTGCAATCAAGATGGCTAAAGACGCAGGCTACACAGCTGTAATCTCTCACCGTTCTGGCGAAACTGAAGATGCAACTATCGCTGACCTAGCGGTAGGTACTGCTGCAGGTCAAATCAAAACTGGTTCTATGAGCCGTTCTGACCGTGTTGCTAAGTACAACCAACTTATCCGTATCGAGGAAGCTCTAGGTGAGCGCGCTCCGTTCAACGGTCTTAAAGAAGTGAAAGGTCAAGCTTAATTCTTAACTGAATTAATATTGGTTTTATAAACTTTGAAACCCTCGCTACGGCGGGGGTTTTTGTTTAGATGCGGTTAACTAAGAGCGATGAGCCGTTCTGACCGTGTTGCTGCTATACCTAAAAGAAAGCAACCAACTTATCCGCATCGAGGAAGCTCTAGGTGAGCGCGCTCCTTTCAACGGTCTTAAAGAAGTTAAAGGTCAAGCTTAATTCTTAACTGAATTAATATTGGTTTTATAAACTTTGAAACCCTCGCTACGGCGGGGGTTTTTGTTTATCTGCGGGTAATGAAGAGCGATGAGCCGTTCTGACCGTGTTGCTGCTATACCTAAAAGAAAGCAACCAACTTATCCGTATCGAGGAAGCTCTAGGTGAGCGCACTCCTTTCAACGGTCTTAAAGAAGTGAAAGGCCAAGCTTAATTCTTAATTGAATAAAGTTTAGCTTTAAAGCTTTTAAAAACGCTCCACTTCGGTGGGGCGTTTTTGTTTATCTGCGGGTAATGAAGAGCGATGAGCCGTTCTGACCGTGTTGCTGCTATACCTAAAAGAAAGCAACCAACTTATCGGTATCGAGGAAGCTCTAGGTGAGCGCGCTCCTTTCAACGGTCTTAAAGAAGTGAAAGGCCAAGCTTAATTATTAGCTTAACCTTATAGTTCTTTATAAATACCTCGCTTCGGCGGGGTATTTTTTTGCCTAGTTGTTAGATTATCGTCATTCCAGCGAGCCTTAGCGAGACTAGGAGTCTAAGAGCAGTGCATGTTTTGATTAGATTCCAGATATTTCGTTCCGAAATTCAGGAATAACGAAGATGAGAATTAAAGGGCATTTACTCCCTGTTTCGACTATTTAGAAAGCGAGTCAATCGCTGCAATTCGCCTTGTCTCTAACTCATCTCTAATTGCTTTACCCTGAAACCCGTCAGCAATAATATCTTTGACTTCAATACTCAGCGCGGCCTGATAAGCGGCTTCGAAAATGGCTTTTTGCGGGTATGGATTATTCTCACAACCTAGTCGACCAGAATGATCAGCCTGACAGCAAAGTAAAACTTCTGCTAAACGCTCTGGCTTGCGCCATACGTCGAGTTTATTGAGAATTTTAAGTTTGGTGCTGGGTTTGAGTTCCGCCGCTCTGTGGACGTTTGAGTGTTGCTCACACACGAGCAGAGCCAGTTCTTTAAACTCGTTAGGCACTCGCACGCGTTCGCACAGCTTTTTGATGATTTTCACACCGGTATGGCAATGCATTTTATGGCTTGGCCACTCTGATTCAGGCGTAACACCTTTGCCTAAATCATGCACTTGAGAAGCAAAACGTACAGGCAGGGAAGATGAAAGCTGAGCCGATTGCTTTGCCACCATCAAAGTATGGATTCCGGTATCAATTTCAGGATGCCATTTTTCAGGTTGAGGTACGCCAAACAGACAATCAATTTCAGGTAAAATGACGTTTAAAGCGCCACATTCACGTAACACAGACAAGAAAACCTCGGGGTTTCGGGTCGAAAGCGATTTGTGCCACTCCTGCCACACTCGCTCTGCGGTTAAGTGTTCAAGCTCACCGCTTTGAGTGATGTCAGCCATTAAACTCATGGTGTCATCAGCAACCTTAAATCCAAGGTAGTGAAGTTTGGCTGCAAAACGTGCTAAGCGCAGTACGCGAAGGGGATCTTCTGTGAATGCATCTGAGACGTGTCTAAGGATGCGGTTATTGATATCTTTCTGACCACCGTAAGGATCGATGATTTTACCTTGATCATCTTGTGCCATGGCATTAATCGTCAGATCGCGCCGGATCAGATCGTCTTCCAGAGTAACATCGGGCGCATAGTGGCATTTAAAGCCGGTATAGCCGGCGCCAGATTTACGCTCAGTGCGAGCTAATGCGTGTTCTTGCTTGGTCTTAGGATGTAAAAATACCGGAAAATCTTTCCCCACCGCGGTATAGCCCAGGCTCAGCATTTCTTCAGGGCTGCTGCCAACGACGACCCAGTCTTTATCATAGACTGGGATATTAAGTAACTGATCGCGAACCGCGCCACCGACTAGGTATATTTGCACTCTATAACCTCAAGAATCATCAATGTTAATGGATAATCATTAATGGCAATGATACTTTGCGTGTAATCACTTTTATAGAGGCAGGAGCATGTATCAAGGATTTTTTGGTTTTATTGAATTGCCTTTTTCAATAGTACCGAATTCTCGTTATTTGTATTTAAGTCAGCGCCATCAGGAAGCGATGTCACACCTTCAATCCGGATTAGGTGAAGGGGGCGGCTTTGCGATGTTAACCGGTGAAGTTGGTACCGGTAAAACCACCGTCGCAAAAGCGATATTGGCCTATTTACCGTCAGACACTCTGGCTGGTTTTATTCTTAATCCTACCTTTTCCGAATATGAGTTACTTGAAGCGATTTGTGATGAGTTCTCTATTAACTATCAGCAAAAAGCGACGATAAAGCAGCTTAATCAGGCTCTGTATCAATATCTGTTAGAGCAGCATGCAACTGGTAAGCAGGTAATATTGATCATTGATGAGGCTCAGCATTTAGCTCCGGATGTTCTCGAACAACTGAGGTTGCTGACGAATCTGGAAACGGATACTCGCAAATTATTAAAAGTTCTTTTGATTGGTCAGCCAGAACTGCAGCAGAAACTGCAGTTACCTCAGCTTCGTCAGTTGGCACAGAGGATTACGGGGCGCTACCATTTGTTGCCTCTTGATGCGGTTGAAACAGCTCACTATATTCGTTTTCGGTTAGAACTTGCTGGTGGCAATGGTTCACTCTTTTCCAATAAAAGTGCTAAATGGATTGCTCAGGAGACGCACGGTATTCCTCGCTTGATAAATTTAGTGTGCGATGCTGCTTTAAAAGGTGCCTATCAGGCCGGAGAAAAGGAACTGACACTGGATAGAGTGAAATTGGGGTGTCAGCAGGTAATGAGCTTCCAGTCGACCGTTTACCAGCAAGCCGGTACAACCAAGCAGCGAAAACGTTTTCCGGTATACGGTCTGGCTTCTTGTTTGATTGGTATTTCGTGCGCTTTCGCTGCGGCAATATGGATACCTCCTGTCATATCTCAGCAGGTCGAAAATTACTATCCACTCCCACAAGCAAAACCGTCGGTTCAGGAAATGGTTTTTCCTGTCGATTTAGAATCCTCATTAGCAAAATCGACTCAAATAGAATCAGCCCTGAGTACCTTGTATTCCGTATGGGGTTACAAGGCTTCAGTGATGGATACTTTTTGCCAGCAAGGCGCAGCATCGATTCTGCAATGTGAAAAAAGTAATGGAGACTGGAATCGATTAGTCGAGTTAAATTTGCCGGTTGTGCTAACACTTAATATCGATGACAAGAGCTCCTACGCTGTGCTTTATGCCATTGATGGTGATGAGGTAGAACTGCTGCTCAATGGAGAGCGAGTTCGCATCGCCAGACAGTGGATCTCACCGTTGTGGGAGGGGGAATTTTATTTGGCCTGGAAAGCCAGTTTAAGGAATACGTTGAAACGTGGAATGCAGAGCGAAGAAGTCGTCGTACTTGAGCAGAAGTTATCGCAGGTTCTGGGGGAACCAGAGCGAGAGAGCCTCATCTTTGATAAAGAGGTTGAAAGAAAAGTTTCTTTGTTCCAGCGTTGGCAACAAATGCATGTTGATGGTATTGCTGGTCAGCAGACGCTCCGGCGTTTGGAGTGGCTGACTCAGCAAGATGCTCCACGTCTTATCCCGGAGGGCGTGTGATGTCACAAATGATGAAAGCACTGCGTATTTCTGAACGAGGCTATTCAGCCAATGCTCAAACGGCTTATACTTACTCCTCACAACAGGTTGGCTATGAACCAAGCCGCTTTCGCTGGTATCACCTTGCTTTGATCTTTGCTCCCGGACTGATAACCATTGCGTTGTTAAGTTATCTGGTGCTGCAAGAACAGCAGCAAAAAATTGCACTGGTGACAAATACTCCAGCCTTGATTGAACAAGTCTCTGCGCCATATCAGCGCTTAGAGTTTCCAGATTTTAGTGAGTTACAATCTAACCATTTAGCCGATAATCAAAGTCAGGGTATTACGTTATCATACAACGTTGAGGCTTCTGAATTCCCAGAACAAACAGTAGGAAGCGTGCCTGACGCTGAAACACAAGTTTCTCAACAGCATTCTCAGCCGTTAGCTTTAAATGATATTGATTTGAGTGAGCTTTCACCGGCACTGGCAATGAGAGTTGAGTCGGCATTAAAGACTAACTCCGGACACTCTTCTGAGATGATGACCCACAATAGCTCCGCTGGTTTGAAGTTGTTGCAACACGCGGATAGTTATAAAGGACGATTGCCTGAAATGAACTTTCAAACTCATGTTTATGCCAGTAATAGCAATAAACGCTGGGTAAAAATGAACGGAGTTGAATATCACGAGGGAGATCTGTTATCCGATGACGTTGAGCTTGTCGCTATTAAGCCGCAAATAACAGTGATTCGCTTTGAGCAGCAGTTAATTGAAGTACCAGCTCTCTACCACTGGCAAGGTTAGTTTTTCTATTGCAGCAAAAAGGCCACCGAAGTGGCCATTTGTCTATTTAAACTAAGCCCAGCCAGCTGGGTTACGCTTACGACGAGGAATGATGTGGGGAAGAATTAAACCTAATAGTAAGCCACCACCGGCAACACCACCGCCATACATGAAGTATTTAAGCAGCAAATCTTCTTTTTGCGTATCCAGTTTTGCGCGCAGTTCACGGATTTCTGTCTGAGACGCCGTTAGCTGTTTGCTGATTTCACTGTAGTTTTGTTCAAGCTCTGCAATTTGCTGATTACGCACATCTAACGACTCAACCAAGCCAGCTTTTTCTGCGTTTGCCGATTCTTCTGCATTCGCTAATTTGGATTTGACTTGTGCAAGCTCTTTTTCTAGCTGTGGCAAACGCACCGCCATGCTGACATCTCTGGTCACAAAGCGACTCTCTACCCAACCCTTTCTACCGCGAGAATCAACCACTTCACTATAGTTTGTCTCTTTATTGGTTGAAATAAGCTGTATTTTCTCACCTGCGTCAATACTGCCGATAATGCGATATTGGTTACTCGGACCAGAGTGCATATACGTAAAGAGTTCATCAGCAATATAGCGGTCTTGTGCAAACACAGGGCTTGCTAACATGGAAAATAGCACCATGCAGATAAGTTTTTTCACGGTAAATCCCTTAGTTTTATAAATGTGCTTTTCCCTTGTTACATTAAAAATGTCATCCGGGAATATAATCATATCAATCTACATAAGTTTCTGAACACTAGCTTATCCAGATTGGTATCATGAGCCAAATAGTAAAAAGTTTCTTATTCCGGTGCAACAAAGAAGGGAGGCAAAGCCTCCCTTTATGTGCGTTTGAGTCAAATATGACCCTACGTTTACAAAACACTAACTTGTATTAGTCAGTGGCTATGGTCAATTAGGCAAATACCGCCTGGATTGCGTAGAAGAATACGACAGCAAGTAGTGCACCTGCTGGTAGAGTTACAATCCATGATGCGACGATGTTACGCACAACACCCAAATTCAGAGCTGCGATACCGCGGGCAAAACCGACACCCAGAACCGCACCAACTAATGTTTGTGTTGTAGAAATTGGTAAGCCAGTGCCTGAAGCCAGTACAACAGTACATGCTGTCGCTAACTGAGCGGCAAAACCACGGCTTGGCGTTAGTTCTGTAATACCCGTACCAACCGTTGCCATTACTTTGTGGCCCATAGTGGCAAGACCAACCACGATACCAAAACCACCAAGAGGCAGAATCCACCATGCAATACTACTTTTCGCTGTGATTTCACCCATGTGTTCGATGGTTGATACAACCGCAGACAGGGGACCTATCGCATTGGCTACATCGTTTGAGCCGTGAGCGAATGCCATTGCACATGCTGTAATAACCATCAGGACACTGAAGATGCTTTCAACACCAGCAAAGCTGTGGTCGTCTTCTCGATGAGCAAACTTTCTTTGGATATATAAGTAGCCGCCAACCATAACCAGACCGGAAACCCCTGCAGACCAGAACCAAGCCTCAGTGCCAGACAGGTGCAAGCCAACGTGCTTCAAACCTTTTTTAATAGTTACAAGTGCAATCACCATTGTTGTGATAAACATGTACACCGGAACAAAACGCTTGGCGTTGACGAGAGGATTTTCCGTATCGAAGATAAGCCGCTGAGCGCTGACAAATATGAAATAGGCAAACAGACCGGAAATAAGAGGTGTCACTATCCAGCTACCGACAATACCCTGAACTGAACTCCAGTCTACAGCTTCAGTACCGAATGAAACACACGCAAAACCGATGATCGCACCGATGATGGAGTGTGTCGTTGATACCGGCCAGCCCATGTAGGAAGCAAGTAATAACCATGTGCCCGCAGCAAGTAGTGCTGACATCATACCGTAAATAAGAATATCTGGATGGTTCGCGAATAGTGATGTATCAATAACACCTTTGCGAATTGTGTCGGTTACTTCACCACCGGCTAAGTATGCACCCGCAAATTCGAAGATCATCGCGATGATGATCGCTTGTTTTACGGTTAACGCTTTGGAGCCAACTGATGTGCCCATTGCGTTGGCAACGTCGTTTGCACCAATACCGATTGCCATAAGGAAACCGAAGAGCGCAGCAATGATGATCAGGACAGTGCCGTAGTTAGCAAGGATATCCATCTTTATACCTAGTTGTTGATAACAAGCGGAGCATGTTTCGTTCGTGTTTTAGGCACGAGGTCAAACCGTGAGCGATAAAAAATTAACGCCTTTCCCTGGTTAGCCGAAACAGCCCTTTGTTATTTGGTTAACTTTAAGATTTAAGAACGAGAAAGCATGACTTCCAGACGAGCACCTACACGCTGCGCCTGGTCGGCAATGCCACCAACCCATTCTAAGATTTTGTACAAGAATACAACGTCAATTGGATTGAGTTTTGATTCAATCGACATTAATTGCTGACGCAGACGAATTTGAATCGCATCAGTATCATCCTCGATTTCATCCAATTGATTAATCATTTCTGCTACAAGAGTTACTTCACGGCCTTTAAAGCCCGTTTCTAGCAACTCATCAAGCTCATTGATAACCTTTTGTGCCTGCTCCGCTGCGTCTAAACAACGTTTTACATACACAATGAAGTCTTCTTGAAGAGGTTGTGGAATTACAAGCTGACGACCCACTACACGACCTGCAATATCTTTTGCAAGGTTAGCGAGCTTATCTTGTTGAGTAAGCAGTTCAAGCATGTCTGTACGATCGACAGGCATAAACAAACCACGTGGAAGTTTAAGGCGGATTTCACGTTTTAACACATCAGCTTCTTTCTCAAGATGAGAAATCTGCGCGCGAATTTCTGCTGCTTTTTCCCAGTCTCCTGTGGCACAAACCTCAAAGAATGGAACTAGGTGAGAACAGCATTCGTTCACACATACAACGTGTCGTTGCAAAGGCTTAATAGGGGACTTTGCAAATAACCCCATGATTGTATTTACTGGCATGGTCATTCAACCTAATTGCTATAACCTAAAAAAAACATACACCATTTTATGGTGAAATGTTGACCGATGGCTATAAAGGCGCGCATGTTAACCCATTAACCGTGTGATGAAAACTGTTTTAGATCATCAAACACGGTATATTTCTTTCTTGCCCAGCCACAAATAAGGCAATATCCTTCTACTATCTGCGTTAAAAGGGTTAACTATGGAAACCGAGATAGAACTGAAGTTTTTTGTGTCTCCAGAATTTTCAGAAGTTTTACGAAAAAAAATTTCTGAAACAAAAGTGCTTCAACACAGTTGTCGAGAGTTAGGAAATACTTACTTTGATACACCGGACAACTGGTTACGCCAACATGATATCGGCCTAAGAATTCGCCGTTTTGATGATGTTTATGTTCAAACCGTAAAAACTGCGGGACGTGTTGTTGCCGGGTTACATCAAAGACCAGAATTCAATGCTGAACATAACAGTAATGAACCGGATCTATCACTTCATCCTGCTGATATTTGGCCTCAGGAGCGGGATGTTGAACACTTACAAGCTGATTTGAATCCACTTTTTTCAACCAATTTTACACGTGAGCAGTGGCTGATAGGTATGCCTGATGGAAGCCAGGTCGAAGTCGCTTTTGATCAGGGAGTTGTTCTCGCTGGGGAAAAAGAAGATCCCATTTGCGAAGTGGAATTGGAGCTGAAATCCGGTCAAACTGATGCTCTGTTTACTCTAGCGCGCCAGTTCTGTGATACCGGCGGAATGCGCTTGGGGAACTTAAGTAAAGCGGCCCGGGGCTATCGTTTAGCGGCGGATTATCAGGGTGATGAAGTTAAGCCATTAAGTCTGGTGGATACAACGAATCAGGATACCGTTGAGTCTTGTCTGATTAATTCTTTAGAGCATGCCCTTTCACACTGGCACTATCATGAGCAGCTATACACGGAATGTGATTCCATTCCGGCACTGCATGAAATTAGTAACAGCATTCGTTTAATACGCCAGATTCTGAGTGTTTACGGTGGCGTGGTTCCACGCAGAGCCAGCGCAATTCTTCGTCAGGAGCTGAAATGGCTGGAAGAAGAGTTAGCCTGGCTTAAAACCTATGATTACCTTGAAGACCTACTGGAAGATAAAGGCTATACGCTCCGTAAGCTTGATGCTCGTAAGTTTCTGGTTGGTGAGCTCAAGCAGTTAAAGGAAAATTTGCCACAGCGTGAAGAAATGCTGAAACTGCTCAATTCTGCCCGTTATACGGGGTTATTACTGGACTTGAGCCGCTGGATTCTGACCCGAGGCTGGCAGCCTTTTCTTGATGATAAGGCGCGTGAAAAAATGGCGATGAGTATAGACCAGTTTTCAGTTAAGCAACTTGATCGTACTTGGGCGGAGTTGATTGAAGCATTTCCTCCAGAGCACCATTTTACCAGTCAGGAGTATATTGATCAGCAATACCGGTTAATACGCAATTTGTATACTGGTATCGGTTTAGCGAGTTTATATGATACCGAAGAGCGAAATGCTTTTCGTATGCCCTGGGCTGACTTACTTTATGGTATTGATGATTTATTGATGTTGAGAACACTGGAACAGTTTATTGATAAGCTGGAAGGTGATGAACGAGAACAACTCGAACGTTGGCTTGTTCGTCAGGAAAACTCAATATTACATGCTATGGAGCAGACCCGGATTATTGGAGTTGAAGCTCATCCGTACTGGCGAGACTAGAGTCCCCCCACCGTAAGTACAATCCAATCTTAGTTTGATTATAAAAAGGGGCATCAGCCCCTTTATTCTATCTCAGTTCCGAGCTTGCTGTCTGTGCTTCCAGTTTCTCTATTCGATGCAGAACCTTCTTGAAGCGATCGTTGTTTCCCGCCGGTTTGTCATGAGCTAATTTCATCCGTTACGTGTGGAACGAACCAGCAGAATAGTTCTGAAGATATGCAATAGACCAGCATACCTCAACGGTTCGAGCATCGGGATACTGGTGAAAACATCGGTTCAATGACGTTGCATAAATTGCAGCCGGTCTGCGGCTCGGATCAAATCTATACCAAGTTGTAGAAGAAATATGCTGTAGATAAGTGCATCTAAGCCGATAAATAAATGACGCACCTCTTGGCTAATTGGAAAGAATAGTAAGCCTGAGATCATAAATAGTGCGATGAAAGACAAAATTAGTGACAGCAACCCCATAGGTTTTGTTTCATCTTTGATATTATCTGTTTTCATACGAAGCTCGAAATAAATCAGTTTGGGTTATATTTTTTTACCACTCTTTTGAAAAACATTAATATTTTCAATAAATAAGATATCGTGGAGGCATAACAATGACAACAATGGCATTTAAGCCATGGGAGCGGTTAATTACAAACGTACGCCTCGTTCCTAAAATGGTAATGCTGATGGTTTTCAGCACTGTGCTGATCATTAGTAAGCAACTTTGGGATGCTCACACCTTTTATAATGCACTTTTTTCTGCAACTCAAAACGCAGAGGTCGCTCAGCAGCATTACGATGATTATATTGTCCAGGTTGTCTGGCAAACTGGCTTGATGATTGTGGTTTTTGTTGTGCTTTTGCTATTCGCAGCAAGGGTTATGTTGCGCCAGACACAATATCTTAGTGAGTCAATCAAACAGATGGCTCGTCGTGATTTATCGGAAGTGATTTCGATGGATTGTAAAGACGAGTACGGCGATGTCGCCAGAGAGCTGGAGAAAACACGCTTGCAGTTACAGGAATTGATCCGTGCTCAGGTTGAATCTTCGCAAGAGCTGACACAGATGACTGAAATCATGACACTCAGTATGTCGGAGACCAAAGAGTCTGCACAGGAAGAGTTCAACGAAATTGATCAGTTGGCTACGGCAATGAGTGAAATGACCTCCACCGTTCAAACTGTTGCAGAACATGCTCAGAGTGCTTCGTCGTTAACTGAAAATGCTTCAACCCAAGCGCAAACTGGCCAGCAGTTTGTTCAAAGCTCGGTTGGCAAAATGAGTGAGTTATCGAAGGATATATCTGAATCGGCTCAGGCTGTGAATCAGGTTGAAGAGCGTGTGATGTCTATCAGCAGTGTGGTGGGCACTATTCAGGGTATTTCTGAACAAACCAATTTGCTGGCATTGAATGCCGCTATTGAAGCCGCGCGAGCGGGTGAGGCCGGACGTGGTTTTGCTGTGGTAGCGGATGAAGTTCGTAACCTTGCACAACGTACTCAGACAGCGACTGTTGAAATTCAGGATATGATTTCACAGCTTCAGAGTAGTGCAAACTCGGCCGTCGAACTGATGGAGAAGAGTGTGGTTGAAGTGGCTGAAGGTGTTGAGCTGGTCACCAATGCCGGTACCGAGTTGAACGGTATCGTAAGTCAGGTTCAACAGATTAATGATATGAACTTCCAGATCGCAACTGCTGCCGGACAACAAAGTAGTGTTGCTGAAGAGATGAATCAGAATCTGACCAATGTAAGAGAGTTGGTTGAAGCCTCTGTTACTGTAGTCTCTGAGCTGCTGGAAACATCTGAGATCATGCAAAATAATGCTGAAGAATTGGATCGTAAGATCACTGGCTTTAAAGTGTGATTACTTTTCAGTTGTAAAACTCTCAATCCGGCACTTTGAGGAAACTTGAGTTTAAACGCCCACAAATTGGTTTGTGGGCGTTTTTTATTGCATTAAGTTTGATATAACTACAGATATAGCTAGGAGCACCAACAAGGATATTTCATGCCATTGCCATCACTTCTTCAGGATAATGCCAACAAACAGTACCAGCAGTTGATTGAACAACAAGCGGTTATTGAACAGTGGGAAGCTCGTTATCGTGAGCAATTAATTCAGGTGATTGGGTTAAGCGATTTTGTTTACGAAACATTGGTGCGAGATGATGTTTTGTGTCAGCAACTTCCTGAGATGTTACAGGCCCCTTCACGTTGTGATGGATACCGTAGCCGGCTGAATGAACAACTGGCGAGTTGTGAAGATGAAACTCATGGTTTGCGCCTGTTACGCCAGTTCCGTAACCGGGAGATGGTGTATATAGCCTGGCGTGATTTTCGCAACGACTGGACACTGGATGAGAGTCTTGAGCATTTGTCACAATTGGCGGAAGCACTGATTTTTGAAACCTATCAATGGCAGTACCGTCTTTGTTGTCAGGAGTGGGGAACCCCGTGTAATGCGGATGGTGAACCTCAGCCGATGCTGATTATTGGCATGGGGAAACTTGGAGGTGGAGAGCTTAACTTCTCCTCTGATATTGATTTGATTTTTACCTATCCGGAAAACGGTGAGACTCGAGGCCAGCGCCGCAGTATCGCTAACGCACAGTTTTTTACGCGTTTAGGCCAGAGAATTATCAAAATGCTCGATCAGCAAACATTTGATGGGTTCTGTTACCGGGTGGATATGCGGCTCAGACCTTTTGGTGAAAGTGGACCTCTGGTAATGAGTTACGCGGCAATGGAAGATTATTATCAGGAGCAGGGACGTGACTGGGAACGCTACGCCATGGTTAAAGCCCGGGTCATGGGGCGTGAGATGTATTCCCAGTATCAGGAACTGCGACAGATGCTGCGTCCGTTTGTTTTCCGCCGTTATATGGATTTCAGCGCCATTCAGTCTTTGCGCCGAATGAAATCGATGATTCGTAGTGAAGTCCGCCGTCGTGGATTAACCAATAATATTAAGCTTGGTGCTGGTGGTATTCGCGAAATCGAGTTTATTGCCCAGGTTTTCCAGTTGATTCGGGGCGGGCGAGAGCCCAGTTTGCGCCATCGCGGTTTACTTGAAACATTACAGGCCATTGATGAGCTGGAATTGTTGGACAAGCAAGAGACGGATAATCTTACTCAGGCCTACTATTTTCTGCGTCGTCTGGAAAATTTGATTCAGGCGACGGCGGATAAGCAGACTCAAACCCTACCTGATAAGTCAGAAGATCAAATACGTCTTGCCTACGCTATGGGAGAGGAAAGCTGGCAGGAGCTTTATCAGCAAGTTCAGCAACATATGACTAACGTTCATGCGGTATTCACAGATCTGATAGGGGATGAAGACGATCAGGATGAAGAGTCCCTGGCGAAACATTTTCATGAGCTGTGGGATATGAGTCATAACCGTGAGGTGATTGAACATATTGTTGAACATGATCTTAATTTCTCTGATGGTGAGCCGTTAATTGACGCTTTGGTTGGCTTTAAACAAGATTTAGCGAAAAGAACCATCGGGCCTCGTGGACGAGAAGTGATTAACCGACTTATGCCTAAGGTATATTCGGCAATATTTGCACATCCTGATGCACAATTTGGTTTATCTCGCGTGTTGACTTTGCTACACAACATTGCGACCCGGACGACGTATCTGGAGCTTCTAGATGAACATCCCGCTGCATTAGTGCAATTGGTTCGCTTATGTACAGCAAGCCCTATGGTGTCTGAGAAGCTCGCGCGTTATCCGGTGTTGCTGGATGAGTTGATCGATCCTCAGCATCTGTATAACCCGATTCCTCTGGAAGGGTATAAAACAGAATTACGTGACTTCCTGGCACGCATTCCCGAAGAAGATATGGAACAACAGATGGAAGCGCTGCGTCAGTTCAAGCAGATCTGTATCCTCAAGATCGCTGCAGCGGATATTGCCGGCGTTTTGCCGGTTATGAAGGTGAGTGATCACCTGACTTACCTGGCTGAAGCGATAGTCGAAGCGGTGATCAATCAAGCCTGGTTGCAGGTTGCGGCCAAATACGGTGAGCCGACTCATCTTAAAGATCGTGACGGTAAAGGGTTCGCTGTGGTTGGGTACGGCAAAGTCGGGGGCTGGGAATTAGGCTATAATTCCGACCTGGATATTGTATTCATGCATGACTGCCCGGTGAATGTTTACACCGATGGCGCAAAAGAGATCGATGGCCGTCAGTTTTATCTGAGATTGGCGCAACGGATCGTGCATATATTCTCTGTTAGAACCGCATCAGGTATTTTATACGAAGTCGATACAAGGCTACGACCTTCCGGCGCCTCCGGGTTACTAGTAAGCCCGACAGAAGCCTTTGATGAATACCAGCGTAAGGATGCCTGGACATGGGAACATCAGGCTCTGGTCAGGGCTCGCATTATCTATGGTGATATGCAATTACAGCATTCATTTGGTGATATTCGTCATAACATTCTGTGCTTGCCGCGCGATGAAAATAAGTTGAAGCAGGATGTCGTCAATATGCGTAATAAAATGCGTGATCATCTGGCGGGTAAAAAAGCGGGACGCTTTATGATTAAACAGGATCCGGGCGGGATCACGGATATTGAGTTCTTAGCCCAGTACTTAGTGCTGCGTTTTAGTCACCATCTGCCAAAACTAACCCGATGGTCGGATAATGTGCGTATATTTGAGTCATTGTTACAGCAAGATGTATTGGAAGAAGAGCAGGCAATGGCATTAACTCACGCTTATACCGCGATGCGTAACCAGATTCATCGCCGTAATCTGGTCAACCATGATGCTGATGTTGATGAGAGCAAATTTGTCCAAGAGCGTGAAGTTGTAAAACATGTTTGGAATCAGTGGCTGGGTGAATAACTTTAGCCACTCATAGGGCTGTGATAAACTCCGGCCAGAAATCGTTTGTGGAGATTCATAATGAAACCAATCCTACCTGATTACAGTCATTCAGGAGTATTAATTATTGGCGATGTCATGCTTGACAGATATTGGCATGGGCCAACTGGTCGTATTTCACCAGAAGCTCCGGTTCCTGTAGTAAAAGTTGAGCAGAACGAAGAGCGTCCGGGTGGGGCAGCAAACGTTGCAATGAATATTGCTTCGCTTGGTGGTCAGGCGCATATTGTTGGCTTAACCGGGGTGGATGAACCCGCTCAGGTTCTGAGTGAAAAACTGACCTCATTAAAAGTTAACTGTGATTTTGTGGCTCTTCCTGATTATCCAACTATCACTAAGTTACGTGTATTAAGCCGAGGTCAGCAACTGATTCGCCTCGACTTTGAAGATAAGTTCGAAAATACGGATCCAGAGTTAATCTTATCGCGTATGGAAGCGGCTTTACCTAAAGTTCAGGCGGTAATTTTGTCGGATTATGCAAAAGGTGCGCTTGAGCATGTGCAGCAGTTTATTCAAAAAGCCCGTGCAGCCAATGTACCGGTGTTTATTGATCCTAAAGGTGCTGATTTTGAACGCTACCGTGGTGCAACCTTACTGACCCCAAACCTGTCTGAGTTTGAACATGTTGTGGGCAAGGTTAAATCCGATCAGGATTTGGTTGAAAAAGGTCTGGGGTTAATTGATCAGTTTGATCTTGATGCGCTGCTGGTCACTCGTAGTGAACATGGTATGACATTGCTTCGTCGTGGTATGGATCCTTTCCACCTACCGACTCAGGCTAAAGAAGTGTTTGATGTGACAGGTGCCGGCGATACGGTTATTTCTGTTTTAGCGTCTTCTGTTGCTGCGGGTAAGCCTCTGGATGAAGCATGTGCGCTAGCTAATGCTGCTGCTGGTGTTGTAGTTGGTAAGCTTGGAACGTCAACGGTGTCTACGATCGAACTGGCTGAAGCCGTGCACGGTAGTAAAGATACGGACTACGGTGTGATCAGTGAAAAAGCTCTGGTTGCCGCAGTAAGAAAAGCACAGGCCCGCGGAGAGAAAGTGGTCATGACCAATGGCTGTTTCGATATTCTGCATGCTGGCCACGTCTCTTATCTGAATCATGCTGGCGAGCTTGGTGATCGTTTGATTGTTGCTGTTAATACGGACGAATCCGTGAAACGTCTTAAAGGTCCTGGTCGTCCGGTAAATCCGACCGATCGCCGTATGGCAGTACTTGCGGGTCTTGGGGCTGTGGACTGGGTGGTTCCGTTTAATGAAGAGACCCCACAACGCCTGATTTCTGAAGTGCTTCCTGATCTGCTAGTCAAAGGTGGTGATTACAAACCAGAAGATATTGCTGGTGGTAAAGAAGTCATTGCTGCTGGTGGTGAAGTGAAAGTACTGAACTTTGAAGATGGTTGCTCAACGACTGAAATCATTGAAGCCATTAAAGGTGGCCGTGGCTAAACCAATAAGTGGCTAAACTAATAAATTGGTAGCACGCAAAGTTCGATCATCAATAAAAATGCCAGCATTCGATGCTGGCATTTTTTGTCTATTCATTCTGCTTTTTATGAGTTTGCTTTAGCTGCTTTTAAGCCAGAGTTAATATCAATGATATCCTGCTCTGACAAAGTACCGACAGCCTGACGTAGTTGAAGTACGCTCAGAATATAGTTATAGCGTGCTTCTGAAAGGTTTCGGTTAGCATCGTACAGGCTACGCGTTGCATCAAGTACGTCTACAATAGTACGGGTACCTACATCAAAACCGGCTTCTGTTGCTTCCAATGCTGAGCGCGCTGAAACAACGGACTGTTCATAAGCACGCAGAGCGCCAATTGAAGCATTGATGTTGTTGTTGTTCGCACGTACAGCACTAACCACGCTGCGGTAAGATGCTTCTAAATCCTGGCTGGCCGCAACATAAGAGTATTCAGCCTGTTTAGTTTGCGATGTCACATTACCACCGGTGTATAGAGGAACCGATAAGTTTACCCCAACGCTTAGGTCATTGTAGTTATCATCTGCACCGTAAGCATTGGTGCCTTCGTACTCTTTACCATAGTTATATCCACCATCAAGGGTTAAAGATGGTAAGTGGCCAGAACTGGCTAAAGAGATATTATCTTTTGCCACATCCTGAGCAATACGCGAAGAAAGCAGGCTTAAGTTTTTCTGTTGCGCTTCTTCAACTAATGCGTCAATAGATGCGTCTGACGGACTTGCAGAGAAGCGGTCAGTATCGAGAATACTCAGGTTACGATGTTCCTGGCCGGTAATTTCGCGTAGAGAATCGTAGCTATTGACCAAGCCGTTTTGTGCGATAACTTCATCCGCCAATACACTGTCGTATTGAGCTTGTGCATCATGCACGTCAGTAATTGCGGATAAACCGACTTCGAAACGTTGTTTAGTTTGCTCCAACTGACGGGCAACAGCGGCTTTTTCTGCCTGAACAAATTCCAGGTTATCTTGTGCGCTGAGCACAGAGAAATAGGCCTGAGCAACACGCAAAATTAAAGACTGCTGAATGACAGCGTACTGAGCATCAGCCTGACGGGCTTGCTTTTCAGCTGTATCGAGGCTTACCCAACTGGTACGGTTATACAGTTCTTGTGAGAAGCTAACACCGGCAGTAAGAGCTTTACTGTCACGATTATTCAAATCACTGTTACGGATATTGTACCCTGCAGTTAAGTTAATTTGTGGTAGCAAACTGCTGCGGCTGGAAGTTACTGCTTCAAATGCAGCATCACGTTGTGCAGCTGCGCTCAGTAATTGAGGGTCATTTTCTTTTGCCTGATCGTAAATTTGAGCAAGGTCGTCAGCTAATACTGTAGCACTCATGCTGCCAAGAGCTAAGCTAATAAATACTGGAAGCAGTTTCTTCATTGGTCCTATTCCTGCCTATTATGAAGTGATGGAAGCGTTTCGAGAGTGTAACGCAATTTGGTGCTAATTTATTCGAAACTTTGTAATTTTTTACACGTAATTATCCAAGTGTGCAATATAAAGCGTGTATTACTTAAAAATATATATAATTTTTATATAAAAAGTTGAGCAATATCCTTGGAAGTAACCGGTTACCACTTGTAAACTAGTCAATCCTGATTTCACCGAGGGAAATTTTAAATGTCGCGAACTGATAAGCCTACAAATGTTTTCGCAAAACAAGATATTGAAATTATCTCTAAAGAGACTTTGTTTCAAGGTTTCTTCCGCATGGTAAAATATCAATTCAAGCATAAGCTTTTTCAAGGCGGATGGAGTGACGTAATTGAGCGTGAGCTGTTTGAGCGTGGTCATGCTGCTGCTTTACTGCCTTATGACCCGGTTCGGGATCAGGTGGTTATCATTGAACAAATTCGGGTTGGTACGCTTGAACAGCGTCAGCCATGGCAGTTTGAAATTGTCGCTGGCATCATTGACACAGACGAAACGGCGATGGAAGTTGTTCGCAGAGAGGCGATGGAAGAAGCGGGTGTTGAAATTGGTCGTATAGAGAGTGTGACTTCTTATTACCCATCCGCTGGCGGATGTTCAGAAAAACTGGATGTTTACGTTGGAGAAGTCGATTCATCTCAGGCAAGCGGAGTTCATGGTTTAGACTATGAAGGTGAAGATATAAAAGTTCATGTAATGAGCCGCGAGCAGGCCTATAAGTTGGTTACAGATGGAACCATAGAAAATGGTGCTTCCATCATAGCTCTGCAGTGGCTGGAATTAAATTATCAGAGTTTGCGATCCCAATGGCACAAATAATGGAACAAAAACCCTATCACGTTGACTTAAAAGAACTCATGCGTGTGTATGAAACAAATTACGCTAAGTTGAACGCTTTGCTTCCTGCGCGGCCGAGTGTTGATGATCTGCGTTGCTATCAAGCGGCACAGATGACGTATCAGCTACAAGTGCGAGAAGTCACAAAGTACACAACTTTGGTGGAGATCTGTCAAAGTGATGATATTTCGGTATTTCCATTGCCTACTATGTCTGTCAGGCTGTACCACGATGCCCGTGTTGCAGAAGTTCATAGCAGCGATCAACTTAGCCGGGTTAAAGCGCGCCATGAGTATCCGAATGAGAAAATGGTGCAAAAAGATGAAAAAGCCCAAATTAATCGTTTTTTAGGTGATTGGCTGTCATTTTGTCTGAGGCACGGCATTAGCCGTCAACCGATCAATTTCAGTCATCCATATAATAGTTAGGTTTATTAACATTGAACGTGTCGCCAAGTATAGACAACTCAGATAGCATTAAGCTGTTACAGATAACGGATACGCATTTATTCGCGCCTCATGACGGCTGTTTACTGAGTGTGAATACGGCTGAAAGTTTTGCTGCGGTAGTAGAAGAAATAATTGCCGAGCAAGTGCAATATGATGCCATTCTGGCGACAGGCGATATTTCACAGGATCACAGTCCTGAGTCATATCAGCGCTTTGCTGATGGTATTAAACCTTTAGCGAAAGACTGCTTTTGGTTACCGGGCAACCACGACTATAAGCCTAACATGGGTTCGGTATTGCCTTCAGAGCAAATTAAAGCACCGGAGCATGTTTTATTGGGTCAGCACTGGCAAATGGTGTTGCTTGATTCACAAGTGGTTGGTGTTCCTCATGGCCGGCTCAGCGATCATCAGTTAACCTTGCTTGACGACAAGCTTTCTCAAAATCCTGAACGTCATACTCTGGTTCTTTTGCATCACCACCCATTGTTGGTTGGAAGTGCCTGGCTGGATCAACATACGTTGAAAGACAGTGAATCATTGTGGAGTGTGGTTGAGCGTCATTCTAACGTAAAGGCTTTACTGTGTGGTCATGTCCATCAGGATATGGATGTTGAGCATTATGGGGTCAAAGTGATGGCAACACCGTCAACCTGTGTTCAGTTTAAACCTAACTCAAATGATTTCGCACTGGATAAAACATCACCCGGCTGGCGCGAGCTGGAATTGCACAGTGATGGAACAGTGACGACTCAGGTTAAGCGCTTACCGAATGGTGTATTCCAGCCAGACTTTAACGCCAGTGGATATTAATCATGTCGAATCGTCCCAGTTTATTGCTTTATATCCACGGTTTTAACAGTTCTCCGTTATCGCATAAAGCTCAAGTCATGCGAGAGTATTGTGAAAAACAGCGACCTGATATTAACGTTATTATTCCCCGATTACCCTGTTATCCCGCTCAGGCTGCTAAACATTTACTGGATATCGTCAATCAGTATCAAAATGATTATAAAATAGGCTTGGTAGGCAGCTCGCTGGGTGGCTATATGTCAACGTGGTTAAATGCCCGATTTGGATTGCCGGTAGTATTGATCAACCCTGCTGTTAAGCCGTATGAACTGTTAACCGACTTTCTTGGAGAGCAACAGAATCCATACACTGGTGAGCGTTATGTGTTGAGCGAAGCGCATATTCAGGAACTCAAAGAACTGGATACGCCAAACTTATCGAGACCACAAGATTTTTGGTTGCTGCAGCAAACCGAAGATGAAGTTTTAGATTATCGTCAGGCTGTCGCTAAGTATCAGCAATCAAAACAGACGGTTGAACAGGGGGGAGACCATAGTTTTGTTGGTTTTGAGCGTTATCCTGAACAAATCATCCAATTCTTAGACTTATAGCCATTTCTGTGCGGTTACAGTCATAATTTTGCTGGCGACTGACTGATGTCACTTGACATCAGGCGATCACTTCCAGACTATGTTCTTCTTAGACTTTACTCGTTTAGGTGTTAAAAAATAGATTAATTTGTCGCTTATTGTTAGAAAAATAAAGCGTTAATAAACGAGTTGTAAAGTATTAAGGGTCAGTTGAAGTTTTGATTCACTTTTTATCAACTGCCCCTCCATTATTTATCGATAAAAGCATTACTTACTATGACAGAACAATATAATGCTGGAGCCATTGAGGTTCTTAATGGCTTAGAACCAGTGCGTCGCAGACCTGGGATGTACACGGATACCTCGCGCCCAAACCATCTTGGGCAAGAAGTTATCGACAACAGTGTCGATGAAGCGTTAGCCGGACATGCCTCTAAGGTTCAAGTGATTTTACATGCTGACCAATCATTAGAAGTCATTGATGATGGCCGTGGTATGCCTGTAGATATTCACCCGGAAGAAAAAATTTCTGGGGTTGAGCTGATTTTTTGTAAGCTGCATGCAGGTGGTAAATTCTCCAATAAAAACTACCAGTTCTCCGGTGGTTTGCACGGCGTTGGTATCTCAGTCGTAAACGCGCTTTCTAAACGCGTGGAAGTCGTGGTACGCCGTGATGGTCAGGTGTATGAAATCGCTTTTGAACACGGTAACAAAGTCTCTGATTTAACGGTCACGGGTACCTGTGGCCGTCGTAATCGTGGTACCAGTGTCCATTTCTGGCCTGACAGTTCCTATTTTGATTACCCTAATTTTTCTGTTTCAAGACTGGTGAACAATTTACGCGCTAAGGCCGTGTTGTGCCCGGGCTTAGAAATAGTTTTCACGGATAAAGTAAACGACCAAGAGTATCGCTGGCTTTATGAAGATGGCTTAAAAGACTACTTGGTTGAAGGCGTAAAAGGCTATACCGTTTTGCCGGAAGAGCCGTTTACGGGTGAGTTTTCTGCAGAAACAGAAGCCGCTACCTGGGCGGTTATCTGGCAGCCAGAAGGCGGTGAACTGATTACCGAAAGTTATGTTAACTTAATTCCAACCGCTCAGGGTGGTACCCACGTTAATGGTTTGCGTCAGGGATTGCTTGATGCCATGCGTGAATTCTGTGAATTCCGCAACCTGATACCGCGTGGTGTAAAACTGACTGGCGATGATGTTTTTGAGCGTTGTTCATATGTACTTTCGATCAAAATGCAGGACCCCCAGTTTGCCGGACAAACCAAAGAGCGTTTATCTTCTCGGCAGACGGCCGCGTTTGTTTCTGGTGTGGTTAAAGACTCTTTCAGTCTGTGGCTGAATGAAAAACCGCAACTCGCTGAACAGTTGGCTGAAGTCTGTATTGCCAATGCTCATCGTCGTATGCGTGCCAACAAAAAAGTGGTGCGTAAAAAAGTGGCTTCAGGCCCGGCTCTGCCAGGCAAGTTAACTGACTGTTCTGGTCAGGATGCTAGTCGCAGTGAGATCTTCTTTGTCGAGGGGGATTCTGCGGGTGGTAGTGCGAAGCAGGCTCGAGATCGCGAATTCCAAGCGGTGATGCCTCTGCGCGGTAAAATTCTGAATACTTGGGAAGTATCAGCGGATCAGGTGCTGGCTTCTCAGGAAGTACATGATATTTCGGTCGCATTAGGGATTGATCCTGATAGCGAAGATTTAAGTGGGTTACGCTATAACAAAATCTGCATCCTTGCCGATGCGGACTCCGATGGTCTGCATATCGCAACACTACTTTGTGCGCTGTTCACCAAACACTTCAAATCTCTTACAGCTGCGGGACATATCTACGTTGCAATGCCTCCACTTTATCGTATCGATTGCGGTAAAGAGGTGTTTTATGCATTGGATGACTCTGAAAAAGACGGCATTCTTGAGCGTTTGAGTAAGAAAAAAGCCAAAGTTAATGTGCAGCGATTTAAAGGTTTGGGTGAAATGAACCCACTGCAGTTACGAGAAACGACGATGGATCCCAATACTCGTCGCTTAGTGCAGCTCACTATTGATGATACGCAAGCCACTGATGAAATGATGGATATGCTACTGGGTAAGAAGCGTGCCGATGACCGTCGTTCATGGTTACAAACCAACGGTGACTTGGCTGAGGTACAATAATGACTACTGAAATTAATTACGATGGCGTTGAACAGTTGCCAATGCGTAGGTTCACGGAAGATGCTTACCTGAACTACTCAATGTACGTCATCATGGACCGTGCCCTGCCTTATATTGGTGATGGTTTAAAGCCGGTTCAGCGTCGTATTATTTATGCAATGTCGGAGCTGGGGCTTTCCGCTGCGGCAAAATACAAGAAATCAGCACGTACCGTTGGTGATGTGCTGGGTAAATATCATCCACACGGTGATTCTGCCTGTTATGAAGCCATGGTGCTGATGGCGCAGCCATTTTCGTACCGTTATCCGCTGGTTGACGGTCAGGGTAACTGGGGTGCACCAGATGACCCGAAATCCTTTGCAGCGATGCGTTATACCGAAGCAAAACTGTCTAAGTTTTCTGAGGTATTGCTAGGCGAATTGGGGCAGGGCAATGTTGACTGGCAGCCGAACTTTGACGGCACAATGCGTGAACCTCAGATGTTGCCTGCGCGCCTGCCACATATTCTTTTGAATGGTGTCACGGGTATTGCGGTTGGTATGGCGACAGATATTCCGCCGCATAATGCACGTGAAATTGCGGATGCGACCATTCACTTGATCGACAAACCGAAAGCAGAGCTGCAGGATGTTATGCAGTATGTGAAAGGGCCAGATTATCCGACCGAAGCGGAAATTATTTCTCCACAGGCTGATTTAGAGAAGATCTACCGGACTGGTCGTGGCAGTGTTAAATCTCGTGCTATCTGGCATAAAGAAGGTTCTGACGTCGTTATTACAGCGCTGCCACATCAGGTATCGGGTGCAAAACTATTAGAGCAAATTGCCAGCCAGATGCGAGCGAAGAAGCTGCCAATGGTAGAAGATTTGCGTGATGAATCGGATCATGAAAACCCGACTCGTATCGTGATTGTTCCACGTTCAAACCGGGTTGACTGTGACTTACTGATGAGTCACCTGTTTGCCTCAACCGATCTGGAAAAAAGCTTCCGTGTTAACCTGAATATGATTGGTCTTGACAATCGACCACAGGTTAAAGGGTTAGTACAGATTCTCAGTGAGTGGATTGAATTCCGCCGTACGAGTGTGCGCCGTCGTTTACAATTCCGCTTAGACAAGGTCTTGGCTCGCCTGCATATCTTAGAGGGTTTGTTGGTCGCTTACCTTAACCTGGATGAAGTGATCGAGATCATCCGTACTGAAGATGATCCTAAAGCTGAGTTGATGGCTCGATTTGGCTTATCAGAAGTTCAGGCTGATGCCATCCTGGATACCAGACTTCGTAACTTAGCCAAGTTAGAAGAGATGAAAATCCGCGGTGAGCAGGAAGAGCTGGAAAAAGAACGTAAGAAACTGGAAGAGCTTTTAGGCTCTGAGCGCCGCCTTAATACCTTATTGAAAAAAGAGATCAAAGCGGACGCTGAAAAATACGGTGACGATCGTCGCTCTCCGTTAGTGGAACGTGAAGAAGCAAAAGCATTAACAGAGCGTGATTTGATTCCTAGCGAAGCTATTACCGTTGTATTGTCTGAAAAAGGCTGGATTCGTCATGCGAAAGGGCATGATGTTGATGGTTCTAGCTTAAACTACAAAGCGGGTGATGCTTACCTGGCGCATGCTTGCGGTAAGAGTAACCAACAAGCGGTGTTCCTTGGCAGTGACGGGCGTAGTTACTCGCTAGAGTCCCATACATTACCTTCTGCCCGTGGACAGGGTGAACCGATTACCGGGCGTTTAAATATTGCTGAAGGGACTACAGTTCGTCAGGTTATTATGGGTGAAGAAGATCAACTGTGGTTGGTTGGCTCCGATGCTGGTTATGGTTTCGTGTGTAAAGGCGCAGATCTGCTTTCGAAGAACCGCAGTGGTAAGGCATTGGTCAATTTGCCTGAAAATGCAGAGATCATGACACCTCAGGCAGTAAATAGTCTGGAAAGCGATGAGATCCTGACCATTACCAACCTGGGTCGAATGTTGATCTTCCCGATTAAAGATCTTCCTCAACTGACGAAGGGTAAAGGGAATAAAATCATTAATATTCCTGCGGCCAAGTCTAAAGCTCGTGAGGAAATCGTTTCTCACCTTATTGCGTTGCCGAGCGGAGCTTCCGTGACGCTATATGCTGGTAAGCGTAAGCTTGGGCTTAAACCAACCGATTTGGATAACTTCAGAGGTGAACGTGGTCGCCGTGGAGGGTTGCTACCAAGAGGCTTACAGCGAGTGAGTGAGATTCAGGTTGAAGCAGCCGCAAGTAGCGATGATGCCGACGAGTAATTAGGCGGCTTCGGGAAAACTGGAATCTCAGCGCATGTGGTGATGAGATTCCGGGCATAACGTTACCTATTAGCAGAAAAAATGCCCCGAAGTTCGGGGCATTTATTTATCGTTTGAATTATACCAGTAAGCGCTATCCGTTATAGTCTTCTGACCACCCGTCTGCATCGGACATATCAGGTGCACCAGCAATGGCATTTTCTTCATCAGCCCATTCACCAAAATCAATCATCTGGCATTTTTTACTACAGAATGGACGGTGAGGGCTCTGTTCATTCCAGATAACCTCTTGCTTACATTGAGGACATTTCACCATAGTAGGCTTTTTAGACGACATAACATTTTCCTATAAATGATGGGGTAGTGCTGAAGAGGCTTACGTTAATATCCTGCGTTTAGGTTAAGAACATACAGCTAAGTCAAAGGGTATATCTTCTGAGCTTGATTGCCCAGATTTAAAGTCGATAAATTTAATCGCAAAGCGATTCTTATGACCGGAGATCATTGGGTACACCCCATTTTCCAAAGGAATTGACAGCCGAAGGATATTCGCCCCTTCAGCATCACTCTGGTAAAAACCGGAATGAGCCGTTTTGGGCTTGAATGCGCCCGTCTCTCGAGTCAATTTGAGCCATAGACTCAGAGAATCAGAAAGTGGTTTTAGTTCACTCATCCATAACTGCGCATCATGAGATTTTCTCTCATGTGGTAAATGAAGCCAGTAATGCAGAGCCGGTAAATCGAAGCAGCAGGAGCCTCCGGGTAAATTAAAACGCTGACGTATGGTGGATAAAAAACGATCTTCTTTTAACGACTGACCAAATCGGTCTGCGGCCATTAAATTACGGTGGACATCATCAATATCGCTTAACAGCGATTTCAGCATTTCCTGATCAACACCTTCAACATTTAACCAACTGCGGTAAGTTAAGCGCTGCTTTTCAACATCTTTCGCCAGCTCACTTTTCAGTTGGATTTGATCAAATATTTCTAATAGATCGAACAGGGAGCGGAAAAATAACTGATGCTGAATATCATCGGCAAACTGTGATGCACTTTCCATTTGATGTAACAAAGCCTCAACCCGTAAGTAAATACGTGTCTTTTCGTTGAGGGGATGTTCAAACTTATGTGTGGTCATCAGCGTTGCCTTACGTTCTTTCGGTTTATTCTCACAGATTTGTACTACTTATGGCTAGGTACTTTTTGTGTAATTCTGTGATTTGAGGCAAAAGTTTCTGGTTTTTCGAACTGTTTACAATCACATCGTCAGCGATAGCTAAGCGTTGTTCGCGGCTCGCCTGTGAAGCTAGAATGGCTTTCACTTGCTGTAGAGAGACGTTATCCCGTTCGATGGTTCTTTCTATTTGCGTTTCTTCATCCACATCGACAACCAATACTCTGTCCGCCATGTACTGCAGGTTATTTTCTGTAAGCAGAGGAACAACCAGCAGGGCATAAGGAGAAGTAACCTGCTTAAGGTCCTGCTCCATTTTTTGTCGAATCATCGGATGTAATAGCTGGTTTACCCACGTCTTTTCCTGCTCGTTGGCAAAAATGCGCTGACGAAGTTCAGCTCGGTTAAGCTCACCTTCTTCGGTTAGTATTGAGCGACCAAAATGCTGTTCTATGGCTTCTAATCCTTTACTGCCTTTTTCAACAACCTGACGGGAGATGATATCTGCATCAACAATATCAATGCCGAAATTATTGTGAAACAGGTTTGCGACTGTGGTTTTTCCGCTCGCAATACCACCAGTTAATCCAATAACTAATGCCATTGATTAAATCCCTAGAACATAAGAGTAATAATTGTTGATAATATCATTCCCCCACAGTAGCGCTAACCAGCCAGCAATAGCAAGGTAAGGTCCGAATGGGAATGCTTTATCGATTCCTTGTTTTTTTAGCCTCAGTTGGATGATACCGAACACCAGTCCAACAAGAGATGAGAGCAGAATGATCAGCGGCAGTTGTTGCCAGCCCAACCAGGCGCCCAAGGCCGCAAGTAATTTAAAATCACCATACCCCATCCCTTCTTTGCCTGTTGTTAACTTAAACGCCCAGTACACAGACCATAAAGCCAAATATCCGGCAATAGCGCCAATAACAGCGTCTTGCAGGCTAACAGGGCTGATATTAAGTAGTGACAGGAAAATACCAGCCCAGAGTAAGGGTAGAGTCAACTGATCGGGAAGCAGCATGGTATCAAGGTCGATAAATGTTGCGGCTATTAAGACAAAACTGAAAAATAACAGAGCAACAGTAAACCAGCTAAAACCAAAATGTTGTGCAACAAGGAAACAAACCAGTGCCGAAAGCAACTCAATCAATGGGTAACGAGGGCTTATTGCGGTTTTACAGTGAGCGCACTTACCGCGCAGAAATAACCAACTGATGACAGGAATGTTATCGATGATGCGTAGTGGTGTTTTGCAGCTAGGGCAAGAGGAGCGAGGAAAGCTCAATGTTAACTTGCCTTCCGGTGGCTGGATATTTGAGTCAGGAAAGTACTCAGCGCATTCTTGTTGCCATTCTCGTTCCATCATTTTTGGCAGGCGGTAAATAACGACATTTAAAAAGCTGCCAACAATCAGACCGAAAAACGTGGCACAAGCTATGAAAAGCCAGGGATAGTGTTGAAAAGTTTGTATTAGTTCGCCCATTTGCCACTTATTTGAATGAATTGTTTTGATGGTGAGTATATTACCCTAACACACTCATTAAGTTAAAGATTGGTAGGTACATTGAAATGACTAATCCACCAACCATAACGCCTAGAAACACGATAATGAGTGGTTCAAGTATTTTACCCAGATTATCGACGGTATTGTCGACTTCAAACTCATAGATCGACGCAACTTTATTCAACATATCATCAAGTTTTCCAGATTCTTCACCGATCATAACCATTTGTAACACCATTTCCGGAAACGCCTGTGTATTGCGCATGGCTATATAGATTGGCATTCCTGAAGCGGTATTGCGATGAACCTCGTTGATTGCATGTTCAAAATGTACGTTCCCTGTCGTCTTCGCTGTGGTTTGCAAACTGGAAAGAATCGGAATACCGGCATTGAAACTGGTCGCAAGTGTACGGCTGAACTTGGCAATTGAGGCTTTGGTAAGTACGCTGCCGATCACTGGACATTTCAAACCCAGCCGACTGGTTTTAAGCCGGAAAAGAAATGACTTTTTTCTGAACGAGCGGAAGGCTGCGTAGGATAGGAGCACAGCGCCAATTGCGATAAGGCTATAGCTTTGAACTATGTGAGAAAGCTTTAATACTTGTTGCGTGAACCAGGGAAGTTCTGCGCCAAAGCCACTAAACATAGATTCAAACTCTGGAATCACCATGGTGAGCATCAAGTAAGACACCGTTAATGCAACCAGCACAACCATTGCCGGATAAATCAATGCTTTGATGACTTTTGATTTTAGTTGCTCGCTTTTTTCCCGATAAGTCGCCAGACGGTCAAAGACTTGAGCCAGATTGCCAGATTGTTCACCCGTCTGGATCAAATCAACATACAATGAATCAAAGTGGCTACTGGTATTACGCATCGCTTCCGATATAGAGGTTCCTGCCTCGACGCCTTTAGATATCTGGTTGAGAATTGACTTCATCTCCGGTTTTCGATGGTTATCACCCACGAGTTTTAGAGCCTGAACAATCGGTACTCCGGTGGTTAACATCGTAGAGAGCTGGCGTGTGAGTATGGTGATATCTTTGGCGCGAACTTTACGAAACAGTCGGGTTGAAAGTGGAACACTACCGCGCTTAATTCTTTTGACTTTGATTTTATGTTCGCTGAGTTTGTCGCGAACTTCACTTTCTGCTATCGCCAGGATCTGACCAGACACTTTATTGCCCGTACTATTAATTCCTTTCCAGTGGTAGCTGCTGAGTTGAAGAGATGCGTTTTTTTTCATTCAAATCAATCCTTGTGAAGTGTGTACTCTTCAGAAATGGAGAACTCGTTGCAGTTCTTCCATACTGGTGACGCCTTGTTTCAACATCTCAATACCAGATTGCTGTAATGTGTTCATTCCATTGCTTTTCGCGATAGTTTCCAGTTGTGTCACGCTGGCGTTCTGGATGATGGCTTCAGCAAGTTGTGCATTGAATGCCATGACTTCATAAATACCGATTCGTCCGGCGTAGCCGCCGGTGCATTGATGGCAGCCGACATTATTCGCCTGATAGATGGCCTGTTCCGGGAATAAGTGGAATTCATTTTGTAGGCTAACCGAAGGTGTTGTTGCGATCTTACAATGTGGACACAAACGTCGGGCCAGACGTTGAGCAATAATCAGACTTAACGATGAAGCGAGGTTGAAGGGCGCAACGCCCATATTAGCCAAACGAATGACGGTCTCTGCCGCAGAGTTGGTATGCAGGGTTGATAATACTAAATGTCCGGTTTGAGCAGCCTTTACTGCGATTTCAGCCGTTTCCAAATCACGTATTTCACCCACCATGACCACATCTGGATCCTGACGCAGGAAAGAGCGCAAAGCATCGGCAAACCCGAAACCAATTTTTGGGTGGACCTGAACCTGATTGACGCCTGACAGGTTTATTTCGACCGGATCTTCTGCGGTAGAAATATTGATTTCAGGGGTATTAAGAATTCTCAACCCGGTATAAAGGGAAACGGTTTTGCCACTTCCTGTTGGGCCGGTCATTAAAATCATTCCTTGGGGCTTTTTCAGTGCTTCTAAATAGCGTTGTTTCTGAATTTCATCATAGCCGAGTTTGTCGATATCCAGATTGGCAGCACTACTATCAAGCAATCGCAAGACAATTTTCTCGCCCCACAAGGTAGGCAGCGAAGAAACTCGCATATCAATCGCTGTATCCTGATTGAGGCGCAGTTTTATTCGTCCGTCCTGAGGAAGTCTTCGCTCAGCAATATCGAGTTTAGACAGTATTTTTATTCGGGCGGCTAAACGCCGGCTCAGATGACTGGCTGGCCTATGGGTTTCGATGAGAATGCCATCGCAGCGCAGGCGTATACGATATTGATTTTCATAGGGTTCGAAATGAATATCAGAAGCACTCTTACGTACCGCGTCCAGCAGTACCTGATTGATAAAGCGGCTAACCGGGGAGTCATCCTGACTCAGATCTTCTATCGATTGATGCTCATCATCGGAAAGCTGAACTAATGTAGCCAGTTCATCCTGACTGATTTCTTTATTTCTGCGACTATCATCGTTAATGTTTCGGCCATATAAGCGCCGGATAGCGGCTTGCAGTGATTGGTGCTCAGCCAAAACAAGTTCAACCGCTAAACCGGTGTTAAAGCGAAATTCATCTTCAATATGAGGGTGAGTGGGGTCAGAGACGGCTACCAAAAGTTGGTCATTTTGTTTTGCAACTGGCAAGGCATTAAAACGTGTGATCAGCTCACGTAACCCGAGTTGCTGGCAGAGTGACGTGTAATCAAACTGGGAAAAATCCGTGACCGTCATACTCAGTTTCTGGCTGAGATGCTGAGCGAGAGTGTTTGAATGAATAACATCTAACTCAATTAAAGCTTCCGGCACGCTAGTACCAGAAGCTTGAATATGATTGACCACGTTTTGCTCTTGCTCCGGGCTTAGTAATTCAGCCTGGCTTAAGAGAGAAATGAGGTTTGTAACCATGATTAGCTGGATGTTTTAGGACAGCTCTTTGTCGCTATCTGCTCATCACTGACGTTACATTTCCAGCCGGCATTCTCGTTTCGCTCGTAGTTTATGGTTGTGCCGCTGGCAACAGCAGAATCACCTCCAAATGTGAAAGTTAATTTGTTATCAGCGATGGAAATTTCTCCCAATGGACTAGTGGTAGCATCGACGCCTAAGTTAGTCAGAATTTCTGCGCTATCTGACTGATTAAATGATCCTTCCTGCTGATACCAAAGCTCAGCAGAAGTAATCAGTGATTTCATGGTTGCCAGTGCGGTGGCGCCTTCGGATTTTTTTACGTAATCCTTATAAGCTGGTACTGCAATTGCGGATAGTACACCGATGATGGCGACCACAATCATCAACTCAATTAAGGTAAAACCTTTCTGTTTTTGTTGTGAGTTTGTTTTCATTGACTCTCTCCGGTTTCTTTGGGCTATTCGGAGCAAGAGAGTATGTGTTCGATTTTATATTGAGAATGGGCTAGGGAGAGGAACGCGAGTGAAAGGGTTTATTTGTGGGACTATTTTCATTGTTAAATCAAATTGCCTCGACGCTGTTCTCAGTTCACGTTGGCAACAGAAAAGAGAAAACCCGCCGGAGCGGGTTTTTAAACAATTTCTTGTGTTTACTGAAAGCGCATCGAAAGATCCATCGCTTTCAAGTGTTTAGTTAAGGCACCAACCGAAATGTAATCAACACCGGTTTCTGCATACTCTCGCAGTGTTTCTAGCGTTACGTTACCTGAATTTTCAAGAGCCGCACGGCCAGCGTTAATGGCAACCGCTTCACGCATCATATCTGTAGTGAAGTTATCCAGCATGATGATATCGGCACCGGCATCAATTGCTTCACGCAACTCTTCAAGGCTTTCAGTTTCCACTTCAACGGGTTTACCCGGGCTCAGCTTTTTCGCGGTTGAAATCGCCTGAGAGATACCACCGCAAGCGATGATGTGGTTTTCTTTAATTAGATACGCGTCAAATACACCGATGCGATGATTGAAACCGCCACCACAGGCAACAGCGTATTTTAATGCACTGCGTAGACCGGGAATGGTTTTGCGTGTATCTAACAGGCGACAATCAGTCCCTTCTAAAGCACGGACATATTCAGCCGTCGTGGTTGCACAGCCTGACAGTGTCTGAATAAAATTCATGGCATTACGTTCGCCAGTGAGAAGAATTCGCGCCGGACCAGATAAGGTACAAAGCTTTTGGTTTGGTTCCACTTTGTCACCATCTTCCACGTGCCAGTCGATGCTGACTTCACCGCCAAGCAATTCGAACACTTTATCCGCCCAAGCCTTACCGCAGAAAACACCGTGATCACGGGTTATGATCGTTGCTGTATTCTGAACATCAGCAGGGATAAGATTTGCAGTAAGATCGGCAGCAGGATCCAGTGTGCCACCCAGATCTTCTTTCAGGGTTGCTTCAACAGTACGAGCAATTTCTAGAGGTAACTGCTGCTTTAAGTAATCAAGGCGTTCTTGGCTATTGTGAGTATTTTTCATCGCGAATCTAGACTCTGGGGTAAACTTCAAGCGCAAATAATACGCTGAGTCGGATTTAAATTCAGCCCTTAATATCGCATTTCGATTTGAGATGGTTAAAATTGAATCCTATTCATTGGAGAAAAGGCCTTTTATGATTGATAGCCAAGGTTGGTATCAAGATGCACGCAAAGTGCCATCACCATATTTCGATCAGCGCAGTGATGAGAGAGATATCTCCTTGCTGGTGGTGCATAACATTAGTCTCCCACCGGGAGAGTTTGGTGGGAACTATATTGAGCAGTTTTTTACCGGTAAGTTAGATTCGAACGAGCATCCATTTTTCAAAGTGATTCATAAGATGGGCGTCTCAGCGCATTGTCTGATTCGTCGCGATGGTGAGGTGGTACAGTTTGTACCGTTTACAGCCAGAGCATGGCATGCCGGGCAATCTTCATTTGGTGGCAGAGAGCGTTGTAATGATTATTCGATAGGTATTGAATTAGAAGGGACCGATTTTGTTGCTTACACCGAAGCACAATATCAAGCACTCGCGACATTAAGTCAGCAGCTTATGCAAACATATCCACAAATTACGTTGCCAAGAATCACGGGGCACCAATATATTGCCCCGATGCGTAAAACAGATCCTGGTCTGGTGTTTGACTGGGAGAAATATCGAGGTTTAATCACATCGTCATCCTGAACTGCGACGAAGGAGCGTGATTCAGGAGCTGATTTTCTGACCGCTTTATGACCCACCCCATTTCTTTACCAACCCGGCGCTGCTATTAGATTCTTAGTTTCGCTAAGGCTCGCTGGAATGACTGAAGATAGGGCTTAGCGTAATCGTCGTATTATAATGACTCTTGGTATTCAATCAGTACTTGCTCGACCCAAGTGGCAATACGCTCGTCACTCAGTTCATACTGAGAATCTTCATCTAACGCTAAGCCAACAAACTGGCTACCATCTTCGGTTAAGGCTTTAGAGGCTTCGAACTCATAGCCTTGATTTGGCCAGTAGCCAATGATTTTAGCACCGGTCTTCTTTATCTCGTCGTGAAGTAACCCCATCGCATCGAGATACCACTCGCCATAACCTTCTTGATCGCCTAAGCCGTACAATGCGACGGACTTGCCGTTTAGAGGTACGCCATCGATTTGATCCCATAGTTCATTCCAGTCTTCTTGGATTTCGCCAAAATCCCAGGTAGAGATACCTAATATTAATAGATCATACTCGCTCATTAAACTCAGCGAACTTTCTTTCACATTGTGAATATCGACCAGGTCTTCACCAATGATTGCGCGCATTTTTTCTGCGGCCATTTCTGTATAGCAGGTTGTTGAGCCGTAAAATAGACCAATTTTCATACGTTTTTTCGTTTATTTTCTGTCTCGAATGGTGAATTCTAAACATAAAAGTGGCAAGAGTGCAGCGAATATCCTGTGTTAACTTGATTTTTATGGTATATCCCCTTGATATACCGTAGCCTTGTTGGCTCTACAGACGCCAGTTTTTCACTGACTTTCATTATGATAAAAACAAGAGGAAAGAGTGTCGGAACTATATTTGCCTGATCAGGGAATTATGGAACAGTTTTTAGATACCATGTGGTTAGAACGTGGTTTATCGGAAAATACCGTAGTTTCCTACCGTAATGATTTAACAAAACTTTTAAGCTGGATGAATAGTCATAACTATCGTCTGGACTACATAAGCCTGTCCGGGTTACAGGAGTATCAGATCTGGCTGTCGGATCAGGATTATAAGCAGAGCTCTAAAGCGCGAATGCTGTCGGCGATTCGTCGTTTATTTCAATACCTGCACCGGGAGAAAATCCGTAATGACGATCCCACGGCACTACTGGTCAGTCCCAAATTACCCAAGCGGTTACCTAAAGATTTGACCGAAGATCAGGTCGAGGCCTTGCTTAATGCACCTGACTTAAATGATCCCATCGAATTACGTGACAGAGCTATGCTTGAGCTACTTTATGCGACTGGCTTACGTGTCACCGAGCTGATTTCTCTCACCACTGAAAACATCAGTCTGCGTCAAGGCGTGGTCAGAGTTATTGGTAAAGGGGGAAAAGAGCGACTGGTGCCGATGGGAGAGAGTGCTGTTGAATGGATTGAAACTTTTTTCGAACAGGGCCGGTCTGAGTTATTAGGTGAACACACCTCCGATGTGGTTTTTCCCAGTAAACGTGCGCAACAGATGACCAGGCAGACGTTCTGGCACCGAATTAAACATTATGCTGTGCTTGCTGGTATCGATGTAGAAAAGTTATCGCCTCACGTATTGCGTCATGCTTTTGCGACCCACCTATTGAATCATGGTGCGGATTTACGTGTTGTACAGATGCTGTTGGGACATAGTGACTTATCTACCACACAAATTTATACTCATGTTGCTACAGAGCGACTAAAACAAATACATAGTGAGCACCATCCACGGGCTTAAAGGTGATTTTAATGAGCGTATTGCGCCGACTGAATTTGATTTTTCTTCCGATATTGGCAACCGCCAGTTTTTTTGTTTCTGCATCCGAGATGAATATTGATAAAGAACTGTTTATTAAACGGTTTGAAAGTCTGGGAATGCCGGTTGTTGATGTGGTTCCTTCACCGATTGATGGGCTTGTTGAAGTCAAAACGGAAGGCGGAGTGTTGTTTGCATCTCCGGACGCTAAGTATCTGATTGCTGGTACTTTGTATGAGTTAGGAGACGATGGCTCCTATATTGATGTGATGGCGAAACGTCAGGCACCGATTAACGCTGAAAAAATTGCTCAGTTTGAAGACAGCATGATTGAGTACAAAGCGGATGATGAAAAATACGTTGTGACTGTGTTTACTGATATTACCTGCGGTTATTGTGTGAAGCTTCACAGTCAGATGAAAGAGTACAATGATAAAGGTATTACCATTCGCTATTTGGCTTTCCCTCGTCAGGGGTTAGGTGGTCAGGTAGCAGAGAATATGGCTAAGATATGGTGTTCTGAAGACCCCGCGGCTGCAATGCATAATGCGAAAGTATCACGCACGTCTCCGACCATTGGTGAAGGTAAGAATCTGGCACAGTGCAAACAAACGGTTGCTGATCACTACCAGCTTGGACGCCAATTGGGGATCAGCGGAACCCCGGCGATTTTCCTTCCATCCGGTGACATGGTTGGAGGATACCTTCCGCCCTCACAGCTTGAGCAGCGTTTACAACAGCAATAATGATTCAAGATACAGGCTTGAAATATTTCAAGCCTGTTGCTTTTAAATTAAACCTCATAGGATCAATAGATTTCAGTAACTATGATTGAAATTCAACGCCGGCCTGAGCCTGATTTATCTCTTCTTCCCGATTCACTTCCTCCAATTTTAAAGCGCGTTTATTTGAATCGCGGAATTAAAGATTTAGAGCAACTGAATACAGCAGCCAAAGCACTGCATTCATATCAGAAACTGCATGGTATCAGTGATGCGGTCCAACTTTTATTTGAGGCAATTCAACAGCAGAAACGTATTATTGTTGTCGGTGATTTTGATGCTGATGGTGCCACCAGTTCGGCCTTGTCTGTACTGGCTTTGCGTATGTTGGGCAGCCGCAATGTCGACTATTTGGTACCAAACCGATTTGAAGATGGGTATGGATTAAGCCCCGAGGTCGTTGATCAGGCATTAGCCATCAATGCTGAAATGATTATGACGGTGGATAATGGCGTTTCGTCTATCGAAGGGGTTCGTTACGCTAAGCAGCAAGGGCTTAAGGTCTTGGTCACGGATCACCACCTGCCGGGTAATGAGTTACCTGAAGCGGATGCAATGGTAAACCCTAACTTGCAAGAGTGCGCGTTTCCATCTAAATCTCTCGCAGGGGTGGGGGTCGCTTTTTACCTGATGATGGCTTTATGTGTTCATATGCGTCAGCGAGGCTACTTTGCTGAGCAGGGGATGCAAGAGCCTAAACTGATGGAGTTGATTGATCTGGTTGCGCTGGGGACTGTGGCGGATGTTGTGGCGCTTGATGAGAACAACCGGATTCTGGTTCATCAGGGGCTGCAAAGGATTCGTGCTGGTTTAGCCCGGCCAGGAATTCAGGCGCTAATCGAAGTGTCTAAACGTGATGCTAGTAAGTTAGTGGCAGCAGATTTTGGTTTTGCTCTAGGGCCGCGGATTAACGCAGCCGGTCGCTTGGACGACATGTCTTTCGGAGTTGAATTACTACTGTGTAACAACATTCATGCTGCCCGCCGTATGGCAAGTGAGCTGGATGGATTAAACCAGACCCGAAAAGATATTGAAGAGGGGATGAAGCTGGAAGCGATGGCGTTTTGTGAGCGTCTGGAGTTTGGTAAAGACAGCGAGTTGCCTCATGGTTTAGTGCTGTTCCAGAGAGACTGGCATCAGGGGGTGATCGGCATTCTGGCTTCGAGAATTAAAGAGCAATATCATCGTCCGGTGATTGCGTTTGCCGATGGCGGTGAAGGAATGATTAAGGGATCATGCCGCTCTATCCCCGGCCTGCATATGCGCGATGCGCTGGATAAGATTGATACTCAGAACCCTGGGATTATTAAAAAATTCGGTGGTCATGCCATGGCGGCAGGTTTAACCATTGCAGAAAAAGACTTTCCTGTATTTTGTCAGCTGTTTGATGAGGTAGTGCGTCAGGATCTGGATGAGGCACTGCTTAAAGGTATCGTTCTCAGTGATGGAGAGTTAGCCCCTGAAGAATTCTCAATGTTTACCGCCGAAACTTTGCGTGCTGGTGGTCCCTGGGGACAAGCCTTCCCTGAACCGGTGTTTGATGGTGAATTCAAAATTCTCCACCAGAAGCTGGTTGGCGAGAAACACTTAAAACTGATGCTTGAACCACTGTTTAAGGGCCATCCGACCAATATTATGATTGATGGTATTGCGTTTAATGTCGACTTACGCCGTTGGCCCGATGCTTCGGTAAAAACGGTACACCTGGCCTATAAACTAGACATAAACGAGTTTCGCGGTAATCAGTCACTGCAATTGATGATTGATCATTTAGAAGCAAAATAAAATTAACATAATTTTAATGTTTATCCTGAAGCGGCTTATTTTTAGCCGCTTTTTTGATCTTTTTGATATGTGACGATAGTCTTATACGTAGAACTGCATACGATAAATAAGTGTGACTACGGTCTTAAAATCTACTGATGTGTATTCATGCAATGAATTGGTAACACTTTCTCACCATTTTCACTTCTCTGTATCTTTCTTGTAATTGGTATTACCAATGATATTGCTAAATTAGTCAGTTATTGTTAATGGTCTGTGTGTATCAGGTCGGTTTCATGATTTAGGTCAATTCTTGACTGGACATTGACATGGGGGATATGTTAATTTCTTCATCAATTTTAAATTGGTATTACCAATTGCCAGTTAAAACAGAAAGAGTAAAAAAATAATAAATTATGGCTTATCAAAGGATTCGTCAGCCGAAACTCTCTGATGTTATCGAACAAGAGTTGGAGCGGTTGATTATTGAAGGAACGTTGTCTCCGGGACAACAACTGCCGCCAGAGCGAGAACTCGCAAAACAATTTGATGTTTCTCGTCCTTCTGTGCGCGAAGCCATTCAGCGCTTAGAAGCGAAACGACTACTGACCCGCCGTCACGGTGGAGGTACGTTCGTTAGCGAAAACATCTGGAAAAGTTTTTCCGATCCTCTGCTAAATTTATTGTCTAGTCACTCTGAAACTCAACTGGATTTACTGGAAGCGCGACATGCACTAGAAGGCATATCTGCTTATTTTGCTGCATTGCGTGGTACAGAAGAAGATTTTTCCCGCATTCAGGCCAGTGTGGCACGGATCGGAGAGGCGCAGAAACAGCGTGATTTTGAAGCAGAAGCGGTCACTGTAATGGAGTTTCTGATAGCCATTACTGAAGCGACACATAACGTGGTTATTCTGCATATTGTTCGTAGCCTTGCGCCTCTGCTAGAACAAAACATTTTACAGAATTTTAAATTACTCCGTCACCGCCCTGAAGCGGTTGAAAAAGTAAACAAGCACAGAGCTAACATCGTGGATGCGATTGTTTCTGGTAAGCCTGATATGGCACGTGAAATGTCACATTCTCATTTAGCTTATATCGAAGAAACATTGTTGGAACTGACTCGGGAGCAGTCTCGTAGAGAGCGTTCTTTACGTCGTATCCAACAGGGTAATGAGCCGCAATAAGCGGTTCATTGCGATTATAAATAGAATCCAACCAATAGAAGGATAGATCGCCATGTCCGACATGAAGCATGACGTAGATGCACTGGAAACTCAGGAGTGGTTAGCTGCACTTGAGTCAGTTGTACGTGAAGAGGGTGTAGAGCGTGCGCAGTTCATTCTAGAAGAAGTACTAGAAAAAGCGCGTTTAGATGGTGTTGATATGCCTACCGGTGTGACAACAAACTACATCAATACGATTCCTGCAGATCAAGAACCAGCTTACCCGGGCGACACCACGCTTGAGCGTCGTATTCGCTCAATCATCCGTTGGAACGCAATCATGATCGTTCTACGTGCATCTAAGAAAGACTTAGAATTGGGCGGCCACATGGCGTCTTTCCAGTCTTCGGCTGCATTCTACGAAACTTGTTTCAACCACTTCTTCCGTGCTCCAAACGAGAAAGACGGTGGTGATTTAGTTTATTATCAAGGCCATATTTCTCCGGGTATCTACTCCCGTGCATTCGTTGAAGGCCGTTTAACAGAAGAACAGTTAGATAACTTCCGTCAGGAAGTTGATGGTAAAGGTATTCCTTCATATCCGCACCCTAAACTGATGCCTGAGTTCTGGCAATTCCCGACTGTATCTATGGGTCTGGGTCCAATTTCAGCAATCTACCAGGCACGTTTCCTTAAGTACCTTGACGGCCGTGGTCTGAAAGATACCAAAGAACAACGTGTTTATGCATTCCTGGGCGATGGTGAGATGGATGAGCCGGAATCACGCGGTGCGATCTCTTTCGCTGCACGTGAAAAACTGGATAACCTATGCTTCCTGATTAACTGTAACTTACAGCGTCTGGATGGCCCAGTAATGGGTAACGGTAAGATCATTCAGGAACTTGAAGGTCTGTTTAAAGGTGCAGGCTGGAACGTAGTGAAAGTTATCTGGGGTAACAACTGGGATTCTCTACTGGCTAAAGATACCAGCGGTAAGCTTCTTCAACTGATGAATGAAACTATCGATGGTGACTACCAAACATTTAAATCTAAAGATGGCGCATACGTACGTGAGCACTTCTTTGGTAAATACCCTGAAACTGCAGCGCTTGTTGCAGATATGACTGATGATGAAATCTTCGCGCTTAAGCGTGGTGGTCACGAGTCTTCTAAACTGTACGCGGCATTCAAAAATGCACAAGACACTAAAGATCGTCCAACGGTAATCCTTGCAAAAACTGTTAAAGGTTACGGCATGGGCGAAGCGGCAGAAGGTAAGAACATCGCGCACCAGGTTAAGAAGATGGATATGACTCACGTACTACATCTACGTGATCGTCTGGGTCTACAAGACATCCTGACTGACGAAGCTGTGAAAGAACTTCCGTACTTGAAGCTTGAAGAAGGTTCAAAAGAGTACGAGTACCTGCACGCTCGTCGTAAAGCGCTACACGGTTACACTCCTCAGCGTTTGCCTAAGTTTACTGAAGAACTCACCATTCCTGAAGTTGAAGAGTTCAAACCTCTGCTGGACGAGCAGAAGCGTGACATCTCTACAACAATGGCGTTTGTTCGTACGTTGAACGTACTTCTGAAAAACAAAGGCATTGGTAAGAACATTGTTCCAATCATTGCTGATGAAGCACGTACTTTCGGTATGGAAGGTCTGTTCCGTCAGATCGGTATCTATAACCCACACGGTCAGACTTATACTCCTGAAGACCGCGGCGTGGTTTCTTACTACAAAGAAGCAACATCTGGTCAGGTATTGCAAGAAGGTATCAACGAACTGGGTGCTATGTCTTCATGGGTTGCAGCGGCAACGTCATACAGCACCAACGATCTGCCAATGATCCCGTTCTACATCTACTACTCTATGTTCGGTTTCCAACGTGTTGGTGATATGGCATGGATGGCGGGTGACCAACAAGCTCGTGGTTTCCTATTGGGGGCAACAGCTGGTCGTACAACGCTAAACGGTGAAGGTCTGCAGCACGAAGATGGCCACTCTCACATCATGGCGAACACAGTACCTAACTGTATCTCTTACGACCCAACCTTCGCTTACGAAGTTGCTATCATCATGCAAGACGGTATCCGTCGTATGTATGGTGAACAAGAGAACGTTTACTACTACCTAACGCTAATGAACGAGAATTACGCAATGCCAGCAATGCCAGAAGGCGCTGAAGAAGGCATCCGTAAAGGTATCTACAAGCTGGAAACTTACACTGGCTCTAAAGGTAAAGTTCAGTTAATGAGCTCAGGTACTATCATGACTGAAGTACGTAAAGCGGCTCAAATCCTAAGCGATGACTACGGTATTGCTTCTGACGTTTACTCAGTAACGTCATTCAACGAAGTCACTCGTGACGGTCAGGCGGTAGAGCGTTACAACATGCTTCACCCAGAAGCTGAAGCTCAAGTTCCTTACATCCAAACTGTAATGGGTACTGAACCAGCAATCGCTGCAACAGACTACATGAAAAACTACGCAGACCAGGTACGTGCGTTTATCCCAGCTGAATCTTATAAAGTTCTGGGTACAGATGGCTTTGGTCGTTCTGACAGCCGCGACAACCTACGTCGTCACTTCGAAGTGAACGCAGGCTACGTTGTGGTTGCAGCACTAAGCGAACTAGCAAAACGTGGTGATGTTGAGAAATCGGTTGTTGTTGAAGCAATCAAGAAGTTCGACATCGACACAGAGAAAACAAACCCGCTATACGCTTAATTAAGGTAGGAAAGAATAATGGCAATCGAAATTAATGTACCTGACATCGGTGCGGATGAGGTTGAAGTTACTGAGATTCTTGTCAGCGTAGGCGACAAGATCGAAGAAGAGCAGTCTCTGATTACTGTAGAAGGCGATAAAGCTTCTATGGAAGTACCAGCTTCTCAAGCTGGTGTAGTAAAAGAAATCAAAATCTCTGAAGGCGATAAAGTAACCACAGGTTCACTTATCATGATCTTCGAAGAAGAAGCGGGCGCTGCTGCGCCTGCTCCTGCGGCAGAAGCAGCTCCTGCTCCGGCAGCAGCTCCAGCAGCGGCTGAGCTTAAAGAAGTTAACGTACCAGATATCGGTGGCGACGAAGTAGAAGTCACTGAAATCATGGTTGCAGTGGGTGATGCAATTGAAGAAGAGCAATCACTGATCACTGTAGAAGGCGATAAGGCTTCTATGGAAGTTCCAGCCCCATTCGCTGGTACGCTGAAAGAAATCAAGATTGCAGCTGGCGATAAAGTATCGACTGGCTCTCTAATCATGATCTTTGAAGTTGCAGGTTCAGGCGCTCCGGCAGCGCCAGCGGCAGCTGAAGCACCTGCGGCGGCTCCGGCAGCATCTGCAGCTAAAGACGTTAACGTTCCAGATATCGGTGGTGATGAAGTAGAAGTCACTGAAATTATGGTTGCTGTTGGCGACACGGTGGAAGAAGAGCAATCACTGATCACTGTAGAAGGCGACAAAGCTTCTATGGAAGTTCCGGCACCATTTGCTGGTACAGTTAAAGAAATCAAGATTGCAGCTGGCGACAAAGTGTCTACTGGCTCTCTAATCATGGTGTTCGAAGTCGCAGGCGCAGCGCCAGCTCCGGCAGCGGCACCAGCTCAGGCGGCAGCACCTGCAGCAGCTCCAGCTCCTAAAGCAGAAGCGCCAGCAGCGGCTTCTTCAGCAGCGAAGTCTGAATTTGAAGAGAACAACGATTACGCTCACGCTTCACCAGTTGTTCGTCGTCTTGCTCGCGAATTCGGTGTAAACCTGGCGAAAGTGAAAGGTTCAGGCCGTAAGAGCCGTATCCTGAAAGAAGACGTACAGAACTACGTGAAAGAGGCGCTTAAGCGTATTGAATCTGGTGCTGCAGCTTCTGGTAAAGGCGACGGTAGCGCACTCGGTCTGCTTCCTTGGCCGAAAGTTGATTTCAGTAAGTTCGGTGAAACGGAAACTCAGCCTCTATCTCGCATTAAGAAGATCTCTGGTGCTAACCTACACCGTAACTGGGTAATGATCCCTCACGTTACACAGTGGGATAACGCAGATATCACCGAATTAGAGAAATTCCGTAAAGAGCAGAATGCAATTGAAGCGAAGAAAGACACAGGCATGAAGATCACGCCACTTGTGTTTATCATGAAAGCGGTTGCTAAAGCACTTGAAGAGTTCCCGGCATTTAACTCATCTCTTTCTGAAGACGGCGAAAGCTTGATTCTGAAGAAATTCGTAAACGTGGGTATCGCTGTTGATACGCCAAACGGTCTGGTTGTTCCTGTATTTAAAGACGTGAACAAGAAAGGCATTTACGAGCTTTCTGAAGAGCTGATGGTTGTGTCTAAGAAAGCACGCGCTGGTAAGCTAACTGCTTCTGATATGCAAGGCGGCTGTTTCACTATCTCTAGCCTTGGTGGCATCGGTGGTACTGCATTTACGCCAATCGTAAATGCGCCAGAAGTGGGTATCCTTGGTGTATCTAAGTCTGAGATGAAACCAGTATGGAACGGCAAAGAGTTCGCTCCACGCTTACAACTTCCGCTATCACTGTCATACGATCACCGTGTGATTGATGGTGCAGAAGGTGCACGCTTCATCACATACTTGAACAACTGCCTAAGCGACATTCGTCGTCTAGTGCTGTAATCAAAAAAGACAAGGCGGCAATAGCCGCCTTGATTCGGTATTTACCCAAGCAGTTTGAAAATAGGACATTTTCCTGTATTTGAATTGTTGGCTAGCTCACAGGCTAAATGGATTTACTTTTCACACCATTAACATCTCTGTAAACTGTTGCGGTCTGAAAAATAAACGTATTATATAAAAAAGATATCATACCCACTCAGCCTGTTAGGGATATTGACTACAAGAGGTCGAAATGAGCAAAGAAATTAAAGCCCAAGTTGTTGTACTTGGTGCCGGTCCTGCTGGTTACTCCGCTGCGTTCCGTTGTGCAGACTTAGGTTTGGAAACTGTACTTGTTGAACGCTACAGTACTCTTGGCGGTGTATGTTTGAACGTGGGTTGTATCCCATCAAAAGCACTGCTACACGTGGCAAAAGTTATTGAAGAAGCAAAAGCACTTGCTGACCACGGTATTGTATTCGGTGAGCCACAAACGGACATCGATAAAATCCGTCTATGGAAAGAAAAAGTTATTGATCAGCTAACTGGTGGTCTTGGCGGTATGGCTAAGATGCGTAAGGTTACGGTTGTGAACGGTTTTGGTAAGTTTACTGGCCCTAATACCCTTGAAGTAGAAGGTGAAGACGGTAACACAACGGTTAACTTTGAAAATGCAATTGTTGCGGCTGGTTCTCGCCCTATCAAGCTTCCGTTTATTCCACATGAAGATCCACGTATCTGGGATTCTACAGACGCTCTTGAGCTGAAAGAAGTACCAGGAAAACTGTTGATCATGGGCGGTGGTATCATCGGTCTTGAGATGGGTACCGTGTATCATGCATTGGGTTCTCAGGTTGACGTTGTTGAAATGTTTGACCAAGTGATTCCGGCGGCGGATAAAGACATTGTTAAGGTTTACACTAAGCGTGTTAAGAACAAATTTAACCTAATGCTGGAAACCAAAGTAACGGCCGTTGAAGCGAAAGATGATGGTATCTACGTTTCAATGGAAGGCAAGAAAGCACCAGCTGAAGCTGAGCGCTACGATGCTGTTCTGGTTGCTATCGGTCGTGTGCCAAACGGTAAACTTATTGATGGTGAAAAAGCGGGTCTGGAAATTGATGAGCGTGGCTTTATCAACGTAGATAAGCAAATGCGTACCAACGTACCGCATATCTTTGCTATCGGTGATATCGTTGGTCAACCGATGCTTGCTCACAAAGGTGTGCATGAAGGTCACGTTGCAGCTGAAGTTATTTCAGGTAAGAAGCACTACTTTGACCCGAAAGTTATCCCTTCAATTGCTTACACTGAGCCAGAAGTGGCTTGGGTTGGTAAGACAGAGAAAGAAGCAAAAGCGGAAGGCATTAACTACGAAGTGTCGACATTCCCATGGGCAGCATCAGGTCGTGCAATCGCGTCTGACTGTGCAGACGGTATGACTAAGCTAATCTTCGACAAAGAAACTCATCGCGTAATCGGTGGTGCTATCGTTGGTACTAACGGTGGTGAACTACTCGGCGAAATCGGTCTTGCTATCGAGATGGGCTGTGATGCAGAAGATATCGCGCTAACTATCCACGCTCACCCAACGCTACATGAGTCAGTTGGTCTAGCGGCGGAAGTGTTTGAAGGTACCATCACTGACCTGCCAAACGCAAAAGCGAAGAAGAAAAAATAATTCTTCCTTAAATATAAAAAACCGCTGATGATTCAGCGGTTTTTTGTTTTCAGTACCATCAATTAAAAGGTTAATGGTTGGTATTAGTGCGATGCTACTATTTGTAGATGCAAAGCATATCCATATAAGTATTGGACAACTTATTGATACTTTCTGGATCAGGAACTCGGTTTGCGTGCACGAATATTGAGTAGCAAAGGCCGTGGAACAGCATAGTCAGTTCTTCAGGATCATGTTTATCACTGATTTCACCGCGTTCTTTAGCTTTAATGAAAATATTTTTCACTAGTAGGTGATTGGTTCGGTTTGTTGATACAAACAGAGGCCATACTTCTTCCCGGGTTGAAGCACTCCATTCGAACCAAACTTTCAGCCAGTGACAATCTTCCAGCGCGATAGCCACCATTTGTTGACTGATATTGCTCAGGTTCTCTCTTACCGGGATATCCAGATCAATATTGTCAGTGAGGAAGTTTGAAAACTGTCGAACAACATAGTTCAGTACTTCATCAACTAAATCTTCTCGTGTTGGAAAATAGTTGAATACCGTTGCGACTGATACTTGTGCTATTTCTGCGATATCAGCGTGTCCACCTCGTCCGATACCTCTTCTTGCGAAGACTTCTAGCGCAATTTCCATTAGTTGAAGTTTACGTTTCTGAGGAGATAGCCTAGTTCTGGGCCGTTTCTCGATAGATGCGTCCATAATTATAAATCCTTGCCAATTGAGTTTTGTATTTATTGCTCTAATGATTTTTATATTAATTATAAATCCTCATGAGTGTAATGGTGCATATAGGGGTAGGTCAACGGTTTCGAATCAGCTTTGACTCCCATTATTAAAAATGAATAGTTTCAATTGGTTTATTGGCAAAATTGGCGTAAAGGTCGGCGGATATCGGGAAAAGGTTAACTCTATAGCACGGCAATGGTAATATACGCGCCGAATCAATTTAGCGTTTCAGGCTATCAGTCTGTCCCCCAACCAAATGAGAACAGTATGAAGCATACAGTTGAAGTAATGATTTCTGAGCAGGAAGTTCAGGAACGAGTCCGCGAACTAGGCCAGCAAATAACCGAACATTACCAAGGCAGTGAAAATTTGGTTCTGGTTGGTTTATTACGAGGCTCTTTTGTTTTTATGGCGGATTTAGCGCGAGCTATTGAACTGACTCACCAGGTAGATTTCATGACGGCTTCCAGTTACGGAAATTCCATGACGAGCTCCCGAGATGTAAGAATCCTTAAAGACCTTGACGATGATATCGAGGGGAAAGATGTTCTTCTGGTTGAAGATATTATTGATACGGGCAACACATTAAATAAAGTGAAAGATATCTTATCACTGCGTAACCCGAACTCGATTAAGATTTGTACTTTATTGGATAAGCCTTCACGTCGTGAAGTTGAAGTCGATGTTACCTGGATTGGCTTTGAAATTCCTGATGAGTTTGTTGTTGGTGTTGGTATTGATTATGCGCAGAAATACCGTCATTTACCTTATATTGGTAAAGTTATCCCTCAGGAATAAATAGTTATAAAAATGCCCACTTAAAGTGGGCATTTTAGTATTCAATCGTTATAAATTAACGACAAAGTAGTTTTTGTTCTGGGTTCAGAATCTTTTCCATCGCTTTGCTGTAGCTGTCTTCAACGGTCTCTTGTGAATTACAGCGCACACCTAGGTATTCCAACCGACCGTCTTCAATACCGTAAACGACACCATGCAGCTCAACGTCTTGCCCGCGCTGCCATGCATTTTGTAGAACCGTTGAGTTACCTAAGTTGTATACCTGTTCTGCAACGTTTAGCTCTGCGAGTTTATCAGCACGATCGACTTCTGGCATCGCTTCAATGTATTTACGGTGTTTGAAAAACAGATCTCGGATGTGCAATAACCAGTTATTAATTAAACCAAGTTGGGGGTTATCAATAGACGCTGTAACACCACCACATCCGTAGTGACCACAGATAATGATGTGTTTAACTTTTAATACATCTACAGCGTATTGAACAACTGACAAGCAGTTTAAATCGGTATGAATAACCTGGTTCGCAACATTACGATGCACGAAGAGTTCACCCGAATACAGACCGGTTAAACGCTCTGCCGGTACCCGGCTATCAGAACAGCCAATCCACAAAAAGTCCGGGTTTTGACCTTGGGCTAACTTAGAAAAGTATTCAGGTCGCTGTGCTTTGATAGACTCTGACCACTTTGAATTGTTTTCAAATAGTTGTTTAATCTCTGGCATGTTACTTCCCTTAAATTGCTCAACCAACTATACACAATGTCTTGGCATCAATCTCTGACTATTTGCTTTTGATATTACTCCTCTGAGCAGTCGTGGCAACTATGGTTGAATAGGGTTTTCTCTGGTAGCTATGAGTGTATTAAAGAGGTTGCTAATATTTTATTTACGATTTACCGAACAAGGGGTTGAAAATTGGTGGTAAAATCGCCACATAATAGCTCATATGGGGTATTCGGCCCCAAAACTTGCACTGAAAGAGTTTCACTATGTACGCATTGGAAATAGATCAGTTGCGCAAAACCTACGCTGGTGGTTTTGAAGCACTGAAAGGCATAAGTGTGTCTGTCAAAAAAGGTGATTTTTACGCCTTACTTGGGCCAAATGGCGCAGGGAAATCCACCACTATCGGTATTATTTCTTCTCTGGTTAACAAAACCTCAGGCAAAGTAAAGGTGTTTGGCCATGATATTGATAGTCACTTAGAACTGGCGAAGCAGCAGCTTGGACTGGTTCCTCAGGAATTTAACTTTAATCAGTTTGAAACGGTTGAGCAGATTGTGATTCAGCAAGCCGGTTATTATGGGGTACCTAAAGCGATTGCTAAAGAGCGAGCGGAAAAATACCTGACCCAACTGGATTTATGGGATAAACGTTCGGAAGCTTCACGTAACCTATCCGGTGGTATGAAGCGTCGATTGATGATCGCCCGGGCGCTGATGCATGAACCTCAGTTATTGATCCTGGATGAGCCAACCGCAGGGGTCGATATTGAATTACGTCGTTCCATGTGGGATTTCCTGAAAAAGATCAATGCTCAGGGAATTACCATTATCCTTACAACTCATTATCTTGAAGAAGCAGAAATGCTGTGTCGCAATATCGGCATTATTAACCGTGGTGAGCTGATTGAGAACACAACGATGAAAGGTTTGTTGTCCAAACTACAGGTTGAAACGTTTGTGTTAGATGTTGAGAACGAGAGCTGCATTGAGCCACTTGATGGGGTTATCTCGCAGACAATGAAAGATGGTTCGCTTGAAATAGAGCTGGAAAAGTCAGAAGGTCTCAACCATGTGTTCAGTCAGTTAACTGAGCAAGGCGTGCGCGTGCTTTCGATGCGTAATAAGGCTAACCGCCTGGAAGAGTTGTTTGTGCGTATTGTTCGCGAGCAGAATTAAGGAAACAGTATGTATCATATTTATTGGACAGCGTTTGTCAGTTTACTGGGTAAAGAAATTAATCGCTTTACTCGTATTTGGGTACAAACTTTAGTTCCGCCAGTGATTACCATGTGCTTATACTTCATCATTTTCGGTAATCTTATCGGTTCACGCATTGGTCAAATGAACGGCTTTAGCTACATGGAGTATATCGTTCCTGGCTTAATTATGATGTCGGTGATCACCAACTCCTATTCAAACGTTGCGTCCTCATTTTTTAGCGCCAAAATGCAAAAAAATATTGAAGAATTGTTGGTCGCTCCTGTACCTAACTACGTCATTATTGCTGGTTATGTGATGGGGGGAGTGACGCGTGGGCTGCTGGTGGGTACCTTCGTCACTGTTGTATCACTGTTTTTTGTTGATCTGAGTGTTCAGCACTGGGGGATCATCGTCTTAACCGTATTTATGACCTCCGTTGTATTCGCGTTAGGGGGATTAATCAATGCGGTGTTTGCCAAGACGTTCGATGATATTTCGATTGTGCCAACGTTTGTCTTAACGCCATTAACTTATTTGGGTGGGGTTTTCTATTCCATCAGCCTGCTACCTGAGTTTTGGCAGGGGGTATCGAAAATTAATCCGATTGTTTATATGGTAAATGCGTTCCGTTACGGGTTTTTAGGCGTGTCAGATGTGGGGATTGTTACATCATTCAGTGTGCTGAGTGTGTTTGTGGTTATTCTGTATTGTTTGGCTCACTATTTAGTGACGAAAGGTAAGGGGTTGAGAACTTAATACCAACCTACATAAGTTTCTGTACATTCTTGCTTGCTAAAAACGCCAATAACCGCGTTATAGATTTTGTCATTAGAATAGCTAGTTAGCGGCAATCTATGCCTTGTTCTTAGCGTTTTTTCTACGCAATTATCTGAACACTAACTTATCCAGGTTTGTATAACTTATTGTTATTTAATAAAAAAGGTCAACTCAAGTTGACCTTTTTTATTATCAAGAGTGTTTATTCACCAGAGCTTTCTTCTTTGCTTTCGCTGATCAAGTCAACAGTCTGATTATCGATTAACCGAACTTTACCCAGGAACGCTGACATCAGAATGACCGCTTGTGTCGTGTGTTCTGACACTTCTTGCAGGGTGCGAGAATCACGAATGAATATTTCATCTGGCTCAAGATCCGCTGCACGCAACTGATCCTGTGCATCTTCTATTATTGACGCATAGTCATGACGGCCACCACGTATTGCACTGCTAATCCAGCGCATGGTGCGAGCAAGAACTGGAGCTCGTTGACGCTCATCTAGTGTCAGCAGGTTGTTGCGAGAGCTCATCGCTAAACCATCCATCTCGCGCACCGTTGGAACGCCTACTACTTCCAGGTTCAGACTAAGATCGTCGACCATCTGGCGAATAACTGCCAGCTGTTGGAAGTCTTTTTCGCCAAAACATGCCACATCTGGCTGAACAATATTAAACAGCTTAGTGACGACTGTCGCCACACCACGGAAATGCCCCGGGCGGGAAGCGCCTTCCAGCATGTGAGATAAACCGGGAACTTCGACCGAAGTTTGGTTATCCAAACCATGCGGATACATTATTTCAGGTGTCGGGGTAAACACTATATCCACATTCTCGCCGCTCAGTTTCTGGCAATCGTCTTCCAATGTGCGCGGGTAACTGTTTAAGTCATCCGCACGTTCAAATTGCATCGGGTTGACGAAAATACTAACCACAACCACGTCGGCTAATTCACGAGCCTTACGTACCAGAGTCAGGTGGCCTTCGTGTAAGTTACCCATTGTCGGGACAAAGGCGACCTGGCGACCATCACGCTTATACTGTTTGATCTGCTCGCGTAGAGCTGAAATGTCAGCAAATGTTTGCATGAATTACTCCTTAGGCAATAGTGTGTGCTTCATCCGGGAAGCGACCGGCTTCTACATCTGCAATGTAGGCAGCAACAGCTTTCTGCATGTCACCTGTTTCAGCAAGAAAGTTTTTCGAGAATTTTGGCATGTAGTTCGCTGAAATGCCAAACATGTCGTGCATAACGAGGATTTGACCATCGGTCACATTACCTGCACCGATACCGATAACCGGAACTTCAATGATTTGAGTGATGCGCTCAGCTAAATCTGCAGGAACGCACTCTAGCAGTATGATTTGTGCCCCCGCCTCCTGCAAGGCAATGGCATCTCGAACCATGCGATCAGCCTGTTCCTGATCACGGCCCTGAACTTTATAGCCGCCAAAAATGTTAACAGACTGCGGTGTTAACCCTAAATGCGCACAAACGGGTACTGCACGCTCGGTAAGCATTTTTACGGTATCGACTAGCCATTCGCCACCTTCGATTTTTACCATATTAGCACCGGCACGCATGATCGTTGCCGCATTCTCACAAGCCTGTTCCGGAGTTGCATAGCTCATAAAAGGCATGTCAGCCATTAACAGGCAGTTAGGGCTTCCTTTGCGCACACAGCGTGTGTGGTAAGCAATATCTTCAACAGTCACAGGCAGTGTATCGTTTTCGCCTTGCAGTACCATACCTAAAGAGTCACCCACTAACAGAACGGGCATCTCCTGGCTTTCAAATAGCTGTGCGAAACTCGCATCATAGGCAGTAGAAGTAGCAAATTTACGACCTTCTTTTTTCCACTTCATTAGGTCGCTGATAGTTATTTTTTTCATTTTATGTCCTTACTAGGCGCTGGCTATTGCCAAATACTAAGCCCATTAAGAGGCACTGACTTAAGCAGTTCCTGAAGCTTAGTCCCGTCAGGGAGTTGTAGCGATGGTGCAATTTCTGCAAGTGGATAGAGTACGAACTCGCGTACTCGCATTCCGTAGTGAGGGATGGTCAATCGCTCTGAATCCATCACTTCTTCTCCGTAAAGAATAATATCTAAATCCAGGGTTCTTGGTCCCCAGCGTTCATCTTTGCGAATTCGCCCTTGCTCTTGTTCGATAGCTTGAGTGCAATCAAGCAACTCGAGTGGTAATAAATCGGTATCAACCGCGACGACAGCGTTGATGTAGTCTGGTTGATTCTGTGGCCCCATTGGTGTGCTGCTGTAGAGCGACGAAGCCGCGACAAAACGCGATTTCGGTAACTGCTTCAGAGCTTCAATCGCTTGATTGGCTTGAGTTACCGGATCGCTGAGGTTACTGCCTACCGCGATATATGCAATGGTCATGAAGCCGGCTTACTTTTTTTCTTACGATTAGATGGGCGACGGCGGCGAGAACCTGATGGTTTACCTGTATTATCCAGATCAGCCACCATAGCCTGACGCATCTGTCGACCGGCATTCTGGAATGTTTGCCACCAGTCCGCTAGTTGTTTGGTGTCTCCACCTTCAATATCGCCTCGCATCTCAAGGAAGTCGAAACCAGCACGGAACTTATTGAGTTCCATCAGACGGAAAGCACGTTTACCATTACGACGTGGTAAGCGAAGCTGAAGTTGCCACATTTCGCGAATTGTCGCGGTGTGACGACGTGGAATTGCAATAGATTTCACCACTTCATCAAGAATTTTGTTACTGGCTTCCATTACCGCATCGTAGTAACTCAGGTTATGTGACTCCATCAGTTCTTCAGCGCGATGTACCATCGGATACCAGAAGATAGCGGCGAACATAAATGCCGGGTTGATGCGTTTCCCTTCCTCGATACGAAGATCGGTTGAATCTAATGCTATATCGAGCATCTGTTCTGCTTGCGAAGAATAATCTTCGGTAAAGTAGCGAGCGATAGTTGGGAAAATCTGTTGGAACAGATTGTACTCGCGCATCAAATGATAGGTTTCCAACCCATGTCCAGACTGGAGCATCTTGAGCATTTCTTCATAAAGACGCGCTGCCGGTATATCACGTAGCAGTGGTGCTAAGTCTTCTATCGGTGCAGCGGTGTCTTCTTCGATATCAAAATCGAGTTTGACCGCAAAACGAATAGCACGCAGCATACGAACCGGATCTTCACGGTAACGTATAACTGGATCGCCAATGAGGCGAACCAGCCTGTCTTCGAGATCTTCCATACCGCCGGCATAGTCGTGAATACTGTAATCAGCGATATTGTAGTACATCGCATTGATCGTGAAATCGCGGCGTTCGGCATCTTCATCAATTGTACCGTAGACGTTATCACGCAGTAACATGCCAGCTTCTGACTGAACAGAAAGTTGTTTATTGGGTTCCTGATGGTGACCACGGAAAGTTGCAACTTCGATGATGTCACGGCCAAACATAATATGCGCCAAACGGAAACGACGCCCAATTAAGCGACAGTTACGGAATAACTGGCGAATTTGTTCTGGTGTCGCATTGGTTGCTATGTCGAAATCTTTGGGTTTTCCATCAAGTAGTAAATCTCGAACACCACCGCCGACTAGGTAGGCATCAAAACCTGCCCCCTGGAGACGATACAATACTTTTAATGCGTTATCGCTGATTTGCTTACGCGAGATATTGTGCTCCTGGCGCGTGACGATATTCAAAGCTAAGTTTGGATATATATGGTGTTCGCGTTCTTTTAAGTCGTTGTTATTCATGTATATTTTACAATGATTGGTGTTGCCTGTTATGTTCAGTAATGTGCTGTTTACTACACAAACTGGCGGAATTTGCGGCTAATAATAGCTTACACAGCGCCATTTGAGAATCATGGTGTGATCTCGATCTGTTGTGGAAGCTGATCAATATGCCAATTTTGGCTTCCCCACAGGATGATTTCATCAATATCAGCTTGCTCTATTTCGCGGGGAATATTGAATCCTAAAAAAGTCATGGCATTGAGCAGTGCCGGTTGAGGGTTTTTAGTATCAATTGCTGTTGCATGATTCTGTTTTGACAGCTTATTACCGTTAGTGTCCATCGCTAACGGAAGGTGCAGGTATTTAACCGGAGCCTGCCCTAACGCTTTATAAAGGCTTATCTGGCGACCTGTTGGCTCGATTAAGTCTGCGCCTCTGACTACCTCTGTAATGCCTTGATCAATATCATCTATCACAACAGCAAGATTATAAGCGTAAAGCCCGTCTCTGCGTTTAATAATAAAGTCTTCTTTACTTAACGCTTCGGGTATTTTGATTTGCCCATGTTTCAAGTCGATGAATGATGTTGTCGGACTGTCGACTTTGAAACGAACTGAACATTCAGCAGCATTGGTTAACGCCTTATTACGGCATGTGCCCATATAAAAGTTGCCGCTCGCTTTTATCTGTTTACGAGTACATTGACACAAGTACGCCTGACCGCAAGCAAGCCACTGCTCTATTTGCTGCTGGTAAATATGGTGACGCTGACTCTGATAAACAACCTCTCCGTCCCAATAAAGTCCGTAAGCTTCTAATGCGTTTAGTATTAACGAATCAGCACCGGGCATTTCTCTGGGGGGATCAAGATCTTCAATACGAACCAGCCATTGGCCTGATTGCGACTTTGCCTGAAAATAGCTGCCCAGAGCGGCAACGAGTGAACCAAAATGTAAAGGACCAGAGGGAGAGGGAGCAAAGCGACCAATGTAATTCATCATAGCTTTAAGGGTCTGTTGGGGAAAAGCAAAAAGGGAGCATGTGCTCCCTTTAAAACATCTGTTGGGGTTAACCCATCATCTGTTTTTCTTTGATTTCTGCAAG
>Ga0075011_10000057_pt1 | contig 53528 bp, 42 predicted proteins | sample TARM_MetaG_T_14_FD_72354 | JGI IMG/M metagenome (GOLD analysis project Ga0075011, IMG submission 72354) | Freshwater microbial communities from Pennsylvania, USA, analyzing microbe dynamics in response to fracking - TARM_MetaG_T_14 | ecosystem: Environmental > Aquatic > Freshwater > River...
GAGCTGAGGCGAGAGCTGATCCAGACCACCAACGAGGTGGTCAGCTCGGTCAAGTCCATGAAGCTCTATCGGGCCATGGCCGTGCGCACCACAAAGACCGACGACGCCGAGTCCATCTACATGCGTTGGACCCTGTCTCAGTCCGCTCTGGACCGGATGGTGGAGCAGCGCCAGCGCAAGTTCCGGGCCATGAGCCGTCACGCCCGCCTGGATGGCACCGGGGTGATCACCCGCGCCGTGGCCGCCACCAAGGGGACCATCTGGGCCACCCATTCATTTTTGCGTTACGACCTGCTCGGCCGCCAGAAGAAACGGATCAACGCCGTGTTCGAGGACCTCGGGGCCGAGGCGCATCTGGTCCGGCACAAGGTGCTCATGCCGCTGAAAAAAACTCTGGACAAGATCCTGCCGGGCAACGGCACCTCCCAGCCCCAGGTGGGCGAGGCCGTGGTCGACAGGCTGACCCGGCTTTCCTGCCCGGAGGACGGGGCCTGCCTGGTGGGGGGCGAGTGGGCCTGGACCAGTCCGCGCAGCCAGGAGGACCGGACCATTTCCTGCCCCAATGTGCGTACCCACCACTGCCCGGACCTGTGGGTGCCGGACCTGTTCGGCGATTTTGCCGGGGTCTGTCCGTCCTGCGGCCACCATTTCCCCATGGAGTACCGCTGGTATCTGCAAAACGTCTTCGACTACAGCGAGTCCAAGGAGTTCAACCAACAGTTGGAGTCCATCAATCCCTTGGGGTACGAGAAATTCGACACCAAGCTGGACAAGGCCAAGGAACGGACCGGGCTCAAGTCCGCATGCATCACTTTCGAAACCTCCATTGAAGAGGTGGACACCGTGGTGGCCGTGCTCTGCGCACCGTTTCGGGGCGGATCGGTGGGCGCGGCCGAAGGCGAGAAATTCATTCGCGCGGCCGAAAGGGCCACGCGCAAACGGCAGCCGTTCATTGCCTACGTGCACGGAACGGCGGGTATCCGCATCCAGGAGGGCGTCAACGGGGTCATCCAGATGCCGCGCTGCACCATTGCCGTGCGCCGCTATATCGACGCGGGCGGCCTGTATCTGGTGCTCTACGACACCAATTCCTACGCCGGGCCCGTGGCCAGTTTTTTGGGCTGCTCGCCGTATCAGTTTGCGGTGCAGTCCTCCAACATCGGCTTCGCCGGGCCGGGGGTCATTTCCGAGACCACGGGCATTGTCGTGCCGCCCAATTACCACAAGGCGTACCACGCCCTGTCGCGCGGCCACATCCACGGCATTTGGGACCGTCGGGAGGTCAAGAAAAACCTCCACCAGTCGCTCCTGACCATGGGGGGGCGCAACCTTTACTATCGCTGATTTTTATGAGACACCCCCGAGCGCGTTCCGTGTTTCAAACAAACACGAATCAGACCGTAATAGAGGATAAATAGTGCTTAATATCAAAGAGTTACTCGATAAAGTCAAGGCATCTCCGTACCGCGAGATCGTGGTTCGCGCCCCGCATACCGGCGTGGTCTCGTTCGCGGCCGTCAAGCCCGGCGAGAAGGTCAACGGCCCGCGCGGCGAGTTCCTGGAAAAACCCGGCACCCTGTTGGCCAACCTGACCCGCGAGAAGAACGAGAAGCCCATCCCGGCACCGGAGAAGGGTGTCATTGAAGCCGTGCACACGCAGCACGAGGGACAGTTCGTTGAGGCGGGCGAACCGTTGGTGACCATCAAGCATTACCTGACCCGCAAGGAAGTCATCGAACTGATCCTGCAAGAGGCTTTGTACCTGTTCCGCGCCCCGGAGCGGGCCAAGTACTACTTCGTTCCGGAAGTGGACCAGAAGCTCAAGGTTTCGGGCAAGCGTTCGGTCAAGGTTCAGGACGGCATGGAATTTCTCATAGTGTCCCGCATGAAGCGGGAGACTCCCCTGGCCTATTCCGGGCCCGAGGGCATCATCTACTCCGTCTACTTCGGCCGGGGCGACAACGTGGACGAGGGCGAACCCCTCATAGGCGTTTGTCCCGAGGACCAGCTCACGGTCATCCAGGATGTGGTGGCCCGTATTCAGAGCGAGTGGGAAGAAGAGGCGTAGGCAAAAAGCGGAGGCGCACCATGGGTAGATTGCTTCAGATTCGGGTGTCGGCGTGGACGTACAGCGAGGATGAGGTGCGCAAGACTTGGCCGTCCCTGTGGAAGTTGTCCTGGCAGGACAGCGACGCCATCCCCAAGAAGGGCGTCCTGGAATTGGCCGACGCGGTCTTTGACGCGGTTCGGGCCGGGCTCATCCCCGACAACCAGGCCAAGGCCCTCAAGGAAAACGCCGAAAAGGCCGACAAATTGCGCCTTGCCATAGAAAAGGCGCTCGGTGACTGGCAACCCGGCGAGGCGGACAAGCTGACCTATGCCTTGGAAGATACCCTGGATGGGCTGGAAGACATTGCCGCCGATTTTTGATATTGCATTTGTGTAAGATGAAACGATTTTTGGTAAGGAGTTAAAATGGCTGGCAGTTTAAATAAAGTGATCATTGTGGGCCGGGTCGGTCAGGAGCCGAAGGTTTCCTATACCGGTTCCGGGCAGGCTGTGGCGAACTTTTCCGTGGCCACGGACGAAGGATACCGCGACCGGCAGACCGGCCAGCGCGTTGAGCGTACCGAGTGGCACCGCGTGGTGGCCTGGCGTCAGCAGGCCGAGTTTGTGGGCAACTACATCGGCAAGGGCCGTCTGGTCATGGTCGAAGGCAAGCTCCAGACCCGCAAATGGCAGGGCCAGGACGGCCAGGACCGCTATACCACGGAGATCGTGGCCGACAGCGTTCAGGGCCTGGACCGCGCTCCCGATGGGCAGCAGGCCGGCCAGCAGGGCGGGTATCAGCAACAGGATGGTTATCAGCAGCAGGGCGGGTACCAGCAGCAGAACCGTCCGCCGCAGAATCAGCCGCAACAGAACAGCTATCAGCCGAATCAGCCCCAGCAGGAGGAAGAGGACCTCGGTCCCGCCTTCCCGTCCGAGGCCAGCGGCATGGACGATGTGCCGTTCTGATTAGACGGGCTGTCCCCGGCCGGTTCAGTGGATCATGTCCAAGGCCGGTGAACGAAGATATTTAGAGGGTGGTTTCGGCCACCCTCTTTTTTTGTGTCTGCGCACGTGTGCGGTCGGGAAGGGCTATAGCCCGGGCAGGTCCGCGCCGAGCAACTCGGTGTATTCCGGGCCGAGCACATCCGGGCGGTAGAGCGATGGAAAATAGTAGGGCATGACGTGGATGGGCAGGGCCACCATGAGGGGGGCGCGATGGGACTCGGAGGTCAGCAACCCTTCGTCCGTCAGTTGGCGGACGAGCCGCCGCGAGCTTGTTTCACTCGTGTTCAGGATTGCGGGGACCTGGCCTCGGGGAACACGCCCCTGCATGAATACCGCCCGTAGGAGGCGGGAAGCCCGGAGAGGCAGTCGGTTGCCGCTTCTTTGCGAACGTTCGCGCACGAACCATTCGATCCGTTGCTCGATTTTTTCCAACCGCAATTGGCCGGTCATGAACCGGGCCTGATCCAGGCAGACGCCGAGGAAGAAATCGCAGAAGTCCGCCAGCCGCTCGTTCAGGGCTTCCGGGGTGTCGTCTGGCGCAGGGTCAACGGAGAAGAGGTTGATCATATACTCTTGCTTCCGCCTTGAGAGCCCGCGCGACAGGGACCACAGGTTGCCCCGGTTGATCTTGGAGCGGGCCATGAATAGGCCGGAGTGCAGACGGCATACGCGTCCGTTGCCGTCCCGGAAAGGGTGCAGCCATGTGAGCTGATGGTGGGCGGCGGCCATGGCGATCAGCTTTTCGTCACCGTGGTACCGGCCCGGGGCGTAGTCTTTCGCGTACTGTTCCAGGCAGCCTGGGAGATCATTGCAGTGCGGGCCATGGGCTCCCGCGTCCCGGTGGACGGCTACTTCAACGTCGCGGAATTCTCCGGGGCGGACCTCGATGTCGGTGAACCCCTGTTCCTCGTGGGTGAACTGGTGCTCGGGCGGCAAATGGGAATAGAACTCACGATGAATGGCTTGCAGGGTCACCGGGGAGCTGATGTTCATTTCCGCGGTCCGCTCCGCCAGGGCCATGAGCTTTTTTTCCGCGACCACGTGCGCCCGGCACAACTCCTGGGCGTACCGGCTGTCCGCATCCTGGCTGTAGTGCCCGTTCAGGGCCTTCTGGATATCCGGGATGAAGGTCTTATGGCCTTCTATGAGGTTGCTGTAGAAGGAGTTGAGCAGCCGCAACTGGTCCCCGAGGACTCTGGCGGTGTCCAGGGCGACGCGGCCTTCCAGAGCCGCCGAGGTGGCGGTTACGTCCTGTGCGAGATCCTTCAGGGGGCCGAGGGCCGCTCCATGGGGCAATGTGGGCTTCATGAAGCCTCCTCTTGGCTGGTTCTATGGCTGGTTTCTAATCATTTCTATTGTCTTAATTATACATGATTTTATTCCCAGTCAAGAGTGGGTATTCCGATTAATATGGCTGGTTTGTTGGCTGGTTCGGTGTCAGGGGGACCCGCGTGGGGCGGATGAGTATGTCAGGAAGAGTTCGACAGGGTCAGGTCTTCTTGGACCATGACATTGTGACACAGTTGCCTACTTTTCATGTGTCAAAAAGATACATTGTATAACATGTTGTAATTATGAAATTAATAGCAATATGTGTTGGCCTGGAGCCAACTTCTGTCGGGAATGAGGGCAGAAAGGGCACAATGACACACTGCTTGATATGCGCGTAATGGCTTACTATGCCTGTATAAACACAATGGACCGATTCTTGCTCAAGAAACGAACCTAACCGCGATGCGGTGACCCCGTGCTCGTGCTCCGTCTTTTCGGTCATGTGGACGGAACATCATGGCGGTGAGCAGAGACCCTGAGGGAATTTTGCTTTTTGGATTGTCCCTAGGTTCAGTCGGGGTTGAGTCGGACTGCTTGCGGGCGGATTCGGATTGAACTGCGAGCAGGAAAAGTGACCGTATGTTCGATTTCGGATTCTCTCTTTTTTTCAGAATGTTGCTGGAAAGGAGTATGGTTTCGGACAGGTTTAAGCCTTGTTTTGGACCCTGTCCAAGGGGGTGATGTGTTCGAAAAATGTACACCTAACATAATGAAAAATAAAGGCTAAATTCGAAAGAGCAGGTTGACCTCACCCTTTCTTCGGAATATGTTGGGTCCAAGTCGGCATAATAGAGGACATGCCGGTGAAAGGTGGCTGACAAGCGCTTAGGGGGAGCTATAACCATTTATTATGCTTGTTTAGACATAATCATGTGCTCATTTGGACAAGGGTGAGTTGGGATGAGTTGAAGCCGTCCCGCGGCAAGGGGGCGGACATATATAGTCTTTAGTGGAGGAGTAATGAAGACCGTACCAGTACAGGATGCCGTGGGCATGGTTCTTTGCCACGACATGACCAAAATTGTCCCTGGAGAGATGAAAGGGCCGGTGTTTCGCAAGGGACACATCATAATGGAAGAGGATATCCAGACACTGCTCGAGATTGGCAAGGAGCATATTTACGTTCTGGATATGGAAAAAGGCTGTATTCACGAAAACGAGGCCGCCCACCGTATCGCCAATGCGGCCGTCGGCCCCAACATTACCCTCTCGGACGTGTCCGAGGGGCGCATCAACTTCATCGCCGACCCCGGCCTGCTCGACGTCAACGTCGAGGCTCTGAACCGTATCAATTCAATCGAAGAGGTTGTCCTGGCCACTCTGCACACCGGCCAGCAGGTCACCGAAACCCGTCCCGTGGCCGGTACCCGCGTGGTTCCGCTGGTCATTGACGAGGAAAAGATCCGGCGGGTGGAGGCCATCTGCGCCGAATACGACTACGTGGTCGGCATTCGGCCGTTTCAGCGGTTGTCCGTCGGCCTGGTGACCACCGGCAGCGAGGTCTACCACGGCCGCATCAAGGACAAGTTCGGGCCGGTCATTCGCAAGAAGTTCTCCAAGCTCGGTTCCGAGGTCATGGGACAGACCCTGACCTCCGACGACCCGGCCATGACCCGCGATGCCATCATGGCTTTCATCGCCGGGGGCGCGGAGATGGTGGTGGTTACCGGCGGCATGTCCGTCGATCCGGACGACCAGACGCCCACGGCCATCCGGCTGACCGGCGCCGACGTCGTCACCTACGGTTCCCCCACGTTCCCCGGGGTCATGTTCATGGTTGCGGAACTCAACGGCGTGCCCATTCTCGGCCTGCCGGGCTGCGTCATGTACTACCGGGCGTCCGTGTTCGATCTGATCATCCCGCGCCTGCTGGCCGGGGAGAAGGTCACCCGGGAAGATATCGTATCCTTGGGGCATGGCGGTTTCTGCGCAACCTGCGAGGTCTGCCGCTATCCCATCTGCCCCTTCGGTAAATAGATCAAGGTTCCTTGGGAACCCAACTTATCTGCGAGACAGTAGAGAACAAATTAGGAGGAAAACTGTCATGATCAAAAGGACGCTCCAAGTGAACGGAGTCTCCAGGAACGTAGTGTGCGAGCCTGAAGAGTCCCTGGCCAACGTGTTGCGCCAAAACCTGGGACTGACCAGCGTTAAGATCGGTTGCGGTACCGGCCAGTGCGGTAGCTGCACCATCCTGCGGGATGGCAAATTGGTCCGTTCCTGCACCGTCAAGATGAAACGGGTCAAGAACAATACCCAAATCATGACCCTTGAGGGTCTCGGCACCGCCGGAAATCTGCATCCCATTCAGATGGCCTGGATCGCCTTCGGCGGCGCGCAGTGCGGCTTCTGCTCGCCCGGCTTCCTGGTGTCCACTTACGCACTGCTGACCGAGAAGCCCAGCCCAACCCGCGATGAGGTCCGCGACTGGTTCCAGAAGCACAAGAACGTTTGCCGCTGCACCGGCTACAAACCGCTGGTCGACGCCGTTATGGCCGCCGCCGAAGTCATGCGCGGCGACATGTCCATGGACGACCTGATCTTCAAGATCCCCGAAGACGGCCGCATCTGGAACACCCATTATCCGCGCCCCTCCGCCGTGGCCAAGGTCACCGGCACCTGGGACTTCGGCGCCGACATGGGTATCCGTCTGCCCCCGGGAAGCCTGTACTGCGAGCTGGTTCAGGCCGAGGTTTCCCATGCCAACGTCCTGTCCATCGATGTGGCAGAGGCCGAGGCCGTCCCCGGCGTGTTCAAGGTCGTCACTCACAAGGACGTCAAGGGCAAGAACCGCATTACCGGTCTGATCACCTTCCCGACCAACCTCGGTGACGGCTGGGATCGTCCCATCCTGTGTGACGAGAAGGTCTTCCAGTACGGTGACGCCATCGCCATCGTCTGCGCCGAGACCCCCGAAGCCGCGAAGGAAGGCGCCAAGAAGGTCAAGGTTGAGCTCGAACAGCTCCCCGAGTACATGAGCGCTCCCGCCGCAATGGCCGAGGACGCCATCGAGATTCATCCGGGCACCCCCAACGTCTACTACACCCAGAAAGAGGCCAAAGGACCGGACACCAAGCCCATCTTTGAAAGCGCCGACGTGGTCGTCGAAGGCGACTACTACACGCAGCGCCAGCCGCACATGCCCATCGAGCCGGACGTCGGGTTCGCCTACATCGGTGACGAGGACAAGCTGGTCATCCATTCCAAGTCCATCGGTATCCATCTGCACATGCTCATGATCGCTCCCGGTCTGGGCGTGGAGCCCGAGAACATGGTCATGGTCCAGAACCCCACGGGCGGCACCTTCGGTTACAAGTTCTCTCCGACCATGGAAGCGCTCGTCGGCGCGGCGGCTCTGGCCACCGGCCGTCCTGTCTACCTGAACTACACCTGGAAACAGCAGCAGCAGTACACCGGCAAGCGTTCGCCGCAGTTCACCACCGTGCGCCTTGCTTCCACCAAGGACGGCAAGCTGCTCGGCATGGAGACCGACTGGACCGTGGATCACGGCCCGTACTCCGAGTTCGGCGACCTGCTGACCCTTCGCGGCGCTCAGTACATCGGCTCCGGTTACGACATCCCGGCCATCCGCGGCGAGGGTCGCACCGTCTGCACCAACCATTGCTGGGGCGCGGCCTTCCGCGGCTACGGCGCTCCCGAAGCGGAGTTCCCCTCCGAGGTGTGCATGGACGAGCTGGCCGAAAAGCTGGGCATGGATCCCCTGGAGCTGCGTTACAAGAACGTCTACCGTGAGGGTTCCACAACCCCCACCGGCCAGGACCCCGAAGTCTACTCCCTGCCTGAGATGATCGACAAGGTCCGTCCCAAGTACGAGGAGGCCAAGAAGTACGCGGCCGAGAACTCCACCGACGCCAAGAAGCTCGGCGTTGGCGTCTCCATCGGCGTGTACGGTTCCGGTCTGGACGGCCCGGACACCGCCGAAGTGGATATCGCTCTGAACGAGGATAATACGGTCACCGTGTACTCCGCGTGGGGCGACCATGGCCAGGGCGCCGACATGGGCACCTTGGGCACGGCCCACGAGGCCCTGCTGCCCTTGAACCTGACCCCTGACCAGATCCACCTGATGATGGGCGACACCAGCTTCGCTCCTGCGGCCGGTCCGGCCGGCGGCAGCCGCTCCCAGGTTGTCGTGGGGCAGGCCACCAAGAACGCCTGTGACCAGCTCGTGGCCGCCATGAAGAAGCCCGACGGCACCTTCCGCACCCACGAGGAAATGGTCGCCGACGGACTGGAGTTGCTGTACCACGGCAAGTGGTCCGCTCCGGCCAACGACTGCGACGAAAACGGCCAGGGCAACCCGTTCTGCTGCTACATGTACGGCGTGTTCCTGTCTCTGGTATCCGTGGATACCGCCACCGGCAAGACCACGGTCGAGAAGATGGTCACCGTGGCCGACATCGGCGTGGTCAACAACTACCTCCTGACGGATGGTCAGATCCACGGCGGCATCGCCCAGGGCATCGGCCTGGCGCTGACCGAGGACTACGAGGACATCAAGAAACACTCCAATATGGCCGGCGCGGGTATGCCCTACATCAAGGACATCCCGGACGACATGGAGATTATCTACGTCGAGAGTCCGCGCGCTGACGGTCCCTTCGGCGCTTCCGGTGTCGGCGAGATGCCGTTGACCGCCCCGCATGCGGCGATCATCAACGCCATCTACGACGCCTGCGGTGCCCGTATCCGCCATCTGCCCGCTTACCCCGAGAAGGTGCTCGCCGCCATCAAGGGCTAGTAGGATAGCTGTAACAAACGCGGCCCATGCCTTGGCATGGGCCGCTTTTTTCCGTAAGTGGGGACCCATGGAACAAGCGGAACTGAGACAATGGGAAAATAAGTGTATTCAGGAAGAATCGCCCAAGTGTGCGGCGGCTTGCCCTCTGCATGTGGACGCGCGTGAATGCTGCTCCCTGCTGGCGGTGGGGCGGGTGGACAAGGCGTGGGCCGTGCTGGCCAAAACCATGCCCCTGCCCGGCATTCTGGCACGGACCTGCGACGCGCCGTGCAAGGCGGCCTGCCTGCGCGGGGAGAAGGGCGGTCCCATCGAGATGGGGGCCCTGGAGCGTTTTTTGGCGGACGCGGCCCAAGCGCCCAAACTGCCCCGGCCCCTGCCGCGCAACGGCAAGTCCGTGGCTGTCATCGGCGGTTCCATGACCGGCCTGTGCGCGGCCTGGGAGATCGCCCGCAAAGGGTTTGCCGTGACCGTGTACTGCGATGAGCCCGAGATCGGCTTCGAACTGCCCGAGGGGGTACTCGACAGTGAGATTGCGGCCATGAGCCGCATGGGCGTGGATTTGGAGCGGGGCGCATCCCTCACCCCAGACCTGGTCCAGGCCCAGCTGGAGGAGCGCGACGCGGTATTCGTGGACAGCGACGGCGTGCCCGAAGCGGTTCTGTATTTCGGCGAGCCCGACGAGGTTACGCTCGGTACCAATAGCCTGGGGCTGTTCGCCAGCCGCACAGGCGAGACCTCGCCGGTGTTTCAGGCCGCCGCCGGACGGCGCGGGGCCAATTCCATCATGCGTTTTTCCCAGGGCGTGTCCATGGTCAAGAGCCGCGAGCTCGAAGGGCCTTACGACACGCGCCTGTACACCAACGTGTCCAAGGTCGAACCGGTCGCGCCGGTGCCCGTGGATGGCGGATACGATGAAGCCTCCGCCGTCAAGGAAGCCTCGCGATGCCTCAAGTGCGACTGTATGGAATGCGTCAAGGGGTGCGTCTACCTCAAGCACTACAAGCACTACCCCAAGGTCTACGTCCGTCAGGTCTACAACAACGAGGCCATTGTCCGCGGCACGCGCCAGGCCAACAAGATGATCAATTCGTGCATGCTCTGTGGACTGTGCGACACGGTCTGTCCCGAGGACTTCGCCATGGGCGACGTCTGCCTCGAGGCGCGGCGGAACATGATCGACAAGGGGACCATGCCGCCTTCGGCCCACGAGTTCGCTCTGCGCGACATGGCCTTTGCCGATGGCGACAAGTGCGCCCTGGCCCGGCACGCGCCCGGCACGAATGAAAGCGAATATGTCTTTTTCCCCGGCTGCCAACTGACCGCCACCGATCCCGGAGGGGCGGAGCGTGCCTATGCGGACCTTCGCGAGCGGCTGGGCAAGGTCGGGTTGATCCTGCGTTGCTGTGGAGCTCCGGCCGCCTGGTCCGGGCGCGACGCCTTGTTCAAAGAGTCTTTGGCCGAACTGAAAACTTCCTGGGAGGAACTCGGCTCGCCGCGCATCATCGCGGCCTGTCCTTCCTGTATCAAGATTTTGCGCGAGGCCATGCCCGAGGCGGAGATCGTCTCCCATTGGTCTATCCTGAGCGCGCTGGGTCTGCCCGAGACCGCCCTGAAGACGGGGGGGACCCTGGCCGTGAACGATCCGTGCGCGGCCCGCGAGGACGGGGCGCTGCGCGCTGACGTACGCGGGTTGCTGGATGCCCTCGGGGTGGCCATGGTCGAGCCGGAGTACACCGGAGAGCTGACCCAGTGCTGCGGCTATGGCGGGCTGCTCAACGATGTAAACCCCGAACTCGGCCAGACAGCGGCCAAGGCGCGGGCCGACGCCGTGGACGAGGATTATGTGACCTATTGCGCCATGTGCCGGGAGATGATCGCCCGGACCGGCAAGGCGGCCATGCACCTCTATGATCTGATTTATCCTGGCCGGAACCGGGCGGGAACACGCCCCACGCCGGGGCATTCCGAGCGGCGCGAGAACCGCGTCCATCTCAGGGAAAAACTCTTGCGCGAGCTGTGGAGCGAAGCGGACGGCGTGGCTGCCGAGGACTTCGAGAATATTCGGGTGGCCTGCACCGAAGCGGGCGCGGCGGCCATGGAGGAACGGCGCATCCTGACAAGCGACGTGCAGAAGGTCCTGCTCCAGGCGGAAAAATCCGGCAAGCACCTGGTTCATGGCGAGACCGGCCGTTTTCTGGCCTCATTCCGTCCGGCCGTGGTGACCTATTGGGTGGAATATGAACAAACGGACGAGGGGTACCTGGTGCACAACACCTGGTGCCATCGCATGAAGATACAGGGAGGGCAGCCATGAGCATGATCAAGGTACCGGGCACCGGGGCCGACGGTTGGCGGTGCGGTCCATGTGATGCGGACATGGTCATGAAAGCGGTGGATCTCACCTATCTCAACTCCCGGTTTACCGTGGAGTTGCCCGTTTGCCCCGAGTGCGGCTACGTGTTCATCCCCGAATCATTGGCCACGGGCAAGATGCATCAGGTGGAGCAGTTGCTGGAGGACAAGTAGCGGTGCCTCTCGCGTCGAGCCCGTTGTGGGAGCGTGAGGAACTGCGCGCTGTGGCCGGAGAGACGCTCCGGCCGGGCGGGTTCGAGTTGACCGACCGGGCGGCCGAGCATATTGGGCTGGTGCCCGGACAATGGGTCCTGGATGTGGGCGCGGGCCTCGGGGCCACAGTATCCCGACTACGCTCGCGTTACGGCGTGCGGGCCTGGGGCGTGGAGCAGTCCGCCGCCCAGTTGGCAAGGGCCGATGGGCAACCGGGGCTTGTCCAGGGACGCGGCGACCGGCTGCCTTTTCGGGACGGGACGTTCGACGCGCTGTTTTGCGAATGCGTTTTTTCTCTGTTCGACGACCGCTCCGGCGGGCTGTCCGAGTTCCACCGGGTGATCAGGCCCGGCGGTTTTCTGGTCCTGTCCGACCTGTGCGCTTCCGGCTCCCCAACGAGCGGCGGCGAGTCCTGCGCGGACCGGGCCGTCCCCCTTGATGACACCGTTCGGCTGGTCCGGGACAACGACTTCGCTATCGATTTGCTGGAAGACCATACCGCCCACCTGCGCGATCTGGCCGCCCGTCTCGCCTGGACCGGCGAGGGGGCTTCATGCGGCTGCGGGCGGGGATTGGGATATTTTTTGATGATCGCGCAAAAGCAAGGAGCGGATTGATGCTGGACGATGCCGGACTCCGGGTCATGGAATTGGCCGGGAAGGGTTATTGCTGCAGCCAGATGATGGTTATTCTGGCCCTGGACGAGATGGACCGCGAGGACCCAGACCTGGTGCGGGCCGCGGGTGGGCTGTGCGACGGTCTGGGCGACTGCTCCGGACCGTGCGGCGTGCTCACCGGGGCGACCCTCGCGCTCGGCCTGTACGCGGGCAAGGGCATGGACATGGAGGAGCCCGAGGACTGCCTGCCGGTGATGATCGAGTCCCTGCGAGACTGGTTCACGGAGCGGACCCTGGAATACGGCGGTACCTCCTGCGGCGCCATCCTGGACGGCGCGTGCGGCCAGCCTCATCCCACCCGTTGCGGCGGGTTGATCGGCGAGGCCAACGCCAAGATCCGGGAGATCCTTGTGGATAACGGCCTGGACCCGGCCGAGGGACGCGAGTTGCTGTGAGCTTAAGCCCGAGAAGCGTTTGTCCGGTCTGCCTGAAGCCGATCCCGGCCCATCATGAGACCTTGGGCGACGAGACCTTTCTGGTCAAGGCCTGCCCGGATCACGGCGAATTCCGCACCGTGGTCTGGCGAGGCCAACCGTCTTTCGATGCCTGGGCACGCCCCAAGGTTCCGTCCGGTCCCAAGCAGGCGTTCACGCCCGTGGAGCGGGGCTGCCCGCTGGACTGCGGGTTGTGCGACGCCCATCGACAGCACACCTGCACCGCGCTCATTGAGGTCACCTGGCGCTGCGACCTGGGCTGTCCGGTCTGCTTTGCCTCCTCCGGCAAGACGGCCCCGCCCGATCCGTCCATTGAGGAGTTGAACCGGTTGTTCGATCGGGTGGAGTTGGCCTCGGGTCATTGCAATATCCAGCTTTCGGGCGGCGAGCCCACGGTGCGCGAGGACCTTCCCGAGATTATCCGGCTGGGCAAGGCCAAGGGATTCACGTTCATCCAGTTGAACACCAACGGGCTGCGGCTTGGGCGCGAACCGGGCTATGCGGCCCGGTTGGCCGAGGCCGGGCTGGACTCGGTTTTCCTCCAGTTCGACGGCACCGGGGACCACATCTTTCAGACCCTGCGGGGCCGTCCGCTGCTCGAAACCAAGCTTGCGGCTCTGGATGCACTGGCCGAGGCCGGGGTGGGGATCATTCTGGTGCCCACGCTGGTGCCGGGCGTCAACGAGCTTGATCTGGGCAACATCCTTCGGCTGGCCGTGGACCGTTCTCCGGCTGTGCGCGGCGTGCATTTCCAGCCGGTCAGTTATTTCGGGCGTTATCCCGAGCAGCCGGGCGACGAGGAGCGCATCACCTTGCCCGAGATCATGCGCGGGCTTGAGGTCCAGACGGACGGGATGCTTCGGGCCGGGGATTTCCGGCCACCGGGCTGCGAACACGCCTTCTGCTCATTCCACGCCAACTACGTGGTCACCGAGCAGGGCGGACTGACCCGTCTCTCTTCGGGCGGAAACTGCGGCTGCACGCCGCGCCCCGCTTCCGAAGGGGCGGACGCGGCCAAGGCGTTCGTCAAGCGCCAGTGGAGCTCGCCGGACAGGCAGCTGCCCATGGCCTTCGAAGGTGGGCCGGACAATCCCGGCGGCGCTGGGCTGGAAAACGCGCTGGACGCCTTCATTCGACGGGCGGCCACCCACACCTTCGCCGTGTCGGCCATGGCCTTTCAGGACTGCTGGACCCTGGACCTGGACCGGCTCAAGGGGTGTTGCATCCACGAGGTCTCGCCGGACGGTCGGCTCATCCCGTTTTGCGCCTACAACCTGACGTCCATGGACGGCGAAACCCTGTACCGGGGGAAGTGTCATGGCCCGACCCCCTCTTGATTGCTGGCTGGCTGGGCGCATGAACCGGGACACGGTCCCGTCCGGCCCCGAGCTGCGCGGCTGGCTGGTTGAGCGGCTGAAGGAGCTGGTGGACCACGCCCGCCACGGCAGCCCCTTTTACTGCCGCCATCTTGCGGGCGTACGCGGCGCGGACCTTGATTCCCTGGAGGATTTCGCCCAGTTGCCGATGATCACCGCCGACCATCTGCGGGCCAAGCCGGACGCGCTTCTGAGCGTGTCCCGCGATGACATCGAGCGGGTGGTCACCCTGTCCAGTTCCGGCACTACGGGCGAACCCAAGCGTATCTTTCATACCGCTGACGACCTCAAGGCCACGGTGGATTTTTTCGGTTGGGGCATGTCCAATATGGTTGAGCCGGGCGGTACCGCTTTGGTGCTACTGCCCGGCGCGCGCCCCGGCGGGGTGGGGCAGTTGCTCGATGAAGCGTTGTCGCGGCATGGCTCCAGGGCAGTGGCCCTTGGCGAGCTGACGGACGCCGGGGCCGCTGTGGATCGTTGTCTGGCCGAGGGGGCTTCCTGCGTGGTCGGGGCTCCGGCCCACGTCAATCTCCTGGCCCATACCTGGGAAGAGCGCGGCTTGCCCAAGGGGGTGATCCGGTCCGTACTCTTGTGCTGGGATGTGATTCCTGATGCGGTCCGGGCGAGCGTGACCGAACGGCTCGGCTGCAAGGTCTTCCGTCATTGGGGCATGATCGAGACAGGCCTGGGCGGGGCCGTGGAATGCGCGCCGGGTTCGGGCATGCATCTGCGCGAGACCGACGTCTACGTCGAGATAGCGGACCCGGTTACCGGCGCGTTGCTCCCGGACGGCGAGTTCGGCGATATGGTTGTGACCACGCCTCTCAAGCTGGGCATGCCGCTGATCCGATACCGCACCGGCGATGTGGGACGCATCCTGGCCGGGGAGTGCGCCTGCGGCAGCCCGCTGCGTCGGCTGGACCCGCTGGTCAGGCGTAGGCGGGACAGCGTACCGTTGTCGTCCGGCCCGCTCGCTCTGCGGGAGCTGAACGAAATTTTGTACGCCGTACCGGGCCTGGCGGATTTCGCGGCCCGACTGGCGGACGATACGCTGCACCTCACCGTGTGCGGTGATGTCCCGGCGGAGGCCGTCCTGACGGCTCTGAAGAGTTTGCCTGTGGTGGCCGGGGGACTCCAGACCGGGAGCCTCAAGGTGAAAATCGAGAACAGACGAGACGCCGCACCAGCCGTTTCCGGCCTGGAAAAGCGGCGCATAGTCATCGGGAGTTGATACATGAAAGCGTTTGTGCGTGATGTGGCCGGGTTGGCCCGGGCCGGAGAGCCTTTTGTCCTGGTCACAGTGGTGGAGAGTTCCGGGTCCACGCCGAGGTCTTCGGGCGCGAAGATGGCGGTGCGCGGGGACGGAACCATCATCGGCACCGTGGGCGGCGGCCTGGCCGAGGCCCGCGCCTGCCGGGCGGGCCAGGAGATGGTGCGTTCCGGCGCGGCCGACGGTGAGGCGCAGTTGATGTTTGTGGACATGACTCAGGAATTGGCCGCGAATTCGGACATGATCTGCGGCGGCGGCCTAACCATGCTTCTGGAACTGGCCATGGCTGGCGGCGAGTGCGCCCGCGTCTACGACGAGCTCGACGGGATGCTGCGCAAGGGCACCCCCGCGACGCTGGTTACCCGCATTGAAGATGGCGATTCCCCGCGCGTGGTCGGACACGAGATCGCGGAGGGCAGGCCGTCCGGCGAAGTGCCGGTTTTTATCCGGGAAAGCGATCCCATGGTCCTGTCCGAGCCGTTCGTTCCGCCAGCGTCGCTGTATATCTTCGGGGCCGGGCACGTGTCCCGGTTTACCGCGCGGGTGGCGGCCATGGTCGGCTTCCGCACCGTGGTTCTGGACGATCGCGAGGAGTTCGCCAACCGAGAGCGTTTTCCCGAGGCGGACGAGGTCGTTGTCCTGCCCACCTTTGCCGGTTGCTGCGATTCCTTCAAGGACGACGGCGAGGCGTTCGTGGTCATCGTCACGCGCGGCCATCTGCATGACCGCAACGTCCTGGCCGAGGCCCTGCGCACCAAGGCGCGCTACGTGGGCATGATCGGCAGCTCCACCAAGCGTCGACAGGTATACGAGTCCCTGCTGTCCGATGGTTTCCCCCAGGCGGATATCGATCGTTGCTACAGCCCCATCGGCCTGCCGCTCGGTGGGCGGACACCTGAGGAGATCGCGGTCAGCATCGTGGGCGAGCTCATCCAGGTCCGGGCGGGAAAGGCCTGATGTCCGGTCTAACGGCGGTTATTCCCGCAGCCGGGCTCTCTTCGCGCATGGGCCGGTTTAAACCCCTGTTGCCTCTTGACGGGGGGACGGTCCTCTCGCGTTGCATAGGGCTTTTCAAGGCGTGTGGTGTGGAGCGGGTCGTGGTGGTCACGGGCAAGCGCGCTGACGACGTGGCGGCCTGCGCCATGGAGGCCGGGGCCATGGCCGTGCACAACCCGGCCTTTGAGCAGGGCATGTATTCCTCGGTCTTGACCGGGGTGCGGGCCCTTGAGCCGGACGCTGAGGGATTTTTCATGCTCCCGGCGGACATCCCCCTGGTGCGGCCCGAGACGGTGAAGCGGCTCATGGATGAATTTCAGCGTCGGCGTTCGACCGTGCTCTACCCCCGGTTCAACGGGGAGCGCGGGCATCCTCCGCTGATCGGTTGCGAGGCCGTTCCGGCCATCCTGGCCCACCACGGGCAAGGTGGGCTGCGGGCGGTGCTGGACGGTTTTGAATCCGATGCCCGTGAACTGGATGTGGCCGATTTCGGGACGGTCCACGACCTGGACCATCCCGAGGACTACGATTTCGCCCTGGCCGTGGCCGGGAGCGGCTATCCTCTTGAGGACGAATGCGCGGCGCTGTTCCGCTTACAAGGGGTTTCGGATCACATTTTCGGGCACTGCCGGGCCGTGGCCGTCGTGGCCTTGGCCCTGGGCGCGAGGTTGAATGACCGTTTTGACGAGCGGCCTGATGCGGTCCGGCTGGACCCCGGTCTGTTGCTCGGCGCGGCCCTGACCCACGACGTGGGTAAAGGGACCAAACGGCATGAAGCCGCCGGTGCTGAGTTGTTGCGAGAGCACGGATTCCCGGATGCCGCCGACATCGTGGCCGCCCATTTCGACTTGACTCTGGCCGAGGACGAGCCCCTCACCGAAAAGGAAGTCGTTTTCCTGGCCGACAAACTGGTTCGTTGCCATGGGCCGGTTCCCCTGGAAGGGCGTTATCTGGAGAAGGTGACCATGTACAGGCAAGAGGAAGGCGCGGAAGAGGCCATTATGGGGCGGCTCGGCCGCGCCAAGACGGTCATGGCCCGGGTAGACCGCGAGATGAACGACTCTTCCGAACGCATCGCCCGGGAGGCATTGGCATGATCATATTGTTGCGCCATGGCAGGATCGAGGACGGCAAAGGGCGGTGCGTGGGGCGAACGGACATGCACTTGTCTTCCGATGGCCTGGCCCAGGCTCGCGAATTGGCCGACGAATTGGGGGCCTTACCGTTTACGCGGCTGTGTTCGAGCCCGGCGGGAAGGGCACAGGCCACCCTGGGGCCGCTGGCAGCACGGCTTGGCCTTGAAGTGGAACTTCTACCCGCGCTGGACGAGATTGATATGGGCGAGTGGGATGGCCTGGATTTCGACACCATACGCAGGCGGTTCCCCGAGGAATACGCGGCGCGCGGGAAGCGGCTCGGCCGGTATCGCGTGCCTGGCGGGGAGAGCTTCGAGGATGTGGCGCAACGGGCCATGGAGGCGCTCGGCGAACTGGCCCGTGGTGCGCAGCCGGTGCTGGCCGTGACCCACGCGGGCGTGATCCGCTCGGTGCTCTGCCGTGTGACCGGCCATCCCCTGGACGGTCTGTTTCGCTTCACGCCGGGCTATGCGCGGTGTACGCTCCTGCGGGGAGACGGTACCTTCGAACTCGTAGCGAATGACGTATTCGCCCGAACGGTGCGCGAACTGCTCTAAGCGGCCTTTCGGTCGTGCCTATGGCCGTTTCTGGACGTATTTCGAATTGCTTGAATAGAAGATGTTGTAGACCAGGGTAAGCATACAGGCGAAGACAGCCGAGCCGGTGCCGATGGCCACGTTGTAGTAAGGCGGCGCGGTCAGGGCCAGCCGGATGAGCAGCGTGGCCAAGGCGAACCCGGAGTTGCGGAAGACCGCCCGGAACTCGGGCAGGAACCGTTGGGCTATAAGCACCAGCATGATGTCACTGAAGATCAGCACCGTATAGAAATTCTTGAAGAAATGATGCGGGTGCCCGCCGCGCAGGATCTGTAGCCCGTTCTGGACGGCCATGCCCACGAAGATGGCCAGTATGACCAGAGCGACCAGTTTCTTGGCGGCCACGAATTTGAAAAGCCGGGTGCCCCCCTTGAGGGTTTCGTCCAGATTGCGGCGCAGCAGGGCGTAGACGCCGAGCAGGCAGAATATGACCAATGCTCCGCAGCCGTCGGATATGAGCATCCACAACTCGGCCTCGTGCCCGGTGATGGTGATGGGCTCCGGAAAGTCCGCCAGGGTCTTGAAGGCGTCCCGCAGCAGGATGAGAGCCAGTATTTCAAACTGTTTGCCCACGGACTTGGAGATGGAACAGGGCAGGGTGAAGATCAGGCCGACGACCTCAAGGACCAGAACCAGCGTGAAGGCCAGGTTGATGGCCATGAAGTGGCTGGTGGGGATCATCGACCCGATATGGCCGGTGATCCAGCCCTGGCGTTTCATCTCTATGGTGATCAGCGCGAGGACGAAAACAACCACCAGGAATCCGGCCACGGTCCGCTGGGTGGAATCCTTTTCCCAGAAGTGGTGCAGTGGATCGAAGGTGAAGGTGACCAGATCGTATATCTTGTGCATGGGATGTATCATGATGCCTCTACAGGTAAATCCGTCGGTTGTGCGCCGTCAACAGGCGTGGGTCTGGAACTATCAGGAGAGGACTGGAAAGTAAATAGGAGTGGTTCCTATTTAGTCTAAATTTCGAAAAGCATCTCGAGATCGTCGCGGGTCAGGCTCTTCAGGGCCGACTGGCCAGGGATGATCGCCTCGGCCACGCTCTTTTTCTGTTCCTGGAGCTTGAGGATGCGTTCTTCCACGGTATTCTGGCAGATCATCTTGTAGGCGAAGACCTGGCGCTTCTGGCCGATGCGGTGCGTACGGTCCGTGGCCTGGTTCTCCACGGCCGGGTTCCACCACGGGTCGTAGTGGATGACGTAGTCCGCGCTGGTCAGGTTCAGGCCGGTGCCGCCCGCCTTGAGCGAGATGAGGAAGATGGGGATGTCCGGGTTATCGTTGAACCGGTCCACCTGCTCGAAGCGATCTTTGGACGAACCGTCCAGATAGGCGAACGGTATCTCGCGAATCTGTAGCCAGTTGCGGATGACGTGGAGCATCTTTACGAACTGCGAGAAGACCAGGACCTTGTGGCCACCCTCGATGATGTCCACCACCAGGTCCTTGAAGGCGTCGAACTTGCCGGACGGCAGGTTGGTGGACACGCCGGGCATGTCCAGTTTGAGCAGACGCGGATGGCAGCAGATCTGCCGCAGCTTGAGCAGGGCGTCCAATATGGACATCTGGCTTTTGGCCATGCCCTTCTCGTCCACGTCCCTGAGGACCTGATCCTTGAGTTTCTTGGCCAGGGCGGTATAGAGTTCGCGCTGTTCGTCCACCAACTCGCAGTAGTGGGTGGTCTCGATCTTGGGCGGCAGGTCCTTGGCCACCTCGGCCTTGGTGCGCCGCAGGATGAACGGCTTGACCCGGGTACGCAGGTAGTCGAGAGTCTCTTCGTCGCCGTCTTTGATGGGCTTGACGATGCCGCGCTGGAACGAGTGCTGGGAGCCCAGGAAGCCGGGCATGAGAAATTCGAACAGGGACCAGAGCTCGAACAGGTTGTTTTCGATCGGCGTGCCTGACAGGCAGACGCGCAGCCCCGCTTCGAGCTTGCGTACCGAGCGGGCGGTGATGGTGTTCGGGTTCTTGATGTTCTGGGCTTCGTCCAGGATGACGCTGGCGTATTCGTACTTGAGCAGCTCGTCCAGGTCTCGCCGAAGTAGGGCATAGGTGGTGATGACCAGGTGCGAGTCCTTGATATGCTGGAACAAGCCTTCGCGTTTGGCTCCGTAAATGGTCAGCCGCTTCAGGTTGGGTACGAACTTGTGGGCCTCGCGCTCCCAGTTGGGCAGGACAGAGGTGGGCACGATGATCAGGTTGGGCCCGTCAATGCCTCTGTCCACCAGGGACTGGATGTAGGACAGGGTCTGGATGGTTTTTCCCAGCCCCATCTCGTCGGCCAGGATACCGCCGAATCCGTACTCGCGCAGAAAATTCAGATAGCTCAATCCCTGGACCTGGTAGGGACGTAGAGTGGCTTGCAGTTCCTTGGGCTGGGCGATCATCCGAATCTCGTCGAAGTTGTTGATCTTCTCACGCAGCTTGACGAAAAACTCATCGGTCTGTGCCTGGGGCAGGTCCTCAAGAATCTTCTCGAGCACCGGGGCCTCGAACTGGTTGAACTGCTGCTTGGGGGCCTTGTCCGGGTCGAAACCGAGCGCCTTGAGCTTGTGGCCGAGCTTGCTCAGCCAGGACTCGGGCAGGCTGGTGTAGGAACCGTCCTTGAGCTGGACGTACCTTTTCCCCTTGGTCCACGCCTCCCAAATGACATCAATGGGCACCCGCTGGTCGTCGTACTGGACCGACAGCTCGAGGTTGAACCATTTGTCCTCCTCGTCGCTCTCCACCTCGGCCACCACCTGGGGTTGCGTAGTGCGCACCTTGTAGCGGGTCAGGTTCTGCTCGCCGTAGACCCGGTAGGCCTCGACCAGCTGCGGATAGAAGTCGAGCAGGAAGTTGATGGCCTCCTCCTGCTCCATGAACCAGATGTGGTTGTTCCTGGGCTGGAAATTCATGTCCTGGAGCTCGTTCAAAAGCCGGGCCTCCTCGTCCTGGGCGCGCCGGATGAGGTAGGACTTGCCGCCATCGTGGTAGGAACCGGTCTGCAGGTCCGGATTGGGGCCGGGCATGATGAATTCGCCGTGCTCGTTGGTGTAGATGTTCTGGATCTTGAGCACGAGCAGGGATCCTTCCTCGTCCAGGTAGAGCTTGGGATCGTAGTCCGCATCCTGGAAGATGGGGCCCACGCGCTCCAGGAAGTCCTCCTGTCCGTAGAGGTCGCTGACCGGAATCTGGGTCCAGACGCGGTCCAGGAACTCGGACACGTCGGCGTGGGGCACGATCGGCTTCTTTTCGACCATACCCTGGACCAGCTTGGGGTCCAGCCCGGTCTGCACCGGGTAGAAGGAGTTCTTGTAGTAGACCCACAGCGGCAGCCGACCGTAGAAATATATCTCCTCCTCACCGGTGATGGGGAAGGGCATCTTGTCCTCGCGGGCCAGCAGAATGTCGAAGTTCAGGCCATCCTCGGACAGGGCGGGCGAGAGCTTCAGCTGCATGGTCTTGGATTCGATGGTCACGGGTTGGTCGGTCTCGCGCAGGTAGAGGTAATACTCGTTCTTGACCGCGCGGAAGAACCAGGAATGAAGACCCGCCGGAATCTCCACCTTATGACCCCAGTAGTCGAGGTAGTGGCCTATCTGCTCGGCCACGCCCGGCAGGGCCGGGGAGGTGTCGCACCAGTCCTGGTTCTCCACGATCTGGGCCAGGGTGACCTCGTTCTGGACTTGGGATATGCCGGACTTGTTTTGGCGGGCGCGGAAAAATGCCACCTGTAAGCGGCCGAGTTCGGGGTAGATGCGGTAGATGAGATAGTGCCTGCCGGCCTCGGGCTCAAGCTCGGTGGCGAAGAACGGTCGGAAGGTCTGGCGCCAGTCCGTGCGCGGGGTGGGCATCCCGCCGCCGGTATCGGTGTCAAGGGACTTGAGCGTCTTGACCGCCGTGGCGGCCACGTGACGGCAGACCCCGGAGAATGAATCCGGGCAGTTGCAATAATAATTGATGGTTTTATCGGACAGGTTCAGCCCGATTTCCGAGGTGTAGTTCTGGAAATCGTCGCCCTGCACTTGGCCATCGATGTCCCAGTACTGTTCCCGTTTCTTAAGGTCCAGTTTGGAGACGCCGTTCTCGGCCACGATTCCATAGGCGCTTTCCAGGATGTAATCCGGAATGCTGTCGCCGATAAAACCCTGCAATATTGATTTGACTATCTGTTCTTCACCGCTGCTCATCGAAAGTCTCGTGAAATCATCATGTCAATAAAATCGAACAGAACTTCTTACATATAACTCCGGCAATGGGCAAGCTGGATTTGTTTCCCTCATGTCCATGTGGCCCCTTGGCTTTTCGCACCCGTTGGTCCATACTGGGACGTCAGCCATGCTCGCATAATTATATGGTCCAACCAAATTGTTTTTGCAAGGGAAAATGAGACTCAAGAACCTCCTCACGGCCCTGTTCTGCCTGATGCTCCTCTCCGCCTGTTCCGACGGCGGCGGCCCCGCCACGCCCGTGGCTCCGGTAAACCCGGCGAATATTCCGGCCGGGCCAGAGCAGGGCGGCACTCTGGTCCAGCCCATGCTCGGCGAGCCGAGCAACCTAATCACCATCCTCTCTTCGGATCAACCCTCCCACGAGATCGGCAGCCAGATCTATGTCAGTCTGCTCAAGTACGACAAAGACATCAACCTGGTACCCTACGCGGCCGAGTCCTACGAGGTCCTGGACGGCGGCAAGCTGCTCAGGTTCAAGCTGCGCAAGGATGTCTACTGGACAGACGGGGTTCAACTCACGGCCGACGATGTGGAGTTTACCTACCGCCTGACCATCGACCCCCAAACGCCCACGGCCTATGCGGGCAACTTCAAGCAGGTCAAAGAGTTCCGTAAGACCGGCAGGTTTTCCTTCGAAGTGACTTACGACCAGCCATTCGCCAAGGCGCTTGTTTCCTGGGCCACGAACATTCTGCCCAAGCACCTCCTGGAAGGGGAGAACATCGTCGATACCAAGTACAGCCGGCAGCCCGTGGGTGCCGGGCCGTACATACTCAAAGAGTGGTCTGCGGGCAGCCGGATAGTCCTTGAGGCCAATCCAAATTATTTCGAGGGCAAGCCGTACATCAATCGTCTCGTCTACCGCATGATTCCGGATATGGGTACCCAGTTCATGGAACTCAAGGCCGGGAACCTCGACATGATGGGTCTGGACCCTTTGCAGTACCTCTACCAGACCTCGGGGCCGGGCTGGGACGGCAGTTTCCGCAAGTTCAAGTTCCTCTCCTTCGGTTATTCCTTTCTCGGCTTCAATTTCCGGCATCCCTTTTTCAAGGATGTGCGCGTGCGCCAAGCCATTGACTACGCCATCGACCGGAGAGAGCTGGTCAAGGGCGTGCTTTACGGGCTGGGCGAGGCGGCCAACGGGCCGTACAAGCCAGGCACCTGGCAGTATGACGCCGAGATCAAGCCGCGCCCCTTCGATCAGGATAAGGCACGCGAACTCCTGGCCGAGGCGGGCTGGACCGATTCGGACGGCGACGGTTGGTTGGACAAGGACGGCAAGCGGTTCGCCTTCTCCATCATCACCAACCAGGGCAACACACAGCGGATCAAGATCGGCGTCATCCTGCAGCAGCGGCTCAAGGACGTCGGCATCCAGGTCTCCCTTCGAACGGTTGAGTGGGCCGCGTTCATCAAGGAGTTCATTGACAAGGGCCGTTTCGACGCTATTATCCTAGGATGGAATATCCTGCAGGACCCTGACATATACAACGTCTGGCACTCGTCCAAGGCCGTGGACGGGGGGCTCAACTTCATTCGCTACATCAACCCGGAACTGGATGACCTGCTCGAGCGAGGGCGGCACTTGGTCCGGGAGGAGGAGCGCAAGCCCATCTACGACCGTGTACAGGAAATCCTGCACGATGAAGTGCCCTATTGCTTTCTCTACACCCCCATGTCCCTGCCCATCGTTCAGGCCCGGATACAGAATATCAAGGCGGCTCCGGCGGGTATAGGCTACAATTCCGAGAAGTGGTGGATACCGCGCAGGCTGCAGTATCAGCCGTAAGACGGACGGACATACATGATTCGCATTAACGAAATCACCGACAAGGTGGCCTCCTATATCAAGGACCCCGATCTGGACCTGATCCAGCGGGCCTATGTCTTTTCCGCCCAGGCGCACGACGGCGTGGTCCGGCGCTCGGGTGAGCCGTACATCTCCCATCCAATGAACGTGGCCTACCTCCTGGCCGACATGCAGTTGGACGAGGCCACCGTGGCCGCCGGGCTTTTGCACGATACGGTGGAGGACACGGACACCACCGTGGATGAGATCGAGGAATTGTTCGGTTCGGACGTGGCCGACATCGTGGACGGGGTGACCAAGATCAGCAAGATGGACTTCGAGTCCAAGGCAGTGCAGCAGGCCGAGAACATCCGCAAGCTCATCCTGGCCATGGCCGAGGACATTCGCGTGCTCATGGTCAAGCTGGCCGACCGGCTGCACAACATGCGCACGCTCAAGTTCATGAAGCCGGTCAAACGCCGGCTCATCGCCCAGGAGACCCAGGACATCTACGCGCCCCTGGCCAACCGTCTGGGCCTGCACCGGGTCAAGACCGAGCTGGAAGACCTCTGTCTTGAATATCTCAAGCCGGACGTATTCGAGCAGCTCGCCGATGCCGTGCACGAGCACCGGGCGGCGGGCGAGCCGTACATCGAGGAGGTCATCGACCTGATCTCTGAAATGCTTAAGTCGAACAAGATCAAGGGCAGGGTCTTCGGCCGGACCAAGCACCTGCATTCAATCCAGATCAAGATGGAACAGCAGGGGCTGACATTTGACGAAATTTACGACCTCATAGCCTTTCGGGTCATCGTCAGCTCGCTCAAGGACTGCTACGCCGTGCTCGGCCTGATCCACGCCGCCTGGCGACCCGTGCCCGGCCGGTTCAAGGACTATATTTCCATCCCCAAGGCGAACATGTACCAGTCCCTGCACACCACGGTAATGGGGCCGGAAGGGGAGCGCATCGAGATACAGATCCGCACCGAGGAGATGCACCGGATCGCCGAAAACGGCGTGGCCGCCCATTGGCAGTACAAGGAAGTGGGCAAGGCGGCCAAGAGGGGCAGGACCTCGGGCAGGCGCGATGCCGAGCGGTACACTTGGCTCAAGCAGATCATGGACTGGCAGCGCGAGCTGTCCGACCCGCGCGAGTTCATGTCCTCCCTGCGGCTGGAGATGTTCCAGGAAGAGGTCTACGTGTTCACGCCCAACGGCGACATCAAGGAGTTGCCGGACGGGGCCACTCCCGTTGACTTCGCCTACTCCATCCACTCCGAGGTGGGCGACATCTGTGCCGGGGCCAAGGTCAACGGACGCATTGTGCCCCTGCAATACCGGCTACAGAACGGCGACTCGGTGGAGATCATCACCGACAAAAACCGCGTGCCAAGCCGCGACTGGCTCAAGTTCGTCAAGACCGCCAAGGCCCGGACCCGGATCAAGCATTACATCCGCACGGTGGAGAAGGAACGGGCCATCAATTTGGCCAAGGAGATGCTCGAGAAGGAAGGACGCCGGGTGGGCATCAACGTACAGAAGGCCATCAAGGACGGCGAATTGACCAAGCTGGCTGCGGAGTTCAACTGCGGCAGCCTGGACGAGCTCCTGACCCAGATCGGCTTTTCGCGCTACACCCCGCGCAAGGTCATCAAGCGGCTGTATGCGGTCCTGCATGGCGAAACCCTGGACGAGCGCAAGGTCAGGGAAAAGGGCGAAACCGAGAACGAAGAGGAATCGACGACCGCCTCAGGCGTTGAGATCGGCAAGAAGCCCAAGGCCGACGGGTTGCAGATATCCGGCGTGGACAATGTGCTCGTGCGCTTTGCCAGCTGTTGCAATCCCTTGCCCGGTGAACCGATCATCGGCTACATCACCCGTGGCCGGGGGGTGACGGTGCACCGCATCGACTGCCCCAATGTCGGCAATTTCGAGGACGAGCGCCTCATTCAGGTCACCTGGGAGGGGGTGGAGGAGAAGCCGTATCCGGCCAAGATCAAGGTCAAGTGCCTGAACAAGCCCGGCATGCTCGGACGCATCTGCACCATGTTCGCGGACATGGATGTGAACATCGACTCCGGCAACTTCGAATCCAAGGTGGACGGCACCTCGCTGCTCAATTTCACTGTGGAGGTCAAGGACCTGGAGCAGCTCTATTCGGCTCTGGCCGAGGTCAAGAAGCTCAAGGCGGTCAAGGAGGCCATCCGCGTCTCGTGATCGCGCACATTCCGATTATTGAAAAAGGCCCGCTTTCGAGCGGGCCTTTTTGTTGGGGGGATCGATCAGCGCGTCAATACGGGGGATTCGGCTTGAGGAGGATGTATGGGAAATGGTCGTTTGGCCTACTTCTGGTGGCATTGACCGCAGCTCACCGGAACCGCCTTGCCTGCCTTCTTCAGAGTCTTGTGGCAGCCCAGACAACTGCGGTCGTTCTTCTTGGCGTGGAAGGCCGTGTAAAAGGCAGTCTCGCCCTTCTTGCCGGGCTGGTCGTGGCAGCCGGGGGCTGCGCAACTCTGGACATCGGACGTTCCGTCCCAGGTGTGGTGGCAGGTGGCGCACTGTATATCGGCCGCGCCGTGCCGTGTGTGGGAAAAATCGACCATGGTCTTTCGGGCCTTGAATCCTTCGGGTGGGCCGAGCTTGAGATCGCCGGGCACCTGTGGGGCTGCCGAGGCCATACTCGCGCTCAGGAGCAGTGCGCTCAGGGACAGGGTGACGGTCAAGAAGCGGGACATACGAACCTCCTGCGGTTGTTGTTGAAGATCACAACGATAAACGCAATGGATGTGCCAAAGGGAATATACGATAAACACGGTTGGTTGGAAGAGTCGCAGAGGGGGAGGGCGTACCGTTTTTGCGCGCCATTGCGCAGATTCTTCGGCGAGCGTCCTGCCTAGCTCAGGGGGGCGGAAGCAAAAAAAGGGGGAGCGCCTGGGCGCTCCCCCTTTCATTTGTCGTTGTCGCCGGATCGGCTACATCTCTATGCGTACGACCTCGGGGCTGAGTTTGCGTTCAAGCCGTTTGGCGTACAGGCTCATGAAGTAGCTGAAGACGAAGTAGAGTACGGCCACGGTGGTGTAGATCTCGAACGGGTAGACCATGATCCGGTTGTTGATGGCGTAGGCGGCGCGGGTTAGCTCCATGACGCCGATGATATAGGCCAGCGAGGTGTCCTTGAAGGCGGCGATGAACATGCCGACCAGGGCGGGCAGCATCTGCTTGAGCGCCTGGGGCAGGATGATCTTGCGCATGGTCTGGAAGTAGGTCAGGCCCGATGCCTTGGCCGCCTCTACCTGACCGGGGGGGATGTTCTCGATGCCGCCGCGCACGGTCTCGGCTATGTACGCGCCGAAGAAGAAGGTCATGGCGATGGTCGCTGCCCAGAAGGCCTGGACGTCCACCTTGAATACGAATTCGAGGATGGCCTGATAGAACCAGAGGATGACCAGAATGAGCGGCACGCCCCGGATGAGCTCGATGTACAGCAGGCTCGGGATGCGGAAGATGCGGTTTCTGGAGGTCCGACCCATGCCGACGATCAGCCCAATGAAGAAGCTGCCGGTGATGGAGATGGCCGCCATGAGCAGGGAGCCGGCCAGTCCGCCCAGTCCGTAGAAGAACTCGGACTCGTCACCGCCGGGGAAGCGCCAGATGAGCAGGGTCTTGAAGTTGGCTCCGATGATCTCCCAGTTGAAATGGACCAGGGCCATGGCCACGAGATAGAGAACATAGACCAGGGCCGCCACGAACAGTATCTTGAGGGCTTGGACAAGCTGCTTGGCAAACAGGCTCAGGGAGCGCTTGATGGGGGAGACCGTGCGCTGGTCCGGGCTCTTGCGGAAATACCAAAGCACGTACTCCAGCTTGCGGCCCAGGAAATCCAAGGGCCAGAAAATGACATCGGCCACCCTGCGCAGGGGGGTGATCCGGTCCTGGGCCATGATCTTGAGGCGTTCGTTGACGATGTAGAGGATGCCCGCGATGGTCAGGGACAGGCCCAGATAGACCAGGGTGGCCACGCTGAAGGCCTCGAAGGTCCGGTAGGTCAGGGAGTATACCTCGGTCATGGACCAGCACAGCTCGGTCACGCCGATGGTCATAGCCAGGGAGGTGTTCTTCATGTTGTTGAGGAACTCGCTGCCCAGGGGCGGGATGATCTCGCGGAAGGCCAGCGGCAGGATGATCTTGCGCAGGGTCTGGGGAAAGGTCAGGCCCGATGAGTAGGAGGCCTCAAGCAGGCCCTTGGGGATGGACTGGATGCCCGCGCGGATGATCTCGGCCATGAAAGCGCCGGTGAAGATGCCGCAACCGAGTGTGGCGCACCAGAACTCGAAATTCATGTCGAACAGCTTGAGCCGGATGTCTTCGGGAAAGGCATACGGCAGGGCGAAGTTCCAGAAGAAGAGCTGGATGAGCAGGGGGGTGTTGCGGAACAACTCCACGTAGCAGGTGGAGAACCAGTAGACCGGCTTGAACTTGGACAGCCGCGCCAGGCCGAAAATGGTGCCCATGACCAATGCGATGATCGAGGAATAGAGCGTGATGGTCAGGGTGGTGTTCAACCCCTTGATCATCAGCAGGCCCATGTGTCCGTATTGGCCCTCGTGGGTGAAGACGGCCCAGTCGAAATCGTATTTGAATTCGAACAGGAAGGCGAAATAGTAGACCACCAGGCCGGTCAGAGCCAGGAGGGTCGCGTTCTGGACCCAAGGTTTTTCGAAATACCGTTTAAACATCGTGCTCTTTTTCAGTAAGAGGGTCCCGGAGCAGAGAGCTCCGGGACCCGTTTGCATGCTTCGGGAAAGGGGCCTACGGCCACATCTCGATCTTGGAGGTCAGCGGGAACGGGTACTTTGAATCCGGGCCGAACCACTTGTTGTAGATCTTCTGGTAGGTGCCGTCCTTCCAGATGTCCTGCAGGGTGAAGTTGATGGTGTCGCGCCAAGCGGAGTCATCCTGGGGCAGACCGACACCGTAGGGCTCGTCGGAAATGAAGTCGCCGACCAACTCGAACTGGCCGGGAATCTTGGCGGCGTAGCCGAGCAGGATGGTGGAGTCGGTGGTGATGGCCTGGACACGGCCGGAGCGCAGGGCTTCGAACATGGCGACCTCACCGTCGTAACCGGTTACGGACGGGTTCGCGTTGCCCAGGGACTTCAGGTAGGCGGTGGCGTTGACGATGGAGGTGGTGCCCTGCATGGAGCCGACCTTCAGGTTGGCCAGGTCCTTGGCGTCCTTGACCACACCTTTCTTGGCCAGGAACTTCTGGCCGTCGAAGAAGTAGGTGATGGAGAAGTCGATCTTCTCGTCGCGCACGCGCTTGTGGGTCATGTTGGACAGGACCATATCCACCTTGGGCGGATTGGTCTGGACAAAGGAAATACGGGTGTTGTTGTTGACCACGGTTTTTTCGAGCTTGCAGCCGAGGCGCTTGGCGATCTCGGTGGCCATGTCGACGTCGAAGCCGACCCACTCGTTCTTGTCGTTGATAAAGCCGAACGGAATGCCCTGGTTGGACAGGCCGGCCTTGATGACCTTGGTGGACATGACGCGGTCGTAGGTGGGACCGGCGAACGCAATGGAAGCGGCCAGGACCAGCAGCGCGGCCATGACGGTGATTTTGAGAACTCTCATTTACCTCTCCTGGTTGATGAGTCGTATGAAAAAGCCCTTGTCGGACACCGTGTCCGGCAAGGGCTTTAATCCATTAGTGGCTGAGAATCTTGCTGAGGAAGTCTTTGGTTCGATCGGATTGGGGATTGTGGAAGAATTCCTCTGGCGTGTTCTCCTCGACCAGATACCCCTCGTCCATGAAAATGACCCGGTCCGCCACTTCCCGCGCGAATCCCATTTCATGAGTCACGCAGACCATGGTCATACCTTCGCGGGCCAGGGATTTCATAACGTCCAGGACCTCGTTGATCATCTCTGGGTCCAGCGCGGAGGTGGGCTCGTCGAAGAGCATGATCTTGGGCTGCATAGCCAACCCTCGGGCGATAGCCACGCGCTGCTGCTGGCCGCCGGAGAGTTGGGACGGGTAGGCTCCCGCCTTGTCCGGGATGCCGACCTTGCCGAGCAGTTCCATGCCGACGGCCGTGGCGTCGCCCCGGCTCATGCCGCGAACGAGCGTCGGCGCCAGGGTGATGTTTTCCATGACCGTCATGTGCGGATAGAGATTGAACTGCTGAAAGACGAAGCCCACTTCGGCGCGCAACAGGGTCATGTTGGTGCGCGGATCGGAGACGTTCATGCTGTCCACCAGGATATCTCCCTCCTGGATGGGTTCCAGTCGGTTGATACAGCGGATCATGGTGGACTTGCCGGACCCGGACGGTCCGCAGACAACCACCACTTCGCCCTTGGTGATATTGAGATTGATATTCTTGAGGACCTGAAAATCCCCGTACCACTTGTTGACGCCGTTGAAAGAAATCACTGTGAACTCCGCAATAAAGATGGGCAAAAGTCAAGAGGCTTTTTTAACAGAGAATCGGCTATAAAGCAATCGTAATTCTGCCCACGGGGAGTGGGGCTGCTCCTTGTTCTGCGCCTGTCCCATGCGGAGAACGCACGTGCCGGGCGGCCTGGAACGCCCGACGGATGTTTAGCATTCCGTGAAGCTTAGGGCTAATCCGGCCTCGGAGGTCTCCTTGTATTTGCCCGACATGTCCCGGCCGGTTTGGGCCATGGCTCGGATGGCCTTGTCCAGATCGACCTTCTGGTAGGTCTCGTCCAGGGTGGAGGCGATCAGGTAAGCGTTGAACGCCTTAACCGCGCCCATGGCGTTGCGTTCTATGCACGGTATCTGCACAAAACCGCCCACCGGGTCACAGGTCAGCCCCAGGTGGTGCTCCAGGGCGATCTCGGCGGCGTTTTCCGTGACCTGGAAGCGGTACCCCCGGGCATAGGCGATCATGGCCGCGGCCATGGTTGAGGCCACGCCTACCTCGCCCTGGCAGCCCACTTCGGCACCGGAGATGGAGGCGTTGTGTTTGCACAGAAAGCCTATGGCGCAGGCGGCCAGCAGTCCCTCGCGCAGTTCGTTTTGCAGGGCTCCGGTGTGGCGCTTGAGCATGAAAATGATGGCCGGGATGACGCCCGCGGCTCCGCATGTGGGGGCGGTAACCACGCAGTGCCCGGCCGCATTTTCTTCGGAGGCGGCCAGGGCGTATGCGTTGAGCGCCTTGATGAAGCCCGGTCCCTGGAAGTACTCCTGCTTGGCCCGGTCGTACATGGCCGCGGCCTTGCGCTGCAGCCCGATGGGGCCGGGCAGTACGCCCGAGGTCTGGATGCCGGTCTCCACGGCCTGTTCCATGACGGCGATGATATGGTCCAGCCCAATATTGATTTCATCCTCGGTGGCCCCGGTTATGGCCATTTCGTTGGCCAGGATGAGCTCGTGCAGACGGATGGACGCCTTACACAGATGCTTCTTCAATTCGGCCATGGTCGAGTAGGGATACGCAGGTTCGCCCCGTTCCGGTTCCTCCCAACCATCCCAGCGCAGGAAGCCCCCGCCCACGGAATAGTACATGCGTTCCAGCAGGACCGTATTCCCGGCCTTGAGCCGGAAGATCATGGTGTTGGGATGCGCGTAATCGTGCTGCACCGCGTCCATGATGATTTCGCCCGGGGTAAAAGGCAGGAACTTCACGCCCAGGTCCAGGTCGAAGGGTTTGTCCTTGTCCATGAAGCGTTCCAGGGTATCGGCCCCGCAGGTGTCGGGCTGGGAGCCGAGCAGGCCGGATAGGATCGCCCTGGGCGTGCCGTGGCCTTCGCCCGTTGCGGACAGGGAGCCGAACAGTCTGATCTCCAGCCTGTCGGCCCGCTTACGGTCCGCCTCGGACAGTTCCCGGACCATCCGCATGAAGTCGTATCCGGCCCTCATGGGGCCGATGGTATGCGAACTGGACGGACCGGGGCCGATCTTGAGCAGTTCGAATATGGATGTGGTCACGGGCACCATGATTGTTGCTCCTGACAGAGGGTTAATCAAGCGCCTTCACCTTGCGGCGCATGGCGTGCAGGATCGGTTCGGTATAGCCGTTGGGCTGGCTCGCGCCCTTGAAGATCAGGTCGCAGGCGGCCTGGAAGGCGATGCTTTTGTCGAAGGCCGGGGCCATGGGGCGATAGGCCGGGTCGTTTTGGTTCTGGCGGTCGACCACTTCGGCCATGGCCTTGAGCGTGGCGAGTACGGCTTCGTGCGTGCAGATATCGTGGCGCAGCCAGTTGGCCAGGTGCTGGCTGGAGATGCGCAGGGTGGCGCGGTCCTCCATCAGCCCCACGCCGCTTATGTCCGGGACCTTGGAGCAACCCACGCCCTGGTCCACCCAGCGTACCACGTAGCCGAGGATGGACTGGCAGTTGTTGGCAAGCTCCCTGGCGACGTCCTCCTCGGACGGACGCTCGTCGCGCATGAGCGGCAGGGTGGTCAGGGCGTCCAGGGATGTGCGCATCTTTCCGGCCAGTTCGCGCTGGCGCGCAAAGACGTCCACCTGGTGGTAGTGCAGGGCGTGCAGGGTGGCCGCCGTGGGCGAGGGAACCCAGGCGCAGTTGGCTCCGGCCATGGGGTGCGCGCCCTTGGTTTCGACCATCTCCTTGAGCATGTCCGGCTTGGCCCACATGCCCTTGCCGATCTGGGCCTTGCCCGAGAAGCCGCAGGCCAGGCCGATGTCCACGTTCCAATCCTCGTAGGCCGCAATCCACGGCTCGTCCTTGATGGCCGCCTTGCGGACCACGGGCCCGGCCTCCATGGCCGTGTGGATCTCGTCGCCCGTGCGGTCCAGGAACCCGGTGTTGATGAAGATGACCCGGTCTTTGGCGGCACGGATGCATTCCTTGAGGTTCAGGGTGGTTCGCCGCTCCTCGTCCATGATGCCGACCTTGAGGGACAGGGCGGGCATATTCAGGGCTTTTTCCACTGCCGCGAACAGGTCGCAGGTGAAGGCGACCTCTTTCGGACCATGCATCTTGGGCTTGACGATGTACACGCTGCCGGTCCTGCTGTTCCGCCAGCGTCCGCCGCCTTTCAAGTCGTGCAGAAAGATCAGTCCGATGGCCAGTGTGTCCAGGATGCCCTCGGGCACTTCCTCGCCGTCCAGAAGGATCGCGTTCGTGGTCATCAGATGGCCCACGGTGCGGACCAGCATCATGCTTCGGCCGGGCAGGGACACGGTCCCGCCCTCGGGGGCGGCATAGATCCGGTCGTCATTCAGGGTGCGGCTCACGATCTTGCCGCCCTTTTCGAAACTGGCCGTCAGGTCGCCTTTGATAAGGCCGAATAAATTCAAATAGGTCAGCCCCTTGTCCTCGCCGTCCACCACGGCCACGGAGTCCTCGCAGTCGAGGATGGTGGACATGGCCGACTCCAGGACCACGTCCTTAATGCCCGCCGGGTGGTCGCGGCCCACGGGGTGCTCGGGATCGAACTGCAACTCTATGTGTAGGCCGTTCTTGGCGAAGAGCAGGGATTTGAGCATGCCGTCTTCCTCGACGTATCCGACAAACTGGGCCGGATCGCTCAGGGCGGTGGTCGTGCCGTTGAGCAGGGTCACGGCCACGGTCTTGCCGGACGGGCCGTCCACGACTTTGAATATGGTCGCGTCGCGATGTGTGCCCTCGGCCAAGGGCACGGCGGTGTCCAGGTGGGCGGCGGCCCAGGCCATGACCTTCTGGCCGCGTTTGGGGTCGTACCCCTTGCTCGGCACTTCATCTTTTTCGATCACGTCCGAGCCGTAGAGGGCGTCGTACAGGCTGCCCCAGCGGGCGTTGGCCGCGTTCAGGGCGAAACGGGCGTTAGTCGTCGGGACGACCAGTTGCGGCCCGGCGATGGTCGCGATTTCCGGGTCGACGTTCTGGGTCGTGATGGCGAAGTCTCCGCCTTCGGGCACGAGATAGCCGATCTCGCGCAGGAAGGAGTGGTAGGTCTGTTTGTCGACGGGTTGACCGGGGTGCGCCCGGTGCCACTCGTCCATGGCCGCTTGAATGCGGTCGCGCTCAGCCAGCAGTTCCCTGTTGCGCGGGGTGAAGTCCCGGAACACGGTCTCTGCGTTGGCCCAGAAGGCGGTTTGGTCCAGTCCGGTCTCGTCCAAAATGGTCTTGATGGCCTCGGAAAGTTCCCTCTGAATGGACAGCTTGCCTGTCTGTATTCTCTGCTTCACGTCTAACTCCTGGCGCTTTAGTTTGGAAAAGAGTTTCCTGAATGAGATATTATTCCCAGATTGCCCTGAGACGAGCGTCATTGCAACCTCTACCGACTTTATCTGTAAGAAAGTTTCGGATATCTGAGGACTTGTATTTCGAGGGCCGATTGGACGATATCGGAGGAATCCGAATGTGACCGATGTGCCGGGGCAGCATGGCGGCCCACCGAACAGGCGAAGCGGACCAAGAGGCCTGTATGCGGCTGAGTGTCATCGTTCCGGTGTTCAACCAATTTCCCCTGACGCAGAGTTGTCTTGAGTCTCTGCTCGGGCATGCGCCGGAGACGGGTGTGGGGATCCTTGTGGCGGAACAAGGGGGACGCGATATCAGGCGTAGGCGGATTGAGGGTTTTCGAAGGCCGGGACGGCCTTGTTCACGCTAATCCACTGGATGGCCTGTAGCGCCACGTTTGGTGGCATATTAAAGTGGAACAGGGAGGACCGAGCCACTGCATGATGGGACGCTCCGGATTCGCCCGCTATCGGCCGACCGCGTCCAAAATACGCCTCCAAAGCCGCTCCAGGGGGACGGGCTTGAGTAGGAAATCGAAAGCTCCGGCCTCCAGAGACTGCATGTGCCGGGCCATGTCGCCCTCGCCGGTGAGCAGGATGACCTCGGTGGACGGGAAGTTCTTGCGGATGATCTTGAGGGTCTGAAGCCCGTTCAAATCCGGCATGTTCATGTCCAGCAGGACCACATCCATGGGGTCGGATTCCAGGACGGTGTAAGCCTCGATCCCGCCCTCGGCCGTGGTCACTCGCGCTCCGAGATGGACCAGCCGTTTGGCGAGGGTCTCGACAAAGGCAACCTCGTCGTCGACGAGCAGTATCCGGATGGGGGCGATCATGGCGTGGTCTCTCCTGTTGTGTTTCCTACAATGAACATGCCGACGGCTGAAAACGCAACACGTCTTGATACTTTTTTATTCTTTTGTCGAGAGCTGAAGAAAGCTAGTAATTAAATGGTGTTGTGCTCATGTGGTTCGGAAGTAACCACTGTCTCCTTTCGTAATCCGCATAAAAAATTTCATGGCTATTCAGGTGACTGCCACACTGTGCGGGGCGTTATTACCCACTGAGTATTGCCCGGGCCATCAGAGTCCGCTGTGGCGGGGCTTTGCGGGAGCAATTTCGCCAATGGCACCTTTTGTATCGCCGGGGCAAAATGTACCGATTTGGGTCGAAACACGTGGGACCGAGGCCGTTTCGTCCGTTATTTTCAGCCCTTTCGTGAGTTTGTTGGCGGCAGGTTCTTGGGGTATAAAATTAAGTATTTCAAGTTGTAAGAATACCAGGGAGGCGGGCTTAGCAACGCCGGTCGGGGACTGGAGCTTGGCACACGGATTGCTCATGCCCGTACAGGTAGAGGTATTGGGGATCGGGCACCGGGCCCGGGACTGCAACCGAGAGCGGGACCATGCATCCAGAGAAGAAGACATCCTATGACAATTTGTCACGCAACCTGTCGCTGACGGTCATCACGGTGTCTTTCGCTCCGCTCATCCTGGTGGGCGGGCTCATCTTCCATCAATTCCGTTCCATATATACCGAAAAGGTCTTCGCCCATCTGGCCGAGGTGGTGGACAAGCACGCCGCCGACATCAACACTTTTCTGCAGGACAAGCTCACCGAGGTCCAGTACGTCAGCCGGACCTCCTCGTTCGACAACCTGACCACTGCGAACCATCTGGATACGGCCCTGCGCGCGATGCAGCAGCAGTACGGTCGCATCTTCGTCGACCTGGGCGTGGTCGACAGCCATGGCCGCCAGGTGGCTTATGCCGGTCCGTTCAGCCTCTTGGGCGCGGACTACTCCGGGGCGGATTGGTTCCGTAACTCCAAGGAGAGCGACGCCATCATCAGCGACGTCTTCGAAGGGTTGCGCCAGTCCCCCCATTTTATCATTTCCGTCAGCCAGGGGCGGGATGAGGAACGTTGGACCCTGCGTGCGACCATCGATTTTTTGGCCTTCAGCTATCTGGTCCAGAACATCCGCATCGGCGAGACCGGGTTCGCCTACATCCTGAACAGCCGAGGCGTGTACCAGACCCGGCCCAAGGACGAGCGCAACCAAGACCTGGAACTGACCCCACACCGCCAGCTTGGCAGAGCGGGCTCCCTGGCCGGGGTGTCCATCTTCGAATCGATCGACCGCGAAGGCGCTCCCTTTGTCACGGTGACCGCACCCATCAAGGGCGGGGAGTGGCAGCTGGTCTACCAGCAGAAATCCTCGGACGCCTTTTCGGCCATGACCCGGACCGAACTCGTCACCCTGGGCATCTTTCTCATCGGCGGTCTGGCCATCGTGGCCATGGCTCTGCTCATCTCCCGCAAGCTCGTGGTCCGCTTCCAGGCCATTGACCAGGAATCCGAACTCATGAGCAAGCAGATCGTGGAGACCGGCAAGCTGGCGGCCATCGGCGAGCTGGCCGCGGGCATCGCCCACGAGATCAACAATCCGGTGGCCATCATGATCGAGGAGGCGGGCTGGGTCAGCGACCTCATGGAAGACGAGGGGCGCGAGCTGCCGTCCTACGCCGAGGTCCAGAGGGCGCTCACCCAGGTGGGGAACCAGGGGCGGCGGTGCAAGGACATCACCCACAAGCTGCTTTCCTTCGCCCGGCAGGCCGACTCCCGTGTGACCGAGATGTCCGTGCCCGAATTCATCCGCGAGGTGGTGGATATCTCCATGCAGCAGGCCCGCTTCGCACAGGTGGAGTTTGATCTCGATCTGGACGAGTCCATGCCGCGCATCTCCGCCTCATCCACAGAACTCCAGCAAGTTTTGCTCAACCTGGTCAACAACGCCATCCAGGCCATGGAGCCCGACGGCGGCAAGCTGTCCATCGGCTGCGCCATGGACGGCGGCCAGGCGGCCATTACCGTGGCCGACACCGGCCCCGGTATCCCCGCGGCCAACTTGAGCCGCATCTTCGACCCGTTCTTCACCACCAAGCCGGTGGGCAAGGGGAGCGGCCTGGGGTTGTCCATATGTTTCGGAATTATCCACCAGATGGGTGGAGAGATAGACGTGGAAAGCACAGTGGGCAGGGGTACGCGGTTCACCATCCGTCTGCCGGTGCCGCCGCCCGCACGGCAACCTGAAACGCGACAGGAGATTCGACATGACTGATGCCACTGTTTTGATCGTGGATGACGAACGCGGGTTCGTCGAGACCATGGCCAAGCGGCTAGAAAAGCGCAACATGACCGTTTTCCAAGCCTTTGACGGTGACGAGGCCATGGTCCGGTTGGCAGAGCATCCGAACATTCAGGTGGTCATCCTGGACATGAAGATGCCCGGCAAGGACGGCCTGGTCGTTTTGCAGGAGATCAAGGAGGCCTACCCCCTGGTGGAGGTCATCATGCTGACCGGTCACGCCACGGTCCCCTCGGCGGTCGAAGGCATTCAGCACGGGGCCTACGACTATCTGATGAAGCCGTGTAGCTTCGAGGATTTGAACCAGAAGATCGCCGAGGCCGTCGAGCTCAAGAGCGAGCACGAGGAAGAGGCCATCGTGGAACGGCTCAGCGATATCGCCGGGCGCATGGGGTAGCGGCGTGGACAGGCCCAAAGACAGCGGGAAGAGGCCCGGTCGCGACGTGCGTCTGCTCATCGTGGACGATGAGATCGGGTTCGCCGAGGTCCTGTGCAAGCGCATGCGCCGCCGTAGCGTGGAGGCGGCGTCGGCGGAGAGCGGCGACGAGGCCGTGCTGTTGCTGCGCCGTGAGGAGTTCGATGTGGCCATTGTGGATCTCAAGCTCCAGGGCATGAACGGGATCGAGATCCTGAAGGTCTTCCGGCTGATGGCCCCGGAGATGCCGGTACTCATGCTCACCGGCCACGGCAGTGAAGAAGCCCGCGACGAGTGTCTCAAGCTCGGCGCGGCGGGCTATCTCTCCAAGCCCGTGGAGTTCGACAGGCTGCTCGACAAGGCGCTGGAGCTGAGCGCCGGGAGGGAGCGGGTATGACCGGCGTCAGGGTGCTGCTCATCGACGATGAGGTCCAGTACACCGACGCTCTGGCCCGGCGTCTGACCCGCAGGGGATTGTCCGTGGTCACCGCCGACGGCGGGGCGCAGGCCCTCGAAGTCATGGCCGCAAGTCAGGTCGACGTGGTCCTGCTCGACATCAGGATGGCGGGCATGGACGGCATCAAGACCCTGAGCGCCATCAAGCGGCGGCACTCGGAAGTGGAGGTGGTCATGCTGACCGCCCTCGCCGACACGGACATCGTTATTTCCAGCCTGGCCATGGGGGCGTTCGACTACCTCATGAAGCCTGTGGATGTGGAGGAACTGGTTCGTAAGATCGAAGATGCGGCCATGCGAAAGCGAAGAAATTCGAAGTGATCGGCCCGAGGGTGGGCGCTTCGGACAGGTTGAACAAAACAAGAGGAAGCGAGGATAATCATGCGATTTTTCAACCAATGGGGTAGATTCATGATGGCCGGGGCCGGAGCCCTTGCCCAGTGGGAGATCGAAAATGCCAAGTCCATAGTGAGCAGCCGCAAGAAGCTGCTGCTCATCGGACTGATGATCATTCCCATCATCCTGATCGGCGTGGCATTCGCCGACGACATCGGCCCGGCCATGCCCGACCTGCTCGGCGGCAAGAAGGCCTACAGCCCGGCCTTCTATAGTTTGGGCATCTTTCTGGTGTCCATCGCCATCGGCGTGGGCGCGGGATTGATCACCGGCTGCATCGGCGCGGGCGGCGGCTTCATTATCGCTCCGGCGCTCATGTCGGCGGGCATCAAGGGCATCCTGGCCGTGGGCACCGACCTGTTCCACATCTTCGCCAAGGCGATCATGGGCAGCGTCATTCACCGCAAGCTGGGCAACGTGTCCGTGTCTCTGGCCGTGGTCTTCCTGATCGGAGCCGTGGTGGGGGCCACGGCGGGCGGCATCCTCAACAGGGTGCTCTACGAGATCAATCCGATCCTGAGCGACGCCTTCATCACCACCGTTTATTCGTTGATGCTCGGTTTCCTGGGCTTCTACGCCTTGGCCGATTTCTTGCGTTCGCGCAAGGCGGACAAGGGCGGCGACGCCCACGGCGGCGGAGAAGGGGCCGAACTCGGGGCCATCTGTCGTAACCTGCAGGATGTCAAGTGCCCGCCCATGATTAAATTCGACCAGGACCTGGTCGCTGGTGGTCGCCAGATCTCCTGGATATTCCTGGTCATGTCCGGCGCGCTGGTTGGCCTGGCCGCGGGCATCATGGGCGTGGGCGGCGGCTTTCTGACCTTCCCGATCTTCGTCTACGTGCTGGGCGTGTCCTCCATGACCACGGTGGGCACCGACATCTTCCAGATCGTGTTCACGGCGGGGTTTGCGTCCATCACGCAGTACGCCATCTACGGCTTCATTTTCTACACCCTGGCCATGGGCATGCTCATCGGTTCGCTGGTGGGCATCCAGATCGGCGCGCTGGTGACCAAGATCGTGCCCGGAATCACCATCCGGGGATTCTATGCCATGGCCGTGCTGGCTGGTTTCATGAACCGGATATTCGCCCTGCCAAGCAAGCTGGCCGAGATGGAGATCATCTCGCTTCCGCCCGGAGCCGGGGCCGTGCTGAACACCATCGGCATATGGGCGTTCTTCATCGTCATCGGCGGATTCTCCGTCTGGGTGGTGGGGACCTTCCTGATGAACATTTCCAAGCTGAAGAGAAAGGAGGCCTAAGGCCATGATCTACAACAAGAAGGAATTCTACGGCGGGGCGAGCCTGTTGGTGGTCTTTTTCGTGGTGTTGTTCATGATGTTCCAGCCCATCTACCACGGACACAACGGCATGCAGTTCCTGGACAATCTCTATAACTCCATCTCAAAGGGGTCGATCAACTACTCCTCGAAGTTGAAGGCCGATATGGACGAGTACGACGGCAAGGCCATCGATTTGACCCTGAACTACGGCTCCGAGGCTCAGGCCGCCCAGTCTGCCGAGCTGCTCGTCATGGCGGGGGCGCAGGCCACGGTTGAAGGCAAGACCCTGCATCTGACCGGCTCTCTTGGCGAGATCCTGAAGAGCAGCCTGGACGACGGCCAGGTCATGTACGACAACCATGGCGAGGCGATACAGTCCAAGTACGGCATCGAGCCTCGCCGGGTCCTGTTCAACTGGTGGACCTCCTACAAGCTGATGAGCAAGGGGTTGGCCAACCAGAAGGAATTCGCGGCGGCCAAGGCCGTGGACACGGTCCAGACAAAGTCGGTGGAGGCCTCATACAACTATTATGGTGTGGAGGCCCAGAGCATCACGGACGACATCGGCTTGGTCGTCTTCTCCCTGGTCTTCTACGTGGTCTATACCCTGTGGTACGGTTTCGCCATCCTCTTCCTCTTCGAGGGATGGGGACTCAAGCTCAGTCACTAAGTGTCGGAATGCGCATCATACCCTAGCCCTGCGCGGTCCGGCGGTCTTCGGGCCGTCGGACCGCGCCCCGGTCAAAGAGGGGATTTACTCCTGTCCGAAATGTTAGTATTTATTCATATGAGGAAGCGTGCATGAATCTCCAGAATTATTACGATACCGTCATGGAGTTGACCCACGGCATCGTGGTCACGCTCGATCTCGACGGGGGGATCATCCACGGCAACTTCGAACTGGAGCACCTCTCCGGCTACCATCTTCAGGAGCTGGCGGGCCGCGACTGGTTCGAGGTGTTTATCCCCAGGGATGAGCGGAGCATGGCCCGGCGTGCATTGCTGGAGAGCGTCCACGAAAAGGGTGTTACCGCCTTTGCCGGGCGCATCCGGGCCAAGGACGGGGACACAGTCTACGTCAATTGGAACCTCAAGCCGCTGACCGATTCCAACGGCGAGATCGTCAGCCTGCTGTGTGTGGGCCAGGACGTGACCGATCTGGTCCTGCGCGAGAAGGGGTTGCTGCGCGAGCGGTTCACGCTGCTGGAGCGCAACAAGGAACTCAACTGCCTCTACTCCCTGAGCCAGCTCATGGGAGAGATTCACCGGACCATGGACGATCTTTTGAGCCAGGTGGTGGACCTGCTCCCGGCGGCCTTCCAGAATCCGGAGATGACATACGCCCGGCTTCGCGTCGGGCACAAGATTTACGAGACCCCCGGCTTCGAGGAGAGCGACTTCATGCTCAAGTCCGACCTCGTGGTCAACGATGAGAAGCGGGGGTCGCTTTCCGTGGCCGTGCGCAACGACGCGGCCCGGCCCGGCTTTATGGAGGATGAGAAGGACCTGTTCACCACCGTGGTCCGGCAGGTGGTCATTCTGGTTTCCAAGCGGGAGACCCGGCTGGCCAAGCAGGAGTTGGAGCGCCAGCTCAGGCAGTCCGATCGGTTGGCCAAGATAGGCCAGTTCTCGGCCGGGGTGGCCCACGAGATCAACGAGCCCTTGGCCAATATTCTCGGATTCGCGGAACTCGCGTTGCAGACCCCGGACCTGCCCGAGCAGGTGTCCACGGACCTGAACAATATCGTGGAGTCCTCCCTGCACGCTCGCGAGATCATCCGCAAGCTCATGTTTTTCGGCCGTCAACTGCCGCCCCAGCCCGCGTTCATCGACTTGAACGACACGGTGGAGCAGGCCCTGCGGATTACCGAGTCCGGGGCCCGGCGCAGCGACATCGAGATCGTCCGGGAATACGACCGTTCCCTGCCAAAGATATTGGCCGATCCCCAGCATATGAAGCAAGTGGTGGTCAACCTGGTGGTCAACGCCATTCAGGCCATGGCCGGCGGCGGCATCGTGACTATTCGGACCATCGGCCATGAGAGCGATGCCTACCTTGTGGTGGAAGACACCGGTCCGGGCATGGCTCCGGATGTGCTCAAGATGATCTTCACCCCGTTTTTCACCACCAAGGACGTGGACAAGGGTTCCGGCCTGGGGTTGTCCGTGATACACGGCATCGTCAAGGCCCACGGGGGATTCATTCAGGTGGAAAGTTCGCCGGACGGGGGGACCAGGGTGGAGGTCGCCTTTCCCTGCCATTTGCGCGACCCGGAGGATGAGCCATGAGTAGGACTGTCCGCATTCTCGCGGTGGACGACAGTTCATCGACCCTGGAAGTACTCAAACGCAACCTTGTGCCCGCAGGCTACGAGGTCTTCACCTGCGGCAGGGTGGACGAGGCCGTGGCCTTGCTCGAAGACCTGGTCATCGATTTGGTCATCACCGACTACCGCATGCCCGCGGCATCGGGGCTGGACCTGATCAAGCACGTGCGGGCCAACCTGCCGGACGTGGAAATAATGATGATTACCGGCTACCCGTCCATTCCTGGAGCGGTGGAGGCCATCAAGGACGGGGCCGGGGAATACCTGGCCAAGCCTTTCACCACCGACGAACTGCTCTCGTCCGTGGGGCGCATAGTGGAGCGGTTGCAGCGCAGGCGGGTGCTTTCCTCGGCCGACACCCCGCCCGACAATTTTGGGATCATCGGCAACGCCCCGGAGATGGAGCTGGTCTTCCAGCGTATCGGCAAGGCCGCCGCCTCGGACGCCAACGTGCTGATCAACGGCGAGTCCGGCACCGGCAAGGAGCTGGTGGCCCGGGCCGTACATTACAACAGCGACCGTCGGACCGCGTCCTTCGTGCCTGTCAACTGCACGGCCATCCCGGACAGCTTGGTGGAGAGCGAATTGTTTGGCCACGTCAAGGGCGCGTTCACCGGGGCCAAGGAGTCCAGGGCGGGGTTTTTCGAGGTCGCCAACGGCGGGTCCATTTTTCTGGACGAGATCGGCGACGCCAGCCCGACCATGCAGGCCAAGCTTTTGCGGGTCATCCAGGCCAAGGAGTTCTGCAAAGTGGGGTCGAGTATCGTCAAGACCGTGGACGTGCGCATCCTGGCCGCCACCCACAAGGACCTGCGGCGCATGGTCGGCGAGGGCTCCTTCCGCGAGGATTTGTTCTACCGGATCAACGTCATCGACATCAACGTGCCGCCCCTGTCCGCGCGCGGGGATGACATGCTCGTGCTCATCAATCAGTTCCTGGCCGAGTTCTCCAGGGCCATGCACCGCGAGCCCCCGACCCTCTCGGACGAGGCTTTGCAGGCCCTGCGGCGGCACGACTGGCCGGGCAACGTTCGAGAGCTGGAAAATCTCATCCAACGGCTGGTGGTCATTGTCGACCATGACACCATCGAAATCACGGACCTGCCCGAGACCATGCGCTTCAGCCTGCCGCGCGAGGGCAGCGTCAACCGGACTCTGGAGGAAGTGGAACTCGAACATATCCGTAACGTCCTGGTCATGACCGGGGACAACAAGACCCGCGCGGCTGAAATCCTTGGCATCAACCGCAAGACTCTGCGGGAAAAACTCAAGCGCTTCGAAGGGATGGCCAAGCAGGGCGCGTAGCCTGCCCCGGTCGTCTTGCTAGAGAATTTAGGGGTTGACCCGCCCCGGTCCTTATGCGAAAGGGCCGGACGGCGTTGACCTGTCCGCGCAGTCGGGTATGGTTCAATGCACAATCATATCCAAGGCGCATCATGGCTTTCAACGTGGAAAAATACATCAGCAGTCACATCCGGCATGGCATGAAGGTCGGCCTGGCCAGTGTTCTGGCCTATGTCGGAGCGGAATGGATCGGTTTGCCCTACGGGTACTGGGCGGTCATCACCACGGTCATCGTCATGCAGATGCACGTGGCAGACTCCATCCATATGTGCCTGTATCGGTTCACCGGCACGGCCATCGGCGCGGGCATGGGCATCCTGATGATCCTCGTCTTCCCGCCGACCCATTTCTATACGCTTGTCGCCGTCTTCGTGGGCACGGGTATCTGCGCCTACCTGACCCGGTACGACGCGCGCTACCGCATGGCGGCCATCACCATGTCCATCGTCTTTTTGTCCAGTCTGCACGCGGAGCACCGCATTGAATACTCCCTGTTCCGGGTGGCCGAGATCGGCGTGGGCGTACTTTGCGCCTTTGTGGTCTCGGTGGTGGTCTGGCCCAACCGGACCACATCTGTCCTGCTCGACCGGTTGTGCAAGCAGTATGACCAGGTGGCCGACAACGTTCTGTTGCTCATGGACAACTTCCTGCACCGCCAGCATAAGACCGATCCGGACCTGTTCTTCGATCTGGCCCGCGAGGTCCAGGCCAACCGGGAACTCTACAACAAGATATATTCCACCGAACGGCGCGTTTTTCGCAACGACATGGCCCACCTCTCCCTACAGGTCAACACGCTTAACTCCGTGGTGGAGCGGTTGCAATCCACGCCCAGCCTGCTCAACGAGGTGGACGGCGATGGGTTCGACATTATCATGGCCCCGGAACTGACGCTCCTGGCCAAGCATCTGGCCGTCTCCTTGCGGGCCATCGGCCGGGGCGTCAAGTATGACCCCCATCCATTGGCCCGAGCCGTTGACGGGGTGGAGAAGCGGTTCATCGAGTTGCGCGAGCAGGGCGTCATCGAACGGTTCGAGGTGCGTCGTTACTTCCAGGTCATGAGCTTTATCAACACTGTTCAGCACCTCGGTGAGTTCCTCCTGGTGGTCCTGAACAAGCCTCGCACTTCGGAATAAAGGCCCCCGTTCGCTCCCGGACGGAAAGAGGCCCGCGGCGTTACGCCGCGGGCCTCTTTCCGTCGAAATCGCGCCTGCCAGGCCTGGCTTATCTGGCAACAGCCCGGGCGAAGCCGATGGGGGTGCCCGTAATATACCGACTTGCCATGCGATAATCGCAGAAGCCGTAGCGGGTATCGAGCACTTCATTCCAGTTCCAATGATGCGTTGTCGGGAAGGGGCCTCGGTTGCGTAGAGTGTGAAAAGGCGTAGGAATGGCTGTCCGGAAAAATGATTTCTAAATTTTTTTTGGCAACGTCCCTTCTATTCTTTGTTGCCAAATTATTTTTTTTGCCAAGGCAATAGAGCTATTTGGCAATGAAAGACGGGGGAGCGTATTCGCTGTGCTTAAGCCTTCGATTTGTCATTCTATTTGTGCGAAAAATCACATGCCAGTTAATAGAAACCATTCTCGACTTCCGCTTCCGGTATTGCCTGCGGTGCATGTTTTACCAACTGGAAAAAAGCTCTTGATTTCCTGATATTGCGTGATCCCGACGTTGTTCGGGAGCTCCTTTGCGACTAAAAAACAATGTAATTTAACGCATTGTGATTATTTTGCTTGTTGGTGTAATTGTCGCAACCTTTGGCATGTTTTCTGCTAAAAACGAACTGATTGATTAATCAATCTGGACGTGCTAGCTCCGGCCCGGAAATTGGGTTTAGGGCGGCCCGACGTAAGATTAAACCGCTATTAGAGTGAGGATTGACCAGTTGCAAAACAGATACTTCATCATTTCGGCAGTCGTTGCGCTTCTGTTTTTGGGAGCTGTGGCCGGCTACGCCATCCCGGAGGAAAAGCAGGAGGTTCCGGCCCGGATCATCCTGGACAATACCGGGGGGCGGGTCGTGTTCTCCCATCGGACGCACGCGGATGATTACGGGTTTGATTGTGCGGACTGTCACCATGACGGTCTTGAGGGTGGCGAATACCTGCCATGCGGAGCCTGTCACCCGGCGGAGTTCGACGATACCTTCCGCCGCGAACACCCCAAGGCGTTTCCGGACAAGGAAGCCTGCCTGCGCTGTCACGACGAAGCACCCACCGGGCCGCTTTCCGAGGACGAGCGACCGGACATCGAATCCATCCCGACCCGTGGCGAGGCCTTCCATTCCTTGTGCATGAATTGCCATGAGGAAAACGGCGGTCCATACGAGGAAGACGCCTGCTACCAGTGCCACGCGAGGTAACCCATGCTTAAAATACACTATTCACTGGATCAGAAGCCGGCCGATTCCATCCGCGACCTGGAACCGCCCAAGGTCTTGAACATCTCGGTACGCAATCTCGTCCTGAAGACCAGGAAGGGGGCCGTGCTGGCCAAGGGCGATCAGGTTGCCGAACATCCGTCTCCGGGCGGCGGAGCATGCCATGCGGCCCAGGGCGGCAAGGTCAAGGCCGTCAACTACCACAGCCTGACCGTGCAATGCACCGGCGGCGAGGAGACCGTCGCCCATGTGGACGTGGCGTCCATGGGCAAGGGGTCGGAACTCCTCCGCGCCTTGCAGGAACTGGGTGTGGACGTGGCCCCGCTGACGGGTAGCGCCGAGGTCCTGGTGGTCAACGGTCTGAACCCGGAGCCGGGCGTCTCAGTGGCCCAGCAGCTCCTGCGTGATGGTGGCGAGGAACTGCGCGCCGGTCTGGAAATGGCCCGCAAGCTGCTTTCGCCCAGCCGCGCCATCCTGGCCGTTTCCAAGGGCGAGGACGTCTCCATCCCCGGTGCGGAGACCGTGGGCATCCGAGCCAAGTATCCGTATTCCTTAGACGCCCTGGTGGTCCGTACCGTGACCGGGAAGGAGTTCCCGGAACACACACGGGTGATCAACGTCATGGATCTGTTTGATCTCGGCAAGGTGACCCTGACCGGTCTGCCCGTTACCGAGACCTTCATGACCATCGATGGCCACAACTATCGGGTGCCCGTGGGCACGCCCGTGCGCCATATCCTGGAGGTCCTCGACCTGAAGGCCGCACCGGGCGACACCATCGTCTTGGGCGGACCGTTTCGGGGCGAATCCATCTACAGCCTCGACCAGGGGGTGAAGAAGGAGGACTACGGCATGTTTATCACTTCCTCCGACGCCATTCCCGAGGTGCAGGATGCCGCGTGCATGAACTGCGGAGAATGCGTGCTCCATTGCCCGGCTCGCGTACTGCCCCATCTCATCAGCCGCTACGCCGAGTACGAGCGGTTCGAGGAAGCCGAGCGATACGGCCTGAACAGTTGCTTCGAGTGTGGCCTGTGCGCCTTCAACTGTTTCGCCAGACGGCCCTTGCTCCAGTATATCCGCTTCGCCAAGGCGCAGATCCGCGCCAAGGGCCAGGGAACTCAGTCCTAGGCCGGGTTCCGGTCAAGACAGATCGACAACACAAGAGAGAGATACACGATATGAATCCTCCCATCCTCAAGGCGATGTCCGACATCTCGCTTCGCCTTACGGTTTCGCCGCCGCCTCACTGGCGCAGCGGGCGGACCATTCAGGGCATGATGCGGGCTCATCTGCTGGCCCTGGCTCCGGCCGCCGTCATGGCGGTGGTCATGTACGGCGTTCGCGCCTTCGCGGTCATGGGCATGGCCGGGACCGCCGCCGTGCTCACCGAGGTCATCTGCCTCCTGCTCCAGAAGCGGGACGTGGATATCGACAACTATTCGGCCCTGTACGCGGGCGTGCTCTTCGCCTTTCTGCTTCCGGCCACCGCGCCGTGGTGGCTGGCGGTCATAGGCGGGGCCCTGACCATCGCCCTGGGCCGAACCGTGTTTGGCGGTTTCGGCTGCAATCCTGTCTGTGCGCCGCTGGTGGCCTGGGCCGTCTGCCGGTTCTCCTGGCCCGGAGCCATGGACATCGACCTGAATCTGGCGGCCTACATGGCCAACAGTCCGGTCGACCAGCTCATGCACTTCGGCGTGTCCAGTCTCGGTCAGTTCGACTACATGGATCTGTTCATGGGGCGCGGGCTCGGCGGACTGGGCTCGTCCCAGGTCGTGGCTCTGGCCGCAGGCGGCCTCTTCCTGCTGGCCGCCGGCTGGATCCGTTTGTTCATCCCGGTGGGGTTCCTGGTTGGCGTGGCCGGTACGGCCGCCATCTACTGGGTCATTGATCCCACGGCCTATGCCGATCCCATGTTCCACCTGGTGGCGGGAAGTACCATTTTCGGGGCGTTTTTCCTGGCCCCGGATACCGCGTCCAGCCCGGTGGGCAAGATCCCCCAGACCATGTTCGGCCTTATCGCCGGGGCCATGGTCGTGATCATCCGCGTGTACGGGGTGTATCCCGACGGCGTGCCGTTCGCCATCATGGTGGCGAACCTGCTCAGCCCGTTGTTGGAGCGCCTCCGTCCCAAGTACTTCGGAGTCAGATAGCCATGCGTGAAATCATTAATATGATCGTGGTCCTGTCGCTCATCTGCGCGGCCTCGGGCACCCTGTTGGTCAACCTGAAGCGGGCCACCAAGGACAAGATCGAGCAACAGGTGCTCGTCAACGTCCAGGGCCCGGCACTCATGTCCGTACTCGCCGGGTGCGACAACGACCCCATTGCCGAGCGCAAGGTCGTGGACGGCGTGACCGTGTTCCCGGCCAAGCGCGAGGGCAAGCTCGTGGGCGTGGCCTTCGAGACCGCCGCCGCCGGTTACTCCGGCGATGTCGGCGTCATGGTCGGGTTCGATCTGGACGCCGACCGGCTCGTCGCTATCGGCATCACCACCCAGACCGAGACCCCCGGTGTGGGCACCCGCATCATGAAGCCCGCCTTCCTCAAGCAGTTCAAGGGCCACAAGGTTGATTCCCTGGCCCTGAGTTCCAAAGGCGGCGACATCGATGCCGTGGCCGGGGCGACCTATTCGTCTTCCGGCGCGGTGGACGCGGTGCGCAAGGCCTTAACCGTCTACAAGGACATCAAGCCGCAAATCGCCGACCTCTGGCCGGCGTCTTAGGGAGCAATACATGAGTTCCATAAAGAAGGAATTCCTCAAGGGATTGTGGGACGAGCTGCCGCCGTTCCGCGTGGTGTTGGGCCTGTGTCCCACCCTGGCCGTGACCTCCACGGCCGAGAACGGGCTGGGCATGGGCGTGGCCGTGCTGTTCGTCCTGACCCTGTCCAACGCGATCATCTCGGCCCTGCGCAAGATCATCCCCGGCAAGGTGCGCATAGCCTGCTTCATCGTCATTGCGGCCTCCCTGGTCGTGGCGGTGGAGCTGCTCATGCAGGCCTACACCTATTCGCTGTACCAGAAACTTGGCATCTTCGTGCCGCTGATCGTGGTCAACTGCATTATCCTGGGCCGGGCCGAGGCGTTCGCCTCCAAGAATCCTGTGCTGCCGTCCATCGCCGACGGGTTGGGTATGGGGCTCGGCTTCACCTTGTCCCTGACGTTCCTGGGCGCGTTGCGCGAGGGACTGGGCAGCGGTACCGTCTTCGGTGTCCCGGTGGTCTGGGAGAGCTTCCAGCCCGCCCATTTCATGATCATGGCTCCCGGCGCGTTCGTCTGTCTGGGTGTGATTCTGGCGGGCATGAACGCCTTCAACCGGTATTTGAGCCGTAAGAAGGGCGAACCTGTCACCGAACCGCAGAACGCGGTCTGCGCCTCCTGCGCCGGTTGTAACCTGTGCATCACGGGCAAGAAGGAAGGTTAGCCATGGAATACTTCATGCTGTTCGTATCGGCGATCTTCATCAACAACATCGTCCTGGTCCAGTATCTGGGCGCCTGCCCGTTCATGGGCACGTCCAAGTCCACGGATGTGGCCATCGGCATGGGTGGGGCGGTCATCTTCGTCATGCTCATGGCCACGGCATTTACCTGGCCCCTGCAGCATTACGTGCTCATGCCCTACGGCATCGGCTATCTGCAGACCATCGTCTTCATCCTGGTCATTGCTTCCCTGGTCCAGTTCGTGGAGATATTCCTGAAGAAGGTCATTCCGCCCCTGCATGCCTCCCTCGGCCTGTTTCTGCCGCTGATCACCACCAACTGCGCCGTCATGGGCGTGGCCATTATGGTTCAGCGCAGTAACTATTCGTTCGTCAAGGCGATGGCCTTTTCCCTTGCCTCGGGCATCGGTTTCCTCATCGCGTTGGTGATCATCTCCGCCATCCGGGAGCGGTTGGACGTCTCCCCGGTGCCCTTGGTTTTTCGGGGCATCCCGGTGGCGCTCGTCACGGCGGGCATAATGTCTTTGGTCTTCCTGGCTTTCCAGGGTATGGCCGCTTAACCGAAATAAGTTCAAGGACGCAAATATGGTAACCTCATCCATACTGGTTCTGTTTCTTCTGGGGTTGACGGCGGCGTCCGTCCTGGCAGTTGCCGCCCGTGTACTCCACGTCAAGGAAGACCCCCGCGTGGTCAGTGTCGAAGCGTGTCTGCCCGGCGCCAACTGCGGCGGTTGCGGGTATCCCGGCTGTTCGGCTGCTGCCGCGGCCGTGGTCAACGGCGACGCTCCCCCCGAACTTTGCGTGGCGGCCAACATGGAGACCGCCACCCGCATAGCCGCGATCATGGGATCCGAGGTGCAGTTCAAGGAGCCCAAGGTGGCCACGAATATATGCAGCGGCGGCTCTCGGGCCAACCTGCTCTTCGATTACAAGGGCGTGGAGGATTGCCGCGCCGAGGCCTTGCTCTATGGCGGAGAGAAGTCCTGCGGCATCGGCTGCATCGGACTCGGCACCTGCGTCAAGGTCTGCGGGTTCAACGCCATCCGCTTGAGCGACGCCGGGTTGCCGGTGGTGGACTGGAACGCCTGCCGGTCCTGCGGCAAGTGCGCCGAGGTGTGCCCCACCGGGGCCATCCGTATCTCCAGCGTAGCCAGCGTGCTCCTGCACCTCAACCAGACCAACGATTGCCTGGCGCCGTGCATGCAGAAGTGCCCGGCCCAGATCAACGTGCGCCGCTACGTCCAGCAGCTCAAGCAGGGCGACATGCGTGGCGCGCTATTGACCATCAAGGAGCACAATCCGTTGCCGCTGGCCGTGGGCCGGGTTTGTCCCGCGCCGTGCGAAAACATCTGCCGCCGCAAGATCGTGGACGAGGGCGTGGCCATCCACACCCTGCACCGTTACGTGGCGGACTGGGAGATGCACAGCGGAACCCGCGTAAACCTGCACAGCAATCCGCCCAGCGGGCACAAGGTGGCGATCATCGGCGGTGGTCCGGCGGGTCTGTCCTGCGCCTACTTCCTGCGTCGTGTTGGACATGAGCCGGTCATCTTCGAGAAGCGTGAATACCTCGGCGGCATGATGCGCGGCGTCATCCCCGAGTACCGCCTGCCCGCCAAGGTCGTGGACTGGGAGGTCCAGACCATTCTCAATCTCGGCGTGGAGACCCGCACCGGCGTGGCCTTTGGACAGGACGTGACCCTGGCCGATCTCGAGAAGGAGGGATTCGAAGCGGTGTTCATCGCCACGGGCGCATGGAAGGTGCCGCCGCTCGGCATCGACAACGACGACGCGGATGGCGTGCTGGACTCGGTTTCGTTCCTGCACGGCGTGGGCCAGGAGTACACCGACCTGCGCGGCAAGACTGTGGTCGTCGTGGGCGGCAGCAACACGGCCATGGACGTGGTCCGTTCCGCCGCCCGTCTGGGAGCCGAGGTCATCGCCCTGGTGCCGAGCATCCAGCGCAAGATGACCGCCAACAAGGAAGAGGTCCTGCGCGCGGTCGAGATCGGCGGGGACCTCCGTTACCTGACCGCCCCCTTGGCCATCGAGGTGGAGAACGGCGTTGTCAGCGGCGTGACCTATTGCGATCTGGCCTACGATGACCCGGACAAGCCCAAGGGCGATCCCAAGCCCGTGTCCGGGACCAAGGCGTTCGTCCAGGCCGACATGGTCATTGCGGCCACGGACCGCCTGGTGGACGACGGCCCGCTGTGCGACGCCGAGGGCAAGCCCATGTTCAAGAAGGACAAGAAGACCGGTGGAATTAGCGCCAACCAGACCACGTTGCAGACCGACATCCCCAACGTGTTCGTGGGCGGAGAGGTCCATACCGGCCGCAGCATCCTGATTCAGGCCGTGGCCGACGGCCGTCGGGCCGCCCGGGCCATTCACTTCCACGTGACCGAGGGGACCGTGCCCGAGCCAGACAACCAGCAGGTCCAGGTCATCCCGGAATCGATCCTCAAGGACATGCGCGTGACCTACTCCATCCCCCGGATGCAGGAACCCCTTATTAGCATGGATGAGCGCAGACACACCTTCAAGGAGGAAGTGGCCGCTTCCATAACCTACGAAACGGCTCGCAAAGAGGCTAGCCGCTGCCTGCGCTGCGGGTTGACCTGCTACGACGCCGACGCCGGGGCCGAATACACCCTGGACGAGGACGTCAAGGTCATCAACGCGCCTGGCGGGGAGTAGGCCGGACCCTGATCAGACCGAAATGCGCCAGACCCTTCTGGAGACAGCACCCCCTGTCGCCCGAAGGACAGGCGCATGAACCAGCAGCTCCGGACACCATATGGCGTCCGGGGCTGTATTCGTTCGATCTTCGGGAAGGGAGGGCAGGCTACCGCTCCCAGGTATGCATACCCCCATAGGCCGTAGGCCCGGGGGCTTTCTCGACGAAGGGCCGGGGACCCATCCCACTCGCTTTAGGAACCACCACGTTCACTCAAGGAGGGGCTTACAGCGAGTCGGCGATGACCGACGAGCAGTGAATATCCCAACGCGAGGTGGGGATATTCCGATCGGGCCGCAGAGCGAGTCTCGGTTACGCCTTGAAGGTATTGAAGATATCAGCTGAGCAGCGTTTATTGCACGGCATAAAATGGGATATTTTGAAAATAGATTGTATTACCACATTAACATTGCCATCAAAAAAGGGTTTACGACTATTTGTCGTAAACCCTTGATTTGTCTGGTCGGGATGAGAGGATTTGAACCTCCGGTCTCTGCGTCCCGAACGCATGGGATGAATTTTAAGTACCTGTTTTTACTACGGAAAAATAGGCTTATCCGACAGTGAAACGGATAAAATAGGGCTAAAAACGGATAATCTGTAGGATAAGGATCTGCGTATGGAGGATAAAAGAGCGAATCACTATTGTGGCATATCTTAAAAGTTAGTTGCAATGATTTCATCGGCTATAATTGATGTATTGCTGTCTAATATGCTGTTGATTTTGAAAGTAGATTAAGAACCAAGACACCGCTAAAGATCAAAGATATTCCTAATATTGACCATAAATATAACTTCTGATTGAAAAAGAAGTAGCCGACTAAGGAAATAAAACAGATTCCTAGTCCTGACCAAACTGCATAAGCAATTCCTAGTGGTATAGTCTTTAAAGTTATAGATAGGCAGTAAAAAGATAATGCGTATCCGATAAATGTAAAAAAAAGAAGGGGCTGGTTTGGTAAATCCTTCACTGATTTTTAGGCTTGTTGTCGTACCAACTTCGCCTAGTATGGCAATAAACAAGATAATCCAAATTTTCATAATTGATTCTCGCTGTTTTTTTAATGGCAATTCAGAGAATAAAACATTTTAAATAAAATGATAGACTTGAATTTTTATGCTTCTTGTGTGCAGCGAGTGAGGAGGTGGAATACTGTGGTGTGA
>Ga0075011_10000058_pt1 | contig 53494 bp, 47 predicted proteins | sample TARM_MetaG_T_14_FD_72354 | JGI IMG/M metagenome (GOLD analysis project Ga0075011, IMG submission 72354) | Freshwater microbial communities from Pennsylvania, USA, analyzing microbe dynamics in response to fracking - TARM_MetaG_T_14 | ecosystem: Environmental > Aquatic > Freshwater > River...
CTTTATAAGTTGCTGGGTGCCAATCGGCGCCTTCGTGAAGGCTTGAGCCTAGTGCGGTGAAAGTTGCACGCTGGGTTCTTAGAGGGACGACGCTTGGTAACAGGTGTCGTCTACTCGACATATTCAATTTACATACGTCAAAAATACAGTTATTCACAGAACTCCAAGTTAAAAAGCGGAGCGAACGCCTGCATCGATTCGCCACTGAAAAACACGTGTAATAATTTCGCGTCCGGCTGTAAATACCCCTTTCAAAGCTCTCATAAGCTCGCTATTGCAATATTGGCTCGTTTTAACCACACCAGTATCAATATCAACTGAAAGCTCGTAATAAGGCTTAAAGAGCTGTTCTTTACGCAAACTAAACACTCCACCCATTTTTTGAGTAAACACTTTCCAGTTGCCAGAATCTGCCGCTTCAACTATTTCCTTAGCTAGTTGAGCCAGACCTTCTACACTCTTCAAACGTCTTAGCTCTCGCCATACAGTAACCGAGCAACCGCCTAACTGCTGAAATTGACGAATCCCCCAGCATGACGCCCAAGCGTCAACACGGGCTGCCGCATCTCTTGGATCCTCGCCGTAAACACCATCTTCTAAATCACTACCGTCAATATTCTTTGAAATGTATTTAGCTATGTAGCCTGTCGCACTTCCTTTCGACGGGTCTATTTTTACTTCAGTAAATCGGTGTTCAGTCGCACCGCTCTCGTCTCCATCTTCGCGTAAAGCGTACTCACGCATAATATTTACCATTTCTTTGTAACGGCTAGGCTCAACAAACAAAAGTAAGTGCCAGTGTGGTGTGCCGTCATGCTGTGGCTCTGCCACACGAAAACCATAGAAACGGATATTTAGCCGATTCAGTTTCGAGCGCATTAACTGCCAAATGTTATTAAGATATTGCTGTCCATCTAATGGGGTATACCCTTCCCACTTCGGATTCTCATGACCTGATTTTGAGTAGCTACGGTGGTATTTAGATGGGCAGGTGATAGTAAGAAAAGTTGCCTCATGTCCTAATTCCTTGGCTAAGTCTTCAAACCCTCTTGCTCTCATCATCAGTTCACCTTTGCGAATCGTTGGGTTAGATACTCCTTTCTGAGACAGTTCAAACAAAGAGAAACTTTGACCAAGCTCATTTGTGGCAATCGTATTTTCTAAGTAAGCACGCTGATAGTCTTTCTGACGAATTCGAGCCAATAGCGTTGGATATGAACAATATAAACTCTTCTGGTTATTCACCTGGTTAAGGTGATGTAGAACCGCTTCAATGTTTTGTCTTAACGACTTTCTGAGTTTTCTTAGCCACCATTTATGGTCTCCATAGCGACTTAACTCACCATTTCGACTGTAATTCACAGTTGTCTGATTAACACCCTGCTGCTGAACAAAAAGACGAACACAATATAAAGCCAATTCATCGTCCAAATACTGACGACGCAGGGCTAATGTAGACTTAGCCAAATGCTTCGCTTTAGCTCTAAGGTCATCTTCTGACAGGTTTAACTCAAGTTTGCTTAAAGGGATAGAGAGCTTTCTAGCAACATTGTCTGTCGTAACACGAAGGTAGGTATTGCGTTCAAACTTACTCGGCTGGCGTAAATATTCGTTTAGCAATAAACGTTGAATTTCTAGCGGAAACGGAGAAAGCCTTTGTTCAACAAAGGCTCTGTCGTCACGGTCAACAAAAGTTAGATCAAGGCAACTCATACCGCTGCCTTCCCTTTAGCTGTTATCGAATAAGCATCCCAGCGAACCCCATAAACTAGTTTAGGGATACTACTGATAAGTCCTTCCTCAACTAGCTTATCGATAGTCTTACTAAAAACCCGAACAGGAAGACGTCTTTTCGGAACAATGTCACCACGTTTAGGGCAATTTTCATCTGAACAGACTTCAAATGTTCGTCCGGTGCTCATCCAAAGTAATAAATAGATTTGGTCTTTGGTCAGGTTAAGCATAGTTAAATACCTCCTGAGACAGATGGTCTAACTTAGTATGGCTTTCTAACCACTGGTCTAAGTCTTCTTTTAGATAACGGACAGCACGTCCGATTTTGATAAATGGTGGGGCATCGGTACGGTTTTTACGTTGCCCTTCCATTCTAGCCTGACGTAGAAATGAACGGCTCATTCCGATATAGACAGCAGTTTCCTGCTCTGTGTATGCGCGTTTCCCAACGGTAGCGAGTGACATGTTGTTGTCTCCTTGTGTTTATGGAGACTCAACAATAAGCAGTACATATCGTCATATGACGATATGTATGACGTTCTCTATGACGTTAATTTCGACCTTGCTCTTTGATGTACTTTTTCACTTTATAAACTGTGTTTTTTCTAAACGTTTCGTATGTTAATTCATTAACCGTTTCCACATTTTTCCCAAACCATGAAATGTTTGTTTGTGTCATTTCATCGATAACACTATCAACGTCATAAACTCTCGGTTCATTGTGATTCACATCCTTTCGTAGCATATTCCATAACTTGTCCGCTCTAGCATCCGGAACATCTTTTAAAATACGAAAAACAATTTGCTCCAAAGGATTAGTAATCACATTAACGTCGAAATTATCTGATAGAGTAACTACCTCTGACTTTCTTAGCTTTATAGCTATTTCTTCTAGATCTAAACGAATATCCTGTGGCTGAACAAGCACTGAAGACGATTGAAAATAGCTTTTATTATCAAAATCTACTGACATATCAGCATTACCGATACTTGCCAATTTAGATAAAAAATACTTCCCCATCTCGTTTAATGATTGCCCGACTTCAACTTTTGTGAAAGCAACAAAAGGTTTATCCGATTTGGAAACACTACGAATAATTTTAAATCGACTATTTGAAATATTTCCAAAACATCGCTCAGGTTCAACCCAGCCAGAAACTTTATCAGGCTGCAAAACAAGTACTCTTTCAACCATTTGTTTCTGATTTGTTCTAGCAAACTTTCGGGAATCCGATGCAGATAATTGCACAACGCCATCATATTTGAATACGCAAGACACAGCGTCTTTGCCTTGTGATAGATGTGCAGCTGCCATAGAACGTAGATTGACAACAGCACAGAACGATAGTTTTTCTTCTTCTACAAATTCCAAAATGTCGCCTTTGGAAAAATTGGTACATAACTCAATTTCATCTAATCGTATAAATCGCCGCTTTAAAACTGTCATTTAACCCACTTAGCTATGTATGTAATGTTACCTAACGTTAAGTTACGTAATGTTATATAACGTTACGTAAGAGAATTTAGATTCGAAATACGTTTTAAATGATTTCAAATAGGTTTGAAATTCATTAGGTTATATTGTTTAAAATAACTCACGTTTTTAGCCAATAAGATTAACTGCCGCTGCTTTGTGCTCTGGAGCAAGGTGCGCATAACGTAACGTCATTTTGAGATCAGCATGACCAAGTAGCTCACGAACTGTGTTTAAGTCGACGCCAGCCATAACCAACTTACTGGCAAAGTGGTGGCGTAAATCGTGGAAGCGGAAATTTTCAATCTTGGCGTTGCTAAGAACTCTCATCCAAGGTTTCTTAACATCGGTAATAGCCTCCTCACCAGCACCAACAAACACAAACTCAGAATCAAGATTTTGTGTCCGCCAAGTTTTAAGCACCTCAAAGACCGTATTGTTCAACGGTACATTTCGAATCATCTTAGATTTTGCATTCTGTGCCGTTACCGTTAAGTAACCTTTATCGAAAGAAATCTCTCTCCATCGAAGTGAAAGCAGTTCACCTCTACGCAGACCTGTATTTATAGCAGTAATGACAAGCGGCTCAAGATAATCGACATAATGAACATCATCAAACGTAGGAAACTGCATTAGGTTGCGCTCTTTCCTGAATTGGTTTGCCGACGCTCTTTGTGACCTAACCTCTTTATCCCGTGCTTTTAAGGATTTGAACAAAGCCTCTTCTTCGACAGCCGTCAGGTAACGTATACGGGTGTTATCTTCTCGAACTAACTTAATACTTTTGAAGTTATGCTTTTCTATCAGTTCCCACTCAATAGCACGGTTCATTGCAGCCTTAAGTCGATTAAAGGAATAAGTAATCGTTGCAGGTGACACGCCTTGTTTTCGACGTTCAGTAACCCACTGCTGCAAATCCCATGAGGAAATGGAATCTAGGTTCATATCTAGGAACAAGCTAAAAGCAGAAGTGATATTTCTATAGGCTTTATTAGCAGTTTTAGGATTTAGAGCCACCAAATATGGCAAGTAAGTATTTTTGAGGTATGAGCCCAAAGTAAGGTTCTTTCGTTCCTCTTCTTTCTTGGCTACTTGTTTCTCTTCTTGAACATTCACACCACTCACTACTCGCCCAGAAAGCTCTTTAGCCTGATCTCTTGCCTGAGCAGGAGTAAGAACGTTGGCAGAACCTATTAAGTAATTATGCTGCTTACCGTTAAAGCGATAGAAAAGGTAATAGTTAATATGTCCCTTTGGTGAAATCCGCGCATGAAAACCGGATACCTCCGTATCGTTTAGCCTTTTGTCTTCCACCTTAAGGCTTTTGATTGTCGCTGTAGTGATTTTTTTAGTTATCGGCATAAATGACCCACTTTTATCAAAACACCGCGCTGTGTATCACCTATGTAGCAAAACGCGATTTCTGTGTAGCAAATATGTAGCAGACTCATTATATTCAGACGAACAAGAATGAACAACAAAAAACAAGTAACCAGAATATTATTACTTAAAAACAACAAGTTAACTTAACATCAAAGTTCATCGCTGTTCATTGAGAAACACTAAAAAAAGCCTCTCCTAAGGGGCAGGTCACAGGTTCGAATCCTGTCGGGAGCGCCAGTTAAAACAACGTCTTAGCTTATTTTTTAGCTAAGGCGTTTTTGTTTGTGTCTACCAAGTCCCCACTCTACAAATCAAGTTGCAAGACAATTCCTACATGGGGTTACAAATTGAACTGCAATTAGTACGGTCTACACAAAATACTTTGCGATAAAATCTTCGATAGGGAGTGGTTTTTCGAAGAAGAACCCCTGGTATTGGTTAATATCGAGTGCATGAAGGTAATGGTATTGCTCTATGGTTTCCACACCTTCAGCAAGCAGTTCGATGTTGTTATATTTGGCAAGGTTAATAATAGAGTCCAAAACCCGGGTGTTTTCACCTTCGGTAATGGTACTGATAAAGGTTCGATCTATTTTTATCACATCAATTTTTGAATTGATTAAATACTTCATTGAACAATGCCCGGTACCAAAATCATCCAGTGCGATAATGACACCGTTATCTTTCAATTTATTAATGTAAGAAATAAAAAGAGCATTATTAAATTCATAGCGCTCTGTGATTTCAAGTGCAACTTTAATCGGTTTATTAGCCAATGCTCTCTGTAACCAGCCTACGTCTTCGTATAGGTCATTGGTATCAAATTGTATTGCACAAACATTAAACGCTAAGTGAAACTGATTACTCCTTCCGAAGTCAGTATATTTGAAACGCTGAACACATTTTTTCATTAGTATTCTGGTTATTTCTATGATCTTGCCGTTTGCTTCAACATCGTCAATAAAATCGCCGGGAGCAATAATACCTTTAGTAGGGTGAATCCACCGCACAAGGACTTCAGCACCAATTAACTTTCCATCGATATTAAAAACCGGTTGTAAGTATGGGTGAAACTGAGATTGTTTTATCGCTCGATTTACACTCCAATAATTGATTTTAAACTTGTCAAAAATGGGAGAGTCTTTATTGACCAAAATTAAAAATGCAACCGTCCAGAAAAAGATGATAAACCCGTGATTAATAATTAGATACTTGAAGAAAGAATATACATCAATATTAAAACCCACTTCAAAAAGCTTATCATCAGGTAAGTCAGTACTGTTCGAAAAAACACCCCCTTTATTAAGGCATGCATTAAACAGTTTGATATAGATACTGTACTCAGGGTATCTATCAACCAGTTCGATGAGAGATTCCGGGTACAGCGCAAAATAGGTAGCGTACCTTGTGCTATAAGAGATTTTTAGTACGATAACACCGGTGTCGTCTGGAATCATAACTCCCGAGTAAGGCACTTTAGCCACATAGAGTAGCTTTATCTTACCAGCTTTATCTACTTTGTTTTTTACTGAAAATCCATTTAAGGATTTTATCGAAGAACAGGTTATTATATGCCCGTCTGTCATCCCTATACTTCTAATATTTCTATTAATCAGTAATAATTTTGCGTGTTTTTCAAGAAATTCGGGACAATGGCTTACCGGCATATGGCTAACCATTTCTTCTTGATAATATTTAACATTGCTAGAAACAAGGCGGTCTACTTCATTTGCAACCTTTTCAGCAATAATATTTGAGTCATTATAATATTTAGCAAGCGACAATAATAAAATGAGTGATAGACCTAAAAGGTAAATATAGTTGTTTGTCGATTTTTTAAGTTTCATCTTATCTATCAGCCTTAATATAACCAACAGAAACTAATGTAATTAAGACAAACTTATCCATAAGAAAATATTACTTCCCTTGAGTAAAAGGCCACGGCTTAACCAAAGCAAGTTCACACTATGGCTATGTAGCACATGTGATAGACACTAAATTTGCGTGATATTTAACCACCAAATAAATGTAACACAAGTAATAATTCTCATTTTTGATAAAAACATGAACTAATCATGATATTCCCACGCGATTAATGACAAATCAATCAATAGAAATTTCTGAAAACAGTTATTGGAAATCCATCATAGGCAGAATTATCAGGCTGAAGAGCAGTGACAGCAGAAAATAAAGCCGCATAGAATGAAAGTGGAAAGTGACGGTATAATGTATGGTGGATCAAAAAGGCTAGCACGATGCTAGCCTTGTTTATTTCATCTGATAGAAAGCGAAATGGTTAACCAAAGTTACGGCTTAGCCCATTAATATAGCTGGCACTTTTATGTACTTCACAAGCGTTTTCGTTGGCTTCTCGAACCATAGAAACATTCTTGTTTGCAACATTTTGGATATTGATAACATTCTGACTGATATCTTCGGTAACCAGACTTTGCTGTTCCATCGCTGTCGCTATTTGCATTGATTGGTCTTCGAGTAAAGCGATCATCTCAATCACACTCGTCATCAGTTCTTGAAGGCCTTGCGCCTCAGTATTGCAATGTTGAGACTTATCCTGATTTTCTATCATAGACTTCTGCCATGTCTGCATTGAGCTCTGCAGGTTTGTTACCGAAGTCTGAATATTTTTGGTTGCAAGTTGGGTTCGACCAGCTAAGGTTCTGACTTCATCAGCGACAACAGCAAACCCTCTTCCCTGCTCACCTGCACGGGCTGCCTCTATTGCTGCGTTTAACGCTAGTAAGTTGGTCTGATCAGCAATCCCCTGAATTTCCCCCATTACATTAGAGATCTTGTTCGTATCTTCCACCAGCTGTAATAAGCTTTGCGCTGCCTGGCCGATGTCATGTGTCAGTTCACCGAGGTTATTACCATTCGTCTTTAAAGACTCAGCCGCAATATTACACTTGCTTGTCACTTCCTGAACATAATCGTGTGAAGCCGTTGTGGAACTGTTTACCTCCTGAATAGAGGCATTCATCTGAGTGGTTGCTGTGGAAAGCTGTTCCAGAAGTTCACTTTCTTTCTGCAAACTGTTAAGCGATGTCTGGCTAGTCGTACCGAGTCGCTCGGATATTCCCAGTAAGGTTTTTCCAGAATCAGCACTACGTCCTAATATTGTTCTGATTTTCGCCCTTTGTATTTCGGCCATATAGGCAACTTTACTACTGGTACCCGTGCCACAATAGACCACGCGTGAAGGGCTATTAAGAAGGTCTGTTCGTTTTTGCAGGAACGCAGGCAATTGGAACAACTCATTAAAAAACACCGCCGATAATAAACCAATGCCAGCCAGAATGATTAACATCATCCATAATCCGGCGAACCAATAAGCACTACCACATAAGGCTAACACTATCGCGGCGGCGGCTGTACGTTGAAACGTTAGCCGCTCTCTCAGCGGAAATGGGCTCTTACCCCGATTAATGCTCTTATACAGTCGTTCTGCTGATTCAACATCCTTACGGGAGGGGCAATGACGAACAGACTGATAACCCACAATTTGATTATTCTCAAACAGTGGCGTAACAAACGCGTCAACCCAATAATAATCGCCATTCTTACAGCGGTTCTTGACCATACCCCGCCAGCTCTTACCTCTTTTTAGCTGCCCCCACATATCTGCGAATGCTGCTTTGGGCATATCCGGGTGACGAACAATATTATGAGGCTTTCCGATCAATTCTTCGGCACTAAAACCTGCGACACGACAAAATTCTTCATTCGCATAGGTAATGATGCTTTTTGTATCCGTCGTTGAAACTAAAAATTCCGTTTTGGGAAAGGTGACTTCCTTACCTTTTGATGTTGAGCTAGCCAAATCGTGCTTCCTTTATATTATTATTAACCATTTGATTTGTATGGGTTATCAATCCTAATTTCCCACTCTTAATCATGACTATTCACAAAATACACAATAGTAAAAAAAACATTAAACTGAAGCGTCAGGTTTCACTCAAGTTAACAAACTGTGATCATAGTTACCCTTGGGGTAATGTTTGTTACATTGAACGACATTACTGTGAACCCATTGCCAAGGCGCTCAATAATTAACCAGCCTGTTTAATTTCAAGTCTAGAATACATTTTCCAGTTTCGTCTAATTCTGACTCAATTTTGATAAAGCAAAAATTGAATCGACTAGACTGTTTATTCTCGTTCTGCAGGAATTCATCTAAAATTATTAAAGTCTGTTGACATCTGAGTGAGCCCCAACTCCATAGGCAAACTCTGCGATGGAATGCGTGAGCCTGAGTAATACCAGCGCAACTTAGGGTCCAAACGGTATAAATATGCCCATGAAAAAAAGTAACCTTGAAACGAATACTGGCCATCGATTTATCTCTAAAGCCAAAACAGCCTATAAGATTCATATCCATACACCGGACGATAACGTAATGCATCGCTCTGTTGGATATATACGTATTGGAGAAACAAAAGGGTTAAAAAAAGCAATTAAATTGCGCAATGAACTGGGAAGAGAAATGTGGGGCAAACACTGGCGGCGTATCCTGAAAGATCCTTATCTGATGACTCGGTTACCGCATAGCCTGGAGCCTAAAATCATATACAAACCCCGGCCCACAAGTGATAACCCGAATAGCAGAGATGCCTGTTATATCGCGGCCTGGCGTAATTACGATAGTCAGGGTCACTGCACGTTTAAAAGTGTGGTTTGTTCGATTAATAAACACGGTAAACTTGCCGCCTACACAAAGACCAAAAAAGCGCTGTTAGATGCCCATAAAGATTGTTTAGATATTTTGGTTTATATGGGGCGCTTAAGCAGTATTGATTTAAAGTAACGGAACCATGACAACTCACTTGCTCCTATTATAGAGTATTAACCGCGTTTATTCCCCCAATACGATTATTTAACTTAATGTTTTAAAAGAAGAAAAACAAACATAAAAAAAGCTGCAGATATTCAATCTGCAGCTTGTGAATCAAATGTTTTCTCTGAGTTTATTGAGCGTTTGCTTCACGCTGCTCAATAAACTCAATCGCCATTTTAATACGCGCGATCACTCGTTCTTTACCAACAAGCTGCATTACCGCATCCACGGAAGGCGATTGACCACCACCAGTAACAGCAACACGCAGTGGCATGCCAATTTTACCCATACCAATTTCAAGCTCTTTACACACTTGTGCAATCACCTGATGCAGAGCTTCTGTTGTCCACTCTGTTAATGCTTCAATTTTAGTCAGAGCAAGCGCTAATGGCTCTTTTGCAACACCACGCAGGTGCTTCTTAGCCGCACCAGCTTCAAACTCAGAGAAGTCTTCATAGAAGTAGCGTGATTGCTGAGCAAGCTCAACCAGCGTGTTACAACGCTCACCAACCAGCGTTACAATCTCTTCCAGAGCCGGGCCATTCGCTTTATTGATACCCTGATCATCAAAATGCCACTCCAGATGCTTTGCAACGTGTGACGGTTCTGAAGTCTTAATGTAATGGTTATTCAACCAAAGGAGCTTATCGGTGTTAAACGCAGATGCTGACTTAGAAATTGCATTCAGGCTGAACAGTTCAATCATCTCTTCCTGAGTGAAGATTTCCTGATCACCGTGTCCCCAGCCCAGACGAACTAAGTAGTTAATCAGCGCTTCCGGTAAGTAACCTTCATCACGATATTGCATCACAGACACAGCACCATGACGCTTAGAAAGCTTCGCACCATCATCACCCAGAATCATTGCACAGTGTGCGAACGTTGGTACTTCTACACCCATCGCTTTATAGATGTTGATTTGACGAGGCGTATTGTTGATATGGTCTTCACCACGGACAACGTGGGTAATACCCATATCGTAATCATCCACGACCACACAGAAGTTGTATGTCGGAGAGCCATCGGTACGACGAATAATCAAATCATCGAGTTGATCGTTGCGAATTTCGATGCGGCCACGAATTTGATCATCAAAGACAACGCTACCTTCTTTCGGGTTACGGAATCGAATAACGCATGGATCACCTTCTTTTGCTGCTGCATTTGCCGCTTTAATTTTAGGGTGATTAGCATCATAACGAGCCATTTCTTTGTTCGCTTCCTGCTCTGCACGGATCTCGTCAAGCAGTTCTTTAGACGCATAACACTTGTAAGCTTTGTCTTCAGCGAGTAGCTGTTCAACCACTTCGTTATAACGGTCAAAACGTTTTGTTTGGTAGTAAGGACCTTCGTCCCAGTCAAGACCAAGCCAGCTCATACCCTCAAGGATCGCATCTACCGCTTCTTGTGTGGAACGTTCAATATCTGTGTCTTCGATACGTAAAACAAATTCACCGCCCTGGCTTTTGGCATATAACCAGGAATATAGAGCTGTACGTGCACCACCTACGTGAAGATAGCCTGTTGGGCTTGGGGCAAAACGAGTTTTAACCGTCATTTGACTTCCTTAAAGATATAAACAGCAACGGTTTAACTACCGCTGCAATTGAAAGGATAAAATTTGGCGTCATTTTAACACCGATGGCTAAATCCACAATGGCGGATTATTTCATATTCAGCGCTTGTCGCCCGTGTTGAGCAAGTAACCCTGTATAAATTTAGACCGATGCTTACTTGACCTTACCTTTGGGTGAAGGTTTATGCTTAGTATAAATCTTATGGAAAGGAGGTATCATGAATCACTACGCATTACCTTTATCTGGTTTGAGCTGTATGGGATGCGCGCGTAAAGTTGAACGTCAACTGAACTCAGATTTTACCGTTCAGATAGATGACTTATCTCCAACATTTATTGAACTGGATGTCGACTCTTCGCTTGATAATGTACTCGACAGTATCGAATCTCTTGGTTATCAGGCGGGTTATTCACTGACATTTGAGCTTCAGGGCTTAAATTGTGGTAAATGTGTCAATAAACTCACGCAACATCTGCAATCGTTCGATGATATCGCCCGCTTATCTGTTACTAAAAACTCACTGTCAGTTGTCACCACAACGACCAAAGAGGACATCATAGACAGAGTTTCGCAAGTCGGTTATCAGGCGAAAGTAACAGCTGAGCATCCAGATCAGGAAGAAAAATCAGATGTCGAAACGGCGAACAGTGCTGTTATTCAACAAGAGCCAGTTGAAACCAGTAGCTCTGAAAAGCAAAACTCTGACCAATCAGTGAGTACTAACTTGCTGATAAAAGGTATGACTTGCGCAAGTTGTGTCTCTTCAGTAGAGAAAGCTCTGCTTTCAGTTTCCGGTGTGAATAAAGCTCAGGTAAATCTCGCCGAACAAAGCGCCTTAGTGATTTCAGATCAGGATGTCACCTCTCAATTGATTGATGCGGTTCAGTCTGCAGGCTATCAGGCCGAATGGAATGACGATCCGGAACAACAACAGCAAAAACAAAATAGCCACTTAGAAAGCATTAAACGTGAACACAGACGAAATGCCATATTAGGTCTGGTTATCGGCGTTCCGCTCATGGCTTGGGGAGTGCTGGGTGGCAGTATGATGATTCAGACCAACAGCGATCAATTAACCTGGGGGGGTATCGGTGTAATTTGTTTAGCACTCTTAGCCACCGCAGGACGGGGCTTCTTTACTAGTGCATGGCAAGCACTTACTCACGGCAGAGCGACTATGGACACTTTGGTAGCACTTGGTACCGGTGCTGCATGGTTGTACTCCATCGTCGTGGTTATCTTCCCTCAGGGATTTCCGGAAACAGCCCGCCACGTTTATTTTGAAGCCACCGCGATGATCATTGGTTTGATTTCGCTGGGTCACTACATTGAAGCGAAAGCTAAAGCCAAAACAACACAATCATTACAGGCTTTAATCAGCTTACAACCTCAATACGCTACTCAGGTTTCTGAACACGGAGACGAAACCATTGCGATTTCTCAAATAACGCAAGGAATGAAGTTAAGGGTTAAGCCCGGAGAGAAATCCCCCGTCGACGGTACGGTTGTCGAAGGCAACTCTTATGTTGATGAATCGATGTTAACCGGTGAACCAGTTCCGGTGGCCAAATCGGCTGGCAGCACAGTCTCGGCAGGGACGATAAATCAGGATGGCAGTTTAATCATTGAAGCCACGGGTATTGGTTCACAAACCATGCTGTCACGAATCATCAAAATGGTTCGCCAGGCACAGAGCAGTAAGCCTGCCATCGCCAAAATGGCAGACCAGATATCATCCGTGTTTGTGCCGACTGTCGTTCTGATTTCCATCATTTCTGCCGCCATTTGGTACTGGTTTGGTCCGGAGCCAAAAGTCAGCTATATGCTGGTTATTGCGACCACGGTTTTAATTATTGCCTGTCCATGTGCTTTGGGCCTAGCAACACCGCTTTCGGTCACCGTTGGCGTCGGAAAAGCGGCAGAAATGGGTATATTAATACGTGATGCCGATGTCCTTCAGTCTGCCAGTAAATTAAACACCGTGGTATTTGATAAGACCGGTACACTGACTCAGGGTAAGCCCAGTGTGCAGAAAGTTGTGACTCTGGATGGCGAAGAGCAACGACTCTTAAACTTAGCCTACGCACTTGAGCAGCATTCCGAACACCCACTGGCGAAAGCGGTTTGCCAGTTTGCAAAAGACAAGCAAGCTCATCCAGCAACGATTGATAACTTTACAAACCTGAGAGGTCAGGGGCTGCAGGCCAATTATCAGTCTCAGGAAGTCAATATTGGTTCGATTAATTATCTTGAGTCACTGAATATTGATCTTTCGTCAGGTCAGGAAGCAATTCAGGACTTTGCAGACAACGCCTGGACACCTGTGGCAATTGCTCTAGATCACCGGTTAATTGGCTTAATTGCGATTGCCGACCCGATCAAAGACTCTGCACCGCAAGCAATAAAAGCACTCAATGAAATGGGCATTCATACCGTAATGCTGACCGGTGATAATCAAAATGTGGCTGATTCCATCGCCAAGAAATTAGGTATTGCCGAAGTGATCGCTCAGGTTCTACCGGATCAGAAAGCTGAGCATATTAAACAGCAACAAGACAAAGAGCGAATTGTTGCTATGGTCGGTGATGGAATTAACGATGCGCCGGCGCTTGCTCAGGCTAACATTGGTATTTCAATGGGTAGTGGTAGCGATGTCGCTATCGAAAGTTCGCAAATGACCCTATTGAATTCATCACCTCTGGCTGTCGTGAGTGCAATTGAACTGTCACAGGCAACGATTAAAAACATGAAGCAAAATCTGTTTGGGGCTTTCGTTTACAACTCTTTCGGAATCCCGATTGCCGCAGGTGTACTCTACCCTGCGTTTGGTTTCCTGCTCAGCCCGGTAGTTGCAGGTGCGGCCATGGCTCTGTCATCCATTACCGTAGTCAGTAATGCTAACCGACTGCGTTTGGTTAAAACACGCTTTCACTCTTAGGACATTTATCCTAACAAACAGGTGTGTGCCTCAATTCCATGAGGTACACACTTCTCCTCAATAGCTAAATGCACCTGATTCAGCTAATCTGTCCTAATTACAATAAATAACAGGATTTGAACATGATGGCATTTGTGCGGGCCTTTCGTTGGGTACTGCCGTTCATTGTTTTTTCTGCACAGGCAGAACCACTCTACTGGCATGCAACTAACGGTAAAGTCACCCTGACAATCATCGGCTCGGTTCATGTTGGTGAGCCTTCCATGTATCCGCTACCCGATGCGATCTATCAATCTCTTATTCACAGTGATGGATTAATTGTTGAATCTGACACTTCACAACCACAAGATGTTCAATACCCTCCGACTAACCTGACGGCTCAGCAGGTACTCTCAGAAGAACAGCAATTTAACTTAGATAAAATCGCAACGGAATTCGGGATTGATAGCGCAAAGTTTCACTCTATGCCTCCCTGGAGTGCCGCGTTATCGCTACAGTTCTTACAACTTAAGAAGCTCGGCTATAACACAGAGGATGGCGTTGATGTTCATCTGATGGCAGCAGCCAAAAGTCGCGACATACCACTCATCCCTTTTGAATCGATGCAATTTCAAATCGATTTGTTAACCGGTCAGCCTGAAGACGGCAAAGAACTTCTGGTCAGCATCATTGACGAATGGGAAACCAATAGAGAAATGACTCAATGCATGATAGAGAGCTGGAAAGCAGGCGACAGCAAAAACCTTGAAAAAATGATGTTGCTGACCGAGATGTCTCCAGAAATGGAACAGGCTTTTGTTCATCAAAGAAATCAGGACTGGGCTGATAAGTTAAGCTCGGGCAACTTTCTGCCCAACCCGAACGGCCAATATGTGATGATCGTTGGTGCCCTTCATTTAATTGGCAAAGACAATGTTATAGAACTACTGAAGCAGAAAGGCTTTCAGATCTCTCAGGGAAACCAGAGCAAAAAAGCCGATTGTCTGTTTTTCTAGAATACGGTCGGTGAAGAGCCAGAACTCGAACTTCAGGCGAACCCCCACTCTGTTCGAATCCTACTTATTATCTTCTAAAACGACGAAAGCCCAGCGTAATGCTGAGCTTTCTAAAAGTGGTCGGTGAAGAGCCAGAATTCGAACATCAGGCGAACCCCCACTCTGTTCGAATCTTACTTATTATCTTCTAAAACGACGAAAGCCCAGCGTAATGCTGAGCTTTCTAAAAGTGGTCGGTGAAGAGGGATTCGAACCCCCGACCCTCTGGTCCCAAACCAGATGCGCTACCAAGCTGCGCTATTCACCGAGACTGTTTTTTTATTTGGATTTAACAAGCAGAGGGTCGCCCTCTGGTCCCGCTATTCCAAAATCGGGATGCGCTACCAAGCTGCGCTATTCACCGAGTACGTTCCGTTGGGAACGGATGCGTATATTACGGATTCTGACTCACGACGCAAGTCATTTAATTAAGTTTTTTCTGTTTTTATCTCAATCGCTCAAAAACCCAACGAATCACCTATAAATGTGACCAAATACACATCAAAAGAAACAACAGCGTAACCTCTTCACTACATTTGATCCAGATCAGTGTGCACTTTTTAGCCTGATTTTAACTTAGAGGTGTCTTCAGACACTTAAGAGGAAATATTATGGACTTATGGCTAGATCTCCTATTTGGTAATGCGGTAGGGCTATCTTCGATGCTGGTTATATTCGGCGCTATAGGGCTCATGCTGTTCTACGGCAGCTATTTCATCTATAAAGTGATGAACGACAAATCTCCTCACTAGATCGCTTAGCATCTATTATTAAATAGAATCACGCTTTGCACCGGAGCCGATGACTTGTCAGCTCCGGTTTTTTATGTCTGTTGCAAAGCAACGGCCACTGCTTGTCATAACAGGGCTCGTTACTCAAAATAACCAGTTTTCCTCCTGTACTGACTAACATAATTGTGATTGCTTCCGTCTTTTCGGTTGCTATACTCCGGGTATTCTTCGGTTTAGCCTACTTAGAGATATTCCTATGTCTAATGACGACTTCCAGCCTCACGATGATATCGAGCTTTTTCAGCAAATGATGGGCGATGTAAAACCTATCAAACAGGATACGGCTGAATTAAACAAATCGCATACCGTTACAGATACTCACCTGGCTAAGCGTGAAGCCGCAATCAGCCATTCTGATAATGACCCAGACTATCTATCCATCGACCATGCGCCGATGCTCAAACCGGATGACCATGTAGAGTTTAAACGCAATGGTGTTCAGGACGGCGTGTACAAAAAGATGCGGCTCGGTAAATACCCGATTCAGGCTCGACTCGATTTGCACAGAAAAACTCTTAAGCAGGCACGGGATGAAGTGATTGCATTCGTCAATCAGTGCATGAGAATGGATATACGCACTGTGATTATTGTGCATGGTAAAGGGGAGCGCTCTAACCCCCCAGCACTGATGAAAAGTTTTGTTGCTCACTGGTTAACACAGATAAAAGAAGTTCAATGTATACACAGTGCTCAACGTTTTCACGGTGGTACAGGCGCTTTATACGTCCTGTTTAAGAAAAGCACTGAGAAGAAACTTGAGAACCGGGAGCGACACCAGAAACGCTTAGGATAAAACGTTTAATTTCATGCTCACCTTTAGGTTACTTGCTCATCGATAGCTGTTAGAATGCGCCACCATTAATCGACTTCTGGATCCAGAAGTTCCATTCCGTTGTGAAACGTCAGGGGAAAATATGTCACAAGCACAAGGTAAACGATTAAACAAATTCATCAGTGAAACTGGGTTCTGCTCACGTCGTGAAGCCGATAGGCTGATCGATCAAGGGCGGGTCACGATTAACGGTAAGGTCCCGGAAATGGGCACCAAAGTGACCGATTCAGATGAGGTTCTTGTTGACGGTAACCCACTGCGAGCTAAAGAAAAACCTATCTATATCGCTCTCAATAAACCCACCGGCATTACCTGTACGACAGAAAGAGATATTCCGGGCAATATTGTTGACTTTATCGGCCATAAAAGCCGTATATTTCCCATTGGTCGCTTAGATAAACCCTCTGATGGTCTGATTTTCCTGACAAACGATGGCGATATCGTAAATAAAATTCTTCGTGCCGGAAACAATCACGAAAAAGAATACGTTGTACGCGTTGACAAGCCAATCACCGATGACTTCTTAAAGCAAATGGCGTCAGGCGTTAAAATCCTCGATACCGTTACCCTGCCCTGTCAAATAAAGAAAGAGACCAAGTTCTCTTTTCGTATCGTATTAACTCAGGGCTTAAACCGACAGATTCGTCGTATGTGTGAAGCTCTCGGTTATGAAGTGTTCAAACTACGTCGGGTGCGTATTATGAACATTTCTCTCGACGGTATCCCTAATGGACAATGGCGTTACTTAACCGATGATGAAGTAGCTCAAATCTTAGCCATGTGTGAAAGTTCAACCGGAACGGAAGAAGCTTCAAAAGTTGACAGCAAAGGGCAACGAATTCGTAAAGCCACTGATGCGAAATTGTTTGATAGCCGGGAAGAAAACCTGAACTCAAAAGCACGTCGTAATCAAAAAGCGAAAACTTTTCAGGGACACAATGCGGAAAACTTCCGTCATGCGCCAAACTCGAAAAAAGGTCAGGCAAAAACAACACAAGGTAATAAAAAACCTCAGAATCAGCGTTCAGTAAAAAACCACGATACAAAGGTTAAACCTCAACCTTCAGGCAAACCACGTGTTGGCGGAACGCTCAGCCTGAAAAAGTAAAAAAGGGAGCTTTCGCTCCCTTTCAAAGTAAACTTTACTTTGTTCCAAAGATTTTATCGCCAGCGTCACCCAGACCCGGAACGATATAGCCTTTGTCATTCAATTTTTCATCAATAGCCGCAGTGTAAAGTTCAACATCCGGATGCGCTTTTTTCAGTGCTTCAATCCCTTCAGGAGCAGAAACAAGCACAAGAACTTTAATCTGGTTACAACCTTGCTCTTTTAGTAGATCGATAGTGGCAATCATAGAACCACCCGTTGCCAGCATAGGGTCAACAACCAGAGCAATACGCTCTTCGATGTTAGACGCTAGCTTGTTAAAGTACGGAACTGGCTCTAATGTTTCTTCATCACGGTAAATACCGACAACACTGATACGTGCACTTGGGATATGCTCTAAAACACCATCCATCATGCCTAAACCGGCACGTAGAATTGGCACAACAGTGACTTTTTTACCTTTAATCTGGTCAACTTCAACAGGACCATTCCAACCATTAATGGTTACTTGCTCAGTTTCAAAGTCTGCAGTTGCTTCATAAGTTAACAGGCTACCAACCTCTGTTGCTAACTCACGAAAACGCTTAGTGCTGATTTCGCCTTCTCTCATTAAACCAATTTTGTGTTTCACAAGAGGGTGCTTAACTTCAACAACTTTCATTTCCATCTCCGGCATAATTTAAATAAACCCACAGATTATACACCTATTTAATCTGGTTTCACGATAGGAATTCACGATAAAAAACTTACGCAAACGTTTTCCTTTTTGTTTTAAGCCCTGTAGAATAGCGCCGTTTTCATATCCAACTAAACCGAGGAACTTCCCCGTGAGCGGTAACAAGACTTCACTTAGCTACAAAGATGCTGGCGTAGATATTGATGCAGGCAATGCACTTGTTGAACGAATTAAAGGTGCTGTAAAGCGTACTCGTCGCCCAGAGGTAATGGGTGGCATTGGCGGCTTTGGCGCACTGTGTGAACTTCCAACGAAATACAAACAGCCGGTACTGGTATCTGGTACTGACGGCGTTGGTACTAAACTTCGTCTTGCTTTGGATATGAAAAAGCATGACACCATTGGTATCGACCTGGTAGCAATGTGTGTAAACGACCTGATCGTACAAGGTGCAGAACCTCTGTTTTTCCTTGATTACTACGCCACAGGTAAGCTGGATGTAGAAACCGCTGCTGATGTGGTTACTGGCATTGCTGAAGGTTGTGTGCAGGCTGGTTGTGCGCTGATTGGTGGTGAAACAGCCGAAATGCCAGGTATGTACGAAGGCGAAGATTACGATGTTGCTGGCTTCTGTGTCGGTGTCGTCGAAAAAGAAGATATCATCGACGGCACAAAAGTCGCTGCAGGTGATGCACTTATCGCCGTAGGCTCAAGTGGCCCACATTCTAATGGCTACTCTCTGATTCGTAAGATCCTAGAAGTGTCAGGCGCAGATAAAAACGAACTGTTGGAAGGTAAAGCCGTTGGTGAACATCTGCTAGAGCCAACCAAAATTTACATTAAATCAGGCCTTAAACTAGCTGCAGAGCATGACGTTCATGCTATTTCTCATATCACTGGTGGTGGCTTCTGGGAAAATATCCCACGCGTATTACCAGAAGGTACTAAAGCGGTCATTGATGGCAATAGCTGGGAATGGCCTGCTATTTTCAACTGGTTACAACAAAAAGGTAACGTTGAAACCCGCGAAATGTACCGTACATTTAACTGCGGCGTGGGCTTGGTAATCGCTCTTCCACAAGATCAGGCACAAGCGGCAGTCAAACTGCTTGAGCAAGAAGGTGAAAAAGCCTGGGTTATTGGTGAAATTGCAGCGGCAGGCGCAGGCGAAGAACAAGTAGAGATCAAATAACCGATGAAAAGTATTGTTGTTTTAATTTCAGGAAATGGTACCAATTTACAAGCAATTATCGATGCTTGTGAGACAAGCATTCATGATGGCAAAGTAACGGCTGTTTTTTCTAATAAAGCAACGGCTTATGGCCTAGAAAGAGCGAAAAAAGCAGGGGCAGCTGCGGTATTCGTTGATCCAAAAGCATTTGAAACCCGTGATGCTTTTGATGCTGATTTGATGAAACAAATCGATGAATATGAGCCAGATCTGGTGATATTAGCTGGTTACATGCGAATTCTTAGTAACGAATTTGTGCGCCACTATATGGGCCGAATGATCAATATTCACCCGTCACTGTTACCTAAATATCCGGGCCTGAATACTTACCAGCGTGCTATCCACGCCGGTGATGAAGAGCATGGCACCAGCGTTCACTTCGTAACAGAGCAACTGGACGGTGGTCCTGTTATTCTGCAAGCTAAGGTGCCAATCTTCGATGAAGATACCGTAGAAACCCTGACAAACCGGGTTCAAACTCAGGAATACCGTATCTACCCTCTGGTAACACAGTGGTTTATTGAAGGGCGACTTGATATGAAAGACGGTAAAGCATTATTAGATGGTAAGCCGTTAGGCATTCACGGCTACGCTGACGAGTAATAAAAACAATCGGTTCAATAGCAAAAAACCGCTCTTTGATAAGAGCGGTTTTTTTATTCTAATGGCTCTGTCGGTGCTTGGTTGCCGGGTTTCTTTTCAGCAAACGCCACATCCTTCAGTTCCTCAGTGTTATTGTCGACCAATTCACCACAATGGAAAATATTAAATTCTCCCGGCTTCATGCGATGCCATTGCTCGTTACCCGTCAAAGGCTGAGTAGCTATAACCGAAACCACATCATTGGGTGTCGTTTCTTCCTGAAAGTTAATTTCAACATCTTCATCCAGCAGCACGGCATGACCAAACGGTGCACGACGCGTAATCCAATACAGATGATTAGTACAATAAGTCATTATGTACTCACCATCAGAAAGTAGCATATTGAAAACGCCTTTCGCTCTCATTTCATCACAGCACAGCGCAAGGTAACGAAAGACAGCATGCATATCTTTCGGAGGTTTCGGGTAACGATTCTCAAGCTTATCAAGCAGCCAGCAAAACGCCGCTTCACTGTCGGTTTCACCGACCGGACGATGACGCCCTGTAGGCATGTCCTGATAGCCTGTTAGCTGACCGTTGTGAGCAAAAGTCCAGTAACGTCCCCACAATTCCCGGGTAAAAGGATGAGTATTTTCCAGATTAACGCCACCACGGTTAGCCTGTCGAATATGACTGATAACGGCGCAACTTTTTATTGGATAATCCTGAACCAGTTGCGCGATTTTCGAATCACAACTCGGCTTGGGATCTTTAAAAGTTCGAAAGCCTTTGCCCTCATAAAAGGTAATCCCCCACCCATCACGATGTGGTCCGGTTTTACCTCCACGCTGCATCAATCCAGTAAAACTAAAACAAATATCAGTCGGTACGTTAGCGCTCATTCCGAGCAATTCACACATGGTTTTACTCTCTCCTACCACTTCAATATCAGGGCCGAACTTTTTTATTCCATTTCTTTCTCAATCAACTGAATAACAATGTGAATGATCTTGATATGAACTTCCTGAATACGGTCAGCATAACCAAAATGAGGAACACGGATTTCAATATCTGCGGTACCAGCCATTTTGCCGCCATCTTTACCGGTTAATGCGATGGTTTTCATACCTTTCGCTTTAGCCGCTTCAATCGCTTTCAGGATATTACCCGAGTTACCAGAGGTTGAAAGGCCGAACAGAACATCACCCGCACTACCAACAGCTTCAACATAACGAGAGAAAACAAAATCGTAACCAAAATCATTACTGACGCAAGATAAGTGGCTCGGATCGGAAATTGCGATACCAGGATAACCTGGACGATTTTCACGGTAACGACCAGTCAACTCCTCAGCGAAATGCATCGAGTCACAGTGAGAGCCACCATTACCACAAGACAGCACTTTACCACCTTGTTTAAATGAGTCAGCAATCGCTTTTGCCGCTGCTTCAATCTGAGCGATATTGTGGTCATCGCTTAGAAACTTATTCAGTACTTCAGCCGCTTCGGTCAGTTCACTTTTAATTAGATCCTGATACATAATTATTCTCTTCTTAATCTGCTTGCAGACGAACTCCCTAAATAAAAGGAAGTCAGGGGATTGAGGTCGCTTATCTTTAAGACAAAATACATTCTTATCTTAAACATAAACTGATTAACCAGAGTTTACTCAAACCTGAGATAGTAAACCATCCTCAATTACGATTTTATCCTCTGGTAACGTCAAGATATCCGGTCACAACACATCACTTCACAGACCAGTAAGCAATCCAGTGCACAAATTAGACTATTCACTCTACTTAGATCACTTTTTAGACTAAATGTTGTTTTACATTTTATTAATAAATCATTTACACTTTACTGGTTAGACCACTTAAATACATTATAAAACGCCAAATTAAATGCTGAACAATCAGCATGATTTAAAAGGACGTGACCATGGATATCTTGCTCTCTACACTCGGGTTCTTCGCAATACTAAGTGCCTGCTTATATCATCGAACCTCCCTCTTTGTTGCTCTGGCAGCACTGACCATAACCATGCTGATTCTCTCTCTGTTCGGCCCTGTTGGGATAATCGGTTGGGCTCTGTATCTCGCCGCCATTGCGGTTTTCACGGTGCCTTCCATACGTCAGAGTTTAATCAGCAATAAAGCACTACACCTGTTCCGAAAGGTATTACCGGCCATGTCTCAGACAGAAAAAGAGGCATTAGACGCAGGAACTGTTTGGTGGGAAGCCGAACTGTTTAAAGGTAAACCGGACTGGAAGCATTTACACAATATTCAGGCACCAAAGCTTAGTAAAGAAGAGCAAGCCTTTCTTGACGGCCCGGTTAACGAAGTGTGTGCGATGGTGAATGACTATCAGGTCACCCATGAGCTGGCCGATTTGCCACCAGAAGTATGGCAGTACCTGAAGGACAATAAATTCTTCGCCATGATCATCAAAAAAGAATACGGCGGTTTAGAATTCTCAGCTTACGCTCAGTCTCTGGTGCTGCAAAAACTGACCGGCGTTTCCGGTGTTCTTTCATCCACGGTAGGTGTACCTAACTCACTCGGTCCGGGGGAGCTATTACAACATTACGGTACCCGTGATCAAAAAGATTATTATCTGCCTCGTCTTGCCCAAGGCAAAGAGATCCCCTGCTTTGCTTTAACCAGCCCGGAAGCCGGCTCTGATGCTGGATCGATTCCTGACTTTGGGGTTGTATGTAAAGGTGAATGGCAAGGAAAAGAAGTTCTGGGTATGCGCTTAACCTGGAACAAACGTTACATCACTCTTGCCCCGGTTGCCACTGTACTTGGTCTGGCTTTTAAACTTCAGGATCCGGATCATTTACTCGGTGACACTCAAGACATTGGCATCACCTGTGCGTTAATTCCGACCGATCTTGAGGGTGTGGAAATTGGCAACCGCCACTTCCCTCTGAATGTACCATTCCAAAATGGTCCTACCCGAGGTAACGACATTTTTGTTCCGCTCGATTTCATTATTGGTGGGCCTGAAATGGCCGGTCAGGGCTGGCGCATGCTGGTTGAATGCCTGTCCGTTGGCCGTGGAATCACGCTTCCTTCGAACTCAACCGGTGGTACCAAAACTGCCGCTCTGGCAACCGGCGCGTATGCTCGCATCCGTCGCCAGTTCAAACAGCCTATCGGGCATATGGAAGGCATAGAAGAGCCACTAGCGCGAATTGCTGGCAATGCTTACGTGATGGATGCAGCAAGCAACTTAACCGTAGCCGGTATCGACTTGGGCGAAAAACCATCGGTAATTTCAGCCATAGTCAAATATCACTGTACACACAGAGGCCAGCAATGCTTCATTGATGCTATGGATATTGTCGGCGGTAAAGGAATTTGTCTTGGCCCATCGAACTTTCTGGCCAGAGGTTATCAGGGCGCTCCAATTGCTATCACAGTAGAAGGAGCCAATATTCTTACCCGTTCAATGATCATTTTCGGGCAGGGCGCTATTCGTTGTCACCCTTACGTTCTACAAGAGATGGAAGCAGCGCATTCAGAAAAATCCGATGCCGTTGAGCAATTCGATTCGGCTCTTGCCGGTCATGTGAGCTTTACCATGAGTAATCTAATTCGCAGTATCTGGTTGGGTTTAACGGATGGTTTAGGTTCAGATGCACCAACTAAAGACGCGACAAGGCGCTACTACCAGCAACTGAACCGCTATAGTGCCAACTTAGCTCTACTGGCTGATGTTTCCATGGCCGTACTTGGTGGTTCTCTGAAACGTAAAGAGCGTCTCTCTGCTCGTCTTGGTGATATTCTCAGCCAGCTTTACTTGAGTTCAGCCACGTTGAAACGATTCGATAATGACCATCGTCCGGCAGAAGATCTGGCTCTGGTTCACTGGGGTCTGCAAGATAGCCTGAAACAAACAGAAATTGCCATTGATGAGTTTCTAACCAACTTCCCGAATAAATGGATCGGTAAATTGCTCAAAGTTGCCATCCTACCTTACGGAAGAGTGCGAAAAGGGCCAAACGATAAACTGGATAACAAAGTCGCTCAGATTCTTCAGACTCCGAGTGCCACACGTTCGCGTATTGGTCGTCATCAGTACCTTGAACCAACCAAGCATAATGCAGCAGGCAGAATCGAGCTCGCGCTAAGCGTGATACTGCAAGCCGAGCCGGTGTTTGACAAAGCTTGTAAAGCATTAGAGCAGCGTAGGCCGTTCACTCAGTTGGATAAACTGGCCGAACAGGCTCTTGAAAAAGGAGTGATAAATCAGCAGGAAGCTGAGCTATTGGTAGAAGCTGAAAGCTATCGTTTGTACACCATCAATGTTGATGATTTTACGCCGCAGGACTTAGCAGCAAAAAAACAGACAACCAAGCTTGAGCAAGTTGCATAATAGCAAGATTTTCGCCTCCTCTTTGAGTGAGGCGAAATACTTTTTATTTCTTAGGCATGTTTAGCTGCATCTCAGGAAGAATTTCTTTACGCGCTTTAATTTTTCTGCGAATAAACCACGTTATCAGAGCTAAAATTATCACGATGATATTACCTACAATGATGTAGATAATGTTCTTCATTCTTTGCGCTTCACGCGCTTCTATCAGTAATCTTTCCTGTTCAATCTTACGTTGTTGCGCTAATTCAGCCTCACGCATAATACGAGCCTGCTCTAGGTCAATCTCCTGAACCACACTGTAGGTACTTTCTGTAATAGGGAAATAAAGTGGGCGCTCAGAAGCCAAATCTGTCGCATAAATTTCCCCATGCCAGGCGTAATTCCCCAGTTGGCCGGTATACGGTACTTTCAATGTAACCTTTAATGAATCCGGCTCTGCTACACCATCAACCCGAAATTCTTTCTTACCCGGATCGGTATGAACAATATGAGCAGCCAGTGAGCCAGGCTTAATCATGCCCTGTTCACCGCTAATCACCACCTGATGTGGCTGATTATCTTCTCGAGACTGAATAAATGTTGAGGTCAGCGGCTTAGGATAAACCAGAACATCCTGCTCCTGAGCTCTTAAAAATACGCCATTCCCTGAAGTAATTCGTACACGATATTTTCCCGGCTCAGGTGACATTGCCAGTTTGACGGTAAACACGCCATCCCCGGGTACCTCATCTAACCCTCTACCATCATCAGCAAATTCACCAATCACAGTTGGTACAGGTCGTGCTTCTTTGATCAAGCTTTCTTCGTCTTCAACATATTTTCTGAAGGTCACTTTCAGGTTAACGCGATCCAGGAAATCTTTGAGCTGAAGTGGTTTATTATCTGATGTCAGACGGGCCGTAAACTTCATTTCTTCACCATGATAAACACGGCTGGGGAACGTATCAGTAGAAAGCTGCAAATGCGATATCAGTTTCACGTTGTTTTTCGGTGATACTTTACCTATTGCCTGCCATGGGCCCGGCATGGGGTTATCAATTGAGATGATGTCCATGCTCGGTTCCTGATACCAACGAACGTTTTCAGGGTTACGGGAAGCATAATATTTACGACCATCAGGACGAACCAATACAACCGGTTGCGAACCTTTTTCCCGATAAATCACAAACGTAATCTGAGTAATCGTTGGATCGACCCGGAAACGATTATCTAATAATGAAAGTGAGGATTCTCGGCTTGCAAAAGAACTGCAGCTTAACAGTAGCCCTAACAATACAATTCCAATCCTCAACATATTATCTCCTGAGTTTAACAACCGTTACTGACGCCAAAGGCAAGAACCATTTTTTTCTACTAGGTCTAAGCGTTCTTGGTGCGCATCTAATTCATCGGCGGTAGCCATTAATACCTTTAGAGCTTTTCGTCCACTTTCGACTCTTTTTATCGTTTCGGAACCGGCTTCGCCACCACTCTGGCTACCCGGATTAAATTGTAACGACGTTTGACCACCAGTCATAAACAGGTAAACGTCTGCCAGAATCTCCGCATCGAGCAATGCGCCGTGGAGTGTACGGTGAGAGTTATCAATACCATAACGCTCACACAGGATATCCAGGTTATTACGCTTGCCCGGGAAAATCTTCTTCGCCATTGCCAGCGTATCGGTGATCTTACAAACCTGCTCTGTTTTAAGATCAACGCCAGCTAATTTCGAAAACTCATAATCCATAAAGCCCACGTCGAAGGGAGCATTATGAGCCACTAATTCGGCATCTTTAATAAAGTCGATAAACTCCTGATGTACATCGCGATACTCAGGTTTATCAATTAGAAATTCATCGGTGATACCGTGAACTTCAACCGCTTGCTCCTGGATCTCTCTGTCCGGTTTTAAATAAACATGAAAATGACGCCCGGTCAGTTTGCGATTGATAATCTCTACCGCGCCGATTTCAATAATTCGATGCCCTTCATAATGAGGGCCACCTTCTAAATTCATACCGGTTGTTTCGGTATCGAGAACCACGATGCGGTTGTATTCTGAATTGCTGCTAGTATTCATTAGGATATATATGTCAGACTATGCTAAATATTTATTTAACCTAAAATTAGGTTACAGAACCCAATAGTATCAAATCATGAAGAAACAGGTGGAAATTTTCACTGATGGTTCGTGTTTAGGCAACCCAGGCCCTGGCGGCTATGGTGTTGTACTTCGCTATAAAAACACAGAAAAGACGTTAGCTAAAGGTTTCAAGCTGACAACCAACAACCGGATGGAAATGTTAGCAGCCGTTGTTGCTTTGCAAACCTTAAAAGAGCCATGCCACGTCATACTCACCACCGATAGCCAATATGTTCGTCAGGGTATTACTCAGTGGATCCATAACTGGAAGAAAAAAGGCTGGAAAACCGCCGCCAAAAAACCGGTTAAAAATGCCGACTTATGGCAGGCACTGGATCAGGAAACATCACGCCATCAAATAGATTGGCACTGGGTAAAAGGCCATGCCGGACACCGAGAAAATGAGATGTGTGATGAACTGGCCCGTGCAGCTGCTGAAAACCCGACAGAAGATGATGTAGGTTATCAGCCTGAATAATCATCGTCCTGTATCACACGGTAATTGACGCTAACGGGCGATAAGCGTCGCTTTAAGCGCCAATGCGGTTTGATCGGCTTAACCGGGTATGTGCGTTTACGGGCGACAATGAAATAAAGGCTACAAAATGTCGCCCCGAGTTCTCCCCGGCCATTCTCTAACCATGTCCAGAATGCTCTGTTTCGTTGCATCGGAAACAGAGCATAACGATCACATTCCACCACCTGATAGTTCAGTAAGCCTAACCAGTCTTTAATTCGGTTCGGTGTGAACATTCTTCCACTCCAGGGCAAATTATTTTTCCGCCATGGCATAAAACTCGCTAAGCCCGTAAAACTGATCGGATTGAAACCGGTAATAATAATGTAGCCATCGTCAATCAAGACCCGATCAACTTCGCGCAACAGACGGTGAGGATCATTACAATAATCGAGCTGGTGAGCTAATACTGCAACATCAATGCTTTTCTCAAAGAAAGGTAACTCATAGCTATCAGCAATTACGGTATGCAGAGGGTTATTGATATCGAGATGAACCTGATGCTGAATATTGCAGTTAACACTAGACAGTTCGCAACTTAACCCACCCAGTTTCAGTAAGTGGTAGCCAAATAATTTAGGGCACCACTCATCGATACGAGTCTGAATAGAATCACTAACCCATTGACCATTTTTCAATTGTGACCAAGAATGTGGTTTCTCAATCTTTTTTTCGCTGCGTGCTGGTTTCATCGCTAACCCGCTTTAACAAAGGTGACTTGGAGACAACTCATGTTACAGATCAAAAGCATACCCGCATTTAATGACAATTACATCTGGCTAATTGAAAATAGCGATCACCGTTGCGCTGTCGTTGACCCAGGTGATGCTCAACCCGTCTTAGACTATATCAATCAACATAATTTAACCCTGGATACAATCCTGATTACCCATCACCATCACGACCATACTGGTGGAGTTAAAAACTTACTGAGTCACTACCCGGATATCGCTGTGATCGGCCCAGCCGATGACCCTGTTTCTAACCTGACTCAAAAAGTCTCAGCCGGTGATCAGATTACCCTGTTTGATGAGTGCTTTTGGGTGCTCGGCCTGCCAGGCCATACATTAGGACATATCGGTTATGTCGGCGACGGTAAACTGTTCTGTGGTGATGTATTGTTCTCCGGAGGCTGTGGCCGTGTGTTTGAAGGAACAATGGAAGAAATGTATACCTCACTGGAAAAGCTGGCTTCACTGCCAGAAGAAACCGAGGTGTATTGTGCGCACGAATATACAGCGAGTAATATTGCATTTGCTATCGCTGTAGAGCCAAATAACGAACAGTTACAAATTTATCGTGATGAAATTATTCGACTCCGAGCACAAGACAAACCAACCCTTCCAACCACTATCCGCAAAGAGAAATGGGTCAACCCGTTCCTGAGAACACAGGAACCTAGTGTGATGAAGTCTGTCGCAAACAGAACGGCACATGGCGATCCGATATCAATATTTTCTGCATTACGTGAGTGGAAAAACAATTTTTAGGAATTTGCCACTTGTCAGAGCAATAAACCGACAAGTATCATCACCAGCTATTTAACAGAAAGACAGTTTTTCATGCGATTAAAAATTAGCTGCTTATTGGCCATGATGTTAGCCGGGTGCCAAATAAACCAGCCAGTAGACCAAACAACACCAGAAAAAGTTGAAGTGAACACACCTCAACCCGTGGTTGATAAAAAAGCGGCACCGAAAAAAACGACACCTGCCAAGCAGACTGTTGAGCCTAAAGTCATCACACCACAAGAGCAGGAAGATGTTTGGCAACGTATCGCTATGCAACTGGAATTAGGTATTCCTAAGCATAAAACTGTCGATTACTACCGAACCTGGTACCTAAAGCATCCAAGTCACCTGAAAAAAGTTTCAGAGCGAGCACAACCTTTTCTGTACTTAATCACCGAGAAAATCGAGCAACGAGGCCTTCCTTTAGAGCTGGCTCTGTTACCCATAGTCGAAAGTGCTTTTGATGCATTTGCATACTCTCACGGCAGTGCCGCCGGGTTATGGCAGTTTGTACCAGCCACCGGCAAAATGTATGGGTTAAAACAGAACTTCTGGTATGACGGTCGTCGCGATGTTGATGCAGCAACCGATGCTGCTCTCGATTATCTGACCAATCTTAATAAACGTTTTGATGGTGACTGGCAACATGCTATCGCCGCATACAACAGTGGCGGTGGTCGTGTTTCAAGCGCGATTCGTAAAAATAAAAAGTTAGGCAAGCCAATTGATTTCTTCTCATTAGATCTGCCAAAAGAAACCAGCGGTTACGTACCAAAGCTGCTGGCTCTGGCTGATATTGTGGCTAATAAAGAAAAGTATGGCGTTGATATTCCACCGATTAGCAATAAACCTGTCCTCAAACTGGTCGATCCAAAAGAGCAATTAGATCTGGCTATCGCTGCAAAATACGCAGGTTTGAGCGTCAAAGAACTGCAAAGCTACAACCCGGCATATAACCAATGGGCGACCGCGCCTGATGGGCCACATCAACTGTTGTTACCTGTCGATAAAGTGAATGCGTTTTTAACTAATGTAGAAGCTCACCGTGGCGAAGGCATGAAGTTAGTTCGTTACAAAGTTCGTTCCGGAGACAGCTTAAGCGTGATCGCCGCCAAGCACGGCACAACCACCAAGATTATTAAGACGGCTAATAACCTCTCCAGCAACAGTATTCGTGTTGGCCAGCATTTAATGATTCCAATCTCGGTTAAAGACGAAAAAGCTTACGTATTAAGTGCAACAAACAGACTGGCAAAAACACAGTCGATTGCCAGAGGTAAATACAAACAGACATATACGGTAAGAGAAGGTGACAGCCTTTGGACCATTGCCCGCCGCAATAATATTTCTCATCGCTCTTTAGCAAAATGGAACGGAATGGGACCAAGAGATACATTACGCGTCGGTCAAAAATTGGTTATCTGGAAGAATAGTACCGATGGTGCGATTATCCGAACCGTGGTCTATAGAGTTCGTAATGGCGATACGTTAAGCGGTATTGCAAGTAAGTTTAAAGTGAAAACAGCGGATATCGTTAAGTGGAATGATCTGTCGAACAGTAAATACTTACAACCAGGTCAAAGCTTAAAACTGTATGTTGATGTTACAAAGGTTAGTGTATGACCCCGTCAAGCAACCCTCTAATTATGTTAGTCGATATTTTTCGCTCACCTCAGGACTGTTTTGCCGCGCTGTATGAAAGAGGCGCATGGGGTTGGCAGCCTTATATCGTACTCATGGTTACCCCATTCCTATTCTGGGGTTCATACTTTGCTAACGTTGACTTTGAGTGGCTGAAAGCCGGGTTATCGGCACAAATGGCGGCCACCAATCCGGAGCTTATCGAGTTACTTGAAGCTGACACTTTACTCGCCAGTGAAATCATCAGCGATGTAATGGGTCGGACATTAACCATTATTCTTTTAGCCTTATGGTTTAATCTGGCGACTCGTCAGGGACAAAATAAACTGGGATTCTGGAAATGGTTTGCCGCAAGCTCTGTGGTCATTTTTCCTGCAGTGATCGGTGACTTAGCCAGTTATGCCAGTTTGCTGCTCAAACACGGTCAGGTAATGAGCTACGCGGCGGATCTAAACAGTGTCAACGGGTTAATCAAACTGCCACTCACCAACACCTGGTCACAGTTTGCCAGTTCATTCCCGCTATTGCTGCCTTGGTACATATTTCTTGGTTATGCTGCGGTAATCACCTGGACACAAATAGAAAGAGCTCAGGCACTGGTCATTGCAACACTACCCTGGATAGCTTATTTCAGCATTTGGGCAATTAGTATTGCGATAGGCTAAAGCTTAGTAACAGTGGATTATGATCTGAAGCGTCCGACTCGGGCGCTTTTGCGTTTCTGACCACCAGCCCACTGTAAAACACATGATCCAATGGCAACCCGGTCATAAAACGGATTCGGTGATCCGGCGCAAACTCAACTTCTTGTAATCCCAGAGACACTAAGGCATTTTTCATTACTGTAAGCCGCTTTTCGTTCCAGCTGTTAAAATCTCCGGCAACAATCACTGGCCCCTGATGCTTTTCCAGCTCTTCAGACAGTGCCTTCAGCTGTAACTGATACTCTTGTGTTCCATAAGTAAAGTTAACCGCGTGGATATTCACCACGGCCAGAGACTGACCATTACTTAAAGGATAAAGAGCATAAATACCGGATTTTGGTAGCCTTAACCAGGGCTCCATCTCTGTATAACCACAGGCTAAACTCGGCATTGTTCTGGCAAGATTAACCACTCCGGCTGACTCACCCATCACCTTAAACGCGCTAACCTGATTTCCACCCCAGCCATTGTCGACTATCCATGATTTAAACTCGTTGGTCAGACTGGCTTCCTGCATTAACAGCAACTGTTTATCTGAGCTCAATTGAGTCAGAGCTTTGCTCCATTGCGGGCGATTCTGCTTATAGATGTTCCAGACCATCAGGTCGATCTGTCCGTTGTTATCTAAAGGCTTGGCATGCTCATTGCGGTAACAAACAAGCGGTTTTCCTGATGGACTTTCACCAACGGTGAGTAATTGCGGCTGTTGTGGGACAGTAAAAGCCAATTTATAGCCGGTGACAGCTGCGCTTAAGATAATAAACAAAGCAACAAGATAGTAACGTTTTTTCATAGTTTATTCAGAGGAGGGAAAGACAAAAAAAGGAGCCTTAGCTCCTCTTTTTTATACTGCATCTTCGTCTTCTTCACCAGTACGAATACGAATCACACGCTCCACATCGGTGATAAATATTTTACCATCACCAATTTTACCCGTTTGAGCCGTTTCGATAATAGTATCAACGCACTGATCAACAACATCTTCATTGACCACGATTTCAAGCTTCACTTTAGGAAGAAAGTCCACCATATACTCGGCACCGCGATACAGCTCTGTATGACCTTTCTGGCGACCAAAACCTTTAACTTCAGCGACGGTCATACCTGTAATGCCCACTTCAGCTAACGCTTCGCGTACGTCATCGAGCTTAAATGGTTTAATAATGGCTTCAATTTTTTTCATGTTCATCCCTTAAACTTGTATCAATGGTTGCATTATCCGCTAGCCCTTGAAAACAATCAAATAATTACTAACGGAACAACCAGCTTACTTCAGGCTTGAATAATAAGCTGCAAGGTTTGCAATATCATCATCGCTTAGCATATTTGCCTGTGCCTGCATAACAGCCGCCAGACCACCAGTACGCTGCCCCGCTTTATAAGCGTTAATAGATGAAACCAGATATTGTTCATTCTGACCTTTAAGGTTCGGGTAGCCGGGAATCACCGCAATACCATCTGCGCCATGACACGCCGCACAGACTGCCGATTTTTCTTTACCGGCAGCAATATCACCGGCAACGGCATTTCCAGCCATCAATCCAAGACCTAAAACAATACTCATTGTCCATTTATTCATTGCTATTCCTCATTATTATTACGTCTTTATCATCATGATATTGGCATGAAAACCATCACTTGTCCCAATGAAGCTCGCAATCTTGCCCACTAAAATCACGATCAACAAATAAATTTGCTACAGCCACCACTTTATCTTGATACATCAGAATTGGCGTTCTACGCCTTAACCAACTTGGTACGCTGTACTCCTGAAACAGCTTTTTCAGCTTCCTCGACCCCGGCCGACCAACGGGACAAGCCATTAAGCCCTGAGGGTTAAAACTAACCCATAGCTGCTCTGCATTTTCGGGAAGACGCAAAGCTCCTCCCCCAGAGGTTAACTTCAAGACGCCAAGCTTGTCAGGCAATTGTAGCTCTTGATCAAGCTTAATGGCACTTTTCCACAATGTCACATCTTCCATTGCTTCAACACAATACAGACGCTGCTCAAAACGACGAACTTCACTTTGACTTATCTTTAGCTTGGGGTTGGCATCCGCCGCGGCTAATGCCACTTCGTGCCAAATCATATCCGTGTGCTTACGGCTCGGCATCATAACCTGATGCGAAGACAGCCATTGACGAATAAGCTGGCGACGAATCGATTCCGTTTGCCGTTCGAGCGGCTCAATACCTAAACTGCCATCCGGCTCAAGCGCAGCATGTAAAGATGATTCCAACAGCTCTTTGAGTAACGCGTCCTGCTCAGCACAAAGCTCAGCCGATCTTTGCACCGACTGGTGAATTGAAGGCCAACGCTGATGTAAAACTGGCGTTATGCGGTGTCGAATAAAGTTACGCTCAAAGCGGGTATCACTATTGCTTTCATCAGTCACCCAATCAAGACCCAGCTCTGTAGCACACGCTTCAATTTCACTGCGTTTAATCGTTAACAACGGTCGCAATAAACGGCCGGATGAGAAAGGTGCCACAACCGACATGGAAGCCAACCCTCTTGGACCGCTACCGCGTTTTAAAGCCAGTAAAAACGTTTCTACCTGATCATCGGCGTGCTGACCGACCAACAACACATCTCGCTGACTAATATGCTTGCTTAATGCTTGATAACGAGCGTCTCTTGCCAGCTTTTCAATACTGTCACCACCGGACATATCCAGAGTGACATGTTCAATAGCAATCTCAACCGATGACTCATCACACCATTTCTGGCACTGCAAAGCCCAATGATCGGCATTCTCACTTAAACCATGATGAACATGCACTGCACTTAAAGGGACGCCAAATTCATCCCGATAACGAACAAGAAGGGCAAGAAGTAACCGGGAGTCTACGCCACCACTCAATGCCAGAACTAAATGCTGCTGGCGATATTGTTGCAGTTGCTGACAGAGATGTGCGTATAGATCAGACATATTCATTTCGCTAAAAATAAAAAAGCAGTTTAACTCCTTGGCCCAAAAACAAAAAGGGCTGGAACTCGTCCAACCCTCTCTTATAACACTATAGTGGTTTAACAGTAGCCATAGCTCAACAAACGCTGATAACGGCGTTCCAGTAAAGAGTCACTGTCCAGACCTTTTAGATCTTCTAGCTGGCGGAGTAGAACTTCTTTCATATTCGCAGCCATCTCTTCATGGTTACGATGTGCGCCACCAAGAGGCTCAGCAATGATTTCATCAATCAGCTCTAGCTCTTTCAGACGAGGAGCCACCAGCCCCATCGCTTCAGCTGCTTGAGGAGCTTTATCTGAATCACGCCAAAGGATAGATGCACAACCTTCCGGAGAAATAACTGAGTAGGTTGAATATTGCAGCATGTTAACGTAGTCACCAACACCAATAGCCAGTGCACCACCAGAGCCACCTTCACCAACAACGTTACAGATAACCGGTACTTTAAGGCCTGACATCACTTTGAGGTTTTTCGCTATCGCTTCAGACTGACCGCGCTCTTCAGCACCAACACCCGGGTATGCCCCTGCGGTATCGATAAAGGTAATTATCGGCATGTTAAAACGTTCAGCCATTTCCATTAGGCGTAGCGCTTTACGGTAACCTTCAGGCTTTGGCATACCAAAGTTGCGTTTAACTTTTTCACGAGTTTCACGGCCTTTCTGATGACCAATAATCATCACCGGTTGATCATCCAGGCGAGCAATACCACCAACAATGGCTTTATCGTCAGCATAAGCACGATCACCAGCCAGCTCATCAAACTCAGTAAATGCGTAGTTAATATAATCAAGCGTATATGGACGCTGAGGATGACGCGCTAACTGCGCCACCTGCCACGCACCTAAATCACTAAAAATTTTCTTTTTTAGTTCTAAACTTTTCTTTTCTAGCTGAGCAATCTCTTTATCAAGATCAACAGAATCTTCACCACCGTGGCGAGAAACATCGCGAAGCGCCTGAATTTTAGCTTCAAGTTCTACAATAGGTTTTTCAAAATCTAGAAAATTTAGGCTCATCTAGCTATCCTTTTTTACTCAGCTTACCTGTGGTCTCGCTGAATTTTAGTTAAATTCGAGTTCTACCTGATCTTTGCCAAGTAGCTGTTGTAAATCGTCTAACAATGTATCACTTGGCGTGACACGCCATTCTGTACCAAGTACTAAGCGTGCTCGCGCTTCCGGGCGCTGATAGTATACATTGACAGGAACCGTTCCTGCTCGGTAAGGCGTTAATATTTCACTAAAACGCTCAAAAAACTGCTCATCAACCTGAGATTGTTCAATCGATATTGATAAGCCACGGGCGTATTTTTCTCGCGCGCTGCCCATGTCCAACACCTCGCGCGCCGACATTTTAAGGCCACCATTGAAGTCATCAAAGCTGACCTGTCCAGAAATCACTAAAATTTTATCTTTTTCTAGCAGTTCTGCATATCGTTCCAGTGCATCAGAGAATAACATCACTTCCATGCGACCTGAACGGTCATCTAAAGTCATTAGACCAATTCGAGTTCCTCGCTTGGTTGTCATTACACGTGCAGCTATAACCAATCCGGCAACCGTCAGTGACTGATCCCGGCGTGTCGGTGTCGCTTCATTTAAACGACAACTGGTATACTTGTTAAGTTCCTTCAGGTAAGCGTTTATTGGGTGCCCGGTCAAATATAACCCTAATGTTTCCCGCTCACCTTCGAGCCAAACTTTTTCTGGCCACTGTGGAACCTGTGTATATTTTTGCTCCACTTCTTCTGGAGCATCAGTCAGCACACCAAACATATCCGTCTGACCAAACGCTTCAGCCTGATGGTGCTGGCTTGCTGATTTAACAGCATCATTAAGCGAAGCCATCATAGCTGCACGATGTGGGCCTAAACGATCAAGTGCCCCGGCCAATATCAACTTTTCAATCACCCGTTTATTGACCCTTTTCAAATCAATACGGGCACAGAAATCAAACAAGTCTTTAAAGTGGCCGTCTTTGTCACGCGCTTCCTGTATCGCTTCAATCGGGCCTTCACCAACACCTTTTATTGCACCGATACCATAAACAATAGCGCCTGTTTCATCGACATTAAAGCGATATAGCCCTGAGTTGATATCTGGAGGCAGAACTTTCAGCCCCATGCGGATACACTCATCAACCAGACCAACCACTTTTTCTGTGTTGTCCATATCGGCGGTCATTACCGCTGCCATGAACTCGGCCGGATAATGAGTTTTCAGCCACAGTGTCTGATACGATACTAAAGCATAGGCTGCAGAGTGCGATTTGTTAAAGCCATATCCTGCAAATTTCTCTACAAGATCGAAGATTTTCATCGCAAGTTCGCCATCAATACCATTATTGATAGCGCCTTGCTCGAAGATTGCACGCTGCTTGGCCATTTCTTCCGGTTTTTTCTTACCCATTGCACGGCGCAGCATATCCGCACCACCCAGAGTATAACCGGCTAACACCTGAGCAATCTGCATTACCTGCTCCTGATATAGGATAATGCCGTAGGTTGGCTCAAGGGTCTCTTGCAATGATTCATGCTGCCACGTTTCGTCCGGATAGGAGATAGCTTCACGACCATGCTTACGGTCAATAAAGTTATCTACCATGCCAGATTGCAGCGGACCGGGACGGAACAAAGCTACCAGTGCGATAATATCTTCAAAACAGTCTGGTTGAAGACGCTTGATCAGATCTTTCATCCCGCGCGATTCAAGCTGGAAAACCGCGGTTGTTTCTGAGTTTTTCAGCGTCTTAAACGAGGCGGCATCTTCCAAATCAATCGATTCAATACGAACCGGGTCTTTTCCTTCACGCTCCAGACGAGGGTTAATTAACCCTAACGCCCAGTCGATGATCGTCAGTGTCCGCAAACCAAGGAAGTCAAACTTAACCAACCCCGCAGTTTCGACATCGTTCTTATCAAACTGGGTAACCGGATAGTGCCCTTCTGCATCGGCATAAATAGGCGCAAAATCGGTAATAGTTGTCGGTGAGATAACCACACCACCGGCGTGTTTACCTGCGTTACGTGTACACCCTTCAAGGATATGACACATATCGATAAGTTCTTTAACTTCTTCGTCCGAGTTATACAACTCAGGTAACGCAGGCTCGGCTTTAAAGGCTTTATCCAGAGTCATCCCCGGATCAGGTGGAATCAATTTTGAAATACGGTCAACAAAACCAAACGGATGGCCCAGAACACGTCCTACATCCCGAATAACCGCTTTCGCCGCCATCGTACCAAAGGTAATGATCTGTGATACGGCATCACGACCGTACATTTCAGCAACGTGGTCAATCACGCGGTCACGCTTATCCATACAGAAATCGACGTCGAAATCGGGCATGGAGACACGTTCAGGGTTGAGGAAACGTTCGAATAGTAGATCGTATTCCAGTGGATCGAGATCGGTAATTTTCAGAGCATAAGCCACCAGTGAACCGGCACCGGAACCCCGCCCCGGACCAACCGGAATATCGTTATCCTTCGACCATTGGATGAACTCCATTACGATCAGGAAGTAACCGGGGAAGCCCATGTTATTGATCACTTCCAGCTCAACCTGAAGACGCTCATCGTAAGCGGGACGTTTTTCCAAACGCTCCTGTTCATCAGGAAACAGAAACTCCAGACGCTCTTCTAAACCTTCCTGTGACTTTTTAACCAGATACTCGGTTTCTAACATCCCTTCAGTCGGGAAAGCTGGCAGGAAGTATTCACCTAAACGAACGGTAACATTACATCGTTTAGCAATTTCAACACTGTTTTGCAGGGCTTCAGGAATATCAGCAAACAGCTCACACATCTCTTCTTCGCTACGAAGATATTGCTGCGGACTGTAGTTTTTTGGCCGGCGCGGATCTTCCAGTGTATAGCCATCATGAATCGCAACGCGAATCTCATGGGCATCAAAGCCCTCTTCAGTCAGGAAGACGACTTCGTTGGTCGCAACCACAGGAATATCATGCTGCTCGGCCAGCTCCAGTGCGAAGTGCAGGTAACTCTCTTCATCCGCACGTCCGGTGCGAATCAACTCTAAGTAGAAATGATCAGCAAAATGGGTCTGATAAAACTCAAGACACTTATCCACCAGCGGCTGATTACCTTTGAGTAACGCCTTACCAATTTCGCCCTGTTTTCCCCCGGAGAGAATAATCAAACCTTCAGCGTGATTAATCAGCCACTCTTTTTCAATCACGGGCTGGTGCTGGATGTGACCACGAAGGTAAGCTTCAGAAATCAGTAATGTCAGGTTTTTATAACCGGCATTGTTTTTTGCCAGAACGGTGATTCGAGTCAGCTCCTCGCCAAACTCTTCAGAGCGAACGGTAAAGTCAGCACCGATAATTGGCTTTACCCCACAACTGTGTGCCGTACCATAAAATTTAACTAAGCCACATAAGTTTGTGAAATCGGTTAATGCCATCGCTGGCATACCCATCTCCGCCACTTTTTTTACCAATGGTGGCACTTTAGACAGGCCATCAACCATGGAAAAATCACTGTGAATGCGTAAGTGGATAAACTTTGGGTCTGACATTTTGCTACTCAATATCGGGTGTTATAAATGACTATTCTACGTGAATAAACAGTTAGGTGCAGGGCTTATTCTAAGCCAAGTGCTCGTTTTACCGGACCGAAACTTCTGCGATGCTGGTCGATGACGCCATGTTTTTCAATCGCTTCAAAATGTGCTTTGGTTGGATAACCTTTATGCTTTGCAAAGCCAAACTGAGGGTACTGTATGTCCAGTTGTTCCATCTCTTGATCACGTACCACTTTGGCAATAATTGACGCAGCACTGATTTGAGCAACACGCAAATCCCCTTTCACCACCGCCAGTGCATCCATAGGTAATGCAGGAACTTTATTCCCATCAATCAGGGCTAAGTCAGGTTTGACGGCCAAGCCTTCGATAGCACGTTGCATCGCAACCATTGTGGCCTGAAAGATATTCAATTCATCAATTTCACCTGGGCTACAGCGTCCAACCGACCAGGCAAGAGCTTTAGATTTAATTTCAGGAAGTAAGGCTAAGCGTTTTTTCTCACTAAGCTTCTTTGAATCATTAAGCCCCTCAATCGGATTGTTGGGGTCGAGAATAACCGCAGCGGTAACCACATCACCAACCAGAGGCCCTCGCCCCACTTCATCAACACCAGCGACAATCTGATACCCTGAAGGGATTTCAAATGGTGGCAGCTCCAGAGCAGGTTTCTTTGCCATAATTATGATTTCTCTATTAAATTCAACACAGCGTTTGCCGCTTGTTCGTCTGCGCCCTTCCGAATCCACTGATGCATATCAGCAAACTTGTTGAGCATGTCCTGATTATCGTTATCCAGTAACAAGCTGACATGCTGCACCAGATTATCTACCGTGCATTCATCCTGAATAAGTTCTTTCACCAGTTCCTGTTCAGCCAGAATATTAGGCAGAGACACATAGGGTGTCTTTACCAAGCGTTTGGCAAGGAAATAGGTTAGCGCATTGACTTTATAACCCACCACCATAGGACGCTTAAGCAGCATACATTCCAGCGCTACGGTACCTGAGGCCAGCAGTACAGCATCAGAGGCAGTAATAACGTTACGAGCCGTATCGTCAACTAACACAAATTCGAGTTCAGGCGCAGTTTCTTTCCAAATGGCTTCGAACTGTTCACGCCGTTTCTGATTCACTACCGCGACGACAAAACCAAGATCGGGATACTTTGCTTTTAACTGCTGGCAAGTCTGTATAAATGGTTGTGCCAGCATTTTCATTTCTCCCCCCCGACTGCCAGGAAGTACAGCCAACCAACGACGTGAGGAATCAAGCCCAAGCAGTTCTTGTGCTGGTAACTTATCGTTCTGTAGAGGGATTGAGTCCGCCAGTGTGTGACCGATAAATTCACACGGAACATTGAATTTATCATAAAAAGCTTTTTCGAAAGGCAGAAAAGCAAGCACCAGATTCGTCGCCGCTTCTATTTTAAAAATGCGTTTTTGTCGCCAAGCCCAAACGGATGGACTCACGTAATGCACGGTTTTTATACCGGCATTTTTTAAATCTAACTCAAGGCGCAGGTTAAAATCTGGGGCGTCAATACCCACAAATACGTCTGGCGGATTGGAAGTGAAGTACTCCACCAGTTTCGCTTTAACTTTGAGCAAGCGAGGTAAACGACCTAGAACTTCGACTAACCCCATGACGGACAGTTCTTCCATATCAAATAACGACTCACAGCCCTGAGCCATCATTTTTGGTCCGCCGATACCGACAAACTCGGCGTCCGGATGCTGTTTTTTTATCGCCTGGATAAAACCTTCGCCCAGCGTGTCGCCAGACATTTCACCAGCAATAATGCCAACGCGCAGTGGCTTTTTCACTTCTGACATAGTTCTGAGCCTTACATCATATGGATAATACCGTTCGTTAATAGCGAATGGTATGTTAATAATTCAGTCATCCTGAACAGCGACGAAGGAACGTAATTCAGGATCTCATTTACCGAAATCTTTATAACCTAACATCATTTCTTTACCAGCTTGGCGCTGCTACTAGATTTCTAGTCTCGCTATGGCTCGCTGGAATGACGCAGATAAAAATGTGTTGGCTATAAAGAAGAATAGCTGCCCTTAAAACACAAAAAGACCGCAGCAATCGAGCTGCGATCTTTTATCAGTTGTTACATCAATCGAAACTTAGCGAATGATGCCACGTTCTGTTGATTCCAGAATCGCAACAAAACGTTCAATTGCTGGCCACTCTTGCGCCATTTCTTTCAGCACAGGAATCACTTCAGCCTGAGTTTTACCTGAGCGATAAATCTCTTTGTAAGCTTTTTGAATCGCACGAATTTCCGGCTTTTCAAACCCATTACGCTTCAGGCCAACTAAATTGAGGCCAAATGGCGTTGCATGGTTGCCTTGTGCTAACACATAAGCCGGAATATCTTGCACAACGGCAGAACACCCACCAACGTATGCATAGGCCCCGACACTACAGAATGGGTGAATCGCAGATAGCGCCATCACACCAGCATGATCTTCAACCGTTACATGCCCACCAAGGATGGCATTGTTACCAATATGAGTATGGTTACCGACGATCACATCATGAGCAATATGCGCATTCACACACAACAGATTATCATCACCAATCACTGTGGACGCTTTGTCCTGAACAGTACCCCGGTGTACCTGAACCGCTTCACGAATCACGTTACGATCACCAATCACTACCGTGGTATCTTCACCACCGTATTTTTTATCCTGGTTCTCTTCGCCAATAACAGCATGTGGGAAAATACGGTTATCTTTACCGATAACAGTATTCCCTTTGATAACCACATGTGACATAACTTCTGTGCCGTCACCAATAGTTACACCAGATGTAATATAGGTAAATGGTCCGACTGTAACGTTAGCGCCAATTACAGCCCCTTCTTCTACAACCGCTGCGGGGTGAATTTGTGCTGATTCGTGAATCATATTAGAACTCTCTGCGTGCACATTTAAGTTCAGCTGAACAGACGACTTCGCCATCAACTTTCGCAACACCATTAAATAGTGCTATACCACGACGCTCTTTAAGAAACTCAACTTCAACAATAAGTTGGTCACCCGGAACGACTGGTTTACGGAATTTTGCGTTATCGATACTTGCAAAATAATACAGCTCATTCTCATTGGATGCGCCAAATGATTTAAAAGCCAGCAAGCCTGTTGCCTGAGCCATCGCTTCAAGAATCATTACACCCGGAAAGATAGGTAACTGTGGGAAATGACCAGTAAACTGAGGTTCATTTACCGAAACGTTCTTTAAGCCAACCAGATACTTTGCTTCTTCATAATCAGTCACGCGATCAATGAGCAAAAATGGATAGCGGTGAGGAAGTAGCTCCTGAATCTCAGTGATATCCATCGTTTTCTTTTCACTAGTCAAAGTCGTATTCCTATTCGTAAATATTTAAAGTTTTCGGCATTATATACTTAAGTCACTTCAAGATGTTTGCTCAACAACAATTTATTCGTTCTATCAGCAAGGCACTGATTCTATTACCTAGCCATTTAACGTCTAAGAGCAAGTTGAGATCACCTGAGTATAGATGAAAAAGGCCCGCACATTGCGAGCCTTATCAAAAAAAGCCTGCAATAAAAGCATTAAGCGTCGTTGTTTTGCTCGAGTTGCTTTTCAACCGCTTTTAATCGTTTATTCATATCATCGATACGATGAACTCGAGTTGCAGTTTTACGCCACTCTTTATTCGGTTGTAGTGGGATACCCGAAGAGTACATACCTTTCTCTTCAATACCTCGCATAACCATACCCATACCGGTAATCGTCACACCATCAGCAATGGTAATATGGCCATTAATCACACTGCCGCCACCAATAATGCAGTACTTACCAATTTTGGTACTACCAGCAACAATTGTACCACCCGCCATCGCGGTGCCATATCCGATGTGCACGTTATGGGCAATTTGCATCTGGTTATCAATGATGACGTTATCTTCAATAACGGTATCATCTAAAGCGCCTCGGTCAATCGTGGTACACGCACCGATTTCAACTCTGTTACCAATACGTACGGAACCGATCTGAGGAATTTTAATCCACTCACCACGTTCATTCGCATAGCCAAAGCCATCGGAACCGATCACGGTGCCCGACTGCACTAGACAATCATCACCAATCTCAACATTGTGATAAATACTAACATTAGCCCACAACTTGGTGTTGTTACCCAACCGGGCGTTTTTACCGATGAAACAACCGGCGCCAATGACCACGTTATCACCCAGTTCAGCACCAGACTCAACAACCGCATTTGCACCGACAGAGACATTCGAGCCTAATTTCGCATCACTTGCGACAACCGCTGAGGGAGCGATACCATTCTCAGCGGGCGCAGGAGTAATATCCAAAGCCTGTGCGACTTTAGCAAAAGCAACATACGGATCTGCAACCACTAAAACATTAGAGGGGCATAATTCTCGCTCTGACTCTTTAACCATCAACAAGGTGGCTTTAGACTCAGGCAGATGTTTTCTGTATTTAGGATTGGACAGGAAAGTAACATCACCTTCCTTGGCACTATCCATAGGAGCTACCCGATGTACAACAGCACTGCTGTCACCATGTAGCTCACCGCCAGTTATTGTTGCTAATTCAGCTAAAGTCAGTGTTTTCATGTTTAACGCGCTACTTATTTGATTTCTTTGATTACTTGTTCTGAAATATTAAATTCAGGTTTGCCATATGACATAGCATTCACATCAATAATCATATCGTAACCGCCCTTCTCTGCCACTTTTTTAACAGCAGCCTGAATCACTTTAAACAGCTTTTGTTTCTCTTGAGCTTCACGTTGAGCAGAAGCTTTATCCAAAGCCTGAGCTTTGATCTTGTATGTGCTGTCTAGTTGGCCAATTTCAATGCGAAGCTTTTCAACTTCATCCTGACTCATCAGAGAAGAATCACGTTTGAGCTTTTCGATCTTAGTTTTCGCTTCTGCCTGAATACTTTGCAGTTCAGCAGCCTTATCTTCGAACTCATCTTTCATCTTCTGTAATACAACTTCACGTTGTGGCAAAGCTTGAAAAACTTGCGCAGTATTGATGTATCCTATTTTTTGCGCTGCTTCAGCCGCATTTGCAAACATTGAAGTGCTAAGAACAAGAAGACTAACACCTGCAGCTTTCATCATATTTTTCAAAATACTTTCCTCTATTAGAACGTTTTGCCGATGGTAAATGTGAAGAACTCTTCATCATCACCTTCGTAGATTTTTATTGGTTTCGCCAATGAGAACACCAGAGGTCCCATCGGTGACATCCACTGCAACGCAACACCATATGACGAACGGTAGTTGGTTGGATCTGAGTAATCATAGTAATACTGCATATCGTAACCGCTCTCTTCAGCCTCACGATAATCAAACTCAGTATCCCACACGCTTGCTATATCAAAGAAGACGCTGGTTCTTATCTGACTGCGCGCTTCATCGGAAGCAAACGGCGTCGGTACAATCAGCTCAATACTACCCAAAGCAACTGCGTTACCACCAACAGAGTCATCCGTTGCTATATCTGAGCCATTGTTAGAGCTCGAATAATCACGGTATACCGCTTTAGGTCCGGCTGAGTTGGAGCCAAAACCACGCAAACTGGTGAAACCACCTGCATAAAAGTTTTCATAAAACGGGTAAAGGTTATCTTTGCCATCCGTCTTACCATAACCATTACCGTATCCTAAACGTCCCCGCAGTAACAAAGCAAATTCGTGCTTCTTAGTTAACGGGAAATACTGACGAACATCATACTGAAGCTTAAAGTATTGTGTGTCAGAGCCAGGTACGGTCATCTTGTAATAGGCGCGTTGATAATTACCGGCGGTCGGGAAATAACCTCGGTTAAGATTATTTCGAGTCCAGGATAGAGTGAAATCGAAATCATCTGTCACAAGGCTTCCGTCACCATCAACATTACTTTGTTGCGCTTCAAGGAACCTTTCGACCTGAAGATATGGAGACAAGTTACCAATTTTATTGTGCGTATAACCGACACCAAATTCAAAGCGGTTCAGCTCATCAAACGGGAAACCCCAGGTGAGGTTAGTACCATAACTTTCATTGGTATAGTCAACAATACCAGCTTCTTCAGCTTCAAACTGGTTGTAGAAAACCTTACCACCCAGACTGACACCATCAAGGTTCCAGTACGGGTCACGGTACTCTAACGTGACGTTTTTCTGATAGTCGTTGGTCATTGCACTGATACCTACGCGGTTACCAGTACCAACGAAGTTATCCTGTTGCAGACCAACCTGGAAGCTCATACCTGACTCAGTACCATAACCGATACCAAAGTTGATGCTGCCTGAGTTTGCCTCTTTCACGTTATACACAAGGTCGACCTGATCGTCTGTGCCCGGTACCCGTACAGTCTGAACATCAACGGTTTCAAAGAAACCCAATCGGTTCAAACGCGCTTTACCGGTATCAATCGCCTTAGAGCTTAACCAACTGCCTTCCATCTGACGCATTTCACGGCGCAGTACTTCATCACGCGTGGCATTGTTCCCAACGAAACGGATATCTCGTACGTACATACGGTTACCAGATTCAACATTGACCACTAATGAAACTTCTTTGTTTTCATCGTCAAACTCAGGAAGCGTTCGAACCTGCGGATAAGCATAACCGGCTTCACCAAGAACCTTTTTAACCCCTTCTTCCAGTTGCGTAACAGACGAACCGTTATAGGTTTCACCATCTTCAAAAGGAATCAGCGCCTTAAACTCATCTTCTTTACCAATCAGCTCACCGCGAAATTTGACGTCTTTAACCGTATAAGGTTCACCTTCATTCAGATTAAGAGTGATATACACACCTTTCTTATCAGGAGAGATAGAAACGTTAGTGGCATCGACCTGAAACTTCAGATAACCACGGTCGAGATAATAAGAGCGTAGTGCTTCAATATCAGCGGCTAAAACCTGTTTCTGGTATTTGTCATCCGACAGGAAATTCCACCAGGCAACATCTACGTTAAGGTTAAAACGTGAAAGTAACTCTTCATCACTGAAGACTTCATTACCAATAAAGTTAATCTGTTGAATTTTAGCCGAAACACCCTCAGTAAAGACAAACTTTAAGTCAGCTCGGTTTCGCGGAAGAGGTGTCACAACGGCCTGAACCGTCGCATTGTATTTACCAACACTGTAATAAAAGTCTTCAAGACCTTTTTCAATATTACTCAGCGTTGTGCGGTCCAGAGCTTCACCGACACGAATTCCTGACGCATCTAGGTTCTGTTGCAGCTGCTCTTCTTTAATCGCTTTGTTACCAGAAAAGGATACGGTTGCGATGGTTGGTCGCTCTTTTACCTGAACAACTAACACATCACCATCACGCAGCACTTTCACATCCTCAAAGTTACCTGATGCATAAAGTGCTTTGATAATATCAGAGACATCTTGTGAGCCGACTGTATCCCCGATACGAACGGGCATTTTCAATAAAGCTGCACCGAGTGCCACACGTTGTAAACCGTCTATCTGAATGTCCTGTACAACAAAACTTTCGGCACTGTTCGCCGACACGCTGGTTGCGAGCAGTGTCGCGAAAAGGATCTTTTTCATTGCCATATGTATTTGAGTTATTCCTTACTACAGCTTTTGCCCTAATTAAATTACAGGCGCGTAAAATCGTTAAATAATGCCACCGCCATCAAGGAGAAGATAATTGCCCCACCCACTCGGTAGCCCATTTCTTGTACTTTTTCTGGTACCGGGCGACGGATAACAGCCTCGACAGCGAAAAATAATAAGTGGCCTCCATCAAGCATTGGTAATGGCACTAAATTGATAATGCCCAAATTGACACTGATCAGTGCCAAAAACCCCAGGAAATAGACCAAGCCGTAATCAGCGGTCGTTCCTGCCCCTTTCGCAATGGAAATGGGTCCACTTAAATTGTTGAGACCAACATCGCCAACAATAAGCTTCTTCAGCATATTGATGGTTAAGCTAATAATTTGTCCGGTTTTTTCTACCGCTTTGCCAACCGATTCAATTACACCATATTGAAGATCAAATCGATAACTTTGCGGCCAATCTGCGACTTCAGGAGCAATCCCGGCAAAACCTATCACTTTATCCCGGGACAATGAACGAGCTTGCGGAGTCAAATCCAGTTGCAGTTCTTGTCCCTGTCTGTCAACAGTCAGCTGAATCGGGTTATCCGGGTTATCCTGAATTGCTGTCACCACTTGTTGCCATTGGGTAATCCGGTCACCATTGATATGCGTCAACACATCACCCACTTTAAGACCAGCAAGAGCACCCGCACCATCTTGTGAAACGCTCTTTAAAGACAGATATATTTCAGGGGTATAAGGTTTAAAACCAATAGCCTCCATAGCAGACTCTGATTCCGGGTCAAAGTTCCACGAGGATATGTCTAAAGTTTTTGTTTCGTCGACTCCAACACCTTCTGCGGAAGAAACCGTTAAGGTTAACGTGCTGTCACCGATATGATCAATCAACCCCATGTTGACCGATTCCCAACTTAAAGTTTCAACGCCAGCAACAGATTTTATTTCCATCCCCGACTCTAGCCCGGCCTGAGAAGAAATAGAGTAAGGGATAACCTCACCGATAACAGGCTTTACCGTTGGAACGCCAACCAGGAACACAACCCAGTAAGCAAAAATTGCGAACAAAAAGTTAAATGCAGGTCCAGCTGCAACGATGGCAGAACGTTGCCAGAGCGGTTTTTTATCAAACGCATAACGCTGCTGCTCTTGCGGGACATCATCCACGCGTCCATCGAGCATTTTGACAAAACCGCCAAGCGGAATCATCGAAATACTGTATTCAGTCCCGTCCTGACCTACTCGTTTCCAGATTGATTTACCAAAACCAATCGAAAACTTCTCAACTTTAACGCCACACTTTCTGGCAACCCAGAAATGCCCAAACTCATGGACAGCAACTAAGATACCCAGCGCTACGATAAAGGAGATTAAATTCCATAAAATGCCGCTCATAATACACGCTCTTTCAATACTTGACTTGCAAGGTGTCGAGCCATTGTATCCAGCTCTAACAGGCTTTCCAAGTCATAGCTATGTAACTGTTTATTAGCAGCGCAAACTCGGGACAATACATCTTCATTGATGGCTGCGATATCGGTAAAACGGATCTGACCTTTGAGGAATGCATCAACCGCGACTTCATTTGCCGCATTCAGGGAGGTCGTGGCGTGCTGCCCTTCATAGCAGGCATCAATGGCCAGTTTTAAACATGGGTAACGTTGAAAATCGACATCCATAAATGTCAGTTCACTGAGTCGGGTAAAATCCAGCGGCTCTACGCCTGAGCGAACCCGGTTAGGATAAGCCATGGTATAAGCAATCGGCGTTGCCATATCCGGCTCACCAAGTTGGGCAATTACAGAGCCATCATTAAACTGCACCATGGAATGGATCACGGACTGGGGATGAATCAGAACTTTAAGCTGTTCACGGGAAGCATTGAACAACCATTTTGCCTCAATATACTCAAGGCCTTTATTCATCATCGTAGCTGAATCAACTGAGATTTTAGGCCCCATAGACCAGTTCGGGTGAGCGATAGCCTGTTCCGGTGTTACATTCGCTAATGAAGAAATATCCGAATAACGGAAAGGCCCACCGGAACCAGTAAGTAAGATGTGCGACACACCGCTCGCGCTTAAATCACAACGACCAAGCCGATTTTGTACGTCATTAGGTAAACACTGAAAGATAGCATTGTGTTCGCTATCAACGGGTAACAACTCAGCACCATACTGCTCTACCGCATCGATAAACAGTTGACCCGACATCACCAGCGCTTCTTTATTGGCCAGTAACACACGTTTACCCGCTTTAACTGCAGCCATGGTGGGAACTAATCCGGCAGCGCCGACAATCGCTGCCATCACTGTATCCACTTCTGGTAGTGCTGATACCTGGCACATAGCCTCTACGCCATACAGAACCTCAGTCTGCAAGTGAAGCGGTGCGAGCTGAATTTTTAGAGCCTGTGCGGCCTCCGCTGATGCCATCACAGCATACTTTGGAGTCCAGCGAACACAAAGCTCACGCATCTTCTCAACATTTCCACCAGCAGCCAGAGCGAGGATCTCAAACTGTTCTGGGTTCTCGGTCACTACTTTGAGTGTGCTGGCACCAATAGAGCCTGTCGCACCAAGAATCGTTAACTTACGCATAGCAAAACCGTTATAGTCAAATTAAAGCAGGCAGATAAAGCCACACCAACTTACCTGTTAAAACCAAAAATAAAGCAGAGCAAAAACAGGAAATGCAGCGGTCAGGCTATCAACCCGATCCAAAATACCACCGTGTCCGGGGATAATATTACTGCTGTCTTTTATGCCTGAGACTCGTTTAAACATGCTTTCAACAAGATCACCAAGGACCGAGATAACCACGGTGAGAAAGATCGTTATCAACATTACTGGTACTGACGCAAACTGAATATTAAACCAATCAGCAAAAAACCAGCCAACAGCAATGGCAGCAATAATGCCACCTAATAAACCTTCAATCGTTTTATTAGGGCTAACAGCAGGTGCCATTTTGTGATTGCCAAAAGTTTTACCGGAAAAGTAAGCACCACTGTCTGCTGCCCAGACAATTAAACAGACAAACAGTACCAGTTTAGCGCCGTGGAACACATCACCAGCCATAACTTCAGATCTTAGAAACACCACGCTCCAGAAGAAAGGCAGTAAGGTCAGAATACCGAATAAGTGGCGTAATAATTTAGAGTTTTCCCACCATGAGCGGGATTTGGGATAAGTAATCGCAAGGAAACTGGCAACCAGCCACCACAGGCTGCCAACCGCCATAATGGCATAATGACTGCTGTTAAGTTGTTCTAAGGCAATGCCGGTAGAGGTAAGCCAGAAGTAACTGAAGATACCTGCGACAATTGCTGGTATCAGCGCCAAATAGCGTGAACCGGCATTAACAAACTGAGTCCATTCCCAGCCACCGAGCAGGACGATAGCTGCCAACGCAGCCATAAACCAAGGGGAAGATAGATAAAAGATGGCCAAAATCACCAAAGGTGCAAGTATGAGCGCTGTAATTATTCTTTGCTTCAAACTTTAAATCCTATTTTATTTTTCCATCAATGCTTTGATTTGCTCACCGGTACAGCCAAAACGACGCTCCCGATTAACGAACCAAGTCACTGCTTCTACAAGATGTTCTTCATCAAATTCCGGCCAGTAGGTCGGAGTAAAATACAACTCCGCGTACGCCAATTGCCATAGCATAAAGTTGCTAATTCGACACTCACCACCGGTACGAATCAGCAAATCTACAGCAGGAATATCTGACATGGTTAAGTGAGAGCGAATCGTTTCTTCATTGATGTCTGAAGCCACTAACTCACCTTGTGTCACTTTTTCTGCTATCGCTTTTGTTGCCTGAGTAATATCCCACTGACCACCATAGTTAGCGGCAATATTAATAAGCATGCCTGAATTATTTTTTGTTAATTCCTCAGCATTGGAAATTTTACTCTGTAAGCGATCACTAAAGCGACTTTTGTCGCCAATTACGCGAAGTCGCAACTGATTCTTATGCAGCTTTTTAACTTCGGTGGTCAATACACTCATGAAAAGTTCCATGAGTAACCCGACCTCTTCTTCAGGACGACGCCAGTTTTCACTACTAAATGCGAATAAAGTAACAGCCTGTATACCAAGACGAGCAGCTGTTGAAATAGTTCTTCTGACCGAAGCGACACCATTCTTGTGGCCGAAAACACGAGGCTTGCCCTGCTCTTTCGCCCAGCGGCCATTACCATCCATAATCACGGCAATATGTTTAGGTAAAGATTCAGGAGAGAGTTGCGAATTTTGCATAAGGAAAGTAATGAAGATAAAAGATGGTGAAGGGTAGCATAGATAAACGCTGCGCTGCGAGCACAGCGTTATATCATTGAGAGTTATGAGAGATTAAACGTCCATTAACTCTTTTTCTTTCGCTGCAAGAACTTCATCGATTTTCTTCACTGCAGCGTCAGTGAGTTTTTGAATTTCGTCCTGAGCTTTACGATCTTCATCTTCAGAAATTTCTTTTTCTTTCAACAGTGCTTTCAGGTCACCATTCGCATCACGACGGATGTTACGTACAGCAACACGACCGCCTTCCGCTTCACCGCGTACAATCTTAACCAAGTCACGACGACGTTCTTCAGTTAACGGTGGAAGTGGTACACGAATTACAGTGCCTGCTGACATTGGGTTTAAACCCAGGTCAGAAGTCAGAATCGCTTTCTCAACTTTTGGCGTCAACTCTTTATCAAAAACGGTAATTGCCAGCGTACGTGCATCTTCTGCAACAACGTTTGCTACCTGAGTCAGAGGCGTTGGCGCACCGTAGTACTCAACATTAATACCAGCAAGCAGGCTTGGGTGCGCACGACCAGTACGAACTTTAGAAAGGGTGTTTTTTAGCGCTTCTACGCTTTTGTCCATGCGCTCTTGAGCGTCTTTTTTTATCTCATTAATCACAATTTCACCTTAATTCTTATTTCATCTTGAGAGTGATTATACTGCGGAGCTAATCAGCGTACCTTCCGCTTCACCCATAACCACACGACGTAGAGCGCCTGGCTTATTCATATTGAATACTCGGATTGGCATACTGTGGTCACGAGCCAATGTAAACGCCGCCAAGTCCATTACTTTTAGTTCTTTATCAAGAACATCGTTATATGAAAGCTTATTATACAACTCAGCTTCTGGGTTCGCTACAGGGTCTGCAGAGAATACACCATCAACTTTGGTTGCTTTCAAGACGATATCGGCTTCAATTTCGATGCCACGAAGACATGCGGCTGAATCAGTAGTAAAGAACGGGTTACCTGTACCAGCAGAGAAAATCACGACTCGGCCACCACGTAGCTGGCTGATTGCATCTGCCCAGTTGTAATCGTCACACACGCCGTTTAGTGGAATCGCCGACATCACACGTGCGTTAACATAAGCACGGTGCAGCGCATCACGCATAGCCAAACCGTTCATTACGGTTGCAAGCATCCCCATGTGGTCACCGACAACGCGGTTCATCCCCGCTGCAGCCAGACCTGCACCACGGAATAGGTTACCACCGCCGATAACAACCCCAACTTGAACACCAAGTTCAACCAGCTCTTTTACTTCTTGAGCCATACGGTCAAGAATGGCTGGATCAATGCCAAAACCTTCTTCACCTTGAAGCGCTTCACCGCTAAGTTTTAACAGAATACGTTGATATACTGGTTTAGGGTTCGTTGTCATGGACTTTACCTTCCAAAGAGAGTTATTGATTAACAGTCATGAATAGACTCAGATTAAATATATTCATCACGATTAACAAAAAACGCATGCTTTATTCGTAAAAAGACCGCAGCAATGGCCACGGTCTTTTTCTAAGCAAGTCGCTAAGGATTAACCTTTTTGCGCCGCTGCAACTTCTTCAGCGAAGCTCATTTCTTCTTTCTTCTCGATACCTTCGCCAACTTCTAGACGAACGAAAGTAGAAACAGAAGCGCCACGCTCTTTAAGAATTTCGCCAACAGATTTCTTAGGTTCCATTACGAATGGTTGACCTGTTAGAGAAATCTCACCAGTGAATTTCTTCATACGACCGACAACCATTTTTTCTGCGATTTCCGCTGGTTTGCCTTCGTTCATTGCGATTTCAACTTGAACCGCTTTCTCTTTTTCAACAACATCTGCAGGTACGTCTTCTGGGTTAACAAACTCAGGACGAGATGCAGCAACGTGCATTGCGATGTGTTTTAGAGTTTCAGCGTCGCCTTCACCAGCAACAACTACACCGATTTTCTCACCGTGACGGTAAGAAGCTAGTGCTGCACCTTCAACGTATTGAACGCGACGGATTGAGATGTTCTCACCGATTTTAGCAACAAGAGCAATGCGCTCTTCTTCGAATTTAGCTTGTAGCTCTTCAACAGTCGCTTTAGAAGCCAGTGCTTCATCTGCAACTTTATTTGCAAACGCTGTGAAGTTGCCGTCTTTCGCTACGAAGTCTGTTTGACAGTTAACTTCAAGCAGCGCAGCTACGCCATCAGCTTCTTTGATAATGATCGCGCCTTCAGCAGCTACATTACCTGCTTTTTTAGCAGCTTTTGCAGCGCCAGATTTACGCATGTTCTCAATCGCTAGCTCGATATCGCCATCGGTTTCAACAAGCGCTTTTTTACATTCCATCATGCCTGCGCCAGTGCGGTCGCGCAGTTCTTTTACTAGAGCAGCAGTAACAGCCATTCTCTATTCCTCAGTTGATTCTGGATAAGGTAAAAATTGAGGGCCTACATTATCGGCCCCCAATACTAACTATAACCTAGCATATGTTTCAGTTTTTGACCCATAAACTAAGTCTGACTCGGAGCCGCTATTATTCAGCTTCTACGAAACCGTCTTTGTCAGCTACTGCCGCAACGTCTTTGTTACGACCTTCGCTTACAGCTTCAGCTGCAGCGTTTAGGTATAGTTGAACTGCACGGATTGCGTCATCGTTACCTGGGATAACGAAGTCAACGCCGTCTGGGTTAGAGTTAGTATCAACAACTGAGAATACTGGGATTCCTAGGTTGTTTGCTTCTTTAACTGCGATGTGCTCGTGATCAGCGTCGATTACGAATAGAGCGTCTGGTAGGCCGCCCATGTCTTTGATACCACCAAGAGATTTCTCAAGCTTCTCCATTTCGCGAGTGCGCATTAGAGCTTCTTTCTTAGTTAGTTTATCGAAAGTACCGTCTGTAGACTGTGCTTCAAGATCTTTTAGACGCTTGATTGATTGACGAACAGTTTTCCAGTTAGTTAGCATACCACCTAACCAACGGTTGTTTACGTAGTATTGGTTG
>Ga0075011_10000059_pt1 | contig 52663 bp, 71 predicted proteins | sample TARM_MetaG_T_14_FD_72354 | JGI IMG/M metagenome (GOLD analysis project Ga0075011, IMG submission 72354) | Freshwater microbial communities from Pennsylvania, USA, analyzing microbe dynamics in response to fracking - TARM_MetaG_T_14 | ecosystem: Environmental > Aquatic > Freshwater > River...
TTTGTCTGCATCGCTAACATCGCTAACAGGGATGTAATCAATGCGATAACCCAATTCAAGGTAAGTGCCATCAGTTGTATAACCCGGGGCAATCAAGCCGTTAGTTACACCTTGACGCAAACCTCGCTCAACCTTCTGGATAATCATGCTTACACCAGTGTCGGTATAAGGAATCTTAGTTGGCGAGCGATACATCAGGTTGAATACATCAGTCTCAATACGATTCTGCAACCAGTCGGTGCCATGAACAGTATCGAAGAAAGTGCCATCAGCCATCTTACCTTCATCGTAGATGGAGTTACCACCAGCATCCAAGAAGACGTTACAATTGATAGAAGCCAAGTGGCCCTTCTGGCTAGAGCTAAGTTTAGCAACAGGAATTGTAGGCAGCTTCTTGTACATCAAAGTTAGGGTAGTATTAGTACCTTCGAAGTTGACGGTGAAAGCACGGCCAGCTACAGACACACCAGCATAACTACCAGCAACAGGTGCATAAGTAGAAATTGTGCGCTTGAGGCTTGCATCTTTCATCTGACCAACCAAGGTAGTTGGAGCAGTGGCAGTCAAGCAATCCGCATCATTGGTGGTGTTGAAGAACACTTTGTTACGGGCCTGAGTCCAAACAGCAGCATCATAAGATGCTTGCACATCCTCATACTCAGCATCAAGTGCAACACCGTAGAACGAGTTGTCATATTGTTCGCATTGAGTGAGTGCATCTTCTGGAGTCTCTTCCGACTTACCTTGTACAAGCGTGGCAGACAACATGCCAATAGCAGCAGCTAGGCCACTAACATCAGCAGAGGCAACAGTGATGGTGGAAGTTACACCGGAGGTTGGACTTGTGATAACAAACTTACCAAGGCTTGCATCATACGAACACAGTGTACCCGGAAGCTGTACTTGCAGTTTGGTTTGGATTGCGGATGCAGCTTGAGCAAACGATGTTACAGCGCTCAGGTTTACAGCACTAATAACAACCAACGTACCATTCACAGTCATGGTGAAACCACCAGCAGTGATAGCTTGCAGTGTGGCCAAGTTTGGAGTGTTGTTACCAGTTGCTTTTGCAGGTGTATCAGTACCGTCAATCAAACCAACCATGAAATAGATAGGCTTCGGTGATTGAGAGTAGTAAACAGTTGCAGCTTTGTTAATTTCACCGGCAGGGAAATCAGCAGCCACAGCTTTGATACTGGAATACTGGCGAACCCGCTCAGTGGGGAGAATTGGTGCAACACCTGCGCTTGCTTCTTTACTCAGGAACAAGAGCTTGCCGAAACCCGACAAACCTTGTGGAGTAGGTGCAAGCGTAATGCTTACGTCAATATACTCGGAAATTGGAACTGACGACATATTATGTATGCCTCCTTATAAAATTGTTTTACGGTGTGAACTGCATGTCAATAACGATTGGCAGTGTAGTCCCACCTTCGGTAAACTCACCATTTACTACAGCTTCAACGATGCGAGGTATACGAGTTTCTTGCTTTCGAATAACATTAAAGTCAAGTCGAATTGCCGTCCTTACTTCCCACTGAGATTCAAGTGCCAAGGTTTTAACTTTGATTGGACCCTTACTGATCAGTACCATGCCCAACTTCTTCATTAAGTCTAGGACGTCAGGTCGATAGAAACTGTTATTAAGGAAGTCCACATCAACATCATCCCGAGAGAATAGAACATCAAAGGATAGGATGCGAAAACCCCTTGTAGTGAATACAAATTCATCAGCCACACTGTCATAGATATTATCTACTTGGTCATAGCCGGGTGAATATGTACCCATAAGCCTTACTGCTGCATAAGCATCAACAGGCGGTCGAGGGGCATTCTTAAACATTGGATATGAATAACGTGGTTTCAGGACACATTGGTCAATAATCTTTTGAACCTTTTGAACGTCTGAGTCCATACTACCACCCATTTACTGCAAGAGGATTTGAAGCAGTCTCTTGTGTAATTAATACACCAAGTTCAGTAAGTAATGCCGAACCATCTTCTGTGTAGATGCTTGTTGGATAACCTTCTACCAAGACAAGGTTCTGCACCTTGCTTGCGATAACCATGTGGAAACCTGCTGCACTATAGTTGCCGTGTTGCGTAACAAAGTATGTTATGCCATAAACACTTAGCAAACTATTGATAGGCATTTCAGTGCGTGAGTGAAACTTCATAAACCCCGGTTGCCTTTCTAACTCAGGGTTTGCTTTTAGTTGTTCACCAAACACACCTTCATCACGATCACCATGAGGAATGGGTGTTGCTTGAATGTAAGAGGCTGGGCCCATTGCATTCTTAACCCATTGGTTATCAGCATCCCAGTAACCGCCGACAGGACTGCACATCAAGACTTTGGTTGTTGTATGTCTATTGAATGCCCGACGAACACTAATCATTAGTAGATCATCCTTGCACCAGCGAACGCTTGGTTGCGCCACTTCAAGTATGTCTGTCCATAGATCGTACTGTCGTAGTTATCCAACGTACCATCAACTTCTCGTGCTACAGCATACTCAACCAGAACATCGTCAACATCAGAGCTGCGAATTGGCATCATTGGGTTAATGTCACCCGCTTCACTAGCTTGAGCTACTGAAAGATTATGGGCAATGAGATAAGCCTGAGCAACATCGTAGACATTGATCCAGCGGCCATCATCAGTACCCATTTCAATTACAGCATCCCCAAAGAAGATATCAAATCGTCCTTGGGATATGCTAGTGAACTCAGGGAACCTTGCTACAAACATTGGCAAAGTAACCATATTGTTCTCCTTTATTTATGCACACAGAGTTTCATACAGACCAGCAATCTCTGCTTCTGTGTGTGTCTCTTTACTAACAGTAAGTTTCTTGTCAGACAGAGCTTTAATCATTTGTGCCAATGTTACTTCGCTCTTAACCTTCTCAACAATTGTCAGGTCGCCAATGCGTACACGCTCTGCAATGAGGTTGACTTCACGAGTCACGCCGGTAGGTTCGTTGAAGGTACGGTAAACAGGCTTCTTGTCAATGATGGCACCCGGAATTACCTCCGTAACCTCTTTCATTTCACGGACAGTTGTCTTACCGGATGTTGCCTGAATCCACAGTTTGTCATCAATCTCAACAGTTGCTTCTGCTGGAATTGCAATGAGTACAGTTTGTGGTGTCTCAGGTTTAGTAATTTCAACACCAGTTTCTGTTACGAACTTGGTAACTTTACCAGCATTGGTGCGAGCGTTCAGCATGATTGGTGCCTGTGTGTTATTCCGAACTTGCATTTTGGTTCTCCTATATTAGTAAAGGATTGCTTCTTGGTTTGATACATCCATTAAATGCAGCTTTAAGCATTTGATTTTCTTGGTGTGGGATTAAACAACATGTTTCTTTACTGTACAACTTACCACCTTCACCATACTTATCTTTGTCTAGTTGATAGTCATTGTCTGGATTACACCAATCAGTATAACCATCAAGCAACTCAAAATCTTTGGCAAATGTTTGGAAGTTGTGCCAGTTGTGGTGTACTGTTGCATTATTGTATGTACTACCCATTACTGGATTCGCGTAACACCTTTGCAACATAGCAACCCACAGTCCGTAGACTTTATTTGGCCTCCACTTACCTGAGGTTGTTTTACGTTTTGTTTTATATGGCCCATCACCAAGGAATCCAACCCCGTGAACTGTGGCATGAAAGGGATCACTCACTTTGCCACTCTTTATGTGATCGACCCTAGCTTCCCTTTCAAATCCAGTGTGTATGAACTTCACCCATCTGAAATTCATACGTTCACTATTGGATTTGATAACAAGAGAGCCATTATTGGTGGAATACATCTCACCCGGTCTATATGCTTTTGTTATCTTCAAAATATTGAGCCTTTAAGTTACATCAAAAATTAGATGCCATACCAAATATCAATCGCCCGCGGGTAAGTTACTTCCAGCCCGGCGAAGCGACCACGGCCAGGGACTTCATAGACCAGACCGTGCAGTTGCACTGGCAGGAATTGAAGCGGCAGAGGTTCACGAATACGGACGGTTTGAGTACCTTCCGGGGTAGTCTTCGCCAGAACAATGAAGCAATCCGAACCAGCATCACCTTTGCCGTCAATGGCGTTCAGGGCTTTAACAGCACCCTTCTTAATACCAAACTGGTTGTTGTTGCACCAGAAGTCAAGAATGGTGGTGTCGCTCACTGCAGAACGTGGGGTGGAAGCAATGTAGTTCCATTGCAACACAGGCAGCCACAGTTCGGTCGGGGCGTGAATCTTCTTGGTAGCTGCATACATTGCGCCACAAGCGTTGTTCAAATCCTTGATAATTTCATCAGGGGTTTTGGTAGCCCAAGTGGTAGTAGTTGCAGCACCAGCCGGAACTGGGTTGTGTGCAATGTTCGGGTGAGCGAACAAACCAACGAAGCCAGCGGTAGCATCACCACTCCAAACAGCATCGTTTACATATTCTTCATAGCCACGACGTGCAGCCATTGCTTTACGAGCTTCCAGAGGCATACCGGACATTTGAGCGGATGCAACTTCGTCGATATCGTAATCGTAGGCACAACCAACCGACTTAACAGTGATCGAGTATTCACGACCCGAAATACTGGATTTTGGCAGGTCAGTGGCACGAGCGTTAATTACTTGTGCTTTACCAACACGGTCATACGAACGATAGGTGAGGCTAGTTGCGCCAGCACCGCCCAAGGTCAGAGTTGGGAAGCAATCACGAGCTTCCAAATCCGGATACAGAACATCATAAGTAGTCTGTTCAATTACTTCCAGTTGACGCTGGAAGAACACACCATCGTTATCCGTCAGGCGTGCATCGTTATCAACCAACTTCTCAAAGTGGTCATTCAGGGTAGCAACAGAACCATCTTGCAATTTTACTTCACGAGCCATAATTCAAATCTCCTTTATTCTTAATAATTAAACAGTAGCAGTACCGTTGATCATCGCGCGAGTAATCATCACACGAACAATATCACCAGCGCCACCCGAGGAGTCGAATTTCATGTTCGAAGCCTTGACATAACCAGCAGTTGCACCAGAGGTAACTTGACCAGTGGTGGAGTTTACATATACATCGCCACCAGCAGTTGCAGCAGCAACAGTGTTGACATAGATAGAACCTTCCAACAGGACAGGAACAATTGCACCAGCAGGGAACGGAGCTGCACCAGTGTTCGGACGGAAATCCGATTCATTGGTCATCTGGCGAATAACAATACCAAACTGTTGACCAGCACCAGCACTACCCAGATCAACTTCACGCTCAGTGGTGCCACGTTTAACAACGAGGCCCTGCTTCAGTGCAACTTTAGCACGGAAGCTTTCACGAACACTGTTAGTGTAAGTCAGACCATATACATTGCCGACTTGGAAGTCTGGGGTGTTAATGTTGTAAGATTGAACAGGCATAGTTATTTATCTCCTTGATAACGCTTAATCATATTCTCACGAGCAATTACTGCTGGACTTTGAGAATCTTCGTGTTTTACTTTAATACCAGCAACGTCACGCAACATGGTGGACATTTCTGTATCTTTCTCATGTACAAAATCCTTGTCTTCAAGGAGGATGCCATACCGTACTTCTACGTATTGATCAGACATATTAGCTGGTGCTGTAGGGCAAGCCTTAGTCACTACTTCACGTTTGATTTCAATTTGAGACTTACCTTTAACATCAATGCCATCACAGATGGACAACACTTCTGCAACGAATGCCATACGTTGTTCAACCAGTGCATCAATGTCTTGTAGCTTTGCAACTGTTGCCAGAGCGTCAGTTAGTTTTGCTTCGGTGCTATCCAACTTGGCTTTAAGTGTTTCCACTTCAAGTACCAATGCGGCATCAACAACCTTAACATCTTCAACGACTGCTTCAATCACAACTTCCGGAACCACCTCGACTGTTTCTTGTTCTTCCACAACTTCTTCAAGTTCTTCTGCGGAGTCTTCAATAGCAGCAACGCCTGCACGACCCTTAGGCACGATGGCGATATGGTTTGCACGGATATTTGTTTTCTTGGCATGATAACCAACGGTATCAAAATCACACATTACCAAGGAGGCAGTATGACCAGAGGATAGTTGGTTAGTGTTTGCACGAACAAGTGCAATTGTATCTGCATCATTGATAACCAAAGTACCAATAAGCATTTCACCACTTTCGTCTTTCATTGGCATACCTTCCAGTACACCCTTCAAAAGATCTTTGGCATTCTCTGTATCAACATCAACAGTAGGATGACCGACAGTGATAGGTGCAGAACGATAAGACTCAATAGAAGCTTCATCAAACAAATCCTCAGCCAAAGTCATAATCTTGACAATGGATTCTGGATCATGATCTTTAAAAGCCGAGCCACATTCTTTTGCCTTGTATTCCATGATGCCTGTGCGTGCGATAGAACAAGGAGCAATCATCTGACCACTAATCTTAAACTTGCGCTTGGTAGGCATATGGAGTTTATCTTGGAAGCCTACATCAAATGCTTCATCAAGAAATCGTACCATACGATTCATTATTTATCTCCTTTGTTATCAGGCCCGTCTGACGGACGTGAAATCTTAGCTGCTCCCGGTGGAGGTGCAGTTGGCAATGCTCCCATATCCTCACGACTATAAATGTTCTTAGTGAACAAAACATTTTGAGCCGCCTCTGGAGTAAGCACACCTGCTTCAACCAAAGCAACCAAAGATGTCACAGTGTCTTTCTCACGAACTTCTTTTTGTGCAGAAGATTCAGGGAAGATGCAACGCCACTTATACTTCCAAGCAGGTAAGCCAAAGTGTGCTTGAACAATCTGATCCAGAATCTTCAAGCGTGGCCGGTACTCCATATTTTGAATCGCTACCAACAAGTCGATATAGTTTACCAGATCACTTTCACCTGTAGCATTCAGGCCATTTGGCGATGCTGAAAGGAACCGTGTTGCAGGGATACCTACAGCAGCAGCAATAACTTCCAAGTATTCCCAAATGATATCCTTGACACCATTCAGTGCAATTTTCTTGGGTGCATATTCCTCATTGCTGTCAAGAAGGATACAGTTGTAAACCGACTTCATTTGCTTCATCATTCGGAATCGCTTCATTACTGCCATTTCCCCAACGGGGTTTGTCAGCATGTTTTGCAATCCGTTTACTGTTACCACATCAATGTTAGCCTCTGTTACCAATTGAGCAGCAGCCTGAACAGCAGTGTGGAAATTGTCGACGATGTTATTCAAAGGAAGTAGTACACTATCCGAGTACCACTGGTTGTGCCAGTTCTCGTACATCGGCAAACGTGTACCTTCAAAACGAATCAATCGTGAATGGTGAATGCGTGCTGTACTACCTGCGATCATATAGAACTCAGGTTGACCATACCAAGGTGAAAGTGGATTGGTGTTAATGCCACCAGTACCTAACAGCCGTGTACGATCCACTACTTGCAAACTATTGATACAACCTTTCTTCAACCGATTTAGGTCAAGTGGTGTATCCATCTTACCAGTACCTTTGATATCCAGAAGGATAGCAGAAGTACCATAAACACGTGCCCACTTGTAAGCCTCATTAAAAAGGCCAGCCATGTTGAAGTGTTCATCAGCATCTTGTGCATCTTCACTATCTAGTTCACGCCATGCACGAGTAGTGTCTAGCGGAATGATTGTGCAAATCTTTTGAGCAATCCAGTCTTCACGGAAACGAGTAATCAAACCCTCTTGGTCTGAGTTACCGTTAGAACGTCGCCACTGGTTGTAAACTGTTTTATCGTTGGCACCACCCAGTCCTGAGACTACGTTTTCCAATCCATCAGCAGCTTGCATCGTTCCTTCTGGAGTTGCCTGAATAAGTTGATCCATGGCTTCCAGTAAAACTTTATCCTTCGGGTCGATTACTTCTTCACTCATAGATCATCCCGCTTGCTAGAGTAACCATTAGGTTTTTCCAAATGATACTCGGGCAGGGTCGTTACTTGTAGCTCTACGCGATCACTAACTGTTTCCACAGTTGCGATGATATTGCCACTAGCATCTACGATATGAAAAAGGTTATTGCCCGATGCCTTCTTACACAGACGTGTGTTAAGCATAGCATTCTCCTTATTAAACCCAACTTTCATAGTTAGCCGAACTTCCACTATATTGAATAACAACTGCATCACTTACGTTATCAACAACGTCGTCATGGCCAGTTGAACTGCCTAAGCCAGTCATGCCAAGAATCTCACGCATAACGTGTGACTTATGTACATGCTCACTTGGAAACCATATTCTACCTTGTGCAAAGTACGGAATGGTGTTAAGGAAGCGCGCAACCTTGTCACCAGAACTTTTGTCCTTAGGTACAGGCAATACACGAACATCCCCATCACGAGTAAATTGTTGGTTAAGGAATTGTCCAGAACTTTTATCTTCCATGTACAATGCTGTAGGCAGCATACAGGGATAACCAAGGTCTAGCTTGTTGTGTTTATTCCAGAACTTAATTAACTCAATTTTCAATTCAGGTGTCTCAAACTTGCCAAGCATAATGTCTGCAAGGTAGAGGTCGTTGTTTCTCATTACTGCCCAATAACACACAACAGAATAATCTGAATAATCCATCTTTGTCGATGCAGTATCAGCAGTCATAAATGTACGAATAACTTGTGACTTATCAAGTTCAAGATATTCCTGCCACCAAGCTTCTTGTACAAGACCAGTGCCTTGTGCAGTTGGATCACCCATGTATTGACTGTTAAATGTGTAAGGTGAAGCAACCTTCATTGCCTCAAGGCTTTCCAAACTTTTACGAGAAGGCCACAATGCAGACTTTGCTTCTTTACGTTTCAAGTTGTAAATAACAGGGTTCGCATGAGTATAGGCTTGCTTCTCAATAATCTTGTCATACCAATCTTTACTGCCAACACCCGGCTCAATGATTGCAGGAATGTTCAACCAATCATAACGATCACTTGAGTTACCACGAAGTAGATACCCCACAAGGTCTTCATCGTGTACACGCTGCATAATGATGCACATTGGAGTGCGGGCACATTTTACTTGTTCACCTTCATCATTCTGTACAACACCATCATTTGCCAAACGAGACATAAATGTGTTGTCATAACGATCGTTAATCTCAGATCGTACAGTGTTTGAATACGCATCCTTTGGCTTGATAATGTCATCCACTACAAAGCAACCAGAATAAACTCGTGTCAAACTGCCAGCACCTTTACCAGTTAGTTTACCACCAGAAGGAACAGCGTGAAGCACGCCACCTTTAGTTGTACCCCAACGTTCCAACGATCGTTTACTCGCATCAATCTTCAATGCAGGAAACACTTTCATGAAAAGTTCATTAAGCATAATGGTGCGAATGTAACCACTACTTTCAGCAACAACGTCATCAGCATAAGAAGTGATAATGTTGTGCGAACCAGCGTTGTGACAAAAGCTGTATAGTGGAAGAAAGATACTTAGAATCTGTGTCTTGGAGTGTCGTGGTGGAATTGTAACAATTACTCTATCACGTTTACCATCGACAATATCTTGACATACATCGAAAATGATACTGTGGAAATCTTGCATCTGGAATTTGAATCCCATCTGCAATTCAAAAGCCCACTTACTAAAAGTTTCGAAGCTAGCCATCAGAATGTTGCGAGCCTCTGTGCAATCCTCATTGTTTATCTCGTCGAGATTCACTTCAAGCGGATTGTTGATAATGGCTTGTGCTAATGATGTTTTCTTTAATGCTACACGAACAACAGCAACATCGCCGTTGCTATCAAGTTCAACCTTACCCTCTGTGATAATTTTCTTAATCTCAGAACTGTAAACTGTGTTGTTCTTGTGGTCGGCGCTTCGCAGTGCTGCTAGTTGTGCTTCTTGAAGTGCTTTGATTACAGCGTTTGTTTCAAGGCCTTGACCTTCAATCTCACTGCAAATGGCTTTATCGTATTGTTCAACAATAAATTCATTTTCTGATACATATTTACGCAACTGCGGTAGTGTCAATGGTATTCCACGACTTCTACTAACCTTTAGTAGGTCGCCATAGTATTGTGTAAGCAGGTTGGCAATGTAGCCATCAAGCTGTTCATCAATTGGGATGGCACTCATACTTCTGGCTTCTTAAATTCAATCAAATACAAATGGTTAAATTCTTCATTTGTCATTTGTGGCTCTACATCGTTTTTCTTTTCATCCACATAATGGACATATTCACATACTGGGCATTCGCCAGCTACTAAATCAACAATGTGGCCACAACCGCGACAATGCTTGCGGCAATCGTGACTACCTTTACTCATTTTGGTTCTCCTTAATAATTGAGTCGAAGACTCGGAAATTGAAACATGTTATGTGCTTCGAGCTAAACTCTCGCCTTGCTCCGCTCTCGCTCTTACCTCATTCCCGCTTCTGCCCTTCCGGCTAGGAAAGCCATGCGGCTTGAGCTATTACAAACTAGATTTGGGAATTAATACAGGAGTGAGGTGTAACAATGTTTCTAACTTGAATCTTCGATTCTTCTTTGTCTTTGTTGGTTTGTCTTGTTTCTTGTTGGCTGACCCCAGCCGGGGGCCGCTGCGCGTGCTAAAGGCATTATATGCTTGCCCAAAAAGCCGTCAAGCTGTGCATTCATACACCTGTTTAGCCATACAGGCTGGACGGATGAACAGTGCTGTATGGCCATACAGTAGTGTTGGCAAGCCACTAAATAGGGCCGCTGTGAGGCGTTAGGCTGTTCAGGCCACAATGGTAGCGGGTAGTGCCACGACGCCTCGCCAGCGAGCAGGTTGGTGCCGCTGGGTCAATAAACCCAGTCGCCCGTCATGCCACCTTTGGAGTATTCGCTAACCTTCGTTTCAAAGAAATTAGATTGACCTTCAGCCAAAATCCATTCTAACCAAGGGTATGGATTTTCCAAACCTGGCCAATTCTCTTTGAAACCAATTTGCTGCAAACGACGATTTGCAACAAAGCGAATGTATTGCTTCATACCATGAATAGTGAGTCCTTCGGGGGCGCCTTTTGCAAAGGCATCGTCGATGAATACATCTTCAAGGTCAACAGCAATACGATACATTTCATAAACTTTTTGCTTGAATGCATCAGTGAGTACATCTGGATTCTCCTTGCAGAACGTCTTGAACAACTCAGACATTCCAAGTACGTGCTGAGTTTCGTCTCGGATGCTCCACTCAGTAATCTTGCACAAGCCCTTCATCTTTCCAAAACGCTGAAAGTTGAGTAGCATCACAAAACTGCTGAACAGTGACATACCTTCGTTGCAAACTGTTTGAGCCAAACTGAGGGCAATGCCTTCATCTGTTGACACATCGTTGCTTTGCATCATGGAAATCTTATTTGCCATTGAATCAAACTTAAGAAACTCTGAGTAGATTTTCTCTGGCAAACCGATGGTATCAGTGAACAATGCGTATGCACGTTGGTGGATACCTTCACGAGCTGCAAAAGCAAGAAGCATGCAACGGGCTTCATTGTTCTTGAACACTGGAATAAACAGGTCACAGTAGTTTTGACCAACTTGGCAATCTGTCTGCGTAAACAATCGCATGATTTGAAGAACATAGTCCTTTTCAATCTGATCAAGTACACCAGTGTTCCACTGAGCAACGTCATCCTGCAATTCAATCTCACCCTCAATCCAATGGATTTTTTCGTGAGCTACAGCGTACTCCATGAACTGTGGATATTTGAATGGTTTATATGTGGTGCTAAATTCTTGTAACATAGGTTCTCCTTATGCGTGACAAGCAGTGCATTCGTCAGCATCACCTAGGATTTCACGAATTACTTCTTTGGAAAGTTTATCAGCTTTAACAACACTACCAGTGCGTGCGTAGTAAAGACCTTTCAAACCTTTTTTGTGGGCATACATGTGCACACGGTTGAACAACTCTTTTGTGCAGTCTGCTGCAAATGAGAGGTTGATAGATTGACCCTGACACAAGTGGACTTGGCGTTCACTCGCTTGATCAATTACAGCCATCATGTTTGTCTCTTTGAAGGTTTTGAATACAGCCTTCTCTTTGTCATCCAAGCAATGCAACTTCTGAACAGAGCCATCATCTTCGATGACAAGTTCCCATTGTTTGTTAATCCATTGTTGAGCAGTCATGCCCAACATTTCCAACATTTTTACCGGAACTTTAGTTTCCAGTTTACGTTGTAGATGAGGATTCTTAACAAGGTGGGTACCGATGCGAGTCCGATGAGCAAAAGCGTTAGAATGTATAGGCTCAACACTAGCAGTACAATTGGACATAATACTACTATTAGCATTAGGAGCAATAGCAAGTAGATGCAAGTTGCGAGCACGATAACCAGTCTCTTCCGCATCAGGGCAGTTACCGCGAATACGCGCAAGCTCCAAGCTCTTAACTTGTGCCTGACGTTTAATTTCGGAGAAGATTTGACGGGTCCAAGATACAGCTGTGACAGATTCAAATGGAATGTCATTAGCCATAAGTAGGCCGTGCCAACCCATAGCACCAATACCAATGTCGCGGCTGCGCATCGCTGCGTAAGCTGCTTTCTTAATTTCGTGAGGTGCGCGCTGAATGAATACTTCCAGTACGTTATCCAACATTTCAACCAAATCACCAATGAGAGTAGGCGCCCATTCATTCATTTTCTCCAAGTTCAGACTTGACAAACAACATACTGCTGTCCGCATTTGGTCAGTTACAAGGTGAATTTCATTGCAGAGGTTACTGCCACGAATTGCCAAACCAAGTTTCTTTTGTGCTGGATGCAATGCTTCATTTGCTGTGTCAATAAAGTTAATATACGGCTCACCAGTACGGTGACGCACTGTGAGGATACTTTCCCAAATTTCTCGGGCAGACACAGTATCTTTAACAGCACCAGAGTTTGGATCAATTAGTTGGTATGGCAGATCATTGTACACACAATCCATGAAGTGATCTGTTACGTTCACTGCGTTATGGATGTTTGTAGCTTTACGGTTTTCATCACCACCCGGAACGCGAATGTTGATAAACTCACGAATCTCTGGATGGTTTACATCCAAATAGGCTGAATAAGCACCTTTACGAGTTTCACCCTGTTTATATGCAGTCATACTACCATCAACAGAGTGGATGAAAGGAATAACGCCCGGTGCCTTCTTGGACACTGTACGAACATCACTCCAATGACCACCAACACCACCACCAAAGATAGACAACCATTTGGTTTCGTCTTCATGGTAGATAAGCCCATCAATAGTATCTGGTACATGCGATAGGAAGCATGAGATAGGCAAGCCACGATCATTCTCGCCACTGTTAGATAGCACTGGCGAAGAATACATAAAATGCAGCTGTGACACTGCATCATACAAACGCTGCGCATGATCCGAGTCTGTAGCATAACGTGCGGCTGTTCGTGCAAAAGCATCTTGAGGGCTAACGTCACCCTCTTTCATGTAATGCTTACGAATCAGCTCAGCACCTTGTTCAGACAATAGTTCATCCCGGCGAGTATCAATGATTACATCATTTTTGTTTACTCCCACTTTCATTCAACACCTCATTCATAATTGTTGGGAAATACTCAGCTAGGGCTTCATGCACAGTTTTAGCCACTGCAATGTGTTCCAGTTGAGTACCGTTACTTTCACGGACGTCACAGTAGTGCATCCATGTACGAAGGTTTGCTGTCATATACATACGCGACATTGTAAGCCCTTCTGGCAACAATACTCGTGCAACTTCCTTTGCAACACCAGCATCAACCATACGGTTATAGTGATACTTGGTAATGTCAATGACTTCCTGTTGTGCGTCGAGCCATTTGTGGAGCAAGTCTTGTTTCTCTGCAACTGTTAAATAAGCTGCATTGGAAAGCTTGACACTATTCTGGCGGTTCTTCATGTCCTGCAAACGCAGTTCACGATTAATAAACGACTCGTCTGTCACAGAAGCATATCGTTGACTAAACTCTTGGAAACTTGCAGTGCGATGGCGGAGAATCTGACGTGTGATATCTCGTGGTGCTTCGATTTCAATGGTTGCTGTAGCTTGTTCGAAGATAGACCAATGGTTATGCTTCTTGCAGTAGTTCAACAAACCAGCACTTGTTTCGAAGTTGTTTTGATTGCTTGGGTTGCTAACACGCGCTGCAAATGTGATAACACCTTCTGCATCAGGGATTTCAATGACTACAGGTTCGCTAACTGCAATCACTCGTGCCCTGATAAAATCATACTTCATAGGATTCTCCTTTGTTTGCATATTCTTTGTGATGTTCTTGTCTTAGCTTTTCAGCCACAATTGTGGCTTCCGCTAGTGAGAGTTTACCAACTCTGTAGTATGTACCCTCCACGCACACTTGTGCACGGTAGTAAATGCAGGTCTGAGTGTGGTAGTCCACGTAGACATTTTTAGGTAGTTTTGAGCGACTATCTGATTTACCACGGGCATTCATTGCGTTTTGAGAGCGAGTTGCCAACCGTAAATTACCGATTTTGTTGTTCATTGTGCAGCCGTCACGGTGGTCTACCACAAGCCCTTCCGGCACTTTTCCGTGGTGCATTTCCCAAATGATTACATGCACTGCTGTAATTTTAGTTAGTTGCTTGGAGTTTACCCACAAGTAACCTTTATTATGACTGCCCGCCTCTTTGCCTGCGTACACAAACCCTTTATATTTTAAGGGCAACCAGAACAGTTTTCCATCGCTGTACCGGAATAGTTTTGACCAACTATCCGTTACTTCTGCGGGCGACAATGTTTGCATACTCTGGATCAGTGGATTTAACAAACACGTTTTCATACATGATACCTTCACGATCTTTGATATCGCTCCATGCTTGTTCCAGACAAGATAGGAAGGACACACGGTTGCGAGCACACAGGTTTGCCAGTACGACAATAATGTCACCAACATCATCTTTAATATCTTTACCCTTGCAGATGCTGTCACTAAGTTCACCAACTTCTTGAACCAGTTTAGCAAATTGGGTTTTGTCATCACTACCTTCAATCAGGTTGCGATTGTGATGCCAAGTAACCATATCGCGCAGACGGCGACCAATTTCCAGGTATTCCTCTGTCTCTACAAATTCACGACGAATGTCTTTTGCAGTGCGGCTTGCACGTGGGATTACAACTTGAGCTTGTTCGGTCATTCAGTTTCTCCAAAGAAAATATTTACAAAAGCAGTAAGGTCTGCCATAGGTTGTCCGAGTGTTACATTGATGCGATGGCTAGTTGCACCGCCCACAGTAACGTAATTACGACTATCGTTTCCAAAGTCACGTCCCTCCGCATGTAGTTGTATGATATGAACTTCACATCCCACACCAACTAGATACTCAGCCTCTTCAGCAAATCCACCATCGGAAAATACAACTGTATCTGTACTGCCATCAAGTGTCTGGATTAGCTCGTAAGCTTTTGCACCAAAGAATTGCTTACCAAACTTTGGTTTGATAACTTCCTCACTAACATGGATCATTGCCTGTCGTGGTGACAGTCCACCAAGTGTTGGCATTGGTACTTCTTTAGTTGTTCTTCCAGATGCCAGCATTGCAAAGGTAACTAGGTCTACACCGTAGTAACTTGCAGTCTCACGATACAGAGCCTCTTTAAACTCCATACGCGGCCAACCAATCAGTTGTTGAACATTATTACCCAAAGTATCCTTACCAATGTTTGGTGGACCATTAAGAATGATTACACGCATTAGATGCTTTCCTCATTCTTATCTTCGCGGAAACGTACAAATGCAGGAAACCTAAGTTTGCCAGCCTCTGTAACTTCTCGATACTCAACTTGGATGATAGAGCCTTTCAACTTGTCACGGTGTGCCCAGATTTGATCACGAAGTAAGTCGTCGAAGCCACTGCCAACGCTACCATGTTTGGTTTGAATACTCCCGAGTGTTCCAAGGAGTCTACCATTTCCCGAAGTGAAGCCAGTGATACGAACATCGGCCTGCTTCTTTGGTACAACTTTAAGCCAAACATAAAACTTACCACTCTTATGCAGTTGACGTATTACCAGACCTTCGTCGCCATCTTTCAGTCGCATTTCCATCAAACCTTTCAACTTGTCGTTGTCTGGGTCTTTTGTTGTGCCCATGTAAAGGCGGTCATCAATCATGCCATCAGTAAGCTCATAGATCATATCCTGAGTTACTTCTTGATAAGACTGAGAGCGAACCAAGGATACAGAAGTGTTCCAATCTTTACTAAACACCTCTGCATCAGAAAACTGCAAGTGGTTTACATTATATAGCGGTTTGCCTGCACGACTTACAGGCTCACCCTTTTTGTTTCGCATTACACGAACACCATCAACTTTGCGGTAAACTTTCCAGTACCCTTTTAGTTGCTCGCCCTCGAAATACTTTGCCTTAACATAGCTTGTGCCATCGTCAAGCTGATTAACTTTAGACATCCTCTTCCTCCATAACTTCTATAGTAATTCTTACCTTTCTATTCCGAAATGCGAAGAAGTATTTTAGGAGCCCGCTAGTGTAATCTGTATAGTTGCTGTCAGCAACATTGATACTAAATGTTGGGCTTATTGTTCCAATGTCACTTACCACTGACTCGCTGACCAAGGTTACTTTCGACATTAGGATGCTCCCTTCTTTGCCATACGGGCTGCGATATATTCGCGGGCCTGAGTTCTTCGGATTCCAACTGTTGCTCCGGGTTCAATGCCAACCTTTCGCAACTTCTCTTTCTGCACTGCTGCTGGGTGCTTCGTAAACAAGATGACCTTCTTTTCAACTTCGGATTCCTCAATGCTCATACCACTCCTTTCAGAGTAGGTGATAATGGAATGACAAGGTTTACAAACAATTTCTAAATCAGCTTCTTTTACAAGTAATAGGTTTAGCAAATGCTGCCCTGCTACGACTGGGTCAGCACTTAGTGTACCAACAGTTTTCTTGTGGTTTACTTCAAAGTCCTCTGACCTAAACCACTTAGTGCATTTCTCACATTGATTGTGCCACACAAGTCTATTCGACTTTTTACTTGGCATTAACTTTCGGGTCTTTTGGAGTAACACCAATTTAGATGGGTGCTTACTCCAACAGCGTCTTAGTGATGAACGAATCCAAGCCAACATAGCTGCCTCAGATTTTATATACCCGTACATTACCTTTACCCTTGAAACACAAAAGTTCGAGAGCAGGTGTTAAACACTGACTCTTCAAAACGTGAAGTGTCATGGTGCCAAAGTTGCAACTTACTCTTATCTTCGTCAATGAATCGAGTTACCATGTACAGGCAACGACCTTGTTTGAGTAGGTGGTATTCCCAATCATCACCAAACACTTTCTTGTATTCACGACGAACAACTGACATACCCTCACCATAAGTTTCAGCATTACAGAGAAGTTCATATGCAGTGACAGCACCAACACCTTCACGAGCCATATAACGCTCACCAGCATTTTTACCAGACTTGCGAATTTTCTCAACTTGCTTACCACAACCCATGATGCCATCTGTAGGGTCGCCAACAAGTAATTGCCAACACAGGAACAAAGGCCCATTGCCTTTAATGGCTTTAGTAATCTTGCCAGTTGTTGCACTCACTTTGTTCTCAACTCGAAGGCCACCAGCACCTTCAACAATTGTGAACGATTCACCTTTATGTACAGTTTCCCAACGATAATGATGGCCACGGCATTGCAGCATATCTTTGTCAATCGTCGCAATGATGGTAGTTCCACCACGTTGATCTTGATAGATACACATCATATCATCTGCTTCTAATGAGTCATGAATCTCTGCATCCCACTTGTGTGTAGCATACGCTTTTGCAGCATCCAAATAATAAGGCCGCTCGACAAATTCTCGATTGGCCTTGTACTCTGGCATAACTGCAAAGCGGAAGTTATTCTTGCCACTAAAGAGCATCCGAACCTTTTTGGAGTTGGTACGATTCTTAATGTAGATAATTTTATTGTCAATGGCATCCAGAATCTTATCTAGATGCACATCGGCAAGCTCGTTACCATACTCAGCAGCAGAACAACATGCATACACAAGGAGGTCGCCATCAATCAACACTTCTTCATATTTGTGTGACATCGGAACCTCCTAACTATTAGTACAGCTCTTCTTCGGCATCCACAGCTGGATGTTCTGGAGTATCATCAGACATATCAGGTACATCTGCATCTACATCAACATCTTCAAAACCATCACTCTCTGTAGCTTCTTCCTCGTGCTCTGGAGCTTCAATGCCCAGCAACTTTTGCAGTTTGCTGCCTTGGAACGACGGTGAGGCCATGATGCGATCTTGATGCGCATACTGATTACCTTTGAAAAGCTTTTTCCACACTGCAAGGTCAGGCTCACCCAAGTCAAAGAAGAATGGGGTGTTTACTAGTGGACCAGCTACAGAGATATTCTTAGCTTTCATCGGTAGTACGGAAGTAATCTTATTGTCTTCCTTGCCAGCATTCTTACCAGATTGCTTCTTGTACTTCTGAATCATGACGGTGACAGGTGCACCGATCATTTCATTCAGGTCAAGAGTAAAGCCATCCGGGATTGCCGAAATGAGTTTGTAGATGTTTGCTTTCTCATCCATGTAGCCATCTTCGTTATAGGTAACTTCGAAGCTGAACACACGCGGTGCTTTCTCGTCAACACTGCCGTCTTCACTTACCATGAACTCGTCTAGCAATTCGAAACGGAATTCCAGTTTCAGTTTTGGTTCTGGGTATTGTGGCGAACCCGGTTGAAGACCCAAGTCAACAATTGACAGAACACGAGCATCATATGTGCCAGCATCCAGAAGTGGGGTGTTGCCGTATTTCTTTTTCTCGCCTGCTTTTACTGCTTTCTTAAACGCCATCGGTAATTCTCCTTACTGCTTAATAATTAGTGTTGCTTTTTGTATCCAGTCATTGACAACTTTCTGTATATCTACATCATACTGCTTACGTGAGTCAGTTAAGGAACGATCACGAATAGTTCTCGCAGAGTCAACGATGGTTCGATTTGGGTTTTCAGACTCAGGTCCAAATGCAATTTCAATTTCACCAAACACAGCTTTTGCAGAATTTTGTTTGCACTGCATCATATCGTGCAATGCTTTCAATGCCTTTTTCTTTACATCATTCATTAGTGAATCTCCGAATAGTTTTGGCCAAATTGTACTTCACAAGCAAGTGTGGCGTTCATTTTAACAATACCATTAACACGGCCAATTGCTTCAAGAACAATTCCACCCATCACTTCACGAGCTTTCTCATTGTTGCGCAGTTTCAAGATAACTTCGTCATGGAACTCCCCAAGTACAGGTGCAGGACGTTTGTGTCGTTCCATGCAAATCTTGTGCATTTCTTCAATCCAAATGTCGCAGATATAACTACCAGTACCTTGACACAAAGTGGAGAAGCGGTCTTTCTCAGATTTCAACCAGTACCAAATATTGTTTACTGGGTTGAGCTGCCAAGAATATCCATTCACTTTCTGTATAATGGTGTTCTCTGCAATCTTATCAATAGACCAGTTTAGGTCATGATAAGCCTGCCACAACTTCTCACCAACTTGGAACGGTACACCTGCTGTACGAGCTACAGTTGCAGGGCCAGCACCATACTGACAAGCATAGTTTGTGGATTTACCTTTGGAGCGAGTTGCACTGTGATCTTCCAACTTGTCCTTGTGCGCTTGAATCTGTTTCTCAGTGAGCAAGCCAGCAATGCCAGCAATAGTCAAGTGAGGATCAAACCCTGGGATTTGCTGCATTTTCACATACTCAGGGTCCCACTGCCATTGATAGTGGTGCTTACATTTATCTTCAAGTGAAGACAAGTCACTGCCAAGAAGTACAAAACCTTCTTCTGCAATGAGTAGGCCACGAATCTCTTTACCGTATGGAACACGTCCAGAGGGAAGGTTTACAAGTTCCCGGTGCTTCAAGCGTAATGTGTTTGTGAAGCCTTGTGCTCGTGCAATGAGGTAGCCATCGACGTTGTTCTCAATGAAACCTTTAACCATACCAAGACGATGTTTGAGAATACCCAAACCTTTGATATGTTCAAACCCTTGTTCAGGGTGTTTCTTAATGAGAATGTCAATGCCTGGATCAACTGCACCACCACTATTCGGCACATTCACTTGTGCTGTTTTCTTTTCTTCCCCAGTTTCTTTGTCGCGTGTAAACTTGAATGTCTGAGGAACCCAACCAAAACTATCCAGCCAATCTTTAACTTGAATTGGGCTGTTAGGATTTGGTTCTTCAATCTTGCCAACTACTACAACACCATCACAATCCATTGGCTCACCTTCTTGAAGGAGAAGTGTGAACCATTTGACACCTGTAGCGGAAAGCTCACCATTAGCCTTAAATGGCTTTTTAGGTGGCTCTTTCAAAAGCATCTTTTCTACTTTTGGCATAACCTTTACAAGCTCTTGTACTTGCATGTTCAGCTTTTCTTCCAACACTTTTTGCAATGCTTCTGTAGCAGGTACGTCAAGTTTCCACTTGTTACGTTGCTGCACCAACATGTGGCGAGACTTCATTGCAATGTAGTCTTTCAGGTGTTTGAAACCTTTCGGATACATTTTACTCAATGCACGAGTTTGCTCTTTAACAAGTCGGCACTGAATGCGTGTATCCTGCATTACCCGATGGTTGTACTCATCTTGTGACAAACCTTCCCAAGTTTCAATCTCAGGTTTAGGGATGCCATAGTCTTCACCGTATTCAGCCAAACCGTGGCGTTGACGTTTTGGTTCCAAATACCATGAAAGGTAAAGCGTATCTTCAATCTCGCAATGTTCAATGTTTGTATAATTCAGGAAGCGCAATGCCTCACCATCAAATAACATACCATTGTGCATGTAGAGTTTTGGATTGCGCTGCAAGAAAGGTTGAAGTTTACTCAGTGGGTATACTTCAATACCTTTGTATTGTTTCTTTGACAAATCAATGGTTTCAAATTGATTACTGAAAAGAATCTCTTGTCCAGTTTGAATGTCTTTGAAACCCATGTTGTGAAGTAACGGCTTTTCTTGCAACAGCATCTGATGCAACAAGCCTGTCGTTTCAATATCCGCTGCATACTCAGCCATATTAGGTTCTCCTAATTATTATCTATTGTGAGTGATTGTAACAATCGCAATCACCCCATCCGGGCACTTCTTCACGTCCACAACCGGGACAACGTGAAACAAACAATTTGAATTTCATTTGCATTCTTCTTTCTCCACAATAAACCAAGGTAGCCAAGTTGGAGTTGTTTCTCCATTCTTATGTCCGACATTACGTCGGAACATTACACCATGCTTGTCTGACCATGCTTGTCCAATGTATTTGCCGCCATCATCGTAAATCCACTTCACTTCCTCGCCGGGAATGCTGGCTGTACATTGCTTTACAATCTCATTGCCACAACGATAAAAGCCAGGTTGTATAATGTCGTACAAACTATTTACAACTGGCAGCTCTCTTCCAATCATCATTCTTCCCCTTGCCGTTGGCAAATGTATACTGTTAGCTGTGGCTTTGTGTAGGGAATTTCTGCCCTACACTCACCCTCACTTGTAAAGGTTCTTTTATGAATTACGCAATTGTCATAGTCTGTACAAGCTATGATGATAAGAGCCCAAAGCATTTCACACCTTCTTGAAAGTGTAACCTTTCATATTGATCTTTGTTGAGTCATCACCTTCAATTTGTACACCTGCACGAATCTTGTCGCACACGATGAACAAATCTGGCAATTGACTTGCCTTACAGTTTCGACTAATCAAAACACCCAGCAGTTTAAAATATGGAGTAACTTTAACTACCCCTGCTGGAGTCGTGCAAGTTACGTCAAAGTTCAAGTTTCGATTAGTCTTCGACATATGGATTATCCTTTAAGAATTGATCAAGGTCCATGACATAATCTGGCTCCAATCCTAGATCAGAGATTAAGGTTTCTTCCAGATCAATAAATGTATACTCGGAAGGCATATCACTTATACATTCAAGTACAAAGTCATGTGCCTCCACGTGCGTCATTTGGTCACGTTCCATGAGGATTTTAACAATACGGTTAATTTCCTTTGGCATGTGTTTCCTACCCTACCTTTCGGTTCTCGTATAGAGCATCATCCCAATTGCGTTGTACCAACCGCCCAGTAGATGACTCATAGTAAGTTTTGCAAGAGCCTGTTTTACCATACTTCCGGTTCTTCAAAAGTCGGATAATACTGCAATTAGGGTCTTGAGCTTGTTTGTTACGTTCAAAACCAATCATCATGTGACTGTAACGCATCAATGCACGAGAACCAGTAAACTGAGATTCAAGTACACGACCACCAGCTTCATGACTTTTGGCACTCTTATCGGGTGCATTTAAGTGGCTGAATATAATTGCTTGGAAGTCAAACTTCATGGCAAGCTCAACAAGCTCTTTAGCAACCAAACCAATAAACTCATTCTTTTCAGATGAAGGTAAACCTTCTGACAATGTTGTCATGTTATCCAATAAGAGTTCATCAATATCATTACCATGTGTGCGAATAGCTTGTTTGATAGTTGCCCATGTTGTTACAGGGTCACTAACTTCATCAGGATTCCAAATGGTAATGTTGTCGTTGATAGACATTGCAGTTGCCCGCAATACCTCCTTGTCGAACACCGTACCGGGAACGTGGTAGGGGGTGTCATCCAGCTTGCCACAGACGTTACGAACAGTCTCCGCTGGTGACTCCTCCATCATTATCATAAGCGTCTTCCAGCCGTGCTGGCGGGCGTTGTAGGCCGTGATTTCGTGGGCTAGCAGTGACTTACCTACGCCAGTGCCAGCACCGATGCAAATCAGCTCGCCTTTCCGCTGCCCGTAGGTGAGGTCAGTGAGTCCGGGCCAAGGGTAGTCCATACCGTACACCACGGCTTCTAGGGCTTCGTTCACGAGGCTTTCTACGCTCAGCAAGGAGGTAGGGGCGGCTGCCGCTGACTGGAACACCACGGCGTCCCTAGTGGCCTTCATGAGTCCGTTTTTTAAGCAGGCGTTTGCGTCCTTTGCAGGTAGGGCTGCAATCATCGCATTTGGCAATAATTTACTCTGAACAGACTTAGCAGCCTTTCTGCCTGGGCCATCATTATCAAAGCACAATACGACCTTCTTCCATATCTTGTTAATCTCGTTAAGATGCCGTGCAATATCACGCTCAGCACTATCTACACCATGAGTAAGAGAAACAACAGCAGCATCCTGATTTGCATACTTAGTGCCACGTTGCATTTCTTTCAACATGTATCGGAGTGCAATAGCATCTTCCTCACCTTCTGTAATGTATAGTGTCAGGCCACCAACTTTCTTGGCACCAAGCCACCCATACATATCAGCATCTTTAAGATCACCAACAGACCACATCATCTTCTGTTCAAGTAGCTTAATCTTGTAACCAATAACTTTCCCATCATTTGTAAATGGGTGACAAATTGCATTGGGTGTTTTGCCGTCATACTCAGATAAAGCTAAACGTACACCAAATTGCTTCCATGCCTCAGGTGGGATTGAACGATGTTTAAAGTCAACAAACCCACACTTACGAATGTCAGCAATTTCTTGGTCAATTTGTTCTTGTGTCTTCGGAACTGGTGGCTCTGGTGGATTGTCACCGTAAGGGTCTACCACCTTTGTACGGCAGACATAACAGTAGCCACTGTATGTCCCATCTTCATTGTAAAAAGTTTGTAACCCATTTGAACTGCCACAGGAGTGCGGCAGTTTCTCTAAACATTTTCCTGCCACATTATTCTCCCTATTGGAACTTGCTTGCAAGAACACTTGCCAAACGAACTACCGAACTGTTTGTGGTGTTGCCATACTGACCCTCTTTCTCACGAGGAATTACACCCGGAATTACATCCAAAACATCTTGTAGTGCCGTAAGTTCTTGGTTCAATTTCTCGCGTTGCTCTTGTGAATACTTAATGCTACTATCTTTACTTTCAATCGCCCTCTTATGCTCAGCATTCATCCGCGAGATATCCTCCAAATGGTCGTCAGCTTTTTGACTGAACTCCACATTCTGCTGTACGATCTTTGCTTTCAAGTCTTCAACTTGTTGGGTCAGTGCTGCAATTTGTTCACGCATATTCATAATTATTCCCCTTTATGTTTCTCAAAGAGAATGCCCGAAATGAAGGCATTCATTTTCTCGTAAAGTTCACGTTTGGTCAAAAATCCACAACGAAGAACGTCGTCAACTTGTCCACCTGTTGATTTGCATTGGTGTAACTGTACTTTTCCATACGCATGGTATAGGTGAAATTTACCTACTGCGAAGTGCTCAGGTGGAACTTTCTTGTTGAATACAATTTCATTCAACCTGTGTACTTTACTTGCAAGGTCTGCTTCTGTGATTCGTTGTGTCACAACACACCTCCATCTTTAGCTGACTCCGGACCATACTTCACAAGCATGAAGAAGTCACGTCTATCTTTCTTTGATTGTAGGTTTAGTGTAGTTGCCCACACAGTTGCATTCCACCAACGCTTAAACAATGTATGGCAGCAAGTAACAATGATGTTTACATTGTCGCGACGCATTGTGAAGAATTGAAGGTACAAGGGTTTACCAGCAGTCGCATGCTTCCTAATCTCAGCTATTTCAGCTTGATATTGTTCATCAGCTTCAATTGTTCCACCTTTCTCTGGTAGAACAAAACCCATACCTTCAAACAGTGTAATTGCTACAAGATACTTTTCTTTTGTCATGAGTAGGACAAAGTCAAAGTCAGTATTCAACACTGGTGGATTGCAAATGATACTGCTACCTGTGCATATAAAGGTAATACACTCATTTTCAACTTCTACTGGCAATTGCATATTAATTACTCATCCGAATGAAGTGGTAGACCATTGTGTGGTCAGTTTCTTCACCTTGCAAGATCACAGTGCCATCACCGTAGAAATACAAAGCCTCATAGAATCCATCAACACAACGACTCATTACACCGATTGCATATGCACAGGAAACACCCGGTACACATTCATAAGTGCCATCACGATCTGTTTCAAGCTTTGGCAACTGATGTTGTGACCAATCATTAATTTGGCACACTTCACCAACTTGCATAATCAATGCCAATGAGTTTTCCATGTTAATGTTACTTGGCAACATTCCCATAGCTTGCACCAAAACATTTGGGTAATCTGGTGTTCCCATGTATTGTTTACATGGATCAAGGTCTTTACGAATTTCTGTAATTTTACTTTCCATTTCTTTCCCCGTTCAAATTAGAACAAAAAGCCCTATCACCATGAAAGGCAATAGGGCTCAACTACTTAAGCGTATTGCTTACAGCAGGTCTTCGTCAGCGGCTTCGACAACTTCGACAACTTCGAATGCTTCTTCTTTCTTGGCACCAGCTTTCAGCTTGGCAGCACGCTCAGCTTTAGCAGCAGCTTTCTCAGCGTTCAGCTCGACAGCTTCACCATCCCAACCTTCAAGGAAAGCACGGAATTCAGCAATAGCGTTTGCACGCATAGTACGGCCACGGCCAGTTTCACCTTCGCTGTTCAGGAATGCTTCTACATCGGCAGGAACTTCCAGAACAAAGTCAAGTTTGGTCTGGTGCTTTTCAGCACGTTCCAGCGAGGTAAACTGCTTACCGTCGGTGGTGGTGAACATTTCTACTTGTACAGCTACGCTTTGAATCTTCGACATGTTTTGTTTCTCCTAGGAAATATTTGTGCGTCTGCACGTTAATGCTGAAGAACGTTCTTCAACACTTTTGCCTCACTGTCCCAATGACACTTTCAGCAAATCTCGTTTAAAACCTTTAGCAAACTTCTTTGCAGCATGTGTATTCTCCAACACCTTGATTGCAAGATGCTCAAGTCGATAGTCATGCAGCTCAAACAGTCCACTTGCTTTTCCGTAACGAATGACAACGTGCATCTTTCCATCATGCAGAAAGCGACTGTTACCATTACGCTCTTTGAATTGTGTTCCAACAATGTGTTTGCGAATCAGTGCGTTACGCTCCTGTGACGACAGGGCCGGTAGCTCTAAGTAGTTCATTGCGTAGTTCGCAAGTTTACCAATGCAAGTAAGTTTTACATTGACACCCATGCGCTCAAACAGATTGATGATATGTTTTACGATTTCATCTTTATAGTTACCATAATCTGTTCCCAGCTTTACACAATCACGATGGAAGTTAAAGTATTGAGGCAAAACTGCCGTTCTACTATTCACACCTGAAATGTATGAGCGATTAAGCTCCAGCGCCGCAACTCGTACTGCCCCGTCGTCACAAACCTTCATCAGGCCAAACGGGATAATCGTTGACTTAAATATATTGACAGTTTCCCGCATAGACCAAATGACCCAAGCATCGTTCTCCCAAAATACAATCTGATTTTCCTTTGCAAGCAAAGAAGCATCATGTTTCTCAAACCACTCTTTAATAAGCTCTACAACAACTTCTTCATCATTTGTCATTATATGTAGCTCTCACTATACAATGTCTCACCGTATTCATGCCTAGGTAAAAGCTGACCAGCAGCCAAGGCAATTTTATATGCCTCTTCACGATCAACGAATACACCAAATTGGGTAGTGAACCCTTGAACAACATTACCCATGCCACCAGCAAACTTGATTAGCTTATTACTCCCGATAGCATCAATTTGCATACGCATGATAGGGCAATAGTGCCGAGTGCCTGTTACTATATATCCACCGTAGTTACATGCTGCTTGTGCAATGCGCAATTGAACTGAGTAGTATTCCCAACGTGTTGTCTGGACACCTTCATCATCAAGCATTATATTGTTGGCTTGCAGCCGGGCATTGTAATTTTCTACTGCATCTGAAATATTACTCATTAGAAGCCCTCATAATCATCTTTCATACTAAAGCCTCCAATATAATTTGGTCGATTTTTACCTGCGATTTTAGCACTGGCTTGGACTTCGAGAAACCACAATAGGTGCACATGTACAGCTAGTTTACTCAAACCCAATACATTGTTTGGATTGTTTGGATTGTTTGGATCGTGAGTTTGGTGCCGTCAAAAGGATTCGAACCCTTGACCTGCTGATTACAAGTCAGCTGCTCTACCAACTGAGCTATAACGGCAAATAGGTTAGGAGGACAGGATTTGAACCTGCACTGTATGGTATCGCACCACGGCCTCTGCCAATTGGGCTACCTCCTAATTAAATGTTATTAAAATGAGGTACTCACTGTAAGTATCTCCGTCACTCCGCGTTCAGGCGCATTTAAGCTTTCAACAACCTTACAGTAAGTGTTATCTAGAATTACCGTTGCTCAGTTGTCTATCGCACATGCTTCTCAGGGTAATTAAGCCTGATAACAATGTTCACTTATGCTAACCACATTTTAATAACATTTGAATTGCAGCGGTTGCTGGGATTTGAACCCAGTTGCACTCGCGAGGTGCTTATACCAGATCAACCGCATAACTTTAATGTCCTCTTTTAAGGAATGTGTAAGGTGATTCAGGAAAAATTTATGCAGTTTGTCCCAACACCTTTTACCCCGGCAAGGGTCTGTGATTTATGCTCAGAGGGTTGCCGCCCTAATCGCTTTATTCACTCTTATAACCACAAACCTTAAAAGAGGACACTAACATAATTGCTAGTGTCCTATTGATCCTGAGCTTTTGCTCTTGATCTTTTGGAAATCCGAGCTAATCTAAAGCCTTACACAGATTTCAGCAACAACTACTTCTGATAGATAGTTACGTCAAATCCCGCCAACTCCTCAGCAATAATCATGCTAACAACTTCCCAATCACCACCAGCTAAACCACAACCCAGTTTTGATATGCCAATTCGACAGTCAACAGTCCTGTGTCGAAGCTTGTCTGCAATTGCTCGTAATGCTTTTCTCTGTGCTTCATAGTCGGTGTGTTGTTTGGTTCTTCCCAATGAGTATTGCCCATAGAGATTAAACACCATACCCCTACCAATAACTGCATAGGAGTATTTACCAAGCTTTGCACGTAAACCTTTAATTGTTGCACAGTCTGCTTTGTAGGCATCCGGCAATTCCTTTTTGATTTGCAATGCAATACCTGCACCCATTGTGTTAAAACAATTAGCTTGGTGTATCAGTACGTTCACTATGTTTGTTTGAAATGCAACAACCAAGTCACCTTTAACTAGCTTCATGAGATTAGCTCAAATGTTTTAATGGACTTTCGAGCTAATCTAAAGCCTTACACAGATTTCAGTAACGACAAAGCTTGCTCAAGGTCTTCCTTGATATACTTTTTACCACCAAACTCCACAGTTTCTTTCTCTTTGTAGAATGTGTGGACACTTGTTTTGGTAACAAATGTTGGCACTAGCTCAGTAACCTCAAAGTCCCGCAGATCAAACTTAATTTCTGTGAACTCTGATTGATTGAAATACTCTTTTGAGGAGCCATACATCATTGTGCCAGCACTTTCTACATACAGGTAGCGCGAGCCACAATGCTGTGCGGTATTTCGCATTTGTTCATGGCCAGAATATGTCAACCAATAGCACCCATTATTAAATAGTGCCTCTTGCACAGCCTTACTTTCTTTTGGGTTACTTACTTCAATTTTAATTCGGCGCAGATCTTTTGTGTTCGTGGTTACTTGCTTGTTACTCATTTCTGTTTCTCCGAAAAATGTAGTTGTGCGTTTGAAGTCTGTATTGGGACAAACCCCTACCTCTATACGTTTAATCATACATAAACACCAACAAACTTATCTTCACTCACTTCACGCTTATTGCGGATGCAAGCCTTACGATTGTTACGACGAATTTGAGCTGGGCTCAAGCGATCGTCAGCAATTGCAATGTAAGTGTTCACCACTTTGTTGGCATGAGCGAAATTGATTTGCTTCATTTGGTTCTTCTCTTTTTTACGAATATTTGGGATTACATCGGCTTCTGTGACTTCTGGAAACAACTCGTCCACAAGGTCTTCATCAAAGTTGTCCATCAGAAAACCTCATTTGCAGGGTTGTACGTACCATTAGTACGTTTCCATTCATCATCACTGATCGTAATGGCTTTGTACTTCAATTCACATACACCCCTTTGGTACAGCTCATTGAACACGTATGCAATCATTGTATCTTGGAAGTCCAGCGCCTTTAGCGTTGCCTTCAAGTCCACTTGAGTGTTGCAAGTCATTGTGGTGGAAAGTGTTTCTACACGATAACGACCTTTAAACAGATCAGTAATCACTGGTGCTACATTTGCACGACCCATGCCACCATATGGCATTTCAAATGCCTTTTGAGATACATCTCGCATATCATTAAACCTTGTAATACATATGAATGAATAGTGCCATGAGGAATGCACTAATCGGAAAAGCAGCAATAACCATCAGACAAGCTACAAAGAACCTGTCTGCATCAAAGAACGAATAACCCATGTGAAACCTCGTGGATAACAACTTGGAAATAATGAACAAGGTGTACCCAATATCCAGATAGATATGGGTTACTAAACACAGCTGCAAAATACAAGAAACATGCAACACTAAGCATAAAGATGCCAATGAGGATATTACTTACAAGTAACTCCCGGAATGCAAGTTCATCCAAAGCTGTGTTATCTCGTGTGTAACGATGAGAAAGGTCAATCAGCTTTTGATGTACAATCCAAGCAACAAAAATGAACAGGAACAAACTTACCAGAAAGTAAACAAAAGCTGTTGATTCTTTCATACATATAATCCATCGTTCTTATTGAATTTATGTTCCACACAAAACAATGCCACACATGAAAGTATGAACAGTAATGCAAAGAACTCTCGGTGATTGTATACGAAGTTAAAGTAAGTCATTCAATGTGCCCAATTTCTGGAGTACAAATCGACCCTTAATCTTCATCAAGAGCCATTGACTATTTTTCCGCAACATTTCGACCTGCCTTCTTGTTCGCTTGTTTGGCGTATTTCAGGTGTTTTTCGCTAATCACCCACACAGTGTTTCTCCAATTCCAGTTTACATTCGCATCTTCCACCTTGTATAAGTTACCTTCCCCATACAAACCATCTTCATAAATACTCTGGATTTTACACACCATACCAAATGTACCTGACACACATTCCTTACGGGAACTGCGAGATACACGTACATAGTCACCAACTTTCAACTCACGCTTATTCTTAGGCATCAGCTTACACTCACATGTAGTTTAATAAATTTGTTTGTCTTGGCGTGGCCACGATTTACTTGACCATCTTCAATCCAACGTTCTTCGTGGATATACCAGAAGTCCCAAACACCTTCTTGATTTAGTCGCATGTACCCAGCTTTACGAAAAATACCTTTCTGTTCAACCTCGTAGTGTGTTGCACCATGAGGTGCCAATGAATCAAGTGTGTGGGTTCTGAGTTGTTGACTCATATTTTGCAAGCCTCTCTCGCAAGTTATCTATCACCCTGTTTCTCCACGCAATTGCACCATCCGCAATTAAGAATCGTTGGTCTACAGGTATAAAAGGGTTCTTCCAAGCCTCTGTCAGAAGTGTTTCACTGTTACTCCAATCTGGCTCAACTTGTTTCAACCTTGTTTCAAGTACACCAACTCTGGTTTGCAGTCTCAACACTTCTTGTGTGCTCATTTCTTCAGCCACTCAGGATGTTTATTCTTAATCATCATCTTCACAAAGCCAAGTGTAAGCTACTTCATCACTGTACGAAGTTCCGTAAAAAATGAATATCAAACATCTTTCTTCACTCGCTTCTTGGGTGCATAGAATTGTATCATTACTTCCAGTAGCTCAATACGCTTTTGGAGTTGTTCACCTTTCCAACGACTATCCGTGCCACATTGGCTCAGGTAGCATTCCCCCGGACTTTCCCCAGCCACATTACTTTTTATTGGGTATTCATAAAACCCTGAATAGTCTTTGTACCCTTCGAAAATCTCTTCGCAGTCTTGTTTGAAGCGGGTGTAGTCTGCATCACCAATGAGCACTTTCATGTTAAAGCAAATACCTTGTGGGCTTAAATCTTTACCACCACTATTTACTGCACGTTTATGAATGAACTGCAAGGCCCTACGAATATCCCTTTTCATTGTGATCTCTCTTTGTGATTCTCACATGAGGTTAATTTTACGCTTCTTTCTGTACTCCGGCTATGCACACTATTTCTAATGTACATAACCTGAGGTTTCTATGACGCGAATATGTATCTCAGCACCTGTCGCACAGATGTACAACTATACGTTACTGTATCAACTATACGTTACTGTATCAACTTTGGCTGCAATTACGGACTTAACCCTATTGACTTACACCAATTATTTAAAGTATCGTGAGTTCAATTGCAACATCGGTAAATCATTTCCAGCACCTTCAATATTGATGGATTATTTCACGTAGTGTGCAACTTCTTCTGGTGTCAGCTCAGTGAAGGCCAACGACATAAAGGCTTCAGGTGTACTAGCTTTCTTAGTCCAGCTTGCAATCCAATAATGCTTGCCAGCAATTTCACAACGGCCTTTGGCATTTGGGTGTTTCTCACTTGTACGCTTGCTGTTCTTGAACAACGAGCCTGTGAGGTTGTTGTCAAACTTTACTGGGTCTTCTTGGAATGGAATATCGCCAGCGTCAATGTTTTCTTGTACAGCGGTATTTGCATTAGTCATTTGAGTTCTCTCTTTAATGGTTGGCATTCTTGCCGGGGTGTTTCTTAATGAAGTGAGGGATAAGCGCTCCCTCTGGCTCAGTGCTTCTGCTGCATACACAGCCCAACTGACACCACAGCTTTGTTCTTTATTCAAAACCGAGCTAATCTAATTGACTAACTCGGCTTCAATATCAATACATTACAACGTTGCTAGTTTTACAACTAGTTACGGATTCACACGCTGAGTAAACGTGTTGTGCAACAGTGCATATTCAGCAGCAGCACGATGGCTGTAATACTCTTGTGACTCTCTCGACACTGGGCCTTCATCACCAAAAGTACCGATGTAGTAGCCAGCATTGCTCTGCAATACTTGCAGTTTGTAATCAGTACCGAAGTAGTTACGAGTTTGCATGAGTTACACCTTATGAAATTGTTGTTGCGTAATTTAAATTGAAGGTTTTGATCATGACCTTCGGCATACCCAGTTCTTGATATTGTCTGGATTACAATGTCGTAAGTATACGTGGTGACCCCCACGGAATAGATTGTAGCTTTGCTCTATTCAAACCCGAGCTAATCTAACTAGCTAACTCGTACTTCAAAATCATTTAACAGTTGGAACATGTGTATGCAGGAAATCTGCAAAATTCACGTCTTTCAACGCTTCTTCAAACGTCAATTCTTCAACATAAATCAAAGGTAGCATTCTTGCATACTCCTGAAACATGATATTCGATATGATATCTCAAATGTTATGCAGTAAAACAGAACATGAGAAACACCAGCTTTTAAGGCTTCTGCCTCATTCAAATCCGAGCTAATCTAACAGATGAACTACAAAATCAAGCAAAAGTAGATAGAAATAAATGTGACACGTTGATTCGATTTGATTCAATAATTGATTCAATACAAGCAAAGAAATATGTATCAACAACTAGGAAAAACCATAGACAATCAACGATAAAACCTCCAGATTTAAATTCCCCCAGCGAAGCTGAAAGCCCGTAAACACTGGGCCGAAGGCCAATAGAGAAAGAAAAAGATACAGATTACTGATTCAATGTTGATTCAATTCTCCGATTCAATAACGATTAAAGACTAGAATCGAAGATTCAATATTATAACAATTTGAGAGCCTAGCCAGAATATAGATTCAAGATTTATACGGTGAAGAAGAATATGTCCGCAGTCCACTCTATTCCCAAACGTCTTCTCAACAACTATATTTCACAATCATTCCGACAAGTTGTCACGCTGGGATGTAATTTATTGAAACTTCGTTTCTTATTGTTTTATACATGGATTCAACATTGATTCGGTAGATTGCAAGACGAGCTTGCGAGTGATTCAATGAGGAAAGAGCAGGTATTGTTTACGGTCGTATCTAGTTGCACGATGATTTGTGCTGTTGATCTTATCGCACCTTCGAGCTAATGTTAGATATATGCACGTTCTTATGGTCACATAAATCGTATGACTCGTAGACTTATGGCTATTAAACAAAGCTAGTAATTAGCTTGTGTCTTTATTCATACTTGATTCTCCTTGATTCGTTATTGATTCTATTAGCAGAAGAAGTACGCTTCTGGCATGTAGATCATTTCACTAGTTAGTTCACGGCTTACAGTAGGCATATCAATACCAAGCTGTTCACACAAGTGAGCAATAGGATCATTCTCTACAAAGATGATTTCATAAGCACGGCAGATTAATGCTTTGAGCTTAGGAGTATCTTTCAACGAAGTACGGAAACAGTCATGAATGGATACATAACCTTCAATACCTGCGTCTTCTGCCAAGCTAGCTACAGTACGAGCAATAAGTGCATCAATGCCCTGAATGTAGTTCACCATGAATGTACGAGCATATTCCTCAGCAGATGGAACACCATCACTAACAGTCATACCAGTATCGTTCACTTGACTACCAAAGCTGATGATAGTGTTTTGAGTGTAACGAATGCTAGTGAATGAATCAGTGATTTTCATTTTACCACACACTTTCAAGTCAACAATCTGACCATCAATGTGCTTGTAGACTACGTTAGCCTTACCAGTGCGCAGCATAATCTCTGCAACCTGTTCAGCAATATACTCTTGAAGACCAATGATCTTCTTACCAAGTACACGCTTAACAGCATTAATGGTAAGTTTAGCTGCCTCAGTTGGATCCTCAACACCAGCAGCAGCCATTACTGCCATGTAGTCCTTCTGATTGACAAGAGCTGTTTCACCACCACCATACTGAATAGCCATGTATGGGGTTTTCATTGCATTACGATCAATGCCAGCCATATCCATCTGAATTGCACAGAGTGCATACGGATCAAATACCTTCTTAGGAGTAAAGCCAGTTGCCTCCATCAACTCCTTGTTACCTGCCAAGATGGCAAGAATCTGAGTACCAGAGCATTTAGCATCTAAACCCATTGGTACACGAACATCACATTCACCATGCTCTTGAAACTTAACAAAGTCACGAGCAAGACGAACATACATGAAAGGACTATCAACACTCTTAGATTGCAAGAATGTGCTCAATGCCTTAACAGGTGATTTACCAACACGCATCAAGTATTCAGTTGCCATATACTTCGGGTCTTTACCAGCAGCTTCCTCAAGCTCATTCATGAAGTACACATACTCTGGAGAATCCATCTTAACAATAGATTCTACAGCCAACCGATAGATGCTACGATTATAGTCATCACCCTGTGGATTACAACCAGCATGAGCAACGTGATACATACGACCACGCTTATCACCTTTCTGCTCACTGTAATACACAGCATCACTATGCATTTCATTGATGCCATTCATACTACCTTTAATATCCTTCCAGATATCAAGTTTAGGATGTTGAGACTTTACAATGTTGACGATGGTAGTCATATCTGCATCATTGCTAAAGCCAGTACGTTCCAAGTACGCCATAGCTTTGTTCATCAACTTGCTAGGTTGCACCTTGTTACCTTTGATCTTGAACACACGACGATTGTTGTCATCAATCATTGCGGTCAGTGGTGCAGTCTTCTCACTAACAGAACACATATCAACAAACTTCTGAGATACGGTATATACACCACTACCCAGCACATCCTCCATAAAGCCAAGGTCTGTCAGGATTGTGAGTGCCACTGTGTAGTTTTCATCCTCCATAAACAACTCCTCAGATGTAACCTTATCACGATTACGAGTGAGGAAGTAAGACAGGCTTTGATGATACTCATCACAGAAAGTGTCAATAGTAACAGCACTGTCCACAAGGTAGTACATTGTCTTAAACATGGACGCTGCTATTACTTGCTTGGCAGAAATCGTTTTCTCATTGTATATGTCATTTACCATCATATTGGCGAACAGCATTGGGATTACCGATTCTGCTATGAGTTGCTCAGACTTACGCATTACTTGCTTCTCCATTACGTTGTTTACGTTGGTGTTTGCATTGTTGTTTACGTTGGTGTTTGCATTGTTGTTTACGTTGGTGTTTGCATTGTTGTTTACGTTGTTGATTACGTTGGTGTTAGTCATGATGTGTTCTCACATTTAGATTATCGCTTGCGTTATTGCTTGCGATGTTGTTGCCATTAGCGTTAGTGCTAATGTGTATGCTCATTGTCCAAGAGTCTTGGATACAACGAAGAAGGTACTTGGAGCCTCCTTATTGTAGAGTCACACGCCCGACACTCTCTGTATTTACATCTAAATATTGAATCAGTATATCCCTATATATTCTCGCAAGTTATTGCCACAAATAAAAAAAAAATTATTATATCAATATTGTAAGCCCAGTCATAATATTGAATCTTCGATTCCATGTGTTAAAAAAAAAATTATAAATGAGTAAATGAGTAATGGTCGTAACTAATTGCAAACAAAAGCATGAGAAGTAGTTATCTTCCAAGGTATTGTCTGCAACTAGTTTCGACCATCACACTTTATTATTTCTTCTCTACAGCAACATTATCCAGAATGAGGTGAATGGTATCAGCCTCCATGCCTAGGGTGTTGTCAGTACGAGCCCGAAGGGTTTTTACACCTTCACCAACCAGATTCATAAGGAATTGGCTGCCAGCTTGTACAAGAAGTTTAATCAGGATTGCTTGCATGTAGTTCTCCTAATGCGTTATGGGCGAGCTGCTAAGTAAGCTGCAATATAAGAATCAATGTTCAAAGCTGTAACTGGTGTTGCACCGTTCAATGTATTACAATCAACACTTACAGCTACAACATTTGTGCAATTAACAGATGTTACCTCAATCAGTCCATTTGCATCCTCAAATACAGGGTTTACAAGTGTTGTTCTTACGTTTTTACCCTCCTGAATACCTACTAAATCAATAGGTAATGCAGGATTTGCAGGCCCAAATTGGCTGAATTTAGCTGTCATTTTACCTTCACAACCTCATCAGAAACAACTACTTCAACAGGTTTTTCAGGTGTTTCATACACACTTTTCTCATCGAAACGACGACGATTTAGCCCTTCTGAATAAACCTTTACACCATTCTTAGTAATCTTATTCCACCAAGTGATAGCAATTGCAGCATCTTTTAACAGCCCTTTGTTATGTCGCTTGAAGGCTGTTGACGTAAGTAGCCCATAAAGTCCAATGTTGTAACTTAGACTGATGAAAGCATCAAACTGCCCTTGCGTGGTAGGCCCAACCAGCCCCCTAGACACGCCCTTGGCCAGACCCGCTACCCTAGTAGCCAAATCCTTGTCAGCCTGCTCTTGCGTCCACGTTGCCCCGCTCTCGATGCCTTCGCCAGTGGCTCCATAGCCAATAGTCCACTTACCGGCTGGGCAGAGATACGCCTTCAACTTGCACCCTTCCCATTTTTTAATTAGTTCAAAAGCCTTATCACCTGCTTTCACATTGAGCCTCCGTTGTAAATATCTTAATTGCAATGAGATTCACTGCAACACTTAACACACTAACCATTGCAGCAAGTGGGTGGACAACTAGGTTGTACCCTTGCAAAGCCCGAATGGCACCTTCAATGAGATATAGAATCCCCACAACAACTATCAACACAGCTGCTGCACGAGGTTTATCCCGTCGTTTGTCGATTGATCGTGCAGCCTTAACACCAGCATAAACACTGTATGCGAAAGCGAAGTAAACCAGTAATACTATGATGTTGTGAATGGACATAAAATCAATCATTTAATCACCTCCTGAGCTTTACTCAAGAACTTAATCTCAAAGATATCCAGAAGAGGTTGTGCGGTAAAACCAATCATAAGAATGATTCCATCACGATACACAAGATCATGTGGAATAAAATTACCAGCAGTTATGCCTGCAAACAGTGCCAAGCATATATGTAAAACAAACCGTATGAGGGAGAAGGCTTCATCCCCTTTTAGCATTCTGTGGCATTGCTTAGCAACACCACCAGCTACAGCAAATAAACCTAGCTGTACTAATTCGAGAAGTCTCTCAAATGTCATCATATGTGGCTCCTAGAAACTTCTGTGGAGAAAGGGCTGCCCAAGATTTCTCCTGAGCAACCATGTTTTATAGCTCCTTCCAGAAGCTAATCTTTGTTACAAACCCTTTTGGCATATCCACTGTACCAGCATCTTTAGGTTGAACCTTAAAGCCCCAGCGAATAACAAATGCGTATTTAGGGTTGAAGAAATACGGTTTAACAACATACAAACCATATCGCACCTTACCACCAACATCTACGCATTTAACAAACTGCCAACCACCCTCGCCCGGATCATCCTCTACAATGTAGTCACCAAGATACGAGAAAGTAGAGCCCGTAATCTTAGCATTGAACATATCCAGCATCCGCAAATTGTTGCAAGGATTACGAAGAGCAGCCCAATTATACATAGCCAAGAAAGAATCAACAGGAACACCGAAAGGTGTATTGTTGGCATACCATAAACGCTTATCTCCCAGCAAACCATCGAAGTCATTACCGTAAGGATAAAGCCACTTAGGAAGATTAACAATTGGCCGACCGTCGCTAACGCTAAAACCCTCTACCCGAAAAGGAATACCCAAAGCAACAAAGAGTAAACCAGATAGAGCAAAGAAAACATTAACCACAAATAAGAAGACAAAACTAAGAAAAGCTTTGACTATATCAAGTGCCTTCATATTCAACAACCTGTGCCCTTGCTTCATCCCGAGCTGTTGAAACACTCTCTGGTATTGGTGTTGCATTTTCCTGCCAACGTATTACATACCAATCTGTACTTGCAAGATATGCGCGAGCTTGAGAATTGATTTGTTCCTGGATTTGCTCAGAAGTTGGTGCAGGTGGGTTAGCCAGAAACGGATACCCGTCGTTACCCCAGTTAATAACCTTACCTTGTGTTTGGCCTTCCAGCAGCGCGGCGTGATCTTCGTTGGTGATTTCCACCACGTCAGCCGGCATGTTGTCGCCGTGGATTTCGGCGGTGTAGAACCCGCCTGTTGATGCTGAATAGAACATAGGATCACCTTACCAGCCAATTGCGAAGAAAGAGGATGCTTGGGTCGCGAGGGTGTTTGAGCTGCTCCAAGCCCTGAACTGCGCCGCGCTCACCCCCTGCACGTTAACGGGTGCCACCCCGGCATTTGATGCGCCGCTTCCGACCGGGATAGAAAAAACCGCATTAGGGAAAGCAATAGGATAATTTACCAGAACACTGCCACCCGCAGCGACAGCCGGTATTGCCCCCCACTGCACAATCAGTCCGCTCGGCAGCTTCTGGTAGCCGGAGGGGGCGAAGGATGAGCCAAACTCATTAGCAAAATTCTGCATTGTCGCAATGGCTGTAGATCGTGTACCACTGGCAGGTGTTGGAGCTGTTGGCACACCAGTCAATGCTGGTGATGCGGTGAGCGAATCTGCAACTCTTGCACTATCAACTCGAACGCCGTAAGTCGTACTGCCGTTCCACCCCATTAAAGTCGGGTAAGTGGCCGACCAAGGGGTTGTCGCGTTTGTGCTATTTACTGCGCTACCGCTCGGTGAAGTTGATTTAGACGCATCAAAGATGACATGACCATTACCATAGTTTTTCCACCCAAGCATATTGGCGACAGCGTTAGATCGAATACTCTCCCAGTTTGATTGATCGCCGCTTAGTGTGGTGGCAGTAGCGGCGTTGCCTGCGGCATTACCTGTGACATTGATGCCCCAAGTACCAGAAGCACCTGCACCAGTAAGAGGTGCTTTGCCGTTCAATTGGGTCTGAATGGCAGAAGTTACACCATCAGTGTAATTCAGCTCAGTGGCTGTTGCAGTCAAGCCAAGTGTAACCATTTGGGCAGCTGCGTTAACATCATCAAGCAGTGCCAAACCAGCAGCAGTTACTACAGCATTGTTACCCTTAATTAATTTACCACTGGTGCCGCTGAACAACACCATTGAGTTATCTGTTACACCTCCAGCAGGGCCAACTACATCACCTGTTGAAAGCAATACTACGGGATCAGACATTTAGTCCTCCTAAAGATTTGAAACTTGTTGTGGTGTAAGTGCATAAAGCCAAGTGCGGAAACTCGTTAGGTGCCTTGCAGCCCAAGCTGAGTTTACAGCGGAAAATGTAACACTACCTGCGCTTACAACATCTTGCTTAGAGTTCACAGTAAGTTTTAATACACCGTCCACATAGATATAAGTCTTATTTGCAGCTGCATCTGACACTACTGTATAACGCGCACCCGCAGAAACTGCTGGCATAACTGTTAAATCAGTTGCTACACCAGCCACCACTGACCTGTACATGAGGTTTGCACCACTTATAAATAACGTACTACTGGCCGATGCATGAGGTAACTGCAACAACTGTTGTCCACTTGTTGCTGGTATGGCTACATGTAAACAGTATGTAAACGAAGTTGCACCTTGTATGTTATTCGCAGTTGGAACTGTACACACTTCTACATCTGTCGCACCATTTAACAACATACCTTGCGCTGTAAGTCTTGGGGAGTTAACTGCCGCTGTTTGTGCAATACCAGATTTGTCTGTGAAACCACGACTACCAGCAGGGCCGGTAAATGCAACTGCACCCGCACCATATAACATACTAATACCATTCCGAAAGTCAACTTGACAATCTGGCGTAGGTACTACATAACTTGCCTCAGCTGCTTCACGTGCGGCAATATAATTGCTATCCAGCAACAACTGAGATTTAACAGCTGCATCATCAATAAACACAGGCTTGAACAAGTTATCAATACCAAGCTTTGCATTAGCACCTTTTGCAAGGAACGCCCCAGTGGCATCCGCAAGCAATGAGCAAGCTAATGCACTAGCACCAATACCTGTAGATGCAAACAAGTGTCTAACAAGGCCAGTGTAATCACCACCAGTGGCAGGAACTGCACCAGCTTGCACAGCTGTTACTGCATGAGGATTTGAACGGTTAGCAATGTGCGTATTGATGTTGGAGTTGTTTGTACTCACCTTACTATCAATAACTGCCTTGGTGTATGTATCTAAAATCTCAGTTGTAAGTGCATGTGGGTTTGATGTGTTGGCTATGTGGTTGTTCCAAGCTAGCACAGCATCATCATACTGTTTACGTGAAATTTGAACAGCAGACTTATCCCACTGTGCAGCATTTAATCCCGGACGTGTTGCAGTACTTGGGTTTGCCACTTTGGAAATATAAATAAACCCATCTGCTTCATCCCACACAAGTGAACTATTCAGGTAAGCAATATCATTGCCCCATTCAAATACACCACGTTGTGCCAGAGATACAATGTTTGTGTCATACCGGTTGTTAATATAATTCAGCATTTGGAAAACAGGAATCTCTGCAACCCAACCTAAGTTATATTTAGCTGCACCCGGATCAATGTTTGGGCTTAACGGGGCAGATGCCCAAATGCGCCCTAATTTTAGTGCACTCATACCTTCTCCTTATTTTGGAATGCGAAGTTTCTGTCTTGGTGTAAGTCGCTGTGACCACACACGAAAGTTTTTAACATTGCCAGTTGTCCCAACATACGATATCAAGTCATTATTGGTGAAGTGAATATCTTGTACAACAACTGCACCATTCAAAGTGTATGAGATACAGCCCTCAGTACTACCAATCAATCCTGATGCTGTTATAATGGCAGACTGACCAGCTGCTAACTTCATTCCCAACAATTCAAAAGCTGGAGTGTTTACAGCAGCTGTCTGTGCAGTGTTTGAGCGATCAGTGTATGCAAGTGTTGCAGCACGTGTGAACACAACACTGCCAACAGAGTTAACCGGGAGTAGATTGTTCATCAATGGTAAATGTAGATCAGGTGTTGGCATTACAAACTTGTTGTGGTAGATGGCATTCAACACTGGAAAACTCGCAGCAGTGAATATGTTTTGCCATCTGCCACCATCCTGATAATCACCAATACCAATACCAATTGCACCAGCATTACTCTTAAAGCTTACAAATGTTGTACTGTTCTGCATCAACTCATTGTTAGTGCCAACAACCACACCATCTGTGTAGTTGACGCGGCCTGTAAAGTCTCCACCAGAAGTAGGTAGGGTACCAATGTTAATAGCTGTATCAACATGTGGATTGTCTGTTCGCAATGCGTGGGTTGAGCGTGTGCCATCTACAGTTGCTAGGGCATTATCAATGTAAGCTTTAGTGCTGCCACCAATTTGACCAATGGTTTCACCATGTGCAATTACACCTGGTGTTGTGTGGCTTGTATGCGAACTAACCATTGCTGCAACAATGCTTGTATAATCAGCAGCTGTTTTAAACTTAATCTCTGACCACCAAGCTGTTGGTGTTGAAGGTGGTGGAGTATTGTTTAAGTTGCCTGCTTGAAGTGACACATACAGGATTCCAGCGCTCCTTGTAATGGCACCAAGCTTGTAAGTAACTTCAGCATCCCAAGGTAGAACACCACCCTGCAAACTGGAAAGCTCTCTATCAGCACGAAGCTTGATATTGTAGTTTTCCCATTCCGCAGGTTCAGATTCAATCACCCAACCTTTAGCAGTTTTACCTGCACCACCCTGTCCACCTGGATGTGTTGCATCTGTTTCAGGGTCTACAACAAATGCACCACCATCGCTGCCCCAATGTCTATCATGTGGAAATCTGTTAGTCATACTTATGCCCCCTTAATGATATCAATGAAACCACGATTATCTCGCAATGTCATCGCAACACCAGCAGGCCGTACACCATCCAGCACAAGGCTTAATGAGATACGTTGCAGCTGTGTTAAATCCTCATGCACATAGATAGCTACGTTACAATGTGTCTCAGTGATCTGTGTATTACAATCAAACCCAACCATCAAATCAATAAACAACAAAACATCCTCAATGCAGCAGTTTGTCATGTTCTTTAAAATCTTAGCGTAAATTGCTTTACGGTAAGTAACATCATCCATAACGTAGTCAGCAGAGTCCGGATCGGTAATGGATTTATAAACACCACCAACTGTTGTATCTGCAGTGCTGCCAATAGACGGGTATTCAGCTTGTGGATCATCGTAGAAACCGAAGTAACCCAAAGCAGCAGCACCGTAAAAGATTCGACCTATCCCAACAATCTCACCAATAACATCAAGCTGTTTACCTGTGGCATCAGCAAGATATCGAAGGTTGATTGTATCCTGAATTGCTTTACTAATTTCATCTACCTCAGATGTGATGATCTTAATGTAGTTAATCAGGTTGGGTGAGTTTCTATATTCACTGAGCATAATACCTTCAACTTGCTCAGTTGGTACGTCAAATTGAATGGTCTGCGAAGGTGGAAGTGGATTAAAGTCTGCGCTGTTAAACGACACTTACCACCACCTTGCTCGCATCAGTGCGTGCACGTTGCTGAGGTGTTAGGACCAAATCTGTTGTACCGAAAGTACCACCCACTGTAAACTTAATTTGCAATGAGTTGATCTTAATGTTTGGAACTACTGCTAGAATGGCAGAGAAGAAATAAGACCAATAAACATCCTCTGAAATATTCAGGTTGTTTACATGATCAACAATTGCTGCTTTAACCAATGTTGCAGAATCCACACTAGCTCCGGGGAGGTTTGTAATGGATGTTGTGATACTAATGTCAATTGGTGTTGGACGGCTTATGCCGATGTTGTGTGGATAACCTTTGCTGTCATTGATCACAGTGACGATACTGCCATAGGAAGTAATCCCTTGTGGCTTGTTATCATAAATCACTTGTGAAACTTCTGCTGGTGTACCACCTTCAACTACAACCAAGAAACTGTTTGCAGGAACACCATCAACTGTTGCCGACGTTGTATTCTCTATAATTGCAATATACGGCAGGTTCAAACTCTTAACACCTTCGTAGATAGCATCAACACTTGACGTACCACGACTGATAGTTGAGTTCTCACGACGTGCTCGGAATGCTGGGTCTTCTTCTCGAACGATGCCAGTGATGCCTGGCTCAAGGTTTGTTGCATTAGTCAACCCTGCAATTGTAGTTGTCAGTACATGCACTTCGTTTGCAAGAATCTTAATGGCCCCTTGCGTTGTACACTTAGCAGTTACGATTGCTGGAATAACAGCAACAGCAACAGTGGCAAACTCCAAACCATCAACCGTCTTGACAATATACCCAGCAGGAACTACTGTACCGGCAGTGCCAGAGAAAGTAATTGCAACACTTGTAGGAAGATTAGTAATCCGAGTAATGCCGTTGATTTCTGCAACTTTATCCAAACCAACTCCGTAGGCATTCGACGGACTGTACGCATTATAAGCACCCTCTGCTTGTTGCCAAACATCTTCCAGTAATTTTGCCACAATACCAATCAATTGCCCATCAGGACTTTCAGCCGATGTATCAAACTGTGAACCAAATGTACCAACAAACTTGGCATCAAAATCAGCAGTAATCTCGGCAGCTGACTTAACTGTAAAACCTTGTTCTGTTACTCCAGCCATTAGTTACCCCCTAAAGATACTGAACTGTTAATGATGCCCCAATCTGAAATAGCCTCAAATGTTACAGACAACATTCGCGTACCATGATTCAGATTTAGGTCGATACTTGTTACATCTTGCACATGGGGTGTACCGCGGATACTGGTTAAGATTAAGCCCTCGATCAAACCTATGTCTGGTGCCTTAATCATAATATCCGTAAACCAAGGTAGGCCAATATTTGGGTCGGCGTACCACTCATTAAGTACAGCTAACAGCCGGCACTTAACAAGTTGGGCTGTGTACTCAAGCCCCTCCACTCGGGTAGCACCACGACCTATAATAATATCATGTGTGGCACCATCGAGCTTTAAATTGTTAGCCATATAAACTCCTACACAACAGGTACGTTTGAGATACCACTACCCGGAACAACGCCAGAAGTTCTGTGTGTCTTGAGCGAGATAGTACCCGCCACAACATCATCATCAGAAGTAATCTTGCCAGTCACATGTAGTGTACCATTTATCGTAACGTTGCTATCAATTGTTGAAGTTGGGGCAGTTATGTGTAGGTTTGATACAGCAACTACTTCAATGTTCCCATCACTCACCAAGGTTATGCGCTGAGTACGATCACTATTTCGCAGTTCAGGTGAGGTGGAATTGAAACTTGTGATGGCCTCAGGTATGGGGTTGTACCCAACTAAAGCCACAGCATCATTGATGTTGTATCGACGGAAGTATTCATTCTTCGGCAAGCCGGAGGAGAATTTACCGATCTTATTTTTACCACCATACAGCCAATGACTATACCCTTTATCACAAAACATCAACAAGCAGTTGTCTCCAGCATTGACTGGGAACGTCAAAGAATACCCACCACCACTTGGAAATTGTACAGGCACATCTTGTAGTATAGGGAAATCATATTCCTCATACAAAGAGTCTAATGAGTTGTGATACTGCTCACGAGCTATTTCAACTTTTGCAACTTGCTTTACTGGATCAAACTCAATGATCTTACCCGGATAAGAGGTAAAGATCGGTTTCCATTCTGCCACAATACCTCCTATGCCAAGTCAGTAGCCTCAACAATATATGCAGTCAAGGTTGAGAAGTTGCCTGGGTCCAATGTTGGTGAAGCCATGTTCACCACATAAATATTAAAAGGTACGCCATGCTGTTTAAGGATGTTCGTACCTGAGCGAAGTGCTAGACTAAGCACAGTTACATTATTCCATGAGAAGTCTGTCACCCAACAGCGCATGATGTTGTTCCAACGACAAGCAGAGAAACGAACAGAACCTTGAAAGTCTACAATGATGCCAGCCTTATTCGAGAGTGGAATTTGATAACTCATAACACATACCCCGCGATAACGCCAACACCAGATTGTTTCAACACCTTGACCATTGTCTCAGTGTCTGTTGGTGTGTTTTGTTGCATTGCTTGCTTCTGGTCATCTGGAACATTGAACCCAATACGGCCATCAGGTTGAATCACACGAAGCTGCTCAAATGTGAGAGACACTGGAAGAACCGATGAAGTTGTGCTGTCTTGATTGATACGTACTTCACGGAGTACGCAACCCTCATATGTACCAAGGATTGTTGCAACATGCACAATTGTTCCATTAGTAACTAGGTCTTGAAGTTGTTTAAACTTCTCCTCAATTGGATTTTTTGTAATGCCTGAACTATCCATAGCATGTGCAGCACTACCCAACAAACTACCAAGCACTGGCCCGATAACTCGACTCACCATCGCACCAGCAACTTTACCTACGTTAGTAATGCTGAGGAAATCCCCATCAAACATATTTACGTTGGTGATCATGCCAGTTAAGCTGAACATCCTATTCTTCTTAATAGTGTGCTCGCTGATTAGAAAACCACTGCTAATTGGATAAGCTGTTACCTCATTAGAGAAGGCATGGCTCTCACTAATAACACAATCAAGTGCTAGGTAATCATACGATATTTCTGCAGACTCTTGCGGCACTTCACCGGCTGTTACAGTTGGGGGAGTGGCACCGGGCAGCAATACCTTGGTGTTATCAGCCACAATATAATTCTCTGTGACCTTTGTATCTTTAGACCATAAGATTATTGATTTCCTAAATGCCATTACTGCCCCCCTCGCTGTGCGTCAAGATTTCTGGCCATGCGTATATAGTCCTCTGTCTCTTTGTTTGTTTTCTCGCCCACCAAAACTTGAGACGCTGCTAGATTCCCACCATTATAATTTGCATTCATGGCGTCTAGGTTTCCATCATACCGCTTGTTCAACTCATCATACAACTTACCAGCAGCAGCGGTAGACTTAGCGAAATCCATCCTATCATCTTGTTGGTCGTTAATAGTCATACCCAAGTTTCTTCCAGTCTCCGGCATAATTTGATACGGACCAGCAGCACCAGCTTTAGATTCCACATTGCGAACACGGTCGTGACCACGGTTTTCGATAATCAACTTATCACGGAGGAAGTTACCCTTCTTTGTGTCACCACGAGCAACACTATCAATAGCATCATTCTGTTGTGGTGTGAGTTGCACTGTGCTCAATGCTTTGGCCTCACGTTCTGTTAGTGTATTGGAGGCATGAATGGATTGACGCACAGTAGGAAAGCCTTTGGGTTTGTTTGCCTCTTTACCAACATCCAAATCCCAAGTTCCTGGACCTACGCCATTACCGCTTACTTCATGATCGCCAACAAGGCCGCTGTTAAACTGAACCCCAGTGATGCGAGTTTCCCAAGCTGCTGCGTAGTTACTTCCAACATGTTGAGTATACAACACAAGATACTCTGGAAACACTGTGTGCGACCAAAGTGTATCACTCCTGAACAATACTGAGTCAGCATTGTTTACGGAGATAACTGCATCAGCTGGTGGACGGTTTGGATCGTTTGTCCTCGCACCCAAGAAAGCCGAAACATCAATAATGTCACCGCAGTCAATTGCAGTATTTAGGTTTACTGTCAGGTCAATCTTTGCAACAGTTGCTTGCGGTGTGCCCTTCAATTTATCTATAGACAACTTGTGCAAACTGATTTGATTGTTCTTGATCTTCTCTACTGTAGCAGCCGAGTTCATCATACTCACAATCTGTACATCACTGTTTGTACCACGGACATAGAAACGGAATTGCTCACCCAGCTCAACCAATGAGTGATTAACAGAACCACGCATAGTGTAACTAGGTATTGGTGTTGATAGAACATCATCATCCATACCAAAGAAGCGTGGTTCAGAAACATATCCAGCCTGTTTTGAAATCGCCTGAATCAAACCTTTGAGAGTTCCATTCTCATACACCAAGCCATTTAAGCCTGCGTTCATACTCATTGTTTGCGCAGAAAATGGAATACACCAAATTGAGGTTATGTGGTTTGGTGTAGCCTTTCGGCCAGCCACGTTCACAACATACCCATTCAGCATTGTGGATATTGTTGCTGGTTCATCCTTGTACCCAACATCAACTTTAATAGCACGGCGCTTTGTATCCAAAAGCATCTTCAATGTTTCAGGTGCTAAGTTATAAACATCCAACTTCAACGTATCTGCCATCCAACTTAAGTTGCCTTGATAAACAAAGTCAATTCTGTTTTCGGATGTAGATAGGAGAACAGCCCCTGTGTCTTTGTTGGTGATCTTTAAATCAATCTTACGTTGCCACATTAAATGTACCTCCTATCTTCTTTACTCGTTTGTTGAATGAGAATATGCAGATTGCGTCTTCTGCACCTTATCCCCTGATTGAGTTGTTACACTTACGCCAGATGCCTCTACTGTTACATGGATGTTTACATCTTTTGCACCAGAGCGATCAACCTGTCCTGAGTATGTTTCACCTTTGTCACCACGTTGGAAGTTGTCTGCACCAATAAGTTCACTTATTGTTTCATCAATACCCTTGCCAATTACTCCAGCAGGATTCTTAATGGTGTCAAGTTGCTTCTGAGCCCAGCCTGCACCCTCTTGGGATATCCCATAGTTTGTGGCGGCTGCCGCGCCACTTCTAACATGTACAGCTTCTGCACCAAAGTTTACAACCGCATTACTTTCAGCGTATGTTCTCATATCCGCAGTTGCACGATCGGCAGCTTGATCCACAATCTTCCGTTGATCTTGCTCAGACAAGTTGGCCATTGTTCCAGAGCCAGACAAACCAGAACGACGAAGTGCCTCAGCCGTAGTAAATGAATCATCACCACGAGCTTTAGATCTTTCTGTAATGCGACGGATCTTTTCAGTGGGGTTATCTGCAAGCTCTTGCATTTCTGCAATATCGAGCAAGCCCAATGTCCCAGTAACTTGAGAAACAGCACCACTATAATCACCAAGTCCCATTTGACCTGCGAGTTGTGCACCAGACAAAGTAGCAGAACGAGCATCACGATCAGACATACCAGCACCACGAAGTGCGATGTTATTACCAAGGAATGTCCCTGGGTTTACACCGTAATCTAGTGCTTGTCCAATATCTTCACGAAATGCTTCGGCTAGTTTCTGTGCACTCCTATCCACCGTCTGTGTAACATCTTTGACGGTTTCGTAAGCTGTACTTAACCAACCTCTACCTTTCTCTCCAATACTGGCGCCATCATCACCACCACCGTCACCACCGGCAGCATCACGTCTGGCATTCTCTTTATGTGCTTGGTTCCAAGTGCGAGCAAAAGCCATACCTTCACGTTGTTGTGCATCTTGAAGTTTCTTACCATCAAGTGCCTCTTCAACTTCAGTCTTGCTTGCACTAACAAGGAAACCATACTTACCAGATTTGTCAGCAGCCATTGCAGCATTAGCGGCAAGGAACTCAGCTTGAGTCATTCCAGCGTTACGCTCAATACTATCTTGAGCTTGCTGTATCTTACCTTGATTGCGTTTGCGCCATTCCATATCAGCGTTGACTGTTTGCATTTGTGTGCGAAGTTTACCATCCACTTCAACACCCTGCATAATGTCTACAGAATCAAGGTTACCAACTGCCATCTGCATTTGAACTTGATCGTGGTATTGTGCAAAGTCACGAAACTCTCGTGGTGCTTTAAACTCAACACCTTTACGCATAGGCTTGCCATCTTGTGTAACAAGTCCATCAAGAGAGGCACCACCGGGGAAACCTTTATTCTCAAGCAAACCAAGTTCAAGAACTTCTGTGTTCGTCTGGCGTTCATACTCTTGTCGAATAGAACTTTCCATACGTTTGCCACGCTCAATATCTTCACTAGGATATGGCTGAGTTGTGGTTAATCCCCAGTTCTCCATCGACTTCTCGCCAACAAAGGTGTTGCGAGCTCGATCACTTGTAACCATTCGTTTAGCATCAGCAGCAGTTGCTAGCAGCTTTCTTTTATCCAGCCACTCTTGACTACCTTGTGGTGCATTGCTAATAGATATATCTGGGTTTTGGCTCTTATACTCTGCTTGAGCTTCAGCTAACCTTTCACTACGTGTCCCAGAAACATTTTTCTGTGGTGGCTCTTCAGCAGTTTTTACAGGAGCTTTACCAACAGTTGTTTCAGTAGTTTTTACAGGAGCTTTATCAACAGTTGCTTCAGTAGTTTTTACAGGAGCTTTACCAACAATTGCCTCTTTATTACTTTGGCTGGTAATGCTTTGTGTTTGGTTTGCCGGGCGTGCTCCAGTTAGACTTTCAACACGAGAATCACGAGTGGCAATAGACTGGCCTAAACGGCTTCCGTGGGTGGCCTGTGTCGTCGCGTGTGACGTTCCAAGGTTGTCCCCAGGGGATGCACGCTGGTTGGTGGCTGCGCCTTCCCTAACGCCCTCTGCGGCTGCCATATCAACGCTTGGCGCTGCCCGTGCAAACGAGTCGTCTACCTCCGGGCCTTCTCGTGTAAGCTGCTCCAAACCGCTTGGCTCGACGTATGCGCGACCTTCACCCTCACCCGCTACGTTAGTGTCGCCACCTCCCGTATCATCGCCCGTTGGGCCGTCTGCGTCCATCAATGAGGCGTCTGCGTCCTGCAATTCACGGTATTCGTCAATCTGCGTTAGGTTGTTGTCAACATAATCAGCAGACAAATCACCAGCCGGTTGAAAGAACACATCCACAGTGCGTGCAAGTTCGTCACGAGCATAGCGATCAAGTTGTGGTTTATGGAATTGATCTTGACTTGCAAGCTGTTCATCCAATGATTCTTCCACTCGATCATAGTCAAGGGAAAGTCCACCACCCCAAGACTGCCTTCCTACATCAGAGTCGCTAATACCAAAGATTCTACCAAGTTGTTTAGGTAGTTCTGTAAGTGCAGCACGTTTAACAGTGGCACGTTGATATTCATCATCCTGACTTTCAAATCGACTGTACGCAATGTTCTTCGTACCATATCCGATGAGTGTAGAAAGTGTATCTGCTTGTGTGGGATCATCTGTCCAACGTCCAGAAGAAGTCATACCACGCTTTACAACACTTGAAGCAAACTCACGAAGCTTACTGCTATTCAATGACCCAACAAGTTCATGGGGACTTGGATACGCAGTGTAAGCTGCGATAGGTGCAGTGAAGCCAGCTTGTCCAGCATTAGCTAAACGTACTGCTTCTTCTGTACCAAGCTCAACAGAAATCTTTGCAAACAGTTCCTCATTGCGTTGAATGTTTGTTGCGTTAGCTACTGAGATTTCTTTAAGTCTTTTAGGAAGCATACTACTAAGCTGCATGGATATAAGACGTGTGGCCTTACTCCGTTCAGCTGGTGTCATGTATTCCAGTTGCTGTGGATCAATGTATTGCTCAGCAAGATTGTCAAAGTATTCCTTGACGTTAGCTTCATCTGGTAATCCAAGCACTTCTGTTTGTTGCTGTTGTGGCGTCAAACCTTGAAGTGTGTTAGCCACCTTCATATACTCAGGAACCTTCACAGGTGCTTTGAGTTTGAATTCTTCCCCGTAGAAAGTTGGTGATGCTTCCTTGGTCAGTGGGATTACGTCGTAAGAACCCTCCTGCTTATTGAATGCCCCGAGGATAGATGCAAGTGCTTGATGGGGTGAGGTGAAGTCCTGTGCATAACTAACTTCCGATAGTTGCTCAATATCCTCTTTCTCAACATCAAAGGTTCCACCATTATCACCAAAGTCAAGTGCAGCCTTTTTACCAGTCAACATCGACGGAGTTAGGCCAGACTTAATAAGATTCTTGTAGATTGACAATTCCTCATTGCTGAAAGATTTGGCACGCTCAAGTGGAGACATTGATTGGTATTGGTCATACTTTGTAAGCACTGCTGCAAGTTCGTTTTCCAAACCTGCTGCTCGAATCTTTCCAGCCACTACAGTTTCTGGAGTAATGAGGTTTGTAGTTTCTTCAAAGTCGCTGGTTATTGCACCAGTTTGTTTTCCGATAAACTCTCGTTTCTCTTGAATCTGTTCCAGCTTTCTTGTTGTCGCATTCTTATTTGTTTGCGCAACCTTCGCTTTTACTAATTCGTTCGTTGATACCAAAGGCACTTCACGAAACCTTGCAAAGCGATCTTCCAACAACATTTCTTGTACATCAAGATCATCCCAGTCTTCACTTGCGATAACCCTTTCAAAAGCCTTTGCATCACCACCAGTGGCTTTCGCCATGAAGTAAGCAAGCTGCTTCCGACGCATTGCTTTGTCTTTCTTCTTTTGAGCTGCACTATTAGCATCAACTGTTTCTGACACCATAGATTGCTCAGGGGCTTTATACTCACCATTGGAGCGAGTAACCGTCACAGTTGGTTTAGAGCGTTTGCCCAATTTCAGCACAGGCTTTTCTACGTTGAACACACCATATTCTGTAACTGCCGGTAACTCTTTTTCATCCATTGTCATGCCCTCAACTAATATGTTCTTTAAGGTCTATCAATTCGTGCATAAGAAATAAATCGTCGATGCTGTATGTGTAATCTTGAAGTTCTTTCAAAGTACACATTGGAGGGTTAGCAATCAATGGACGATGAAGAAAGTAATTAACATTAGGGAAAAGTTCAGCAAGTGTTGGGCCTGTCTTCAAATCGGCCTCAGTGTTATATGTGAAACTCCCATCAGCATTCGTCGTAATAGATACAACTTCCTCTACTACACTTTCTTGATTGCTTCCATTCTTGCTAGACCTTCTGCGAAAAAATCCTTGAAGTTTACCTCCAGTACGAATGAGAACAGGTCATAGATGAACATCAAGTCACCACTAAACTCCACATCGAAGTTAGTTGCACTAATCTCAACACCATCAATGCGTGCTGCACAAATACATTCTTTAACCAAAGCAAGGAACACTGGCCGCTCTACACGTTGCAAAATGAACATGAGGTTAGCGAAAGTCCAGTCACCTAATACAAAACCCAAACAATCATCACCCATAGTGGTCAACAGGTTGATTTGCATATCCATAGCCTTTGAAGCTGGCCACTGACGAACAAATACTTGCTTCCCCCGAATCTCACGAGTCTCTTGTTTACACGCCATAATAGTTCTCCTAAGCTGAGGGCCCAATTGCCCCCAGCAAACATTCTGTTAATTACAGGCCGACGTAATCGTACTTGCCATTGGTGAACCAGATTTGCTCAAACTCAATTGTCCAACTGAGTGAAACAATACCAGTACCACGAACGATAGCAGGCATAACAGGAATGAAACCGTTTACACCAGTTACAAGAGCCAAACCCATCTTATCGTTCATCAATGCCTGAATTGGGTCGAAGGTAGCACGGTTGCCACTCAAGCCAGTGTTCTGCGAAAGGATTGCACGACTGTTTAGAACAGCGTTGTAATCACTGGTTTGCAGCAAGGTGAATACAATACGACCAGAGCGGTCAGCAATAGTTGCAACAGACATTTCACCACGAGCACCAATTACTTTCGTGTGTTGCACGTTAGTACGGCCTGCAGAAATGATACTGTTGTTATCCGTAAACCCGGTTACAGGAATACCGTCGAGCAACAAATCGACGTTATAAAAGCTATACTGCTTCATAAATTAGCTACTCCTTATTCCGAGAACGAGCCAGTAATAGTGATCTTATGGATTGCACCAGCACCCACAGCAATGAAAGTAACACCACGGTAGATGCGATTACCTTTGTCTGCATCGCTAACATCGCTAACAGGGATGTAATCAATGCGATAACCCAATTCAAGGTAAGTGCCATCAGTTGTATAACCCGGGGCAATCAAGCCGTTAGTTACACCTTGACGCAA
>Ga0075011_10000060_pt1 | contig 52560 bp, 38 predicted proteins | sample TARM_MetaG_T_14_FD_72354 | JGI IMG/M metagenome (GOLD analysis project Ga0075011, IMG submission 72354) | Freshwater microbial communities from Pennsylvania, USA, analyzing microbe dynamics in response to fracking - TARM_MetaG_T_14 | ecosystem: Environmental > Aquatic > Freshwater > River...
GGTATTTTATGGTAAATACTGATTATGTTTAATGTCATGAGGATAGATAGAAAAGAGGAAAGAAATATTCGTACACTAAAATATGATCATTTGCAATTTAACATAATATACATAATACGCACTTTGATTTATAAACCATCATAGCAATTGAAACCATACATCCAAATTTTCATTTCACAGTGAAATCACACCTTACTCATAACTCTGCTGCATTGATTTGTATCCGTATGTATTTCTCTGGAACTTTATATTTAAATTTTTTGCCTATCTTGATTTTAGATTTTGCTTTCGCGCAGATTTGGTAATCACCGTTTGTCCCAACGCCTACAATTTCTGCATAACTTTGAACATGCTTCATTTCGATCATCACGTCACAATATCCATCAAGCTTAGATCTATATTTTTTAAGAGCTTTCAGCGTTTGCTGTTTTATTGATTTCGCGACAGGATTACTTTCTGAATCGTCGGCATAACCCTTTGAACAGAAAACTACTATCACTAACGAAATGATAACTACACAGATTTTTTTCATCGTCGAGAACCTTTACAGAGACTTCCATCATGATATCAGCGAGTTATAAATGGACGGTAACTTAAGAATGGCAGACTCAATGTGACTTCTTGGTTCGTTGCTCTTTTGTATGAAATCCCTGATGAGGAAAAACATTGCGAATACGCTGTTGAATTTTTTTAGGTACGTCTTTAGAAAAAACCAACTTAACACCCGTTCTCTGCTGGTAAACTTTTAGTTCGCCGCTCAAGTCTGTCTTTTCAGCAATCTCAGTCACATTATGTTTAAAACTTGGAGGGAAATGACCTTTAACTTGTGCTACGACACCATCTTTGAATTTAACTCTCAATATAGGCCGATCAACAGCGACTAACCAAAAGATAACTGCAGCAGCAGCCAGAATGACATACAACATTTTTATCTCCTTTCTTATTCAGACAGTAATTTACTTAAATCTTCTTTTAAACTTGAGACGGTTCTACTCGCTTTTTCGCTACGAGATGCTTCACTTAACAGGTATTCAATCGCGTCAGACAAAGTGCAACCAAGCTCATTGGCTCGATATGATAGTTTTTCCCACACTCGATAATCGAGATCGATAGATTTCTTTCTGGTGTGTAGTTGCTCGGCATTAAAGTGGCGTTTGCGTTTGGCTCTAATTGCTTGCTTGAGTTTATTACTCAGTTCAAGTGACATGTGCTGATCAATCCACCCAAGAACCAGATTCGGTTCATGCTCTATTTTTTTTAACTGTTCAATTGCAGCTAGAGCTTCACTTTTGTCTACATAACGAGTGATTGTTTCGCCATCCTTCCACTTATTAATTAAGTATTGCCACTTCCAACCCGATTCCAAATTTTCAAGCTGTTGATATTTCATAACGTAAAATCCATGCCAAGTTAGGGTGACAGCGTAACCCACCATCGTTCAGAGTTCAATTTTTGGATTCAAAAAAGCGAACAAGATCAAGCATAATAATGGAGCTGTTAGACATTGCTATTTTTCTATATAATCTGGCTTCTTTTAATAAACACTAGATTTCAATGACTCAAAATATTTGGCGTTCAGTCACACCTCAGTATGATCAATTCCACTCGCAACTAGCTCAGTACCCTAGTCTATCTCCGGTAACATTACTCGACACACAGCCCAGACTAGCAACCGCTATTCAGCAGTTTGTTCAATTGAAAGGTTTTACACGAGTGATGTTGATCAACGCGCCAGATAACTCAATTTATCGTCAATTAGTCAGTCAAAAACTTCAAGTAATAAAGCCAAAATCGCACGTTATTTGTACGGAGTCCCTCGATATGGGGACTATCTTTGGCCAATACCGCGCTGAAAATGGGCTTATCACCAGCGAAATTCCTGGTTTATTGGATAAAGCCAATGGTGGTTATCTTCTGATCTCCGCTAATATGCTGTTGGCTAATCCTAAAATGTGGCCATTATTAAAAGCGGCAGTATTAGGCGAAGATGTAAGCCCCATTAATTGTGATGCTAAATCACCACACCCCTCACCAATCTCTAAAAGATATGAGGTTAAACTGATCATTTTAGGTGATAGGAACCAGTTAGCCGATGTCGACTATTTGGATGCAGACGTCCGCTCAAGCTTTTGTTTCTACACCGAATTAGAGTTGGACCTGAAAATTGATGAACAGTCGATATTGACCTATCTCGCTTATTTACGTTGGATATCTGAAGAATACCAACTCCCTACACTGACTGAAGATGCCATTCCTGCTCTTATGACCGCAGGTGCCCGTTTCACGGAAGATCAACATTACACACCGTTATGTGTAATATGGCACAGAACACTCATAGAAGAAGCGGCCTTAGAGTCAAATCAGTATCCGATTACTAAATCTCATATCGAAAGTGCCTTAGACAAACGCTATTATCGAGAGTCTTATCTGCAGCAACGAGCACTCGACGACATACTTGATGGACAAGTCATTATTGAAACTCAAGGCGAACAAGTCGGCCAAGTCAATGGATTAACGGTGATCGATGTTGCTGGCCATCCTCTTTCCTATGGTGAACCAGCTCGTATCTCATGCGTTGTGCACTTTGGTGACGGTGATATTACCGATGTCGAACGCAAAGCCGAGCTCGGTGGTAATTTGCATGCAAAAGGCATGATGATAATGCAAGCCTTTGTAAGCAGTTCAATGAACCTTGACGCACCGCTTCCCTATTCTGCTTCGGTTGTCTTCGAACAATCATACAGCGAAGTGGATGGCGACAGTGCATCACTAGCCGAGTTATGTTCTTTAGTAAGCGCTTTATCTGAACATCCCATTAACCAACAAATCGCTGTGACAGGTGCGGTTGATCAATTCGGGCGAGTCCAAGCTGTTGGCGGGCTAAACGAAAAAATTGAAGGCTTCTACCATGTGTGTAAGCATCAGGGATTCACGGGTGGACAAGGCGTCATTCTACCAAGAACAAATCTAAAACATCTTGCGCTTCATAAAGATGTAGTCAATAGCATTAAAAATGATGAATTTCATATTTGGCCAGTCGCTACAGTTGATGAAGCAGTACCGATCCTTATGGGTGCGTCATTCAGAGGCGATGACGAAGAAAGCATCATTAATAAAATTGCTCAACGTATTGAAAACTTTGAAAGGCATGACCAATCACACAGTATTGCAGAGCGCATTAAAAACTGGTTTGTGTAGCACTGATCGGAGTTGTTTAGCGTACACGTGTTCCCTAATATGCACCCTATCAAAAATTGGAGTAACTGATAATGCAGAATAAACGAGATTCATATAATCGTGAAGACTTACTAGCCTCTAGCCAAGGTGAGCTTTTTGGGCCTGGCTACCCTCAATTGCCAGCGCCAAATATGTTGATGATGGACCGCATCACCAAAATGTCAGAAACCGAGGGCGAGTATGGTAAAGGCCTTATTCTTGCTGAGTTAGATATTACTCCTGATCTATGGTTCTTCGATTGCCATTTCCCTGGCGATCCTGTAATGCCTGGCTGTTTAGGTTTAGATGCGATGTGGCAATTGGTTGGTTTCTTCCTTGGCTGGGTTGGTGGCAAAGGAAAAGGCCGGGCATTAGGTGTTGGTGAAGTTAAGTTCACAGGTCAGATCCTACCAACAGCAAAAAAAGTAACTTACGAAATCACGATGAAACGGGTTGTTAACCGTAAACTTGTAATGGGCCTAGCTGATGGTCGCGTTCTTGTCGATGGCAAAGAGATTTACGTTGCAAAGGATTTAAAAGTAGGTCTTTTCCAAGATACTTCTGCTTTTTAATGACGTTAAACTATTCATAAGCGACTCATAGAGTCGCTTTTTTCTCATCAAAATACTTAGTTATAGTGCCTTAGAGTGGCTTGAATACTAAAAAGCCCCTTCCGGGGCTTAAATCCTTTTGCATGTATGTGGGAGTTTATTTGTAGAGACCAGCTTGTTTGTCATCTCTGGCATCACGCCAACCACCTAGCCAATATGAACGAGCGTCCGTTTGTTGATAAGGGCAAGCCTCTACGGAACGTCCGTTTAAGCCAGCTTTATACCCATGAGACTGTGCTCTTTCAAGGCGATCACGCTTTTGTCTCTTCATCATAGTGTAGTCCTCATACAGTAACTTGTGTCTTACATACAACTATTAAATCTACATGGCATATCTGTTACACCACAATTAAGAATTGCTCAAAAATTCGACTTTCTCAAGTTACAAAAAAGGCGCAGATTCTAAATTGTGAACTTGCGCCATTCTTTACACTATTTAATTATTTTCTGCGGAACCTAAAGAGAGCAAGTAGTGTCAGAGTAATCCACCCCATACTACCGCCTTTACGTTCAACGGGTGGAAGTGCCGTGCTACGGATTTCAATATCGCTAGCCGCCGCGGCAGCAATCGGGATCAGTTTAATCGCGACAACGCTTTCACCTCCAGAAGTACAGTATGAGTTATGGGAGAAATCGTCATAGCCACCAGTACATTTAAATGCACTTGCTGCAATCACACCATCATCGTTGATATCTGAGGCTTCAAAAATACGGAACTGGTTATTATGTTGTGAGTAAGCCCCACCGTTGGTTAGATCATCTAGCCACCAACCTTGGTTCTGGAATAATGCCATTCTTGCTGCATTACTCCCTGTACCGTTGAAAGGATAGATAAAGCCACGATGACGACGTTGTTTGCCTCCATCTTCACGACCTTTTTCTGCATCGATTTGACCGACAATTTCATTGAAATTGTTGATCGCTTTCGCTTCACCGCCAGCACCAGTAAAGAAAATTCCACCTGATAGATAGTTAGCTACAGGTGTTCCGCTATTAGCATCTGCCACGAAAATACGGTTTGCTGCTGCGCCGCTTTCAGGTTTATCGCCTTTGCGTTTTGTTTCACCGATCACGATTAAATGGTTATTAATATCTGTCGCTAATGAGTTGGAGTAAATCACATCTCCATCCACTTTCAGTTCTGTACCAGTAATAACCTTACTACTCCACATATCATGCTTAGGGGTTGTTACGTCGTAACTTGCATTAGGATAGAATACTGTTGCTTGCATTCTAAACACATTATCATCGCGATAGGTATTAAAACCAGCCATAACCGGCTTGTTAGCGTAACTGCCAGATGTAGGAATAGCAGCGCCTCTTACACTTGCTTGTGCAGAGTATCCGCTACGGTTTGCTTCAACATCACCGACCCACCCTGTTACGCGGTAACCCGTCGATGTAGATGCTGTATCCCACATATAAGCTTGCGTTGCAAATGCAAAATTTTGACACTGACGAGTTAACTGTGGATCGAGACCATCACTCACACAAGTGTTAACATCGCCATTGTAGTCTTTGTTATCATCATCACCGTTACCTGTTAAATAAGGGCTAACTGATGCACTACCAACCACGAAATTATGGGTACCATCATTGAATACATCATAAGCGAACGTCCGACCCATTTTTTCAACAATTTTATTATTTGTGTCTTTGACAATTGTGGTGTCTGTTGGTGGATTTAAAATATTGCCATTATAAAAACCACGTTGACGGTAGCCTAGAGCGTAATTACTCCCAGACTGTGTGTAACCGCTGCTCGTAATACCAAAAGCAGAAATGCCGTCTAACCCAGTTAAAACGGTATTCTGAGTATTTGCAATAGAGCCAAAAGTCAAAACAACTTGCGATGAATTAACAAAGGCCGCTGCATTTTGTAGATAACTACCATTATCCCAAGCATCACGCTCACGTTTCAAACCGCCAGTTTCAACATTGTTGTACTCAAAACCATGCCATTGCTTATCAGCCCATGCCTCACAAGTAGAATAACCGAGTTCGTTAGAGCAATAGTTTTTGAGATCATCAATATCCTGATAAACAAAACGATTATCCATTTTGAATGGCACTTCATCATGATAGGAAATGCCATCAGAGCCATTGAGCGTATCGCCACCAAACGCAAAAGTATTACAGCTATTTCCGGCCGTAAAACATCCAAGAGGATTTGCTGAAAGGTTATCTTTTTGTATTGCCCTTCCATAATATTCATTAGCGACTAAGTTACCGGGTGTCACTTCTACAATTTGGTAAAGTGCAGCATGAGCTTGAGTGGCAGCCAAAATACTGGCTGCTATTACGGTGATTTTAAATGTTTTACTACTCATTAATAATCTCTAACTTTCCTGTTGCATTGCTTCGAGCTCTTCCCAGCGCTCGAAAGCAATTTCAAGCTCCTGCTCTTTCGCAGTTAACTTATCTAAAACGGGCTGTGTTTTGTCTGCTGATTGCATGAAAAACTCAGGATCGTTCACTTGCTGTTGAAGCATTTCAATATCATTCTCAAGTTGCTCTAACATTGCGGGCAACTCATCCATTTCTCGCTGCAGTTTATAAGATAACTTTTTAGGTTTTGTCTTAATTGGCGCTGTTTTGAGAGTTTCCTCAACCACTTTTTCTTTATTGCTGACATTTTCAGCAACTCGTGACTGCAAAACTTGAGCTCTTTGTTGCTGAGCATCGTGATAGCCTCCAACAAATTCTTCAATTTTGCCATCACCTTCAAAAATCCAACTCGTTGTTACAGTATTATCAACAAATTGACGATCGTGGCTGACAAGCAGCAATGTGCCTTGGTAGTTGGCAAGCAAATCTTCTAAAAGTTCCAAAGTTTCGATATCTAAATCGTTGGTTGGTTCATCTAAAATCAATAAATTATTCGGTTTGAGGAAAATACGAGCAAGCAACAGTCTGTTTTTCTCACCACCAGATAGCGCTTTTACTGGCGTTCTCGCACGTTTAGGGGCAAACAAGAAATCTTGTAAGTAGCTTAATGCGTGCCGTGGGCGACCAGCCACCATCACTTCTTGTTTTCCGTCAGCTAAGTTGTCAATTACCGACTTCTCAGGATCGAGGATCTCACGGTACTGATCAAAATAAGCAACTTCAAGTTTGGTACCGCAATGTAATTTGCCACTTTGAGGTTGTAAATCACCCAACAGCAGTTTCAGCAGCGTACTTTTACCGCATCCGTTAGGGCCAATAAGTGCAATGCGATCACCACGCATGATATTGAAACTGAAGTTCGAGACAATGTTTTTGCCATCAATGCTATAGCTAATATCTTTCGCTTCGAAGACAATTTTTCCTGAACGCGCAGCGTCATCGATTTGCAAGTTTGCTTTGCCCTGAACTTCACGCCGATCATTACGCTCTTCTCTTAGCTTCTTGAGTGCTCTTACACGCCCTTCGTTACGAGTACGACGCGCTTTGATGCCTTGGCGAATCCAAACTTCTTCTTGGGCCAATTTCTTATCAAACTCGGCATTTTGCATCTCTTCTACGCGCAAGGCTTCTTCCTTGGCGACAAGGTACTGATCATAATCACCAGGAAACGAGCTGAGTTTACCGCGGTCAAGATCAACAATGCGTGTCGCCATTGAGTGGATGAACGTCCGGTCATGCGATACAAAGATGATCGAGCCTCTAAAATCTTTCAAAAAGCCTTCGAGCCATTCGATGGTGGTTACATCAAGGTGGTTAGTCGGTTCATCAAGCAAAAGGACATCAGGATCACACACTAGTGCTCTTGCAAGAGCCGCTTTACGCTGCCATCCACCGGATAAATCTGTTAGTTTGGTGTGGCCATCCAGTTTCAACGCCGCCAGAACATTTTGGATACGTTCTTCAAAACGCCATGCCCCTGTATGCTCTAGCTGCTCTTGAATACGAGATAACTTATTGATATTACTTTCACTTGGATCGATAACGATGAGATCTAAAAGATCTTGATAGATCTTTAGATACTCACCAACTTCCGCTAATCCACCAGCAACATAATCAAAAACGGTGCCAGCTTCATCTCTAGGCGGATCTTGTTCTAATCGAGAAACAACAACATCTTGTTCTATCTGCATTTTTCCGTCGTCCATGATGATTTCTCTCGCAAGAACTTTCATCATAGTCGACTTGCCTGCACCGTTTCGGCCGACGAGACAAACTCGTTCATTTTCTTGCAATGCGAAATCTGCATGATCGAGTAAGGGGTGGTCACCAAATGCTAATTGACCGTTATGGATGGTAATTAATGCCATTATTTTCTAACCAATGAAGTAATGTTTGTTGGTCAAAGGGCCAGCTCAGTTCGGATTCTTGGTATTTAAGAACCGGAATGGTGACCCCGTAACGAGAGAAGAGCGCATCATCAAATGCAATATCAACAAGTTGTACTTGTTCAGCAATGTTTGCCTGCTGAACAAGCTGAAATGCCATCTCACAGAGATGGCATCCTTCAGTACTGTAAAGCGTGAACAACTTCATTCCCTATTCACTGCGTGCATGGAAAATGGTCCAGCAGTTGTGGATCTGCTTATTGCGTTCAAAATCCAGTGGCAATGTTTGCGCTGAAATATTTTGAGCAACTAAACCAAGCTCAGCTAACGCTTCTAAATCCATTTTAAAATGTCGTTTATTGTTTGAAAACACAATCGTACCTTCTGGACGTAGGATACGTTTTAAATTTTCCATCAACTTAATATGATCGCGTTGCACATCAAATGTGTGTTCCATACGTTTGGAATTTGAGAATGTCGGCGGATCGATAAATATCAAATCAAATTGTTCTTTTGCAGTCTCTAGCCATTGCACACAGTCGGCTTGTTCAAAGCGATGCTGGTGTCCAACTTGACCGTTGAGCTTTAAGTTGTCTTTAGCCCATTCTAAATAGGTTTTAGACATATCAACCGTCATGGTTGATTTTGCTCCACCGCAAGCGGCATGAACGGTTGCAGAGCCGGTGTAAGCAAATAGATTGAGGAAGTCTTTACCCTTTGCCATTTGCCCTAAGCGACGACGCGTCAATTTATGATCAAGGAATAAACCCGTATCGAGATAATCATGTAAATTGACAATCAGTTTAACGCCATACTCGTTCACTTCCATTGTCTCAGAAATTTGCCCTAATTTTTGATATTGAGAGCGTCCTTTCTGTTTTTCACGAACTTTGAGTACCACTTTATTTGCTTCTGTTCCGGTGACTTGAATCGCGGCACGAATGATATCTGTTAAACGGCGTTTAGCCTTTTCTTCTGGAATATCCTTAGGTGCGGCGTATTCTTGGATCACTAGGTGGTCGAGATAAACATCGATCGCAACATTGTATTCAGGCAAATCAGCATCATAAATACGATAGCAATCTAGTGATTCACGTTTCGCCCACTTACCAATTTTCGCAATATTTTTCTTTAAACGATTCGAAAAATCAGGAGCGATCACCGATTCTTGAGAAATAGACGCTCCCGGTTCTACCGTGCGCAATGAAATTGAGTAGTTCTTTTGGTGACAAGGTAACGCACCGTTATTTAACTTAAACTGCTTTTCAGCGCGCATACGCAAACAACTGAGTAATTCGTCAGAGCTTGAGAAAATCGACGCTTGGCAACCGCCAAATTCAGCCTTTAATTGCCCACCAAATGCCGTGTATAAAGCAATCAAACCAGGATGTGTACCTAAACGTTCACCATAGGGTGGGTTACAGATAACCACACCATCCTCAAACCCTTCAGGAAGTTTGATCAGTGCCGCATCACCTAGCTGGAAGGTAATCAGTTCTTCAACCCCTGCGCGGCGAGCGTTATCTTTCGCGGTTTGCAGCACTCGTGCATCGTTATCAAAACCAAAGAACTTACAGTCAACTTTCTTGACACCACGTCTTGCTTGAACATTGGCCTCTGATTTTATTTGCGCCCACAGTTCTGCATCAAAATCCTCTAAAGCTTCGAAACTCCACTTTGGACGCTTGAGACTAGGGGCCATACCAGCAGCCATCATGGCCGCCTCAATGAGCAAAGTACCAGAACCACACATTGGGTCGAGCAGTGGCTTCGCTTCACTCCATCCACTACGCAAAATAATAGCCGCTGCTAATGTTTCACGAAGTGGTGCTCGCCCCGCTTCGGTACGGTAACCGCGCTGATGTAAACCACCGCCCACCATATCAATCCCTAAAATGGCTTTATCTTTATGCAAGCGTACATGGACACGAAGATCTGCATGATCTTTATCGATCGAAGGGCGCGGTAAGTTCTTTTTGGTGAAACAGTCGACAACCGCATCCTTTACTTTCATCGCACCGTACTGACTGTTGCGGATTTCGTTATTTGTGCCGTTGAAGTCGACAACAAACTTTTTCGAACTATGAAAATGATTAACCCAGTTCACTGAACTTGCCGACAAGTAAAGATCCATATCATTTTGGCAGGTAAATTCAGAGAGGACGCGAACAAATCTTGATGCTAGACGGCTCCACAAACAACAGCGATAAATCTGCTCTTTCGACGCTTTAAATTTTACCCCGGCCTGCACGGGTTTTGCGTCCGTAATCCCTAATTTGGTTAGTTCTTCAACTAATAGGTTCTCAAGACCGTTTGAGGTAACCGCTAGATATTGATTCATACTGCTCTTTTACTGATAAAAATGACCACGCATTATACCTGACAATCCCACGCTTGAGTAAAACAAAGTGTCTCTTTCACCTTCTCAACCATTCAATTGCTTAACTACTCGCCAATTTTACAAATAGACAAGCTTCGAGCATTGCAAAAACATCTCACTAGATATAGCAAGGCCTACGGGATAAGTGAGTATTTATTCACTGCATAATTGGACTATACCAGATTGATTTTTGTAGTGTAAATTAATTACAAATGAGCTAAAAATGGGAATATGTCGGCCATTTCTAGCAATGTAGACACTGTTTACAACGTCACTTTTGAAGAAAAAAACATCAGAATCCTGAACAAATCTCACATTTAAGATCGAATTCAGACGGATAGGATTGAGTTGGGGAAAAGCTCTAGGCAAAAAAAATCGGCTATTAAGCCGATGGGAAATGAAACAAAGGAACGAAACGTTGTGCTATTAGGGAAAAGTTAACTCACAAGAGCAACGTGCTCTTCGAGCAAAATATGATTGGCGCAAGCCATACGGTCATGCATAACCTTAATGACCTGTCCGAATTCCAGCTGTTTGGAACCATTCAGTATGAACGCATCCAAATCGACTAAGGCGCAAAGACTAGCGCAGTCCCCTACCTCAAGTACGATGAAATAACCTTGGCTGTAGCCGTTGACCAACCGAACAATGTCACCTTCACTCGGTTCAAAACCGTAGCCTTGATGATCAAAAAACCAACTTTTAGGCTGGACAGGTTTATGAAAACGCTTAGCGGCAACACAATAGAGTGCTAATTCGGCTTGTCTTGGCTCACTTAAACCTAAATAGGCAATTTGCTCTTTGTAGGTTTGGAAAGCACTCGCATCATCGACTGAAAAATGATTCTCAGCAAAAGCACAATCGACGAGCAGATTACGGTAAAGATTGGTCTTAAAAACCATCTCATCACCAAGGTACAACATCAGGCAGCTTTCGCTATCTGAATAATACCAACTCCATTTGTCACTTGGTTTAAGCATCGTTCCACTCTCTAATTTTAATGAATTATCAAACTATTAGGTAAAACGCTTAATTACCTTTGCCAGCTAGTGAATGTAATTTTAAGAACAGAAATATAAAAAAAAAGAGGAAATGAATAACTCATTCCCTCTTACTTTGACCCAGTCACTTTTTATTTTTCTGAGTAAATACCTTTAAATCGCACTTATTTACAGGTTCTTGACAATATCTCTCACTAAACCTGGGCCGTGGTAAATGAATCCTGAATAGACTTGTACTAGTTTCGCGCCCGCCAACATTTTTTCTTTTGCAGCGATACAAGAATCAATACCACCCACTCCAATAATGGGCAGCTTATCACCCAACTCTTGGTACAAGCACTTAATCACTTCAGTACTTCTTGATTGAACAGGACGGCCACTTAACCCACCCGCTTCATTCGCGAATTTCATACCTTCCACCAGCGACCGATCCAATGTGGTATTAGTCGCGATAACGCCATCAATATTATGCTTGAGTAACGATTGGCAAATTTGTTTAAGTTCGTCATCAGAAAGATCGGGAGCGATCTTTAATGTTAACGGAACGTATTTATTATGCAGCTTAGCCAATTCAGATTGCTTCGCTTTCAGTACGGCAAGCAAATCATCCAATGCCTCACCATATTGTAACGTTCGTAACCCAGGAGTGTTGGGGGATGAAATGTTCACTGCTATGTAACCAGCATATGGGTAGACTTTCTCCATACAAATAAGATAGTCATCTGCCCCATTTTCAATCGGTGTATCTTTATTCTTTCCAATGTTGATACCGATAATGCCGTCATATTTAGCTTTCTTAACGTTCTCAACTAGGTTGTCGACACCTAAGTTGTTAAAGCCCATTCGATTGATAATACCTTCCGCTTGGATCAAACGGAATAAACGCGGTTTATCGTTACCAGATTGAGGACGTGGAGTCACGGTACCAACTTCGACAAAACCAAACCCCATTGCACCAAAAGCTTCTATGCATTCCCCATTTTTATCTAGGCCAGCGGCCAAACCTACAGGGTTTTTAAAAGTTAAACCCATGCATTCGACTGGGCGATTGGGTAAGTGTTGACGATAGAAGAGATCAAGAGGAGTGCCTGTGAAACGTTTAAAGTTTTCAATGGCGAGATCATGTGCCTTTTCGGCATCAAGTTGAAAAAAGCCAGTCCTGGCTAAGCGGTAGAGCATTGTGCCTCCGAAATAAAAAGCCCCGTATAAACGGGGCGTTATTATTTACTCATTTGCCGCACAATTCAAATTTAAAAGTACTAATTCTCTTAATGCTACTGAGAATTTTGCAAATTCATGTACTGCACCAACTTTAAATTCGTTGAGGATACTCTCCCAGCGCATTAAGGATACTTCATTACTAGCAATCCATTCATCCAGTGCTTTTATTACATCGAATTCTTCTGGCGCACAAGTACAATTCAATACTTGCGCAGTAAGTTGACGCTGCTGCCAGTCTAAATCTTCACGGAATGCAGCGCGAGCTAGTGCTTGCCAGTTGTTATCCACCGCTTGACCGTTAATCTGTTTCAAGAACCAGTGCAGTGATAAACGATCACCCAAGTTAAAGTAAAGCTTAGCTGTCTGAGCAACGGTCTTACCTTTATCACGAGCCACTGTAGATATATCCAGTGCTGAGTACAGGCTTGATAAACGAGCAACGTAATTCGCCAGTTCGGAGTTAATGCCTTTATCAATCCAGACTTGAGCCATGGCATTATGCTCTGCAACCTCTTCAGCAACGAGCATATTGTCTAGTTCAGCGGAAACGGCATTGACGTCAGTTTGATAAAGCGCAATCAAATCTTTGACCGATTGTTTGCCTGAACGATTACGCAGCAACCAACGAGATAAGCGGCGTAAGGTTCGGCGTACTAAGAAAATCACATCGTACTGTGCATCGGCTTCTGCTTTATTGTCGAGTAAACGAACCTGCTCAAGAACACGGCCTAAGCCATAGATTTCTCTTGCCGCAGTGTAAGCATTGGCAATATCGACAACATTCGCACCAGTCTCTTCTTGAAGACGGGTCACGAAATTACATCCCATTTCGTTCACCATCTGATTGGCCAGAGCCGTAGCAATGATCTCTGCACGAAGTGGATGCTGTTGCATGTGCTGAGAATAGTTACGACGTAACTCCGTAGGGAAATAGTTGATCAACTGCTGCGAATGGAATTCATCGTGTGAAATCTCTTCACAAGCCAATTCCTCTTTCAACACCATTTTGCCGTATGCCACTAATACAGATAGCTCCGGACGGGTTAATGCAAATCCCTGCTTCTCACGCTCAAGCAAAGTTTCATCATCTGGAATGTATTCCAATGCTCGGTCAAGGTGCCCTGCTTTTTCCATAGCATGGATGAAACGAATCTGCTCTTTAACTAACGATACACCCTGTTGCTCAGTGACAGAAATAGCTTCAGATTGAGCGTAAGCATCTTCAATAACGATGCCTCCTACTTCGTCTTCCATCGACTCTAAGATCTGATTACGTTGTTTGACGGTAAGATCACCATTCGCCACCAAGCCATTCAAGAAGATCTTAATATTAACTTCATTATCCGAGCAATCGACGCCGCCAACGTTATCAACAAAGTCGGTATTAACACGACCACCAGTTAATGCATACTCAACACGTCCAAGTTGAGTCATACCTAAGTTACCACCTTCACCGATCACTTTTGTACGAAGATCGCGTCCATCAATTCTTAGAGCATCGTTAGCACGGTCACCTACATCAGAATGGCTCTCTTTCGATGATTTAACATAGGTGCCGATGCCGCCGTTCCACAAAAGATCCACTTCCATTTTCAAGATCATTTTAATCAGCTCATTAGGCGCAACAGAAGCCTTCTTAGTGCCGATCATTTTTTGAATTTCAGGCGTTAAGGTGATCGATTTCGCTTTGCGAGAGAAGATACCACCACCTTTTGAGATCAACTTTGCGTTGTAATCTTCCCAGCTAGATCGTGGCGTGTTGAATAAGCGATTGCGCTCTTCCCAACTTTTTGCTGAATTTGGTGTTGGATCGATGAAAATATGCAAATGGTTAAACGCTGCTTGCAAACAGATGTGTTTAGACAGCAGCATACCATTACCGAACACATCTCCAGCCATATCGCCAATGCCAATCGCTGTGAAATCTGTGGTTTGGCAATTAATGCCCATCTCACGGAAGTGGCGCTTGACTGACTCCCATCCCCCTTTTGCTGTAATCCCCATGGCTTTATGGTCGTAACCATTTGAACCACCAGAAGCAAAAGCGTCACCTAGCCAGAAATTGTATTCTGCTGACACTGAGTTAGCCAAATCGGAAAATGTTGCTGTCCCTTTATCCGCGGCTACAACTAAGTAAGGGTCATCTTCATCATGACGAACGACATTTTTAGGTGGAACGACTTCGCCTTCAATAATATTGTCGGAAACATCGAGTAATGCACGAATAAAACGTTTATAGCAGCGTTGTCCCTCGGCAAAGATCTCATCACGCGTGGTAAACATGTGCTGTTTCTTACACACAAAACCACCTTTTGCTCCCACAGGAACAATAACGGTATTTTTTACCTGTTGCGCTTTCACTAACCCTAGAATCTCGGTACGGAAATCTTCTTGGCGATCAGACCAACGTAATCCGCCACGTGCTACTTTACCACCACGTAAATGAACACCTTCAATATCAGGCGCATAAACGAAGATTTCGAAAGCCGGCACAGGAGCTGGAATTTCAGAAATCTCTTTCGGTTTCATTTTTAAAGAAAGCCAAGGTTTGATCTGATTGTTTTCATCCAGCTGGAAGTAGTTAGTACGGATCGTCGCACTGATCATCTCCATATAACGACGAATAATACGATCATCATCCAAGCTATCAACACGATCTAACTCTTCAGTAATAGCGTTGATAAGATCCGTTTGTCCTTTTTGAGCCCCTTTGTGTTTAGGATCAAACCGCTTTAAGAATAGTTCCACCAGCCCTTTTGCTACATCTGGATAATGGCTGAGTGTATCTTCAATATATTGTTGACTGAATGGGAAACCCACTTGGCGCATGTAACGCGCATAAGCACGAAGAATCGATACTTCGCGCCCAGTTAATGAAGCACCGAGTACTAGTCGGTTGAAGCCATCACTCTCTAATTCACCAGCCCAAATAGCCGCAAATGCTTGTTGAAAACGATCTCTCGCTTCTCGAAGATCGACACTCTTATCGCTCTTATGCAGCATTGAGAAATCTAAGATCCAATACGTTTGTCCATTTAACTTGCGTACTTCATAAGGTGACTCTCCGATCACCCTCAGCCCTAAGTTTTCCAACATCGGCATCACATCAGAAAGATGGATTGGCTCGTCACGGTGATAGAGTTTTAAGCGCACCGCTTTTGAATCGGCCGCTTCTTCTTGTGGACGATAGAACAACATGCCGAGTTTGTGCTCTTCATCTAAGGCTTCCAATCGCTGGATATCATCCACCGCTGAACCCGGCATCATGTCTTCTTTGTAAGAACGAGGGAATGCACGCATGTATTCTTTCGATAATGGCAGTCCTTTACTCTCTCCAAAGTTTGCTACGATCGCATCTGATAAACGATCATCCCAAGTTGATGATGCTTCCATTAAATTCTGCTCTACCGTTTTTACATCGACATCCATATTGTTGTTATCAACACGTACGATGTAGTGTGTTCTTGCCAATGGGCTTTCTGAAAAATAAGTGGTGAACTCAACATCTTGCTCACAACCAAAGTACTGTTTGAAAATTCGTTGCGTTTGGCGGCGAAGCTCGGTGTTATAGCGCTCTTTGGTCACATAGACCATACAGCTGAAGAAACGACCAAACGGGTCTTTACGAACAAACAGACGCAGCAAATCCCTATCTTGCATTTGCACTACGCCCATCCCAACTTCTAACATCTCTTCTTCACGTGCTTGCAGTAACTCATCACGAGGATAGTTTTCTAGAATATTGTGCAGCGCTTTATAGGAATACGAGCCTGCACGATAACCGCTGGCTTTTAGGATACGTTCTACTTTTTCGCGGATCAGCGGAATAGTTTCGACACTTTGGTTGTACACCGCCGAGGTATATAGGCCAGTGAAACGATGTTCACCGATCACTTTACCTGCTTTGTCGAACTTTTTAACGCCGATATAATCGGTATAAGCTGGGCGGTGGATACGTGATTGGGTATTGCCTTTAGTGACAATCAATAAAAAAGGCTTTTTGGCTTCAAGGCGCGCGGAATCAGGAAAGTCAGATAATTTTACGCTGCGTACACGTTTTGAATCAGAAAATAAACCCAACCCTTTTTCTGCTGTTGGTCTCAGTTCAGTATCGCCTTCGACCGTCACGAGGTCGTATTCTTTGTACCCCATGAAAGTGAAATTATGATTTCCCATCCACTTTAAGAATTTGATGGTTTCTTCGTAACGATCACTTTCTACAGGAATGAACTCTTTTTGTGTCTCCAATTGCGCAATCACTTGCACCAGTTTTTCTGACATTGGTTGCCAGTCTTGCACCACTAAAGCTGTATCGCTCAGAATACTAAGCAACTCATTTTTCAACTGTGTCATCGCTTCTTTGCTACTAAGGCGGTCGACTTCAATATGAAAAAGAGATTGCAGAACTCCCTCACCTTGGTTTACCGAAGTAATAACACCGTTATCGGTGCGCGAGATTTGCGTTGGACCATTGAGCATGAGGTGTGAAGATAAATCCAAACGGCTGAGCGCCATTTTAATGGAGTCCACAAGAAACGGACTATCAGGGATTACTATTTCAACAATCGTGTGCGTTGACTGCCAACCTTGGCGGCTTACTGTCGGGTTAAATACCCGCACTGAACGCTCCTCCGGGTTTTTCTCGTTAATATGGTGCCATAGGCTAACTATCGCACCATATAAGTCAGATTCATTACGTTCAGTCAGATCATCTTTCGAAATGTTACTAAATAGATGTTGAGCAAGTTGGGTCACGAGCGGTTGATGAGCAAGATCGAGTTTGTCTTGAATCAGTTTGTACACTTTTTCAAGCAGAACTGGCACTAAAGTTTCACGCGCAGTCATAGTAGACTCCAAGATTATTATTTTTGTAGGGTATGCGGTAAGCATAGCGCTTACCATTGATAATGCTTGCTTTATTGTAAAAGCTTTATTGACAAATAGTTAACAGTTTTAGGGCAGGTATGAGGTGAAATGTTTGAGAATGTGATTAAGATTCCTATTTAAATATCTAGAAAATCAGCGGCTCACAGAGTTTCTAACTTTACAAACTTGTTATTTTGGTCAGTTGTCAGCCGAAATCGACCTTTTACTCCAATTTGGCTAAGAAATGGACGAAATCGAGACGCGGGTAGCTGAAGGCGTAAACCTTGATCTGTGTAGACTTGTACAGAGCTTGCTACACCAGAATAGTGCGCTAAGTAAGTTTGATAAGAAATATTGAGAGTAAAATAGTATTGCTTCATAGCCGTTAACCAAAATAGAGCGAGGAGACGTATCTGTCACCTCGCTCTTAGTAGAGTTAAGATCCTTAAGATTCGAGCGCTTTTGTTACTTTTTCAAAGAGATCCCGAGCTAAATTATCCATTGACTTCAAAATCTCCAACTCCGATTTCATCATTGCTTGACGAGTTTCATCGTAGAGCCTGAATTTAAGTAAAGGATCAATTAAACGCGACGCAACTTGGGGATTACTATCATTGAGTTCACGCAGTATCTGCCCTGCAAAACGGTATCCCTCACCCGATTTTGCATGGAAATTAACTGGGTTTGCACTGAGGAATGAACCAATTAAACTGCGAGTACGATTTGGATTTTTTAAGCTAAATGCTTCATGTTTCATGGTTTGTTGAATGGTATCCAAAACACTTGGCGCGGGGTTAGTCCCTTGCAGTGCAAACCATTTATCCATCACCAATCCATCGTGTTTCCATTTATTGCTGTAATCATCCATCAGTGCTTGACGGCACATAAGCTGTGCACTATTAGCAGCGCTCATAGCGGTGATGGTGTCAGTCATGTTGTTGGCGCTGTGATACTGAGCCAGCACCAAATCATTGCCTTGGTCGGTATAAGCTAAATAAGCAAGGCAAGTATTGCGCAATGCTCGTTCACCAATTGCACTGTGTTCAATGCTGTATTGCGTCTGTTTTAAACTGTGGTAAACCGCATTGAGCTCGTCTTGCAATGCGTTAGCAAGCTGTACTTTCATCGCTTTAAGTACGGTCGCTATGGCATCAACATCCACACGTTTATACCAACCTGAAACCTCATTATGGCTAGGTAATGAGAGCATTTCCGCAATAAAAGCAGGCTCTAGAGCCTCACTCAGTAACACACCACGGAATGCATCAACTACCGATTCAGGCAAATCCGCCGCCTTACCCGACTGCACTCCAAACACATTGCTACGGATATATTTGGCTAACAACATTTGGCCTGCGTCCCAGCGAGCAAATTCGTTGCGAGCATTGACCATCAAGAAGATCAGTTCATCATCACTGTAGTCATACTCCAGTTTCACTGGTGCTGAAAATTCGCGCAACAAGGAAGGGATCGGTTTCTCTGGCACATTTTCAAACACGAAGGTCTGCTTGGCCTGTGTTACGTTCAGTACATTAGAGATTTGCTTTCCGTTACATTGTAACTCAATTACATCACCATGAGCGGTGTATAACTCAACATCAAAAGGAATATGCAGCGCTGCTTTCTCTTTTTGCTCGTGCGTTGGTTCGGTTGTTTGCTCTACGGTTAAGGCATAGGTTTTCTGTTGTGCGTCATATTCAGTGCTCACTGAAACAATCGGTGTACCAGATTGGCTATACCATAAACGGAATTGGGTAAGATCGACGCCAGAAGCATCTTCCATCGCTGCCACAAAATCTTCGCAGGTAGCGGCAGTGCCATCATGACGCTCAAAATAGAGCTTCATCCCTTTTTGGAAATTCGTTTCACCCAATAACGTATGCATCATACGAATCACTTCACTGCCCTTTTCATAGACAGTTAATGTATAGAAGTTATTCATTTCTATCACTTTATCGGGACGAATTGGGTGTGACATTGGGCTGGCATCTTCCGCAAATTGTGGCCCGCGAATAATGCGCACATTATTAATGCGATTCACGGCTCTCGACCCTAAATCAGACGAAAATTCTTGGTCACGGAATACCGTTAGGCCTTCTTTTAAGCTTAATTGGAACCAATCACGACAAGTGACGCGGTTACCAGTCCAGTTATGGAAATATTCGTGGCCAATCACCGCTTCAATACCTAAATAATCAGCATCGGTAGCAGTTTTCTCATTGGCTAACACAAACTTAGAGTTAAAAATGTTGAGCCCTTTATTCTCCATCGCACCCATGTTGAAAAAGTCAACGGCAACGATCATGTAGATGTCGAGATCATACTCTAAGCCGAAGCGTTCTTCGTCCCACTTCATTGCGTTGATAAGTGATGTCATCGCATGAGAAGCGCGGTCGAGGTTACCTTTATCAACAAAAATCTCGAGGGCAACATCGCGACCAGACTTGGTTTTATATTGATCACGTAATACGTCAAAATCACCCGCAACGAGAGCAAATAAGTAAGCAGGTTTTGGATGTGGATCTTGCCACTTCACCCAATGACGCCCTTCTGCGAGATCGCCATGTTCGATACGGTTACCGTTACTTAATAAAAATGGGTAATCTTTTTTGTCAGCAATCACGGTCGTTGTGTATTTTGCAAGAACGTCTGGACGATCGAGGAAGTAAGTGATGCGACGGAAACCTTCCGCTTCACACTGCGTACAGAACGCACCACCCGATTTGTATAACCCTTCTAGTGCGGTATTCGCTTCAGGGTTAATCAGTGTCACGATCTCCAATTCAAACTCTTGAGGTAATGATGAGATCGAGAGCCCGGTTTCAAGCAGCTGAAAATCTTGCCATTCGGTGCCATTCACTTTGAGCGATTTCAGCTCAAGGTTTTCACCATCCAGCACCAATTGGTTATTCTCTTTTTGCTGCTTAACGTGAGAAACGGCAGTCACTGTGGTGTTGGTATCAAAGAGATCGAATGTTAATTCGAGATCCGTAATGGTATGTGATGGAGATTGATAATCTTTGCGATACTTGGCTTGGGGTGCATGAGCCATGTCGGAATCCTTGTTGACGGAGTGAAATGTGACGTTTTTGATAAACATTCAGTAAGATGGCTATAGATCTAAGGCTTGTTATCATTAATAACAACCCCTCAAACCGAAAAACGAGGCATTTTAGACAAATACCCCGTTATTTCGCTGACAATTTACCCATATATCAACAGATTTCACTCATTGCCTTTCTTATGATAGAAGATTGCAAGACTACGGATTTACTCGCGCTAAAACAGCCGACATAGAACCATTTTCCACCTCTAACGTTAACATATCGCTAACAAGCGTATAGCGGGTATCATGTTCTCCGTCTTCATAAAGGAGCACCAAATGATCACCTTCTGTGTAGTACACCCCTTTATGGATCGATTCGTTACCATTAGCACCACTTACTCTGAACATAAAGACAAAATCCGGCTGTAAAACGAGATCAAGTTGGTTAATGTCGGTTGCTATCGCATCTTCACCAAATATTCGTTCGCTAGACCAAACCCCTGCCAACGCATTTGGTAAAGCTTTAGTGAACATAATGCCGTTTAAGTTGAGCATGTTGTGGTTCACTTGGTATTGATAAACTTGAGGTTGCGATGAATTAAGCCCCAAAATCAAGCTGTTATCGCTGGCATCAAATTCACCTTCCCAGTGCTCCACATTGTAATTTTTCTTTTGAATATCGATCTTAAAACGATAATTCGATTCTAAGGTCAGTTTAATAGAACGAAAATCATCGGAAGAAGTGTCAGGATTGGGGTTAAGTAGGTACCAATCACCAAGTAAAAAAGGGAGATCAAACTGAGTTAAGTCTTGATGAGTCTGCGTACCACTACTTTGACTTTGTGCCGCACTGGTGCTGATAAGAACAATGCAGGTAAAAATGATGCTTATCCATTTCATAACACGCTCCTCGCTTTTTTCTTAAGCTTAGAACCGGTTGTACGATAAAGCGAAATGTTTGATCTGTATCACGTTATTTATTTGGTTTAAATAAGATCAAAAAAGCGAGCACTAAGGCTCGCTTTTCATTGATACTGGTTGCTAATTTAGCATATCAACAGTGATCGCCACTGCTTCTTCTAAATAAACATCTGGAGCTTCATAATCTTTAGGTACATCTTGCAAGGTTTTATAGGGCTCCAAACCATTGGCGGCTTGTCGCATGTTAATCCGCGCCAAACGCAATTCATCTGCCTTGTCACTCTCTTGCTTACGCATAGATTCATTGAGAGAAATTGTGTTGTCATCTTTCTCCGCTTTATACTTTGCAATATCCTCGTTAATGAAACCGAACTCCATATCATTGGCAATACGAGCTTGATGCTGTGCAGATAACTTATCAATCAGTTTTTCATTAGCTTGTAACTTGTCGTATTTAGCTCGCTCAATTTGATCCCAAGGAAGCGCATTAGGTTCAACGCTCTCACCGGTATCTTTTGCTTCAATCGCAGTGGGTAACGCAATATCAGGCACAACACCTTTATTCTGCGTACTACCACCATCAATACGATAAAATTTCTGAATCGTATATTGAACGTAGCCTAATTCTTTATCAAACAAGTCGTAGATATGATTCAACGAGCGATGCTGTTGAACCGTTCCCTTACCGAATGAGTTTTCGCCAACAATGATCGCTCGTCCATAATCTTGCATTGCCGCTGCAAAAATTTCTGAGGCTGATGCGCTGTAGCGATTCACCAATACTGTCATTGGCCCCTGATAACTGATTTTTCCATCCGTGTCACTATTGACGTTTACTCGTCCATAGCTATCGCGAACTTGCACAACCGGGCCGCTTTCAATAAATAAGCCGGATAATGCCGTCGCTTCCGTTAATGCACCCCCACCGTTATTACGTAAATCGACGATCACGCCATCCACTTTTTTCTGCTTCAGTTCAGTCAGCAATTTGTCCGTGTCTTGCGCTAAACCGACATAGAAGCTAGGGACTTCAAGCACGCCGATTTTCTTGCCATTTTTCTCGATGATTTTTGATTTAACCGCTCGATCTTCTAAACGAATTTTGTCTCGAACAATAGTGACAACGTGACTTTTAGCGTCTTTACCTTCCGGCAAAACTTGCAACTTCACCTTAGTGCCTTTCGGGCCTTTGATCAGTTGTACGACATCATCTAAACGCCAACCGATAACATCAACCATCTCTTTGCCATCTTGGCCCACACCAATAATACGATCGCCTTCACCCAACTGCTTGCTATTTGAGGCAGGACCACCCGCAACTAACGAACGAATGATGGTGTAGTCGTCGGTCATTTGCAGTACAGCACCAATCCCTTCCAATGAAAGATTCATTTCTGATTGGAACTGCTCGGCATTACGTGGAGAGAGATAACTGGTGTGCGGATCAACTTCACGCGCAAAAGCATTCATATAAAGCTGAAATACATCTTCGCTGTGGGTCTGAGACAGACGTTTGATCGCGTTATTATAACGCTTGCCTAGCGTTTCTTTAATTTCCGGCCACTCTTTACCCGTAAGCTTTAAGTTCAGTGCATCATATTTGACACGTTGCTGCCATAACTTATCGAGCTCGGTTTTATCTTTCGGCCAAGCTGCTTTTGAGCGATCAAGTTCCATCGATTCATCGGCTTCAAATGTAATTTCTTTGTCGAGCAGAGAAAGCGCATATTGAAAACGCTCAAAGCGCTTTTGCATTGATAAGTTATAAACATCAAATGCAATTTGGTTATTGCCAGCCTTGAGTTGATCATCAAGTTGTGTCGACCACGTATGAAAGGAATCAATATCGCTCTGAGTAAAGATATTGCGGTTGTAGTCGAGCAGTTCGAGATAACGATTGAAGATAGCTTGCGAGAAATCGTCATTCAAGTTGAAGTGTTTGTAATGAGAACGAGTAAAACGGGAAGTCACACGCTTACTCGCCGTTTCATGCTGCATTTCTGGGGCAAGAAGAGGTAAATCTTCTTTGCTAAGAGTGGCTTCTAAGGCCTGAACGGATGACGCTGCTAGCCATAGGCCAGCAGCGATCAACGTTAATTTTGAACGGCATTTCATGCGTAGGAATTTCTCCTTTATGCGCGCAAGTGCTCCGCTTTCACAACCATTTGTAGGCCGTTGACAAGTTGAACGCGCACATCTTCCTTATTAACTTCAACAATGGTCGCAGCCATGTTTCCTTTACCCATGTTTACGTTCACTTGTTTGCCAGTGATCATTTCATCAGCATTTAAAGCGCGCGTCTCGACAGGTTTTTCAGCTTTTGGCGCTTTCGCTTGAGGACGACGAGCTTGTGCTTGAGGCTTTTTCGCTTTTGGTTGCTTCGCTTTTGCCTCTTCGCGTGCTTTTTGTCCTTGCTCTTTACGACGAGCCTGTACTCGAGCTTTACTTTCTGCCAATGCGGCTTGTGCGTGCTCTACATGTTCTTCTTCTAACTCTCCACATGGGTTGCCATCAAGGTCAACACGAGTTGCACCTAGTTTAACACCATGTAGATAACGCCATGACGACGTGTATTGTCTTAACGCAGCACGCAGCTGTGTTTTACTTACTTTTGAGTCTTCGTTTAGGCGTTCAGCAAGATCTTGAAAAATACCAATTTTCAAAGGCTTTGCTTCACCTTCTAAAGTAAAGCACTTAGGGAAACATTCAGCAATGTACGCAATAACTTCTTTGCTGTTTTTTAACTTTTCAGTGTTTTCCATGAGGATTCCTGGTTTATGCGGTCTTTCCGCGAGGCATTAAGATAAATATGTTCGGTATTATAGTGACCTAAATGCGAAAAACCACAGGCAATGACCAATTTATGCCTTGTTAGCGTGTGAATTGAGCAGCTTTTCTATCTCAATCATTAATTCTGCCATCCCTTTCTCATCAATTTCAGAAAAACGGCCAATTGTTGGGCTATCAATATCCAATACTCCCACCACTTGACCATTGATAGAAAATGGCACCACCAACTCAGAATTACTCGCAGCATCGCAAGCAATGTGACCAGCAAACTCATGGACATCATAAACACGTTGTATACGGTTAGTCGCCGCCGCTGTACCACACACACCTTTTCCTAAGGGGATGCGTACACAAGCTGGTTTTCCTTGAAAGGGACCGAGAACCAGTTGCTCTTCTTTTATTAGGTAAAAACCCACCCAGTTAAGATCTTCAAGCTCCATGTTAAATAAGGCGCTCAAATTGGCAAGATTAGCGATTAAATCCGTTTCAGATTCAACCAGTGCCACCGCCTGCTTGGTAAGACGGCGGTATTCTTCTATGTTCATATAAACTCAACGACCTTTTGAAAACGGAAGACATCTATTTTTGAACAGCGTACAATTTCTCACACGATAAATAGGATGCATTCTCATCATAATGACTAATTCCAATGACACTATTAGCCGCTCTTGGGTAATAAAACAAGTAAAAAAACATCGACCTACACTTCTATTTGCCAATGCGATCGCGGTTATTGCAACGCTGGTTAGTGTCCCTATTCCACTATTAATGCCATTAATGGTCGACGAAGTTCTGCTGAATAAACCCGCTTCTGGTTTGGCGATGATGAATACTATTCTACCGACGTCGATGCAAAACCCAACAGGCTATATTGCGCTCACGTTATTGCTAGTGGTCTTGATGCGTAGCGTCAGCCAAGCGCTCAACATACTTCAAAGCCGTCAATTTACTTTGGTGTCCAAAACCATCACCTACCAAATGCGCTGCAAAATGATTGATAAATTAGGACGGATAAGCATCAGGCAGTACGAAACCAAAGGCAGTGGTGGTATTAATGCTCACTTAATCACCGACATCGAAACCATTGATCAATTCATAGGTAGCACACTCAGTAAATTTATCATCAGCCTACTGACCGTGTTAGGCACCGCGGGTGTTCTACTCTGGCTTGAGTGGCGTTTAGGGCTGTTTATTTTATTGGTCAACCCGATTGTGATTTACTTTTCACGTAAACTCGGAAGCAAAGTCAAACATCTGAAAAAGCGAGAAAACCAAGCGTATGAACGCTTTCAAAATCGGCTAGTCGAAACATTAGATGGCATTTATCAATTGCGTGCCGCTAATAAAGAGCGAGAGTTTCTCAATGAACTCAAACAGCAAGCCAACCAAGTCCGAGAGAATGCAGACAAATATGCATGGCAATCAGAGGCTGCAGGGCGCGTCTCATTTCTCCTGTTTTTACTTGGTTTTGAGCTATTTAGAGCGGTCGCGATGCTGATGGTGGTCTTTAGCGACTTGACCATAGGGCAAATTTTCGCCGTTTTCGGTTATTTGTGGTTTATGTTAGGCCCAGTGCAAGAGCTGCTGAGTATTCAATTTTCTTGGTACAGTGCAAAGGCGGCCTTCCATCGCATTAATGATCTGCTTGCATTGGAGGAAGAGCCTCGCCCTATTTGCAAAATTAACCCATTCACGGATAACCGCCAGGTCGATGTTGAGGTTTCTCACGTTAATTTTGCCTACGATAGTGAAAAGAGTGTGCTCAACGATCTCTCGCTCACGATTCCGGCGGGTAAAAAAGTTGCGTTGGTTGGCGCAAGTGGTGGTGGGAAATCCACGTTGATCCAACTGTTAATTGGTGTGTATCAGCCCAATTCCGGACAGATCCGTTTTAATGGTGCGACCACTGAAGAGATAAGTTTTGATATTATTCGCGATAACATTGCCGTGGTATTACAACAACCTATACTATTCAACGACACCTTAAGGCATAATTTGACCCTCGGCGGTCAATATGCAGAAGAGGAATTATGGCAAGCGCTGCATATTGCACAACTGGATGATGTGACTGCGAATCTCAGTGACGGTTTAGAAACGCTAGTTGGCCGAAATGGTATTCGCTTGTCGGGCGGACAACGTCAACGTTTAGCCATCGCTCGGATGGTACTGAGCAATCCTAAATTTGTTATTTTGGATGAAGCAACATCCGCGTTAGATACGGTAACTGAAGCGGCATTGCACAATGCTCTGACTGGATTTTTGAAAGGTCGAACTACTTTAATTGTTGCGCACCGCCTTTCGGCAGTGAAACAAGCCGATATAATTTACGTGCTGGAAGATGGTCAAGTTAGCCAAATGGGTACGCATCGAGAATTAGTCGAGCAAGATGGGTTATATCAGACCCTTTATGGAAATCTCCAATCGTACGTTTAGTGATTGGGTAACAATAAATTAGGATGATTGTTTGTCTCAACATTCAGCGCTTATTCAACATCCACAATCACCTAACGGCGTGAGGTTGTGTCACGGCTGTGAATTGGCCGTTGATCTCGTCGAGGTTGAGCATGGAAAAAGTGCCTATTGTCCACGCTGCGGTACCCAACTGTACCGCGGTGGATCTCCCTCTTTATCTGGGGATTTAGCCGTCGCCATCACTTGCTTGTTACTGTTTATCCCCTCTCATTTTTTTGAATTCATCAGTATTCGCTTGGTTGGGGTGATGATCCCCGCCACCTTGCCATCCGGTGTCTTTGCGCTGGCTGAAGAGGGCTTTGGAGCGCTCGCTTTATTGGTGCTATTTTGCAGCTCTATTGCGCCACTTTTAGTGTGTGGTTCCGTAGTGACCGCTCATATCGCCTTGCGTTATCGATGGTTTCATCTACTGCGTGGCTCACTGATCATTATTCAGCGATTAAAAGCATGGGTAATGCTCGATGTTTTTTTAGTCAGCGTGGCGGTATCTTGTTTTAAACTTCAAGATTATTCCGACATTTTTATCGGTGTGGGGTTGTATGGTTTAGTTTTGCTGCAACTGGCAACCGTATTGCTAGCGACTCGAGTTAGCGTAAGGCGCTATTGGCAAGCGTGGCAGCCAGAGAATCAATATGCCTTCGAGCGTAAAGAGGTGCATTGCCACCATTGCCATCTTTCACAACCAGAAAATACGCACTGCGTGCGTTGCGCGCAAAAATTATATCACCGGAAACCCAACTCGATACAACGAACTTGGGCCTATTTAATTGCAGCAAGTGTCGCTATTTTCCCCGCGAACCTGATTCCAATATCGATTTTAATTACCAACGGACAGCGATTAGAAGACACCATTTTCTCTGGTGTTGCGTCACTGATTAATAGTGGTATGGTCGGAATTGCAATCATCATTTTTGTGGCCAGTATAATCGTGCCTATTGTAAAAATATTCGGCCTGACCTATCTATTACTGGCGATTAAATTTAAGCGAACGGTTTACCACCGTCAGAGAATGAACATTTATTTCGCGATTAAATGGATCGGCAAATGGTCGGTAATGGATCTGTTTGTCATCTCAATTATGTTGACACTGGTTGATCGCGGTCAAATTCTCGACTTCACTCCCGGTTATGGAGCCGTTGCCTTTGGCTTGGTGGTTGTACTCACCATGCTCGCCACGGAAAGTATGGACCCAAGACTCATCTGGGATAATTACCCAGAAATCGCAGACCAAAACGAGCCTTCACATGAGTAAACAAATTTCAAGCCAGCCCTCATACACTCCCGATGTTAAGCGAAACAGGGGCATCTCACCTTTGTGGATACTGCCCATACTCACCATGGCGCTCGCAGGTTGGTTAGTCGTTAAAGCCATTCACGATGCTGGCGAACGAATCCAGATCTATTTTTCGGACGCACAAGGCTTAGTCGCAGGGCGAACAACAATTCGCTACCAAGGGCTCGAAGTCGGCATGGTAAGAGATATTAAACTGTCCGAAGGATTAGAAAACATCTATGTGGAAGCCGATATTTATCCAGAAGCTACTCAGTTACTCAATGACAATACCCGATTTTGGTTAGTGAAGCCAACGGCCAGTTTATCTGGCGTTTCAGGTTTAGATGCATTGGTTTCAGGAAACTATATTGCGATTCAACCGGGTAACGAAAATAGTTCAGCTGAACACGATAAAGTGTTTAGTGCTTTAGATGGTGCACCTTCTGATCTACTGCCTAATCAAGGGCTTATCATTTCGCTAAAGGCTCGCGATCTCGGAGGTATTTCTGTTGGCTCACAAATCGTCTATAAAAAAATTCCGATTGGTGAAGTGTTTAACTACAAACTCGATGACGATGCAAAGTCGGTACTCATTCAAGCCTCGATAAAAGACGAGTATCGCCACATTATTACCAATGAAAGCCGTTTTTGGAATGTCAGCGGTGTTGGTGCAAGCATTGGCTTTGAAGGTGTTGACGTCCGCTTAGAAAGTTTAAGTGCATTAATCGGTGGTTCAATTGCCGTCGATTCACCGGACGGTGGGGAGCCTGTTGAACAAAATACCCAATTTAGTCTCTATCGCGATTTAAAAACCGCAGGGCGTGGTATCCCTGTGAAAATCACCCTACCCGATCAGCATAATATTAACCAAACCGGTGCCCCCATCATTTACCGAGGAATAGAAGTCGGTCAAATCACGGAATTGCAGCTCAGTAAAAGTCACCAACAGATCATCGCCTCTGCCGCTATCCAACCGGCTTTTAGCGATATGCTCAATTCGGGAAGCCGTTTTGTGTTGGAAGAGGCCAAAGTCTCACTCTCTGGAGTTGAGAACATCGGTAATTTGATCAAAGGGAATTACTTGACACTCATTCCTGGTAAGGGCGAAAAGGCCAGAAGTTTCACTGCAATTCGCCAATTTGAATTTAATCAGTCACAAGCAAAATCGATTGCTATCAAACTTACAGCTGAAAGCTCATATGGCTTAGATGTGGGCAGCCAGATTTTGTATCGAGGCATCTCGGTAGGTTCAGTAATTGACGTAAAGTTGCAGCAAGACAGTGTTGTGCTCAATACGCTGATTGATGAAGAGTACTCATCACTCATACGCTCACAGAATCGTTTTTACATTACAGGCTCGGCCACCGCGGAGCTCACCGAATCAGGCCTTAATGTTTCGATCCCTCCAGCCAAACAACTGCTCGCCGGCTCAATCAGTTTCATCAGCGAAGGCGCTGAAAATGCGAGTAATGAGTACCCGCTATATCAAAGTAAATCCTTAGCTGAGCTTGCAAAATATAATCAAAGCGGCTCACAGACACTGACTCTTTTTGCCGACGAGCTTCCTCCCATCAATCCGGGCAGCCCGCTCCTATACCGTAATCTTCAAGTAGGCAGTGTTTTTGGCTTTAAGCTCACGAAAGAAGGTGTGAAAATCGAGGTCAAAATAGAGAATCAATATCGCCATCTGATTACGAATCAAACTGTTTTTTGGAACCGTTCTGGCGTCGAAATTAATGCAACACTTGCAGGCGTAAAAGTCAAAGCCGCTCCTTTAAAAACATTAATTCAAGGAGGCATTGCATTTGATTCGTTGCAAGGCATTGATAACAAAGATCAGAATTTGTGGAAGCTCTATGACAGCTACGATCAAGCACGTAAGGCGGGCCAAGAAATCATCTTAACGGCCGATTCATCCTTTGGCATTACGCTAGGAACATCCATCAAATATAACAATATCACTGTGGGAGAGGTTGTTTCTGTAACACCCGATTTCAAGACAAACCAAGTTACACTCCAAGCGAGAATTGAGCCTAGCTACGCATTAGGCATTGCCAGAAATGGCTCTCACTTTTGGGTAGCGAAAACTAAGATTGGCTTCAATGGTGTTGAAAATCTGCAAAACTTACTCAGTTCCAGCATTGAGGTCCAACCTGGGTTTGGCGATGTGCAGTATCAATTTGAACTAGAAAAACAGCCACAACAAGCACTCGGTATTGAATTCACCTTACAAAGTGAAACACGAGGATCAGTGGCTGAAGATAGCCCGGTTCTCTACCGTGAAATGGAAGTGGGCAAAGTAACCCATGTTGCTCTAGGAGACTTTGCAGACCGCGTCATGTTTACCATTGAAATCCAAAAAGAGTTCGCTTATCTGGTTCGCAGCAATAGCGTATTTTGGAACACTTCTGGCGTCGATGTATCCATCGGTTTATCTGGTGCAAATATAAAAGCAGGCACGTTAGATAGCATCATGAAAGGCGGAATTACATTTGCCACTCCAGAGCAAAAACAGCTACAGCCTATCGCTAAACAAGGCCAAGCATTTTACTTATATCCTGAAGCCAAACCAGAATGGCACCAATGGCGAACAGCCATACCAAAACCTTAAAGGGTTAACCTTGACTCTTATAAAATGCAGCTGATCGGCTGCATTTTTTATTATTTTGATCTCATCACGATTCTTATATAATCCGGCCTCAACTCCCAGACGAGATACTGCTTTGCACGCCAATATAACCCTACCTGAACCTTTTCTTGCGACAATTGAAGCGATACTGCCCACACATCTAACGATGAGTGATTTTATTGCAGCTTGCCAGCGTCCTTTGCGTAAAAGTATCCGAGTCAACACGCTAAAAATCTCTGTTGATAGCTTTTGTCAACGCGCCGTAGAAAAAGGATGGGCTTTATCACCAGTGCCTTGGTGTAACACGGGTTTTTGGATTGAAGCCGATGAGTCTGTCGTACCTTTGGGTAACACAGCCGAACATATGGCAGGGCTTTTTTACATTCAAGAAGCCAGTTCTATGATGCCGGTGTCCGCTCTTTTCACTGGCGATGAATCGTTCAATTCAGTACTCGACATGGCGGCGGCTCCGGGTTCAAAAACAACGCAAATTGCGGCGTGTATGGAAAATGAAGGCGTATTAGTCGCCAACGAATTTTCAGCCAGCCGTGTTAAAGTGCTGCATGCTAATATCGAACGCTGCGGTGTACGCAACAGTGCACTGAGCAATTTTGATGGTCGAGTCTTTGGCGGTTGGTTACCGGAACAATTTGATGCGGTGTTAATAGATGCGCCATGCTCAGGAGAAGGTACCATCCGTAAAGATCCTGATGCGATGAAAAACTGGAGCAAAGAATCTGTATTGTCGATTTCCACAACACAAAAAGATTTGATTGAAAGTGCGTTTCAAGCTTTAAAGCCCGGCGGTGTGATGGTCTACTCAACCTGTACATTGAGTACAGAAGAGAACCAACAAGTGTGCTTGCATCTAAAAGAAAAATATCCACAATCAGTTGAATTTGTTTCCCTTAGCTCATTGTTTGAGGATGCAAAAGCAGCTATTACAGACGAAGGGTTTTTGCATATATTCCCTCAAACTTATGATTGTGAAGGTTTTTTTGTTGCGAAAATCCGTAAACTTAGCTCTGTACCCCACCCTGAAGTCAACAAACGCTTAGGTCAATTTCCTTTTGCGAAAGCCAACCTTAAACTCACACAAGAGATCACGGATCAACTCATGAAAACGTTTGAAGTTGTGATCCCCGATGATACCAGTGTCTGGCTACGTGATAATGATGTATGGTTATTTCCAAACGCACTGGAACCTATGCTCGGCAAATTCCGCTTCTCTCGCATGGGGATAAAAATCGCTGAAACACATAAAAAAGGTTATCGCTGGCAACATCAAGTCGCTACATCATTAGCGACTGGTAACGAATCAAACTGCATCACACTATCGATTGAAGAAGCGCGAGATTGGTACATGGGCAGAGATGTCAGACCAGCACTACAAACTGGCACTGGCGAAGTGCTGGTTAAACTCGGTAACGATGTGATTGGCCTAGGAAAATGGGTAGGAAACCGCATAAAAAATGGTTTACCAAGAGAACTCGTTAAAGATAAAAATTTGTTTTAACACGCCCCAAAATAGGACAAAAATCTAGAAAACACGCGCACTTCTAGCGATAACAACTATACTTACAGGGAAGCATAAGTATGACTATTTTAATGATTAGCGTAGGCTCAAATGAGCCATTCCCCTAGGCCCAAAAACGGAAAAGTTTTGGGCCTTTTTTTATCGTCAAGGAAAATAAATTGCAACAGGAGGTGGACGCCTCAGCTATACAAGATGAATTCCATCTTCCCCAATGGTAATTTTTCCCTGCTTGTACAAACCACCAATACTCTTCTTAAAGGTTCCCTTACTGGTACGGAACATCGAAAAAATAGCTTCTGGTGTCGATTTATCACTTAATGGAAGAAAACCACCCTTTTTCTCAAGTAACTCTATGATCTTAGTGCTTAGCTCATCCATTTTTGCTACGCCAATTTTTTGCAGAGCTAGGTCAATTTTTCCATCTTCACGGATATTTTTGATATAGCCTTTTAAGGTCTTACCAATAAACAACTTACCAAACACATCTGATGGGAAAATCATCCCCCAGTGCTCACCATTGATGATGGCCTTGTATCCGAGTTCTGAGTGTTCTGCAATTAATAGATCAACTTGCTGATTCTGCGTATAGTTTGCAGGGGTTTTGTCCAGCCACTTGTTGAATTTAGTTGTGCCTACGATGCGGCCGGAAGCCTTATCAGTGTAGACATACACTAAAATCATTTGTCCTTCTTTAAAACGAGCACGCTGTTCGCTGTAAGGCACCAATAAATCTTTACCCTTCAGACCCCAATCAACAAAAACACCAGTGCTATTCACACCCTGAACTTTCATCAATCCCCACTCGCCTACTTTTGCAATCGGTTTTTCAGTCGTCGCGGCAAGTTGATTGTCTGAATCGAAATACAAAAATACGTCTATTTTCTGCCCCAATTCAACCCCATCTGGGGTAAATCGTTTAGGCAGTAAAGTGGTTCCAAAATCTTCAGCATCCAAAAATACGCCGAAATCAGCAATCTTCACGACTTCTAAACTGTTTATTTGACCAACGTTAATCATTTACTATGTCTCACCTCAATTTTGCAGAGATTATACGTGATCTCTGTTATCCTTTCCTGCATTCAAGGGAAAAATAAGCATTTTTTCAGGAGCTTTCTTTGGTTAATGTCGATAAGCAAGATACCATCACGCTTAAAATTTCACATGCCATGTCTCAGAGCAAAGAACTTGATCTAGACATTTACCTATTCATTCCCGGTGATTTAGGTCTAACACCCGAAATACTTCCTGAATCTGACTTTTACTATAGCTTCATCCACCAAGAGCGTGCGTATTACAGTGATAAAACGTTACTGCCCTTAGTGCACAGCCGACTTGCACAACGAGGCCATCTCTCTTCTACTCAGTATCGAGTCAGTTTGAGTTTATTTGCTTATCAGTATGTTATCGCTCTAGATAAAGCTGTAGTACAACTCAATACGACGAGTGACACCGTCACATCAGATGAAGTTGATAGTGTCATTGAACTCTCTTTAGATATTTTGAAAAGATTGCGCCGCAGCATTCCTTATGAAGAGAGCTTAAAACGCTATTACGCCAATATTGATAACTATTTATCTTGGTATACTGAGCAAAAGTTTCTTTCCCTAGTCGCACACATGAACCGCGATGGTGAATATAAAACCATCAAAGAGCGTCTAATTACACTGGTTGAAAAAGAACAGGCACATCGTAAACTTAACAATTACAACTCGGCAAAGGCAGGGGAAGACATCACTCGGCTGAGTAACAAGATGCGCCTACTACGCCGTTTAATCGAGCATCCCATTGTGCTTAATGAACACGTCACCTCTTTAGGTAATAACATGAAGCGTGCCGTAAAAGGCATCGCGACTGGGCTTGTAATGCTGTTTGTCACCGTCATCGCCATTACAGCTCGCGACTATTGGGGGGAAATCACCGCCTCTTTTATCATCGCTATGTCGTTTGTTTATGCATTACGCGAGATCTTTAAAGATGACTTACGCGATATGCTGTGGCGCTGGATCCGTAAAGGAAAACCTAAATGGAAGCGTCGTTACATAGACCCAACGACCGGAAAATCTGTGGGTTACAAAATTGAATGGCTTGATTATACCAACCTGAGTAAATTACCAGACCGAATCAAAACAATTCGAAAGAAACGCATTGTTCAAAGGGAGGAACAGGTACTTCACTATCGCTCAGAAACGGCCATGTCAACTTCACGCTTCATGAGTGGCTATGAGGAAACACGCGAAACTTTACACATTGATCTACGCCCTATTACCCGTTTGATGGACAAAGGCTCTAATCGCATTTATCAGTTAAGTGGTGGTCAAGTGAGTCGAGAAACCGTAGAAAAACGGCACTTGCTCAACTTGATTATCAAAGAAGATAACCATAAAGAAGAGCCCCGCTACTACCGTTGGAAAATTGTTTTAAATAGAAATAAGATTGTCGACATTGAACCGATAGAATTAAGCGAGTAGTCTCTAATTCAGCCTTATTTACCAATACGCTTTAACGATAAAGTAAGATGAAACTCCGCCATAGGCTCGTCACCATGCAATGAAGGACAGGTTGCAATGATCTTTACTGTCTGATTGACTCGCTCTCCGGTCGCGATAGTTTCATCAAGCATACTGTCTATTAGCTGGCCATCATGGCAATGAAAATGAACATCCGCCTCCGGCCTTTTTAAAAACTCCGCACTAACCGCTTTAAACGCCAACGATACTTTGGAGCCACGCTGTTGTGCTTTATGCATTGCCATAAAACCGCCCGCTACGTCTGCACCAACGGCTAACACACCAAAATACATACTATTTAAATGATTTTTATTGCGACGTTTAAGTGGAATTCGAATTTCTACAGAGCGTTCGTTTAGCACTAAAATCTTTGGCCTGCAGGACCAAATCAATGGCACTTTTAAAAAACCAAACAGATTTAAGTAAAGATTCGCTTTTGTTAATGGGGAGAGCATGAGGCTTGACCTTTTCAATATGGTTGTCGGACCAGTTCAAGGTATACGCCGCGAAATGTCAATGAGTTGTTACAAAAATTTAGGGTTGAGCGCAGCTATTCTGCGCCCAAATCAGATCATTACATTTTTACCACAACATCAGCCTGAACACTTTCAGCTAAGTGTTCCTGCAGCTTTGGATAACTTGCGAGTGCTTGGGTGACGACCAAAATCGGCTTATTCGCATGACGTGCCGCTTTTGATGCTAAATCGAGCAACGTGATGACCGCCTCACTCTCTGGATTAAACAAATGGGAAAGTTCGGGATTCTCTTTATCAATGCCTAAGGTGTATTGTGTTAAGTTATCGATGTTGATGACCACACCATCAAAATAGTGCATCAAACGCTCTGCCAACAATGCCGCTGATGGAACATCGCAAGAATAAAGCACTTTCAAACCATCTAAACTCCGAGGTAAAGACTGCTCTGCCAGTCGGTCAATGATCGTAGCCGCATCACTTAATGTTCGAACAAATGGCACCACAATTTCGATGTTCAATCCTTGCTTGCGCAATGCCTTGATCACAGCGCATTCATAACTAAACGCTTTTGCATACTGGTTGGAAGAAAAACGCGATACGCCGCGCACTCCCATCGCTGGGTTAATTTCATCCGTTTCAACACTTCCACCGATCAACGCTTTATAAGTGTAACTATCTGCATCACTCAAACAGACACGAATCGTAGTGTGATTTTTTTGAACCGCTGCCACGACTCTATCGACGATAGTTGACGTAAAATGCTCCGCCACCGCTTTGTCATCAAGAATGGATTGCAAAGAGCCTTGCTCAAGTTCAGTTAGATTCGCAAAATGTTGCTCAATCGAAGGATGATAAAACAACGAATCTAAAATAATGTCGGACAGCGATACATACAAATGCTGGGCATTTCCACTTGATTCAATTGCCGCTGGAAGGGCATCACCTAAGATCAACTGAGGGTGGATCGTATCATGTTGTGCCAAACTCATTCATTACTCCCTACATTTTTAATTATCTTGCTCAGGAAAATACCCATAGCCGAGTATTAATTCAAGTAAAAGTAAATATTTATGGCGAATTTATGAATAAAATTTCACCTTGCGGATGATAAGCAATAAGTTTTCCGTTTTGGAGTTTATTCCTATTGCCAATTCCGTTATCTTTACCGCTTCGCAATAAGAGTACAGGCTTTACCATGCCATTAAAAACAGATGAATTAAGAACTCAAGCCTTGGGCCCAATGCCGACTCCGGCAGAGCTTGGAAATGCGCATCCGATCACAGACGACGTAGCAGAGCGCATCGCAAACTCACGCCGTCAAATTGAAAATATTCTGACTGGTCACGATGATCGCTTGTTAGTCATTGTCGGTCCGTGTTCGGTACACGACACTGAAGCAGCAATGGATTACGCTCAACGTTTGAGTGCGATCCAAGACCAATATAAAAATGAACTGTTTATCGTCATGCGTACCTATTTCGAGAAACCACGCACCGTTGTGGGCTGGAAAGGTTTGATTACGGATCCCAATCTGGATGGTTCATATGCACTGGAAACAGGGCTCAATAAAGCACGGAAATTATTATTAGATATCAACAAGCTAGGCCTTGCTACTGCGACTGAATTTTTAGACATGATTACCGGGCAATACATCGCAGATCTCATCACGTGGGGAGCTATTGGTGCGCGTACTACGGAATCTCAGATACACCGAGAAATGGCGTCTGCACTGTCGTGCCCTGTCGGTTTTAAAAATGGCACGAATGGCAACATCAAAATTGCTATTGATGCCATTCGAGCGGCCCAAGCATCGCATTATTTTTACTCACCGGATAAAAATGGCCGTATGACCGTTTATCGTACCAGTGGTAACCCCTTTGGCCATGTTATTTTACGCGGTGGTGATACAGGGACAAACTATGACGCTGACTCCGTATCTGCAGCCTGCGAGCAACTGATCGAATTCGGCTTAGCCCCGCGCCTCATCGTAGATTTTAGCCACGCGAATTGCCAAAAGCAGCATAGAAAACAGATAGATGTAACGGCCGACATCTGCACACAAATACGTACAGGTAAGGATTTCGTTGCTGGTATTATGGCTGAAAGCTTCATTATCGAAGGTAATCAGCCAATGCATGACTTAAAGAACCTCACCTATGGTCAATCGATTACCGATCCATGCTTAGGATGGGATGACACAGCAACTATGCTGGATATGCTGGCACAAGCGATCACTGACCGCCGTAACTTAAAGTAAATACTAAGCAATAGATAAGGAAACACCATGCCTTCTTTTGATATCGTTTCAGAAGTCGATACTGTTGAACTTCGTAATGCTGTCGATAATGCAAACCGAGAGCTTTCTACTCGTTTTGATTTTCGTAATGTAGAAGCTGGATTTGAACTCAAAGATGAAGTTGTAAAACTGTCTGCAGAAGATGATTTTCAATTGGGTCAAATGATGGATATTTTACGTGGCAACCTCGCGAAACGAGGTGTTGATGCCAAAGCGATGGAAGCGAAAGATTCCGTACATTCCGGCAAGCGCTGGTTTAAAGATGTCCAATTTAAACAAGGACTGGACTCGTTAACCTCCAAGAAAGTGGTAAAAGCCATTAAGGATGCCAAGCTCAAAGTCCAAGCATCCATTCAAGGTGAAAAAGTAAGAGTAACGGGTAAAAAGAGGGATGATTTACAATCAGTGATCGCTCTAATGCGTGAATCGGATATGGGCCAGCCATTCCAGTATGACAATTTCCGAGACTAACAGCACCACGAATAAAATATCAAAGCCACCTCATTAGGTGGCTTTTCAATCACTGATAACTGTCATTTACAATGAATCGATTCCTTCCTTCTGACTTCGCTTGGTATAACGCTTGGTCTGCACTCTCCATTGCACTCTGCCACGACAACGCCAACTTAGACACCGACTTCTCAGCAATTGCTCCAATGGAAACAGTTACAGGAACCCGCTGCCCTGCCCAGTAAAATGATGTTTGTTCGACTTGAGCACGAATTCTCTCCAAGACTTCTTTAATATGAGCTTCTGGTGCACTAATGATCATCACAAACTCTTCACCTCCCCACCTCATAAGTAGATCTTCAGGTCGAAGCTGCTGTTTCAGAATGGTAGATAATTCCCTTAACACTTCATCCCCCGCTTCATGACCATACTGATCATTTATTTTTTTGAAATAGTCGACATCAATTATGGCTAATAAATGTGGTTTATTATTAGTTGTTTCTTCCTGATAAGAAAACCAAGTATCAAGATATCTTCGGTTATACAAATCCGTGAGTGGGTCATGTGTAGATTCAACTTCTAACTTTGCATGATCCTGCTGTAAAGTTGAGTGTTTGATTTTAAATTTTTTATACTTTCGATAACTAATTAAAGATATAAAGCTAATAATAATAAATAACAAAAAATACAACCATTCCCTAAATTCCTGAGCTTGTATCTGTAGCTTCTGTATATCGTTCTTAGCACTTAATAGCAATAATTCTTGTTCGTCGAGTTTTCTGTCAAATTGATTTTTTAGACTCAATGCCTCTTTTTCTCTAGACTGAAGGATAAGTTTTTTTTCTAATGTTGCCATTTTCTTATATTCAAACAATGCTTCATCATATCGACCTTTCTGCTCATAAATTCTTGAAAGAATATCAGTAGCATATATTATTCTTGGCACATCATTGTGATCTGTATAAATTCCTACCGCTTCTTTGGCGCTCAAGATGGCCAATTCTAACTGAGTTTTTGCAAGATAGACTTCCGCTAAACTCTCTTGACAGTATGCGGTAAATAAGGGATTAGACTCTTCCCTAGCAAGAGATAAACATCGAATCATAATATCTAAGGCATCTTCTGTCTCACCTTGATTTAATAAATTATCGGCTAAGTTAACCATAGTCTTAAACTGCAACTGTTTAGAACCTGTTTTCATCGCTCTATCAAAAGCAAGTTCAACATTGCGCTGCTGAGATTCTTCACGTCCTAACGCTGTATCTATCACACTGGCATTAGTATATAAAATAGCTTCGGTGAGTGAGTTAGAGAAATTATGATTCTGGTATACTTTCAAAGATCTCTTACTATATATATCAGCGTTTTTCCAATCCTCCGTATGAATATACACAGTCGATATATTGTTTAGAATTATGCACATTTGTATAGCATATTTATTCCTATCAAATAATTGATAAGCAATTTGATAATATTTTAAGGCTTTCTTTAAGTTGGTTTGATCAAATGAAATATTACCCAATAAATTATAAACTCGCCCTTTCAACCCATTATATCCAATACGCTCAACCATCTCTAGAACATCATTGAGTAAGGATTCAGATTGAATTAATTGTTGTGATGAATATAATTCCTGTGCTTCATAAAAATAAGCCTCCGCAATAATCCAGTCTATATTGTATTGACGACCAATAGCCAATGCTTCCTCAGTAACTAGAGGAGTAATTCCCGCAAATTGTATTAAATTATTTTGTGAAAATATATAGAGAGCTTTTGCCTGAGGTGACCACCACTGCCGCCAATCCGTAAAAGAGCTTTTGATAACTTCAGGACGCTCAAAAGAATCATAATATAAATTGAGAAATGAGGCATCGCTTTTATTAATATTACAGCTCAAATAATCATCTGCACAGAACTCAACTTCTTGCAACTTTGAGTGACATTGTAACGACATAAAAATAGAAACCAAACTCACAATGCTAACCACAAGGAAGGATTTGAACGAACGTGGCATCGATTTATACATAGTACATAAGCTCTTCAGTTTTGAGTCATCTTCGTTTTATCAGGCTCGGTCTGCAACATAATCCGATAAAACAATAACCTATGGCACTATTTTTACAACATTAAGTCTTTCCCCACAAGCAAAGCGTACTCTGCTCTGTTTCTAGGTAACAAAATACATATTCTTTTGCGATCAGACTTTGCTTGCTCAAGCTTTTCTGCAAGTTGCGCGGCATTCTTAAAACTTTCCCTTTCAGCATCACGGCGAACAAGATCAATCAATTCAAAAGGAGAATGTTGTTCATAAAAAACCACCTCTGCCCTTTGCATGTAACGTAGCGCTTTGATCGGCAGCATTTCAACATCATCGCCACAGCTTATCCATGTACATTGTGCTGATTCTTCTATAGGCACTAAGAGAGCTTGTTGGTATAAACGCTCTAATTCTTCACGGCTTACTGCATTTTCTGTTTTGGAATCACTTAAAAAGACTTCCCAAAACTTTCTTCTAGCACTGACAGAATTGAGTGATTGTTTAATTGAATTTCTCTTGGAGGCAGCGAAATCAGCAAGCAACGAGAGATTTTGCGGAAGAACCGCTTCCAATGTTTCTCGGATATTTCTCACCAACACTGGTGATGCACCACCACTGGATATTGCGATCTGAATTCGCCCACGGTTGACCATCGATGGCGTGATAAAATCACAGTATGGTTGATCATCGACAACATTGACCAAAACACCTGTCTTTTTTGCATCTTTATGCACTTGGTGGTTAAGCGACGGATTATCCGTTGTGGCCCATACCTGCCAGTATTCTTTCGTTAATAGTTCTGATGAATAAAAGTTTTGAACCCATTGGCAACGATTCTGCTCTACCAGTTCTAAAAGATAACGTTCAATTTTAGGTGACACGACGGTGACTTGAGCCCCAGCTCGAATCAGTGCTTCTACTTTTCGACAGGCGACTTCGCCCCCACCCACAACCAGCACTGGTTTGCCCAATAAATTCAAAAACAGAGGAAAATACTGCATTTCATTCCATGAATAATCTAGATAACTATTCGCTTGATGCTACCAAAAATAGGGCATCTGCGACACTAATTAAATGCAGCCAAATAATTATCAACCAAATTTTTGCCATTAGACAGTTGAAAATCCTGACAACATACTAATGACACAATTGTTAATTTTACGTTAAAAGAGAAATATACTGCTTCTATTCTGTTGCCCCACTATTGAACATGGTTGCACTATTTACAATCTTGCAACATTTGTTCATTCTAGCTGCAGCTTAGGTTTGTGAATCTAATCAAAAATCTTTCAAATTACTAATTTGAGAAAATACAAATCATTACCTACGCTTATAAACGGTTGATTTGTAAATGTGCGATTGCATGCAAATACAACTTGGAAAGCTACACAACAACATTTTTAGTACGTTGTATCAGGTGTCACCTGGTTTAACATGGATCATACAGGAAGGATACAAATGGCGAATAAACTCACTGTTCTTGCTTCTGTTGTAGCAGCTTCTACTGCCATGATGGCGACGACAGCTTCAGCAGCAGATAGCACTTTAGATAAAGTACTTTCGCAAGGTTTTATTACTTGTGGTGTGAGCACTGGTCTACCAGGCTTTTCCAACCCGAACTCAAAAGGGGAATGGGAAGGCATTGATGTTGAATATTGCCAGGCACTTGCCGCAGCAGTTCTTGGTGACAAATCGAAAGTAAAATATGTTCCACTCACAGCAAAAGAACGGTTTACCGCCCTACAATCAGGTGAAATCGATGTTCTTTCGCGCAATACAACCTGGACGCTCCAACGCGACGCAGCACTCGGCCTTAATTTTGTCGGCGTAAACTATTATGACGGTCAAGGGTTCATGGTGAAAAAAGACCTAGGAGTGAAAAGTGCAAAAGAGCTTGATGGGGCATCGGTTTGTGTCCAATCCGGTACAACTACTGAGTTGAACTTGGCGGACTACTTCCGCAACACGGGCATGAAATACAAACCTGTGGTATTCGATACAGCAGCGCAAACCTCAAAAGGTTTTGACGCGGGCCGTTGCGATGCTCTAACAACCGACCAATCTGGTTTGTATGCGCTACGTTTGAACTTAACTGATCCTAACGTCGCGGTTGTATTACCTGAAATCATTTCTAAAGAACCACTTGGGCCCGTTGTTCGTCAAGATGATGACAAGTGGTTTAACGTGGCGAAATGGACTCTCAATGCGATGGTTAACGCAGAAGAGTACGGTATTACCTCAAAAAATGCAGATGAAATGCTTAAATCTAGCGATCCTAATATCAAACGCATACTTGGCCTGGACGGTCCTAAAGGTAAAGGTTTGGGCATTCGCGATGATTGGGGATACCAAATTGTAAAACAAGTCGGTAACTATGGTGAAAGTTTTGAACGCACTGTAGGTAAAGGTTCTCCACTGCAAATCGCACGAGGTGCAAATGCGTTGTGGAATGCTGGCGGCTTTATGTACGCTCCACCACTTCGTTAATAGTCACACAATCCCAAATAGGCGGTTTTAACCGCCTTTTTGGAAAAATGGATTTGAGGTTATAGTTGTATGAAACCTACTAAAACTATTGCGGCTAGCTCAGGGGCTCCCTCGGCTAAAAGCGCAAATTTGTTCTACAATCCTACTTTTCGTTCAGTCGCCTTTCAAATTATTGCTGTTCTCGTTCTGTTTTTTTTCTTTTACACCATTGTGACCAATGCACTTTCTAACTTAAGTTCTCGAGGCATTGCCACGGGGTTTGACTTCCTAGATCAAGAAGCTGGCTTTGGGATTGGCCTTACTTTGATCGAATACAATGAAACCTTTAGTTATGGACGAACTTTTATCATAGGTTTGCTCAATACCGCGCTAGTTTCTTTTTTAGGCGTTGTATTTGCCACCCTTTTAGGTTTTTTTATCGGTATTGCCCGTCTCTCTTCTAACTGGTTAGTCAGTCGACTTGCTGCTGTGTATATAGAAATCTTCCGTAATATTCCTTTATTACTGCAAATTTTCTTTTGGTATTTTGCCGTGTTACAGGCTCTACCATCGCCTAGGCAAAGCATGCAGTTAGGGGATTCTATTTTTCTCAATGTACGTGGTCTGTTCTTCCCTGCTCCCATTTTCGAAAGTGGCAGCACATTTATCTTTATTGCCTTTCTTGCTGGCTTACTAACCACCTTAATTATTGGCATTTGGGCTCGAAACAAACAGCGTTTAACAGGTCAGCAGACGCCTATGGGTAGAATTGCGGCTATCTTGTGCATTCTACTTCCTGTCATTGTGTACTTTGCTATGGGCCGTCCAGTGTCAGCAGAGTATCCACAACTGCAAGGGTTCAACTTCCAAGGTGGCATCAGTATTATCCCTGAGTTAGCCGCACTGCTGATTGCACTAAGTATTTATACGGCCGCATTTATTGCCGAAATTGTCCGTTCTGGCATTAATGCGGTGAGCCATGGTCAATCCGAAGCAGCAATGTCATTAGGATTATCTCGTTCAAAAACATTAAAACTCGTGGTCATTCCTCAAGCGCTGCGCATCATCATTCCACCACTCACCAGCCAATATCTGAACTTAACCAAAAACTCATCATTAGCGATGGCGATTGGCTACCCTGATTTGGTTTCTGTTTTTGCCGGCACAACGCTCAATCAAACGGGTCAAGCGATTGAAATTATTGCGATGACTATGGGTGTTTACCTCACTCTCAGTTTAACGACATCGGCATTAATGAATATCTATAACCGTAAAGTTGCTTTGGTGGAGAGATAAGATGAAAGTACATCAGTTTCAACCTAACTTGCCACCGCCAGCCAATACCGTTGGCTTCATTGGGTGGCTGCGCAAAAATCTTTTTAATAACGCACTCAATTCCATCGTTACACTGATCTTAGGGTATTTCGCCTTCTGGCTTGTTTGGCATACTGTCGATTGGGCGATTATTAATGCCGATTGGGTAGGCACACAACGTAGTGATTGCACCCGGGAGGGGGCGTGTTGGGTGTTTATTAGCGTACGCTGGGATCAGTTTATGTATGGATTTTATCCAGAAGCTGAGCTCTGGCGACCTCGCCTCTTCTATTTCACTCTTGCTATTTTTAGTGCGTTGCTCGCCTATGAAAATACACCGAAAAAAACGTGGATTTGGTTGTTTTTTGTCAACATCTACCCATTTCTTATCGCGGCGTTACTCTATGGAGGCTTTTTCGGCCTAGAAGTGGTTGAAACGCATAAGTGGGGAGGCTTATTAGTTACGCTGATTATTGCCTTAGTTGGGATTGTTGTTTCGTTACCGATTGGCGTTGTACTGGCGTTGGGCCGACGTTCCGAGATGCCCATTATTCGCAGCCTATGTACCGTTTACATCGAGGTTTGGAGAGGTGTGCCACTGATTACAGTTTTGTTTATGGCATCCGTTATGCTGCCTCTGTTCCTCTCGCAAGGCTCGGAAACGGATAAATTGGTTAGAGCATTGATTGGGGTGGTCATGTTCAGTTCGGCTTATATGGCAGAAGTGGTTCGTGGTGGTTTACAAGCGATACCTAAAGGTCAATACGAAGCCGCCGATGCGTTAGGTTTAAGTTACTGGAAAAAAGTCGGTTTGATTATTTTGCCGCAAGCACTGAAGATCACGATCCCATCTATCGTTAATACCTTCATTGGCCTATTTAAAGATACCAGCTTAGTACTCATTATCGGGATGTTTGACGTGCTCGGTATTGGACAAGCTGCCAATACCGATCCGGATTGGTTAGGCTTTTCTACTGAAAGTTATATATTTGTCGCGTTAGTGTTCTGGGTGTTCTGCTTTTCTATGTCTAGATATTCGATATGGCTTGAAAACAAACTCCATACTGGTCACAAACGATAACTACAAATCAAGGACGTATTATGACGCAGCAACGCAACCTCGCACCTTCTGAAGAAATCATGATTCAGATTAATGATATGAATAAATGGTACGGTGAATTTCATGTACTAAAGAACATCAATCTTACCGTTAAAAAAGGCGAAAAGATCGTTATTTGTGGCCCTTCAGGCTCAGGAAAATCGACCATGATTCGCTGTATTAACCGCTTGGAAGAGCACCAAAAAGGACAAATCGTCGTCGCGGGCAACGAACTGACGGAAGATCTTAAAAATATTGAAGCCGTGCGACGCGAGGTCGGTATGTGCTTCCAACATTTCAATCTTTTTCCACATTTAACCGTGTTAGAAAACTGTACACTCGCTCCAATTTGGGTAAAAAAGATGCCTAAAGGAGAAGCTGAAGCGGTTGCGATGAAGTATTTGGAACGCGTAAAGATTCCTGATCAAGCCGACAAATATCCCGGTCAACTTTCTGGCGGTCAGCAGCAACGAGTTGCGATTGCACGCTCATTGTGCATGAACCCACAGATTATGTTATTTGATGAACCAACATCTGCACTTGACCCGGAAATGGTACGGGAAGTATTAGATGTTATGGTTGAACTCGCAGGAGAAGGCATGACGATGCTTTGTGTTACCCATGAGATGGGCTTTGCTAAAGAAGTGGCCGATCGCGTTATTTTCATGGATGCTGGTGAGATCATTGAAGAAAATAACCCTGTTGAATTTTTTGAAAATCCTCAATCCGATAGAACGCGCAATTTTCTCTCTCAAATTCTCCATCATTAATGGATTAACGACCAACAAAGAGAGAGGTGAACATCACCTCTCTCTTTGTTTATGAGCATAGACACATGGTGTTACACATTCTTTAACATCTAAGTGACTATTTTTATTAAAATTTACACAAAAAAAATACGATACAGGGCTTGCTTTTTAGCTCATTCAGCCCCATAAATGTACAAACAAACATAAACCCTTACGAGGAAGATTATGAACAGCCCTATGTTTACTCGCTCAGCTAGCTTAGAGAGCACACTACAAACTAATAAAGTGTTGAAGAATACTTACTTCTTGCTTTCAATGACTCTTATCACTAGTGCTATTGCTGCGATGGCAACAATGGCAATGCAGATTTCACCATTCATGGCACTCGCTATGCAGTTGGGAGCAATCGGTATTCTATTCTTCGTGATGCCTAAAGCCATTAACTCTTCTTCTGGTATAGTGTGGACATTTGTGTTCACCACATTAATGGGCGGTGCTCTGGGCCCAATGCTTAATCACTATGCGGCAATCCCGAATGGCTCTAGCATTATTGCTCAGGCACTCGGTCTTACTGGCCTTGTTTTTATGGGCTTATCCGCTTATACCATTACGACTAAAAAAGACTTTTCGTTCATGAGAAGTTTTTTAATGGCAGGCCTCATTATTGTCATCGTTGCGGCGATTATTAATATTTTTGTTGGTTCTACCGTTGGCCAACTTGCGATCAGCAGCATCGCGGCGCTCGTGTTTTCTGGTTTTATCCTATTTGACACAAGCCGCATCGTACGAGGTGAAGAGACAAACTACATTAGTGCTACCATCTCAATGTATCTAAATATCCTGAACTTGTTCACAAGCTTATTGGCTATTCTAGGCATTATGAACGACGACTAATTCACGTCGACATTTTGTCCAAACGAGCCCGCAAGCCACAGCTTGCGGGCTTTTTGCTTTCTAAACAGTTGAGATCACACATTCACTACGCTACCCTAAACGCGGATTTTTAATCGAGTAATAAAGATGTTTGAATACAATGGTAAAACCGTCGAAACTGATGCTCAGGGTTACCTCCTAGACCATACCGAATGGGAAGAAGGAATGATCCAGACACTGGCCAGTCAGGAAGATATCGAGTTAACAGACGCTCATCTAGAAGTCATTTTGTTCGTGCGCCACTTTTATGAAGAGTTTAATACTTCACCCGCAGTGCGTATGTTAGTCAAAGCGATGGAAAAAGCGCATGGTCCGGAAAAAGGCAATAGCAAATATCTGTTCAAACTCTTTAAAAAAGGCCCGGCCAAACAAGCAACTAAACTTGCTGGGTTACCAAAACCTGCCAAATGCTTGTAGTGCGAAACTAAGCCCCCAAGCAACTTAACCATACAAAATACAAAGCGGTGCTACTTTTAAAGTATTTCGAATCCGCTATATTTTTCAGTATAAGAAAGAAGTGACTCACGCGACACCAACATTACTTTCGCCGTTTTGGGGCCTTGTTGAAGCCACTGATAAAACTGCTCCAAATTTTCACTATTCCCAATGGCGATGACTTCAACCTCGCCGTTATGTAAATTTTTAGCATAGCCTGTTAAGCCTAGCTTTAGTCCTTGATGAGCGGTGTGATAACGAAAACCAACCCCTTGGACCCTGCCTGTCACGATAAACTTGTCGCACTGTTGAGCCATTTGGATCCCTCTATCTATGTTTAAATACTCAATCATTTATCTACTAAAATGCGTCGTTCACTATAATGAAAGAAATGACAATGGGTTAATTTGATGTACATCCCATAGACACTCTCCCCAAACAATTTCCTTTATTTACGTATGACGCTCGCTCTTTGTTTGCTTTCCATTACCTTTTCTATGAAAATACGCCCCCATTTTGAATATTCATCGAGTAATGTATGACAGCTGCAATCTATCTAGTCAAAGGCCGTGAAAAATCTTTGCGCCGTAAACATCCATGGGTCTTTTCCCGAGGGATCAGCAAGGTAGAAGGTGAGCCTAGCCTTGGAGAGACCGTCGACGTTTATACTCATGATAATCAGTGGTTAGCAAAAGCAGCCTATTCCCCTACTTCTCAAATTCGAGCTCGCGTTTGGAGCTTTGAGAAGCAGGAGATCAATGTCGATTTTTTTGTGAAACGGCTCGAAGATGCACTGTTAGTTCGCCAGGAGATTATTGAACGAGATGGTCTTACTGGCTTTAGGCTGATTGCAGCAGAATCAGATGGGTTGCCCGGTATTACTATCGATAAGTATCAAAATTATCTAGTATGCCAACTGCTTAGCGCAGGGGCTGAATACCATAAAACAAATATTGTTAAAGCGCTGACAATCGTTTTCCCAGAGTGCCATGTTTACGAACGTTCAGATGTTGCCGTTCGTAAAAAAGAAGGTTTAGAAGAGCGCATGGGCGTGCTGCATGGCGATGAGCCGCCAAAATCAGTCATTATCGAAGAAAATGGCGTAAAAATTAGCGTCGATATTGTTGGTGGACACAAAACAGGCTTTTACCTAGACCAACGTGACAGCCGCCAGAAATCAATAAAATATGTGAAGGATAAAGATGTCCTTAACTGTTTTTGTTATACCGGAGGCTTCGGTTTGTATGCTCTTAAAGGCGGTGCCAAACGTGTAATTAATGCCGACGTCTCACAACCTGCATTAGATACCGCCAAATACAATGCAGAGATCAATCAATTCGATATCTCCAAAAAACGCGCTGTATTTTTAAATGCCGATGTTTTCAAATTATTGCGAGAATACCGTGATCAAGGAACGCTGTTTGATGTGGTGATTATGGATCCACCTAAGTTCGTATCGAGTAAAAATAACCTGATCTCCGGTGCAAACGGTTATAAAGACATCAATATGTTGGCAATGCAAATTTTAAAACCGGGTGGCACTTTACTCACCTATTCATGCTCTGGCCTTATGGGCACCGATCTCTTCCAAAAAATCATTGCAGATGCGGCGCTCGATGCAGGTCGTAGCGTTAAATTTGTTGAAAGGTTCGAGCAAGCCGCTGACCACTTAACAGATTCAGCCTACCCTGAAGGGTTTTATCTAAAAGGGTTCGCCTGTAAGGTGTTGTAAGCCGTATTTTATAGGCAGCAAGAAAAACCGGAGCTCTAATCAAGCTCCGGTTGTCGTTATTTTAATCCTTTAAATGGTTTAGATTATCCATCAAACTACTAGTGATATCCGCAGCTGACGCACCATCAAAGTCCACGGTCAATGTTTGACCCGACTTGACAATCGTTAGGTGCGATTCATGTTCATTTCCTGTAACACGGATAGATACATCGTCCGCAACACCTTGATGATCTACACCACCCAGTCCATCAAGCAATGCTGTGATCTCATCTTTGGTCATGTCTTCAAACAAGTCGGAAAAATCTAACGAATCCCCTTCCGAACGATGGAAGTCAGTAACGCGATCAGTCGCGGTTTCCATCTCAACCCATTTGAATATGTCTGCGCCACTATCACCCGTTAAGATATCACTACCAAGGCCGCCAATAAGGGTGTCGTTACCTTCACCACCTCTCAAACCATCGTTGTGAGAACCACCATCAATATAATCATCACCAGTATGACCAAAAAGGATATCAGAGCCAGATTGACCAAATATTCGATCATTGCCACTACCGCTATTAACAACGTCAGCATTACGGCTTGATACATCGTTCGATAATAACAAACCATCATTATCTAACATTGAATCAGTGCCAGAAAGATTGCCTGTCATTACGTGATGATTGGCAATCTCAGACGCAGAAAGTTCCAAATCATCATCACTACTGTAACCATATGATCCCGTCATTCCTGCATAAATGACGTCATTTCCAGAGCCCGTCTCAATATGATCGTTCCCCGATCCACCACTAACAGTTTGGTTTTGAGAGCCATTATTATAACCTTGCCCTACGTGAATATGGTTTTCATTGCCATGAACATCACGTACTGTCCCTAACAAATTACCCCCAAAAGCAACATCGAATCTGTCTGGGTGCTGTGAGTTTTCACCATTTCTAATAACTATCATGTCATTTAAATCATTGCCTTCAACCGTCAATGGTAAACCTACGGGTACACCATTTTTATCTACAGCGTTGACCGAAATCGTTAAAGTACTATTGGCAGCATCACCATCATTATCTCTCACGGTATAACTAAAAACTTCCTGTGCGTTGAGGGGGATCTTAGAGGCATCCTCAGTCACTTGATAAGTATAGCTACCATCAGCCATCAGAATCAGCTCGCCATACAAACCAATAACCTTAGTGCCAACACCGGTATTAATACTGCTTGATGTTTCTCCATTCACACACCCTATGACCGTCAATGACCCATCGGCACCGTGCAAATCGTTATGCATTACATTACCTAAAGCACTTGGCAAATGGTAACCACTTCCTTCAACAATCTTTGCCACCAAGTCAAACTGGTTGGATGCATTTTCGTCTGTCTTTATCGAGTTGATAACATTACCGTTTTTATCAACAAAACCTAAGACTTCAACTGTATACATCTTACCTTCAAATTCAAAAGTCACAGATTGACTTTCAATAGTAATGATATCCCTTGGATCAGACTGATTATTTGGTGTTTCGTTATGGGCAAAATTCACCGTAATCGTCACAGGCGTTACTCGACCATAAGCATCGGTTACTGAAAACGTTACATCTAGTGTTGCCCCCGTAATCGAGTCATAGATAGGGTAATTATAGTGAGTAAAGGTTCCTAGTTGGACTAGCTCATTGAGAGCTATGTTTCCAGCCAATCCACTATCGTTATCAATAAAACCATACCCTGATTGCCCATACCCTGCACTCGTTCCCCAGCGTACTTGGTCTAAATCAGGGTCAGCATCGCGCGAATCATAAATTGTAATATTTGAACCACCTGCGATATTGCTCCACTTAGCCGAAACACCGTTAAAATTAAATGAATCGGCTAATACATTGATTGAAGCAACATCCGCATTAGCGATAGGGGCATCATCTTCGATAACAATGGTGATTGTACTTGTGCTCGAAATACCACTTGAATTTTGTGCTTCAATGGGAATATCAATCACAAGGTCATCTTCTCCACCATTATTCGTGTGGTCGAATACAGCATGCAACTGACTAGTCACCTTGCCTTGGTTATCTACGGTAATTTCGACCACTTTATTGTCAGCAACCGTTCCAATCAGTCTCTGTTTATCCGAAGATAAGTTCCAGGTAATAGCTACACCATTAGAAGTGTAAGTACCAACCGGAATCCCCATAGAAAGCTCAGAGGTGTTCGCAATATTAAGCTGCCCTTCCACTGAGGTCTGGTTAGTCGTGTCTTGTGAACCAGTGATAGATGCGTCATCCGCAATCCCGCCTTGTAATCCTTCTTCAGAAACATTGAGCGTCAATTCACCAATAACCGGTGGAGACACAGGCTTGACCGCAAAACCAAGCACAGCACTGTCACCATCGGCATCAGTAACTTTCACTTGGAAATCAATATCTCCATCACCTGACGGCGATTGTATATTTTGATACTGGTAAAACTCCCATTTTCCCGTTGTCGGTGTAAACTCGAGTTTGAAGACTAAATGCCCTTCTGCATCTTTACCAGTAAGAGTATTTGCTCCTACTAATCCAACAGTAATGTCAGAGCCAGTAACCGTTTTGAGTGTCGCAGATTCATCCAGGCCAACTAATTGCAGTGCCCCTCGACCATCGGCCCCCCATTGCGGTTCAACGACACCAGAACCATAAGCAATTGGCTGCGGCGCATCCGAACCAAGAAACTCGATATTTTTAACGGTAAAGTCACTATTATCTTTATGATTGAACGAGTGACCATTATCAGTAGCTTTGATAACCATCGTATCAAAACCACCCTGTTGCACAGAAAAGTCTTTAGCGTAATCTCCACGGTTTTCATCAGAGGTAAAACTTTGAGTTGCAATCAGCTTTCCATCTCGCCAAAACTCAACAATCCCGCTTTCGCCTTCACCGCCAAACATTTTGCTGAACTCAATTTTCGCACCATAAGCTACCGTGTTAGGATCGAGTTTAATAACCAACTCTTCGGATGCAGAACTGCCATCTGAAAACTTACGAAAATCAACTTCATTAGCAAGATTATGGTACGGAGAACCCTTACTACTAACGCCGATACCTTCATTGTCACCATTAATATTTGCACCAACTAACGTGGATGATAAAGCTGAAGAGAATCCTTTTGCAGTAATAGTAAATTGACCACCGTCAATCGTGGTCCTATTACCACGGTAACTCGTTAGATCAAACTGGCCAGTTAACACATCAGGGATGTCAGTTGCTGTGACAGAAACTGGATCCATCGCATGGTCACTAGGTGCATCGTCTTCAATGATGATAGATAGTTTGCTTTCCGTTGTGGCTTGCCCATCTGAAACAAATACGCCGAGATCTAAACTCAGTGTATCTTCTTGGGAGCCATCTGGATGGTCGACAGGGCTGAGTAAAGTGACCGTATAGTTCCACTCGCCCTTGCCACTTGCATTAGGAGCAGTAAGCTCGATTTCAATAACGGATTTAGAATCACTCCCAGATGTAGAGCCTATCAGCTTGTGATTTTGAGCATCCCATTCCCAAACGACTTCCATACCTCCCGACGTGATGCCCTCCGGGCCCGAAAGAGTGATCTCTACGGAATCGCTATCTACATCATCAATTGTGATGGTGCCAGATGCCTTAATTGCGTCGCTTGTATCTGAGGATCCAATATCATCTTGAAGTCCACCAGATAAGCCTTCCTCGGAGAGAGGAGCAATGCTTGAGATTGCGATCGTCGCCGCATCGTTCGTGCCATTGATGGTCACTTTCACGACTTGCGGTGTGCCGTCTACCGACGTCACCGTGAAGCTTTCTACTTTGCTGTCGCCAACATTCA